>Ga0335082_10000390_pt1 | contig 45225 bp, 42 predicted proteins | sample Lox_Sample_41_FD_206718 | JGI IMG/M metagenome (GOLD analysis project Ga0335082, IMG submission 206718) | Soil microbial communities from Loxahatchee National Wildlife Refuge, Florida, United States - Lox_Sample_4.1 | ecosystem: Environmental > Terrestrial > Soil > Wetlands | place: USA...
AGGCGAAATCGACGCGCAAGTCGCCGGCCTGGATCCAGGAGGCGATGGTCTCGGTGTAGGGAACCTGATCGTGCGGCAGGCTGCCGAAGCGGACGGCGGCGATCACCGACCACAGGAACGCTGCGCCGACAAACACCAGCCCGACCGCCGCCACGGTTCTCTTCGAGAAGCGGCGACCGAAGAGGCCGTTGACGGCCGCGCCGAGCAGCGGAAGGACCGGGATTAGCCAGAGATTCATGAGCTCTCAGCTCTTGGCTATTAGCTCCTAGCCAAAAGCTAAGAGCCAAACGCCAACAGCAAATGAAAACTACAGCTTCAATAGATTGACGCGGTCGACGTCCAAGGTCTCGCGCGTCCGGAAGACGCTGATGATGATTGCCAGGCCCACCGCAGCCTCCGCCGCGGCCACAACCATTACGAAAAAGACGAACACGTGCCCACTGAGCTTTGTGTGCTGATAGGCAAAGGCGACGAACGCCAGGTTCACGCCGTTCAGCATCAGCTCGATGCACATGAAGATGGTGATGATGTTGCGCTTGATCAGGAACCCCACCACGCCGCAGGAGAACAGGAACGCGCTCAGCACCAGGTAGTAGTGGATGGGGACCATCTACTGTTCTCCTCTCCGGCCGAGCACGACCGCGCCCATGATGGCGATCAGGATCAGCACCGAGGTGACTTCGAAGGGCAGCAGGAAATCGCGGAAGAGCAGGCGCCCGACGTCCTGAGTGCTGCCGATGAAACTGCCGATCTGCACTCCGCGATCGGCGGTCGCACTGCTGGTCAAGACGTAGGTCAGCACCGCAGCAAGCAAAACCACCGCGGGATATCCGAAGATCTTGGCGACCCGGCTGCCTCTGCCTTCATGCTCTTCCACCCCGGCGTTCAGCAGCATGATGACGAAGACGAACAGGACCATCACCGCTCCGGCATAGACGATCACCTGCACCGCGGCGACGAATTCGGCGCCCAGCAGCATGTACAGGGCGGCCAGGGAGCCCATCACCACGACCAGCGACAAAGCGCTGTTGATGGGGTGCTTCTGCGCCAGCAGGTTGACCGCACCTGCCACGGCGACCACCGCGAACACGAAGAATAAGAGCTCTTGGACGGTCATGATCTCAAGGCCACCACCAGGCTGGTCACAATGATGTTGGCGATGGCCAGCGGCAGCAGCACCTTCCAGCCGAATGCCATCAGCTGGTCGTAACGGAAGCGTGGCAACGTCCCCCGCACCCAGATGTAAAGACAAATGAAGAAGAAGACTTTGGCCATGAACCAGAACGCGGGAATAAAAGGCCGCAAGAGTTCCGGGGTGAACGACGGCACCGGGCCATGCCACCCGCCGAAGAACAGGATGGTGGCCAGGCAACCGACGGTGATCATGTTGGCGTATTCCGCCATGAAGAAGATGGCGAACTTCATGGAGCTGTACTCGGTGTGATAGCCGGCCACCAGCTCGGTCTCGGCTTCGGGCAGGTCGAACGGAGTACGGTTGGTCTCGGCGTAGGCGGCCATCAGGTAGATGAAGAAGGCCACGAATTGAAAACCACCGAAGAAATTCCAGTGCAGGATGCCGCCTTTTTGCGCGTCGACGATGCCGCGCAGGTTGAGCGTACCGGAGAGGATCAGCACCCCGATGAGCGAAAGGCCGAGCGCCAGTTCGTAGCTGATCATCTGGGCGCTGGCGCGCAGCGCGCCGAGCAGGGAGTACTTATTGTTCGAGGACCAGCCCGACAGCGCGATGCCGTACACGCCGATGGAAGTGACGCCCAGGATGGCCAGCAGCCCGATGTTGACGTCGGCGATCTGCAGCTCCGTGGTGATGTTCTTGCCGATGTGCAGGAAGTTGCCGAACGGGATGAGCGAGATACTGGTCAGGGCCAGGGTGAGCGCCAGGATCGGCGCCAGGATGTAGAGGGGCCGGTAGACGTGGGGCGGCGTCAGATCTTCCTTGAGGATGAGCTTCAGTCCGTCGGCCAATGGCTGCAGCAGGCCGAAGGGGCCGACCCGAGACGGACCCCAACGATTCTGGATGTGGCCCACCAGCTTGCGCTCCAGCAGCACACTGTAGGCGACCGCGGTCAGCAAGATCACGATCACGATCAGGATCTTGATCACGTTCACCAGCAGGAACGTCGCTATGTCCGGGTAGTTCAACTCGCTCTTTCTGAGACGCCCTGACGGGCGTCTCTACTGAAGCTCAATCGGCCGCGACTTCGCTATGTGGCACGCCCGGTTGCTTCTCCTCCAGTGAATTCAATGTGTTGGAGTATTTGCCCAGCGTGCTCGAGGTGAACAGGTTGTCGTTGGCCGGGTGGACCAAATGGGCGGCATCCTTCTGTGTGCCGACCTGATGTCCGAGACTCGTATGCACGTCGTTCCCGGCGAACAAGTCCAGCCGCGGCACCTCATAGCCGGGCACCAGGCGCTGGATCTCATCGAGCAGCGCCATGGGATCGAAGGGGCTCATCCTGGGTTCCAGGCCATGCGATTGCAGGTACACCAGGTGGCGGTCGGCCTCGCCGGACTCCGCGCCGCGTGATTGGCCCATGTCGGCGCGCACGCTGCCTGTGCCGAAGGGAACCAACGTCTGCGGCGGGATACCCATGCGGTCGGCGATGCGCACGATGATCTCTAGATCAGACTTGGCGCCGACGAACTCGCCGGCCTTGCGCACCATTTGCAGGTCGCCGCAGGTGTTGGTCATGGTGCCGGACTTTTCGTAGACGTTCTGCACCGGGAGCACGACGTCGGCCACCTGGGCCGAGTCGGTCAGGAACATGTCCTGTACTATCACGAACGGCTTCTGCATGATGAATGGATCGACCTTGCCGAGAATGTTGGCGCTGACCACGTAGAGCGCCTTGAGCTGATCGGTCTTGGCCGCCTCGATCATTTGTTCGACGTTCATGCCCGGCTCGGTCGGCAGGTCCGGCCATTCCTGTTTGAAGCGTGCGTCGTCGAGCGGCAAGTATCCGGGAAGCAGGTCGGGGTAGAGGCCCATGTCGGCAGCGCCGCGCGAGTTGGCGTAATCGCCCAGGCAGACGAACTTGGCGCCCGAGATGCCGGAGCCAAACTTCACCAGGGCGGCGATGTCGTCGCCCCGCAATTCAGATCCAAAGACGATGACCAGGTTCTGCTCTGCCTTGAGCGCATCGCGCAGCTTGGTAAGAGCGTCCTTGCCCAGCTTCTCACCGGTCAGCGCGTCGGCGGCCGCGTCGTCGCCGTTGAGGAAGGCAACAAACTTCGGCTCAGCTCCGGCAGGGACCTGCGCGAACGTCGTCGCTTGCCGCCGCAGCTTGATGACGCGGGAGTTCACAACGTACAGCTTGGCGCGGCGCAGGCGGACCGCGGTACGGATCTGCCAGGCCAGCAATGGATGTTGCTCGGTGGGATCGTTGCCGATCAGCAGCACCGCCGGGGCATTGAGGACGTCGCGCATGGAGGCGGTCGCATCCGGCTTGCCGGCCAGCGCCGCGGCGAATGCGGGGAAGTCGGCGGTGCGGTGGTGGTCGATGTTGTTGGTCTTCAGGCCGAGCCGCGCGAACTTCTGCAGCAGGTAGTTCTCTTCGTTGGTGACGCGTGGCGAGCCGATCACCCCGATGGCCTTGCCGCCGTGGGTGTCGCGGATCTCGCGGAACTTCTTGCCGACCGTCTCCAACGCCTCTTCCCAGGTGGCGGGCTCCAGCTTGCCATCGCGGCGGATCAGCGGCTTGGTCAGGCGCTCCGGGTGATTGGCGAAATCGAAGGCGTAGCGGCCCTTGATGCAGAGGAAGTCGCCGTTGATGCCGCTCTTATCGCGATTGTCGCCGCGAACGATCTCCATGCCGGTCTCGTGCCGGCGCACGCCCAGCGTGGTCTTGCAGCCGTCGCCGCAATGGGTGCAAACGGTGCCGACGTGGTTCATCTCCCAGGGGCGCGTCTTGTAGCGGTAAGCGCCGGAGGTCAGCGCACCGACGGGGCAGATGTCGATGCACATGCCGCACTCCTCGCATTCCAGGTGGTCTTCCTTGTTGGGCGCGATGACCGACGACGATCCGCGTTGCTGGATGCCGAGCGCCCACACGTCCATGCCTTCACCGCAGACGCGCACGCAGCGGTAGCACAGGATGCAGCGCGGCCGGTCGAAGAAAACCACGGGCGACCACTGCTGCTCGTCGCGGTGGTTCTTGGGATCGATCTGCATGGACTCGGCGGCGCCGTAGCTGAAGGTCATGTCCTGGAGCTCGCACTCGCCTCCGGCGTCGCAGACCGGGCAATCGAGCGGATGGTTCTGCAGCAGCATCTCCAGCATGGACTTGCGAGCCTGCTTGATCTCGTCGGACTCGGTGGTGACGATCATGCCCTCGCTGATGACGGTGGTGCAGGCCGTCTGGAGCTTGGGCATCTTCTCGACCTTCACCAGGCACATGCGACACGCGCCTTGTAGTGACAGGCCCGGGTAGTAGCAGAAAGACGGGATCTCGATGCCCACGCGCTTGCAGGCCTCGATGAGAAGCGTGCCCGCGGGGGCGGTGAGCTTCTTGCCGTCGACCGTGATGTTGAGGTCAGGCATCAGTGTGAGAACACCGGGAGCATCTCGATCTGCTTGGTCTCGCCGAACGGGCAGGGACGGCCTTCGAGGTGGTCCTCAAATTCTTTTCTGAATTTCTTCACGAACGCGATGGTCGGCATCGCGGCCGCATCGCCCAGGGGACAGAAAGTGCGGCCCAGCATGTTCTCGGCCAGGTACTGGATGTTGTCGATGTCCTTCTTCATGCCGCCGCCGTTGTGGACGCGCACCAGGGTCTTCTTCAGCCAGTCGGTACCCTCGCGGCAGGGGATACACCAGCCGCAGCTCTCGTGCTGGTAGAACTTCATGATCCGGGTGGCCAGCTTCACGATGCAGGTGTGATCGTCGATGACGACGACGCCTCCGGAGCCGAGCATCGATCCAGCTTTCCCCACCGAATCGAAGTCCATGGCGATGTCGATCTCGTCGGCCGTCAGCACTGGGGTGGACGAGCCGCCGGGGATCACGCCCTTGAGCTTGTGCCCCTTCCATATCCCGCCGCCCACGTCGTAGATCATCTTCTTGAGGTTGTAGCCCATAGGCAGCTCGTAGACGCCGGGCTTCTCGATCTGTCCGCTGAGGCAGAACAGGCGCGTGCCGCCGTTCTTGGGCGCTCCCAGGCCGGCGTACCATTCGCCGCCGCCGAGGATGATGTGGGGGACGTTGGCCAGGGTCTCGGCGTTGTTGATGATGGTGGGCCCGCCGTAGAGGCCGACCACGGCCGGGAAGGGCGGGCGGATGCGCGGAACGCCGCGCTTGCCTTCGAGCGACTCCATCAGGGCCGATTCTTCCCCGACCTCGTATGCTCCGGCGCCTCCGTGCCAGTAGACGTCGAAATCCTTGCCGCTGCCGAAGATGTTCTTGCCCAGGAAGCCGCGCGCGTAGGCGTCTTTCAACGCCTTCTGCATGATCTCCGACAGGTAGCGATACTCGCCGCGGATGTAGATGTATCCGACCTTGGACTCGATGGAGAGCCCCGCGATCACTACGCCTTCGATGACCGAGTGCGGGTCGTGCTCGAAGATGAGGCGGTCCTTGCAGGTGCCGGGCTCGCTCTCGTCGCCGTTGCAGAGCACGTACTTGGGCTTGGGCGCCTGCTTGGGCACGAACGACCACTTCATGCCGGTGGGGAAGCCGGCGCCGCCGCGTCCGCGCAGGTTCGACGCCTTCACCTCGTTGATGATGGCGTCGGGCGACATGGTCACGGCCTTCTGTACGGCCTTGTAGCCGTCGAGCGTGAGGTAGCGGTCGATGTCGGCCGCACCCTTGCCGAAGCGCTTGCTGACGACCCGTACTTCGTCGGGATGGCTTACCAAGTCGGCCATTGGCTCTTAGCTTTTGGCTCTTAGCTCTTAGCCCAACGCCAAGAGCCAACAGCGAAAAGCGGAGCTCTACTGCGTTCCCTTCTTCCTGTACTGCTCCAGCACCTCCTCCATCTTGTCCGCAGTCAGGTTCTCGTGGAAGTCGTAGTTGACTTGCGCGGCCGGCGCCCAGCTGCACGCGCCGATGCACTCGACCTCGTCCAGCGAGAACAAGCCATCTTCCGTAGTGTGCTTGATGTCGATGCCCAGCTTCTTCTTGCAGTGCTCCAGCACGTCCTCTGCGCCCCGGGCCATGCAGCTCACGTTGGTGCACACCTGCACGTTGTACTTGCCCCGGGCCTTGGTGGTGAGCATCGAGTAGTACGAGATCACGTTGCGGATCTCGAGTACCGGCAGATCGAGACGGTGCGCGATCTCCTCGATCGCTTCTTCGGTCAGGTAGCCGAGCTCGTCCTGCATGTAAAGCAGGGTGGGGACGAGGACCGAGCGCTTGATGGGATAATGCGTGAGCATCTCGTCAAAGCGCTTCTCGAATTCTTCCGAAAATCTCACCGGTCCACGTCTCCGAGCACGATGTCGATACTGCCGATGGCCGCCACGACGTCGGCGATCAGGTTGCCTTCGCACATCTTGGGCAGGGCCTGAAGATTGGCGAACGATGCGCCGCGCATGTGCACGCGGTAGGGCTTGGCGGTGCCGTCCGAGACCACGTAGTAGCCCATCTCGCCGCGGGGAGATTCGACCGCCTGGTAGACCTCGCCGGCGGGCACCGCGAAACCTTCGGTGACGATCTTGAAGTGGTAGATGAGCGCTTCCATCTGCGTCTTCATCTTCTCGCGGTCAGGCAGGACGACCTTGGGCGCGTCCGCCTTCACCCGGCCCTCGGGCATGCCGGCCAGCGCCTGTTGCACGATCTTGTTGGATTCGCGCAGTTCCTGCACGCGCAGGATGTACCGGGTGAACACGTCTCCATCGACCCCCACCGGCACCTTGAACTGGAACTTGTCGTAGCCGGAGTAGGGCAGGTCGCGGCGCAGGTCCCATTCGACGCCGCTGGCGCGGGCGGTCGGGCCGGTGGCGCCCAGGGCCATGGCATCTTCCCTGGTCAGGATGGCGACGCCCTTGGTGCGCTCGACCCAGATGGGATTCGCGGTCAGCAGGTCTTCGTACTCGTCCACGTGCTCGTCGAAGTGGTCGGCGAACCTCTTTACCCGCTGAAAGAATCCGATGGGCACATCCAGGGCCAGGCCGCCGATGCGGAAGTAGGAGGTCATCATGCGCTGTCCGCTGACTTCCTCGAACAGCCGCAGCACGTCTTCGCGCTCGCGGAAGCAGTAAAGGAAGACCGACATCGCGCCGATATCGAGGGCGTGGGTGCCCAGCCAGACCAGGTGCGAGTTGATGCGGGTCAGCTCGTTCAGCAGCACGCGCACCCACTGCGCGCGCGGCGGGATCTCCAGCCCCAGCAGCTTCTCCACCGCCAGCACGTAGCACAGGTTGTTGGTCATGGGGCAGAGGTAGTCGATGCGGTCGGTGAGCGGCACCACCTGCTGGTAGAACTTGGCCTCGGTGGTCTTCTCGATGCCGGTGTGCAGGTAGCCGACGTCGGGCATCACGCGCACAACCTTTTCGCCGTCGATCTCGAGCAGGAGCCGGAGCACGCCGTGGGTGGACGGGTGCTGCGGGCCCATGTTCAGGATCATGGTCTTGTCCTGCGCGTCGATCATCGGCGTGGGGGAGAGGTGCGCCATGGCTAGCGGTAGCCCTCCACCGGATAATCCTTACGCAGCGGGTGCCCTTCCCAGTCCTCCGGCATCATGATGCGCGACAGGTTGGGATGGCCGAGGAACTTCACCCCGAACAGGTCCCACACCTCGCGCTCGAAGAAGTTCGCACCCGCCCAGACCGAAGTGAGCGACTCCACCGAAGCGTCGTCGCCGGCCAGCTTGACCTTCAGCCGCACCCGTTCCTTCAGCTTCATCGAGAGCAGGTGGTAGACGACCTCGAAGCGGGGCTCGTTGGGGTAAAGATCGACGCAGGTCAGGTCGGAGAGGAAGTCGAACTTCACCTCGGGATCGTCCTTGAGCAGCGCGGCAGCGTCGCGGATGAGCGCGCGGTCGATGGACACGGAAATCTCGTTGCGGTCCCACCTGGCGCCCAGCACGGCGGCGGAGTTCCAGGCCAGCAGGCGCGCCAGCGCCGGGTGGTCTTTCAGCTTCTCAAGCTCAGTGATGGCGGGCTCTGGCATCGGTCCCTACTCGCTCCGTTCCGCTTCCGGCTTGGACCAGTCCAGCACGCCCTTTTTCCAGATGTAGAAGAAGCCGGCCAGGATCACGCCGATGTACACCAGCATCTCCCAGAAGCCGAACATCTTGAGCTCGCGGAAGATGACCGCCCAGGGATAGAGGAAGACGACTTCCACGTCGAACAGGATGAAAAGCATCGCCACCATGTAGAACTTCACGGAGAAGCGCTGGCGCGCGTCGCCGGTGGGAACGATGCCGCACTCGTAGGGAGACATCTTGGCCTTGTTCCACTTGTGCTTGCCGACCAATTGCGAGAGCACCACCATCGCGACCGCGATGCCGCCTACGATCACGACGTGGATGAGCAGCGGGAGGTACGGGGCGAAGTAGTTGTCCGGCATAGAAAGGGATGTATATAATGCGCGCCAACAACGAGTTACAAAACATTCGACTATAGAAGTCGGTTGCGGCGGGTGTCAAGATGCAGCCGCCGGATTCAGCGCCCCTCAGTCATGATCTTTGGCTTCAATACTGACGTGAAGTACGGCGATACCGTCTACCACGTGCAGAGCGAAGCACGGGCCAACGACCTGCTGCTGCAGACCCAGGTGTTCGTGAAGGGCCGCTGCATCGGCAAGCGCGCCGCCTCCTACGCCGAGAGCGTCACCAAGCCCGGGTTTTCCGAAGAGAACATGCACGAGATGCTGAAGGCGCAGCACCGCCTGGTGCTCGACGCCGTGAAGGACGGCAAGGTCGAGGGCATCATCGACATGAACAACGAGATCCAGGACGTGGACGGCCGGGGACTGGCCATCCGCTGGCTGAACACCGACGCGGCGCCTTCCGGGAACACAGTGACCATGAGATTCTCGGTGACTGATATGGGCCAAGCTGCCGCAGGCGCGACAGTGAGATCGCGCCCGTTCCTGCCTTCGGATGCAAACCTGGCCTGCGAGACGACGACCGATGGCGGGGGATCCGCCGAATTGGCGGTCACGCTGGACGAGCACGCCATCAAGGACGCGTCGGTGATGATCCAGGCCACTCACGGCGGAAAGTCGGCCACCCGCAAGTTCCGGCTGAAGAAGAACTAGTTGCTGGCCTCGGATTCCCGCTCCAGCAGCCGCTTCTTTCTATCCAGCCCCCAGCGATATCCGCCCACGCTTCCATCACTCCGGACGACTCGGTGGCAGGGAATCGCGATCGCCACGGGGTTGCTGGCGCAGGCGCGGGCCACGGCGCGGGCCGCGGTGGGCTCACCGATGTCGCGGGCGACTTCCGAGTAGCTCTTGGTGCTGCCGAAGGGGATGGACTGCAAGTGCTGCCAGACGCGGCGCTGGAAGGCGGTCGCCCGGATGTCGAGCGGCAGCTTGGTCTTATGCGGCTCCCCGAACATCTGGCTGAGCAGCGCCCCGATCCAGCGGTGCAGCACCGCTTCGGCGCGCTTGAACTGCGCCTGCGGATATTCGGAGCGCAGCTGTTTGAGCAGGCCGGCCTCCGATCCACCGAAGGCGACCGAGCAGATGCCCTTGTCGGTCGCGGCGATCAGCATGCGCCCGATGGGCGAGTTGACCGTGGCATAGCGGATGGTGAGCTTGTTGGCGCCCAGCCGATACAGGCTGGGGGTCATGCCAAGCTGGCCGTTGGTCTTTTCGTACAGGCGGCTGGTGGAGCCGTAGCCGGCTTGGTGCATGGCTTCGGTGACCGAGCGGCCGGATTGCAGGCCGTTCTTCAGCGACTTCATGCGGCAGGTCTCGGCGTATTCGCGCGGACTGATGCCCAGCACCGACTTGAAGGTCCGCTGGAGATGGAAGGCGCTCATGCCGAACTCGGACGCCAGGTCGGCCAGACGGACCGGCTCCTCCAGATTCTCCTCGATGTGGCGGCAGACCCTCTCCACGAGCTCGATGCGCGAGTCGCCGGCGCCGATGGCCAGCGGGCGGCAGCGCAGGCAGGCGCGGAAGCCGGCGCGCTCGGCCTGCTCGGGGGTGAGAAAGAACTGGACGTTCTCTCTCCGCGGGCGCCGCGACGGGCACGACGGCCGGCAGAACACCCCCGTCGAACGCACTCCGTAGAAGAAATTGCCGTCCTGTGCGGCGTCACGGGCCATCACTGCGGCCCAGCGTGGATCGTCCTTCGTCATCAGGCTCATCTGGAATCCGGGTATCGCGGTTGCATTCGTCATGTCCGCAGAATATGGACAAGATGACTGGGGGCGCTATCCGTTTCTTGCGGTCGAAGTGACTTTCGGCTTTCCGTGGCTGGCGACCTCAAGAAAACCGACCAGGTAGGGGTGAGGCCGGGCGTCGCTCGACCTCAGCTGGGGAAGGAAGAGCGTGGCGATGAAGAAGCGGTGCTCCGGCAGCTCGACCACGCGCCCCACACCGCGCTCGTCCACGCCGACCACCTTCAACCCGGCGGCGTCGACCTGCTCCTGATACTGGCGGTTGAATTCGTAGTTGCAGAGGTATTCCTCGGTGAGGGCCTCGCGCCCGAAGATCTTGGCCGCGTGCGATCCGTGCTTCAGCTGAACGGCCTCCATACGGTCGACGTAGGCCGCTCCCGGCTCCCGTTGCGGCAATGAGCACGCGGTGACCATCAGGGTCCTGGGTCCGCTGCCGTGCTCTTCCGAATCGGCGTCGGCGATGCCCATCACATTCCTGCCGTATTCCAACACGACGTGTTGGAAGCCGCCTCAAGTGGCGGCGAAGGCGCGCCCATGCTCGCGGGCGAAGCGGATCGCGGCCAGAGCGCCCTCGAAGCTGGCGTAAGGACTGCCCGGCGCCATAAAGATCCCGTCGAACTCATCGAGCACATCGGCGGGATCGTCCGGCTTCACTCTGGAGGTCGGCACCCATTGCAGATCGAGTGCCGCCCCGACCACCCGCGCGGCATGGCGCAGGCCATTGGTGGTGGCCACGTGCGTCCGGTTATCCGGTCTGTAGTCGCCGACGACCGCAACATTGGCTGTTCGGCTCATCTCCTCCCCCCGCTGTATGGACGTAACTTTACCAGTTTCGTCACAAGGCGCTAGCCGAATCTTGCTCGCGCTATCATGCTGGCATGCAGCTCATCATCAACGGGGAAGAGCGGAGTTTCGGCGACCTGCCGAACCTGGCCGCGCTGGTCGAGCGGCTGGGCATGAAGGGGGACCGGGTCGCGGTCGAGCTGAACCGCGACATCGTGCCCCGCGCCCGCTGGAGCGAGACCGCCCTGCGCGAGGGCGACCGCCTGGAGATCGTGCACTTCGTGGGCGGGGGCCGGTAGCCGGTAATCCACAACCGCACCAACTTTAGTCCTTGACAGGCAACAGCCTGCGCCTAAAATGTTTCAAACATTTGCACCCGGTTTTGTTTAAAACATAGCTTGCGCCGCATGGAACAACGGTTCACATCGAACGAGGTGGTGACGCTGACGGGGATCACGCCGCGCCAGCTCCAGTGGTGGGACGAGCGCGGCCTGGTGGTCCCGGCCCGCGAGGGGCACCGCCGGCTGTATTCGATGGAAGACGTGGCCGAAGTCGCGGTCATCGTCGAGCTGCGCCGCAAGGGCTTCTCGCTGCAGCGCATGCGCAAGATCGTGAAGTTCCTGCGCAACGAGCTGGGCCGCCGCCTGGCCCAGACCGTCACCGGCGACTCCGACTACCACCTGCTCACCGACGGCCAGCATATCTACCTGGAGAACTCGGAGAAGCAGGTCATCGACATTCTGAAAAACGCCCGCCAGCCCATGCTGAGTGTCTGCCTGAGCGACGCCGTGCGCCAGGTGCGCGCGGAAGTGCGACGGCAGGCGCCGGCACGCGCCGGCGGCGGTTCGACCGTACACCGGGCAGCTCGGAAGCTCCGCGCATGAGCGGGGCTTTTTTGTTGTCCACGACTCGGGCGCACGTTTTCGGAACGGAGGTCACATGGTCGGAGAACTGAACGTCCTCAGCGAGTGGATCCCCGAACAGATGTCCCCGGGGACGCTCTTCGTGCTGGAGAACGCCGGCGAGGTGGGCGAACCTGAAGATCCCTACTTCGCGGTGCTGGCCTGTCCCTCGTGCGGGACGCTGGGGCTCATCACCCGCCGCCAGATCGCGGGGCTGATCCCGGTGATCTGCGGATCGGACCAGTGCTCGGCGTCGTTCATGATCCGGGACAGCGACATCGTGGTGCGCAAGGCGAGCTAGAAGCAGTTTCTAGTTTCTCGTTTCTAGTCCCTGGTTTGAATAAAGAACTTGGTGCGCGCCCGTCCGGCTCTAGAAACTAGAAACCAGAAACTGTCCTACCGCTCTGCCGCCCCCACGCCCGTGACCACCGGCACCTGCTCGACGATCTCGATGCCGTAGCCTTCGAGCGCGATGACCTTGCGGGGGTGGTTGGTGAGCAGGCGCACTTCGCGGATGCCGAGGTCGGAGAGGATCTGGGCCCCGATGCCGGCTTCGCGCTGCACCTTCTTCTGCGACTTGCGCGCCTCCGGCTCGCGGGCGTCCTTGTGGAAGACCAAAGACGGTTTGTCGCCGATGTTCTCGACGGTGAATCCCTTCGAGGTCTGGTGCAGGTAGATGAGGGCGCCGCGGCCTTTTTCCGCGATCATTTCCATGGAGCGGTCGATGATGTCGCGGCAATCGCACCAGGTGGTGCCGAAGACATCGCCCATGAGGCAGTGGGCGTGCATGCGCACCAGCACCGGGCCGCCGCCGTGCTCGACGTCGCCCTGGACCAGCGCGATATGCGAGTTATGGGTGATCTGGCTCTCGTAGGCGATCATGCGGAACTCGCCGTAGCGGGTCGGCACCATGGCTTCCCCGATGCGCTTCACCAGCCGCTCGTGGCGCATGCGGTAGCGGATGAGCTCGGCGACGGTGATCATCTTCAGGCCGTGCTCGCGGCAGAACTCGGTGAGCTGCGGGACGCGGGCCATGCTGCCGTCGTCGTTCATGATCTCGCAGATCACGCCCGCGGGCTTCAGTCCGGCGAGGCGGGCCAGGTCCACGGAAGCCTCGGTCTGCCCGGCGCGGATCAGCACGCCGCCCTTGCGCGCGCGCAGCGGGAAGACGTGTCCGGGGCGCGCCAGGTCGCTGGGCCGGGTGTTCGGATCGAGGGCGACCTGGATGGTCTTCGCCCGGTCGGCGGCGGAGATGCCGGTGGTGGTGCCTTCCTTAGCGTCGATGGCCTCGCAGAACGCGGTGCCGAACTGCGAGGTGTTCTCCACGCTCATGGGTGGGATGCGCAGCTCGTCGAGCCGCTCCTCGGTCATGGCCAGGCAGACTAGGCCGCGGCCGTACTTGGCCATGAAGTTGATGGCGTCGGGCGTGACCCTCTCCGCCGCCAGGGTCAGGTCGCCCTCGTTCTCGCGGTCCTCGTCATCGACCACCACGATCATGCGCCCGGCGCGGATCTCCTCGATGGCAGCGGGGACGTCGCAGAATGGGGCAGTGGGACTCATGGGAGGCTGCACTGAGATTGTAGCAAAGCAAGGTCGGCCGCCCGGCTTCCACGGTTGCAGCCGGCAGGCGGTTGGGAGCATAATCTCGCGCCCAGAGGGGGTGAACCATGCGCAAAGCGATGTTTTTGTGTGGGATCGCACTGCTCGCCGTGACCGTGGGGCATACCTCGTCGCCCAGCGACTGGGCGATGAACGCCACGGCCATCGAAGCCTGTAGCTGCACCCATTTCTGCCCGTGCTACTTCAACCCGCATCCCAGCGCACACCACGTGAACGGGAAGATGGAGCACTTCTGCAAATTCAACAACGCCTACAAAGTGAACAAAGGCCATTACGGCAACGTGAAGCTGGACGGCGCCAAGTTTTGGATCAACGGCGACCTGGGTGGCGACTTCTCGCAGGGCCAGATGGACTGGGCGGTTGTCACCTTCGACAAGGCGACCACGCCGGAGCAGCGGCAGGCGATCGCCGAGATCCTGCCGCACGTCTTCCCGGTCAAGTGGAAGTCGTTCAAGACCGCGGAAGGGAGTATCGATACCTGGGCGTTCGACAAAGATTCCGCGCATGCCACCATCAACGGGGGCAAGACGGCGGAGGTCAAGCTCAAGCGATTCCAGGGCATCACCAACGAGCCCGCGGTCCTGAAGAATGTCCGCTACTGGGGGACGCCGCGCAACGACGGTTTTGTCATGATGCCCAACGAGGTCGAAGCCTGGCGCGAAGGGCCGAACCCGTATGAGTTCAAGGGAACCAACGGTTTCCTGCTGACCTTCGACATCACCTCGAAGGACGTGCAGAAGCCGGAGGGGTCTGCGGGCGGGAACACCTACTAGCAACGATCGCGAAGAAACCGCGTCGGTCCATCCGACGCGGTTTTGCTTCATGCGGCGAGCCTGGATCACCCGCTGATCTGTGTCAGGTCTCTGGCTTTGCCCTGCCCGTTCCTGGCCGGTGGGCCCTGCCACCGTGAGGGGTTCATGGAGCGGCGGACGCGGTTGGCCAGCGAACCGATGCGCATCGAGCCCCCCAGCATGTGCCCGATCTTCAGCGGCCCAGCCAGCTTCATGCGGCGCAGGGAGTGCAGGCCGACGCTGGAGGCACAGCCGCATTGCGCACAGTCCGGATTGCCTCCGAAAATGCAGGGTTCGACCCGGGTGGTCAGGTCGGCGGAGTAGTTGACCGACATCCGGGCGAACACGCAGTCGGACGGGTCACGCGGGGGATTTTCGAACGCATGCGCGATATACGGGTTCATCAGGACCTGTGGAAACCGCGCTCGCCATCCCGCCATGCGCTCGATCAGCTCGCGACGCTCGTTGCGCGTCAGCATCTCGGGGCTCTGCTCGCCGATCTGCGGAGTGTAGGTACTGACCCAGATGCGGTCGACCTCGGGCCGCGACGTCCAGAAGCGGAAGTACTCGTCAAGATAGTCCCGGCTCTGCACCATGGGGCGGGTGATGGTCAGGTGGACGTTGATCCGCATGTCCTCGATGTTGCGCAGGATGCGTTCGTAGGTGGCGGGGGCGCGCCGGACGTCATGGTGTTCCGGCAGCCCGTCCACGGAGACCGTGATCTTCAGGCGCGGGATCTGCCGCCAGTGGCGCGGGATGGGGGCGACGGCGCTGGTCACCAGCAGCGAGAAGATCCCCATCTCGCTCAGCGCGGGCAGGATGCGGTCCAGCTCCGGCTTGCGCATCAAGGGCTCTCCCCCGACCAGCGACACGTGCAGGGCCCGGTGCTTCTTCACCAGCCCGATCACGCCATCGACCAGCGCATTGCCCCGGAAATCGCTCAACTGTCGCAAAGTCGCTCCGCCCCCCAGGTGCTCGTCGTTGTAGGCGTAGCAGCCCGGGCAGTGCAGAGGACACTCCCGCGTGATCTCGATCGACAGCATGGGGGCTCGCCCATTCAAGATACGGAACCACGCGGACATCAACTCCATGGGCTTGATCCCGGGCGACTTGCAGTTAGCACTTGTGCTGCTCACGAATCCTCCTTGAAGCAATTGGGGAAAGGTCGCGCGCCCGCTCCTGGGCGCCTTCAGGGTTGAGCCAAAGCGGCGCTTAACGCCGAAGGGGTGCGAAGACGGAGCCGGCGATCGAGGAACCAGGATCGGAATATGCCCCGGAGACGTGGTGACGCGGGCCTAGAACGAAGGACGCCAGCAGGCACATCGCCGGCAGGACGGCGTGTCCCAGCACGGTGATGGAGGCGTGCGCCGCCTTGCCCACTACCGTCGGCGGGCTCGGCACTGCGGGCGAGATCAGGATCCCGGCCAGCGCCAGTGCGCACAACGCGGCGCTCAGGGAATGCATTGCCTTTTGAATAAGCCCTCTTTGGTGACCGGATACAGCTGGTCCCCGTGGCACAAGTTTACACAGGGTTGGATGCGCACGCTTGCAGCCGCATGCAATAATTTTCGGTCGGCTGGGGCTGCCAGATCGCAGTGTTCGCGCCGGTTCGACGCCCGCCGTTACTTGGTACAGGGTACTTGCTACTGGGCACTCACTTCGGCTCCAGCTTCAGCGAAGCCGAGTTGATGCAGTACCGCAGGCCCGTGGGCCGGGGGCCGTCGGGGAAGACGTGTCCCAGGTGCGACTCGCAGCGCGCACACACCACCTCCACCCGGCGCATGCCGTGGCTGGTGTCCTCGTGCGACTCGACCGAGCCCGGCGCGGCGGGCTGGTAGAAGCTGGGCCAGCCGCTGCCCGATTCGAACTTGGTGTCGGAGGAGAACAGCTCCTGCCCGCAGGCGGCGCAACGATAGACGCCTTTGTCTTTGCTGTTCGCATATTGGCCGGTGAACGCGCGCTCCGTGCCCTTCTCGCGCAGGATGTGATACTGCTCTGGGGTCAGCTCCTGCTTCCATTCGGCTTCCGACTTTCTGATCTTGTCCGCCATGCCACTTTAGATTCCTAGCGGGCCGCAAAAGGTTCCGGCTGCGTGCCCCCCCGGAAGCACGCCAGGGTGGGACGAATGCCTCGTACTGGGGGCTCTCTCGCACTATACTTCCCAGAACAGTGGGGGCGTTTGATTGACGGCTTTCCGTTGCATCTGCACATTCGTACTCATGGCGGGCGTCGCTTGGGCGCAAACGGCGCCGGCCGCTTCGGCCCAGACTGCCGGCAATGCTGCCCCGCAGTCGCAGGTCCCAACCTATCGCTCCAGCAGTGAGTTGGTGGTGCTGGATGTGATCGTCACCGACGCTCACGGCCATCCGCTCAGGGGCCTGAAGCTTGAGGATTTTTCCGTAGCCGAGAACGGGACCGCGGTGGGCCTCCACAGCGTCGACGATCACACCGCGGGAGGGCCGGTCCTCCTCGAGACCGTACCGACTCTGCCAAAACACATCCTCACCAACCGTCCCACGGCCGCTCCCAACGATGAGTGGGACGTGCTGCTTTACGACAATTTGAACACGCCGCTGGCGGCCCAGGCGTTCGCCAACCAGCAGATGCAGAAGTTCCTGGCCACGCTCCCGCCGAATCGGAAGGTCGCATTGTTCCGGCTGGACACGAACTTGCACCTGCTATCGCCGTTTGCGAGCGGCGGGGATGTCATCAAGGTCCTCACCGGCAAAGCGGCGCCCCCGCAGGTCTCGCCGCTGCTGCAAACCTTCAGCATGGATGACTACGTCGCTTCCCATGAGCAGGGGATGAAGACGTACATGCGCGCAGCCATCACCGCTGACGCCTTCGTCGCGCTCGCCGATTGGCTGGCCGCCTATCCAGGCCGCAAGAGCATTTACTGGCTGTCGGGCTCGTTCCCCATGGTCCCTCACGTGGAGGGCCTCAATGCCCACGACGCTCTGCTGAATCCCCGGCCGTTCAAAGGCATGTTCGATTTCACTGGCCTGATCAAGCGGATGAACAACCGCCTGGCCGCCGCCCGCGTGGCCGTCTTCCCGCTCGATGTGCGCGGAGTCGGCTCCGACCATTACGAGGGCATCCAGGACGCCTCCACCAGTGGACCGGTGAGCGGCTTCGGCGGCATGTTTCAAACCCAGGCCGATGACCAGCGGGTCTACCGCATCGATCAGGAGCACGCCCAGATGCAGGCCATCGCGGAGGCCACCGGCGGCGTGGCACGGGTCGAGAACAATGACCTGGCGGCCATCCTGGGCGACGAGTTTCGCGTTTCGCAGCTTTACTACACGCTCAGCTACAAACCGGTGAACAAGTCACTGGACGGGAACTTCCGCAAGATCAAGGTGACCGTCCATCGGCCGGGGACCCGGCTGGCTTATCGCAGCGGCTATTATGCGATGCCCGAGACCCCGTCCAAGCCGATCTCCGCCGACGAATTCACTATGGCCATGCGGCACGGCGCGCCGCCGGCCACCGGCGTGATCTTCGAGCTCGAGATCAAGCCAAACACCGACCACTCGAAACTTGTCATCCAGTACAAGGTCGACCCGGCCACTCTCACGCTGGCCACGCTCGAGGGGACGCCGTCGGCAGAGTTCGATTGTGCCGTCATCGCCTACAACGACAAGGCCCAGCCTCTGGCCGTGAAGCAGCTTCACGTCCACGGCAGACCGCCGGGGTTTTTCGCCGAACAAGCCATGGTGCTGCCCACCGGAGCGACGTCGTTGCGCATCGGTGTGCGCGACCAGGCCACCGGCCGGTTCGGAACGCTGGAAGTGGCCCCCAACAACTGACGCTTCCGCCGATCGGGGTTGCCGCCGCAAGCTGGCGCTGTCGAACACGTCGAGAAGTATCGGCTTGATCCTAGAAAGGCTTTGACTGCCTTTTCGGCAAAGCCTAAGATGCTCGCTCCCCAACCCCACTCATGATCGGCCAGACCATCTCTCATTACCGCATCACCCGAAAGCTCGGGGGCGGCGGGATGGGCGTCGTTTACGAGGCCGAGGACCTTACGCTGGGCCGCCGCGTCGCGCTCAAGTTCCTGCCCGAAGAGCTGGCGAGCGACCCGCAGGCGCTGGAGCGCTTTCAGCGCGAGGCCCGGTCCGCCTCCGCGCTCAACCACCCCAACATCTGCACCATCCACGAGGTCGGCCGCGAAGCTGGGCAGAACTTCATCGTGATGGAGTTGCTGGAAGGGCAGACGCTGAAACACCTCATCACCGGCCGGCCACTCGACATGGAGCAGATACTCGATCTGGGGGTCCAGATCGCCGATGCCCTCGACGCTGCGCACGCGCAGGGCATCATCCACCGCGACATCAAGCCCGCGAACCTCTTCGTCACCAGGCGTGGGCACGCCAAGGTCTTGGACTTCGGTCTGGCCAAGCTGACCCTACAGCGTGGCGAGGCAGGCGCTTCCAGGGCGGGGGCCGATACGACGAGCGCGGCGGCGGTCGCCGAGGAGCACCTGACCAGCCCGGGCACCGCCGTCGGTACTGTTGCCTACATGTCGCCGGAGCAGGCGCGCGGCAAGGAACTGGATGCCCGCACCGACGTGTTCTCTTTCGGCGCCGTGCTCTATGAGATGGCGACGGGCATGCTTCCCTTCCGCGGCGACACCTCGGCGGTGATCTTCGAGGCTATCCTCAACCGCGCTCCGGTGCCTCCTGTCCGCCTGAATCCGGACCTGCCACCAGAGCTGGAACGGATCATCAACAAAGCGCTGGAGAAGGACCGCGAGCTTCGTTACCAGGGCGCGGCGGACCTGCGCGCAGATCTCAAGCGGCTGCGGCGCGAGACCGACTCCGGGCGCGCCGCGCTCGCCGGCTCTTCCGGAAAGGCTGCCGCGGCAGTGGAAGCGCCGGTTGTGAGCGGCCCAAGCGCGGTCGTGGCCGCAGTGCCTTCGAGCACCGCGGTGCCTGCGACTGTCTCCTCGACCGCCCCTCCGGCGGAAGGGCGGGGCTCGTCTGCATTCCACCGTCTGACTACCGGCAAGCCGAAATACTTGTCCATCGGAGTGGTGGTCCTGGCGATCGCGACGATCGCCACCTTGGTCTACCGCTCGCACGCCCGTGCGCTTACCGACAAGGATTCCGTCCTGATCGCTGATTTCGCCAATACCACCGGAGACCCCGTCTTTGACGGTAGTCTCAAGACCGCCCTATCCGCTGATCTTCAGCAGTCGCCCTTTCTCAACGTTGTGTCCGAGCAAAAGGTCAAGCAGACGCTGAAGCTGATGGGCCGCTCAGCCGAGGAACGCCTCACCAGCGACGTGGCGCGGGAGATCTGCCAGCGCGCCGGGATCAAGGCCATGATCACCGGCTCGGTCGCCGGATTCGGGAACCAATACCTCATCACGGTCAGCGCCATTGACGTGGCGAGCGGCGACACCCTCAGCCAGATCGAGCAGCGTGCTAAGGGCAAGGAGGCCGTGCTCGACGCGCTGGGCAAAGCCGCATCCGACCTACGCGGCAAGTTGGGCGAATCCCTGGCCTCGATCCACAGATTCGACAAGCCGCTGGAGCAGGTGACCACCGGTTCGCTGGAGGCGTTGAAGGCGTTTACGCTCGGGGAACAGCGGCACGGCAATAACGACGAAGCTGCTTCCATCCCCTTCTACGAACGTGCCGTCGAGCTGGACCCGAACTTCGCGACCGCCTATGTGAAGCTGGGTGTGGTATACGGCAACATGGGGCAGTCCGAGCGCGCCGAGGAACTGGTGAAGAAGGGCTTCGACCTTCGTGATCGTGCTAGCGAACGGGAGAAGCTGTACATCGCTGCGCTTTACTACGACAAGACCGGACAAGTAGAGAAAGCGATCGAGACCTACGAACTGTACAAGCAGAGTTTTCCGCGCGACGCCATTGCCTATCTCAATGAGGGCGTCACTCTATCCATCGCCGGCCAGCCGGAGAAGGACCTCGAGAGCACTCAACAGGCCTCCCGCATCGATCCCGATCTGTCCAACGCCTACAGCAATATGGCATGGACGTATATGACGCTGGGCCGGTTCGACGAAGCGAAGGCGGTTCTGGCGCAGGAGGCAGAACGCAAACTGGGCGGCACCGGGTTGCATGGGTATGCGTCGCACCTGGCGTTTCTGGTGGGCGATTCCGCCGCCCAGGCCCGCGAAGAGGATTTGGCGGCAAAGGACCCAAGCTGGCAGATCTTCATCGGGCGCCGCAACGCCATGAAGGCGTTCTCGGAAGGCAGGCTGCAGCAGGGCAACGAGACGCTGGCGAAGGCTCGCGACATCGCTGAGCAACACAAGTACCCCGAGTTGGTAGCGACTGCCTGGCTCGACGAGGCGTGGGCCGGGTGCCTCTATGGGCGGTCCGCGCCCTCGGCGGCGGCTGCCGAAAAGGGGCTGGCAGCGTCGCGCGGCCCTGATGAGCTGTTTGCCGCAGCGCGCGTGTTGGCGGTCTGCGGGGACGACAAGAAAGCCGCTGCCCTGGCGGCACAGCTCGGCAAGGACCGGCCGCTCGATACCTTGATGCAGACCATCGGGATCTCGCAGGTCAAAGCCCTCATCGAGATCCGACATGGCAACGGCGCCGCCGCCGTGGATCTCCTGAAGAGTGCCGCGACCTATGATCGGATGGAGGAATGGATCCACATCGCACGCGGACAGGCGTATCTAGCCGCCAAGCGTCCATCTGACGCAGTGCAGGAATTCAAGCGAGTCCTCAGCCGCAAGGACTGGCCGCGGTTTACTTCGTCGTTCCCCTTGGCCCAGCTTGGCACCGCGCGTGCCTACGCCCAGCAGGGCGACACCGCGAACGCCAAGCACGCATACCAGGACCTGTTCGCCACGTGGAAGAATGCCGATCCCTACCTGCCCGTGGTCGAGCAAGCCAAGTCGGAATACTCCAAGCTGCCGTGACGCCCAGGGCGCCTGCGAGATCCGCATAGCGACAGCGCGGTGGCATCGTATCGACGGTTGGAGGCGCGGGCCGGAATCGAACTTGAGCCGACTTGCCGGCGTGAGCGAGCCGAACGGCGAGCCGGAGTCGGTAGGCAAAATCCTGAGCGGCGCTTCGTCGCGAAGGACCCCGACTCGACGAGACTGCTGAAGAGTGAACTGGAGGCGCGGGCCGGAATCGAACCGGCTCATGGAGGTTTTGCAGACCCCCGCCTTCCCATTTGGCTACCGCGCCCGCAAGTCGACTGCTGGCCCACCCAGGTCCCGCCCGCTCTTGGCGGGACAGGGTGGGAACCGCGAAACCCCTACGGCAACTGGTGCACCGTCCCCAGCCCCGCGTACACGTACCGCTGTCCGAACGCCTTCTTGAGCGCCGCGAACTCGGGCTCGCCGGTGCAGTGTCCGGGAGCGACCCGCTCCACCTCGCCTTGCAGCGCGGTGGCCAGGCGCGCGACCTCGGCGTCATCGGCCTGGATGTGGTGCAGTCCGCCGAAGACGATGTTCACCTTGGGATCGATGGTGGCCGCCGTCTTCACGATGTTCTCCACCCCGGGATGCGAGCAGCCGACCACCAGGATCACGCCCTTGGGGCTCTTGATGGCGAGTGAGAGCTCCTTCAACTCGAGCGTCCCTGGCGTGGTCGAGACACCGGGGATGATGAAGAACCCGGGCAGAACCTCGGTCACTTTCGGGACGCCGGTAAAGTCTCCGCCGGGCCAAGGCGTGCCCGCGTCCAGGATCTCGGGCGGATGGCCGTTGTAGTAGCGCTGCTCGGCGGGCAGGTCGGGGTCTTGCCGATAGAAGCTGTTGGGAACGCCGCGGGCGAACAGGCCCCACGGCTCGTCGGGCACGTACACCTTCACCTTGGGGTTCACCTTCAGCAGGTAGGTGAGGCCGCTGGTGTGGTCGGCGTGGCGGTGCGAGATGACCACGAAATCGATCTTGGTCAGGTCGATGCCCAGCGCCTTGGCGTTGTGCTCGAAGATGGCGGCGTTGTTGCCGGTGTCGAACAGGATGCGCTTGCCGCCGTACTCGATCAGCGCGGCATAGCCCCAGTCGAGCGTCAGCTTCGGGTTGTTCCCGAACGAGTCGTAAATGATGGTGATGCGGTTGGGTGACTGCGCCGCCGACACGCCGGCCAGCAGCAGGACTGCAACCAGGGCCCAAGTCAGGCGTTTCATCGTCTCTCTCCTTCATGCTTTAACGAGCCGGAAAAATAAAACGGCCTACCGCCGGAGGTTCCTCCTGGCGGGTAGGCCGTTTGCGAAGCCGATGATTGCTAGATCGCTACAGGCAGCCTCCGCACCAGAAGACACGACGACAACAACACATGCACATCGCCGTGGTGGTGCGGTTGCAGGTCATACGCTCACAGTAGATGGCCGGACGGAGTGGGAGGATACACAAAAATCGAGGATCTGCGATCAGGCGCTCTTCACGACCAGCGATTCCAGCACGATGGCCGCGTCCCTTGCCTTGTCGCTCGCTATCTTCAGACCTTCGTAGAGCTCCTTGACCTTGATAAGAGCGATGGGGTCCTTCTCTTCTTTGAAGAGAAGCGCGGTGGCCTGGCGGACGGCGCGGCCGGCTTCACCGTGAAGCCGGCCGATCTCCACGCAGTAGTCGAGCACGTCGTCGTGCTTCTCCAGGTGGGAGACCGCCTGCGAAAGCTGCTCGCATTGCTTGAGGACGATCTGGGCGAGGTCGACGGCCGCGGACGGGCGCTGGATCTTGTAGGTTAGCACGCTGTCGGCGGCCGCCTGAATCTCCTGGAGCACGCTTCCCAGCGAGCTGGCCAGCCGATGCATGTCCTGCCGGTCGAAGGGAGTGATGACTGTCTGCTTGAGGCGGGTGACGACGGCGCGGCCCATGTCGCTGCCGCTCTGGTCCAGGTCGCTGAGCCGCTGCACCTTTCCGGCAATGTCCTGCTGTGTGCGCAGCAGGTCGAGGAGCAGGCGCGCCGCTTGGGTCAGGTTCTCCGACATGTCGGCGAACATATCGAAGAATTTCGTTTCCTTGGGGGCCAGGCGGACCATCGGCGTCACTCCTTGAGGCGGGAACGCACAACTATCTCACTCGACAGGAAGCGCCGTCAAACAGGCCAACGAAGTCGCAGCGAGGCCGCGCTCGACGGCAAAGAAAATGGGCCGCCGTTACGGCGGCCCAGGTTGGTACCTCGATCCTCTTACAGAGTCGATTCGATCTCGAAGCCCCACGCCTGCAACAGCGTCTCGGGGATGTACTTCGAGTTCTTGTTGCGGCGGGCCCATTCGCGCAGACGGGTCGAGCGCAGGTACTGGTCCGGCTCGAGCTTGAATTCCTTCACCGCCTGCTCGAAAGAAGTCACCACCGGGATCACCGGCCCGATCGGCTCCGGCTTCCCCCAATTCGGATTTCCGCGTCGCTTTGCCATTATTTGTATGACCCTGCCTTTATAAGAAGTCCCTAATGATTTGGATGCCGGCGGCTGATGCAGGATTCAGCACCCCACACAGGCGGGGCCGAGCATTGCCAAAACTGAAGATTTTACGCCTTTTCAGGCGGAAATCAAGAACAAAGTGAACGGGTGTTCAGCGCTTGCTCCAGGTAAGTACTTTATTTTCAGATGCTTACAGCAATAGCAGGGGGCGCAGGATAAACGCCGGTCGCGCCTCAAACCGACGCCAGAGTCGGCTCCAGCAAGCCCAAAACCGGGGCCTGTTGTCGCAGGATCTTGTGGTGCCCGGGGTCGGAATTGAACCGACACGTCCCTTTCGGAACCCGGGATTTTAAGTCCCGTGCGTCTGCCAGTTTCGCCACCCGGGCACGTTGCTGGAGCACCCATTCTCACATAACGGCTCGAGCGCTGCCAGTTAACGCGGCTTACGAGCCTGGTCCCCGGTGGACCTCTACTTGCATTTTTATGAACTCTTTAGGCGAACTTTCTTTCCGTCGCCGTACGATCGAAGGTTGGGCTCAGGAGCCCCGAACGCCGACCACGCGCCGTGAATATGATCGCAAGCCCGTGCGTCGCCTCAACGCAGGGAACAGGAGCCGAGGGAGAACCTTATGGATCGGAATGTCGGCAAGAAAACTCGTTCTTGGAAGGTTGCTGGCAGACTAGCCGTGCTGGTGACGCTGGCGTGCGCGCTGCCAAGTGCCGCGCAGTCAGACAAAGATCTACAGCAGCGGGTGCAATCACTGGAGTCCGAGGTGGCCGAGTTGAAGGCACTGGTGAAGCAGATCCAGTCGAGGAGCGAAGGGAACTCCAGTCCGATCCAGAGTGCGAACGCGGTGCTGCCCGCCAGCGCCCCCACGCTGCCATCGGCGCTCGCTGCCGAGGATCGCAAGATCCTGGATTTTCTGCGCGACACCACGTTGAACCTGACCGTGGACGGCTACTACGCCTACAACTTCAACCATCCCGTCGGCCGGGTGAACGCGTTGCGGGCCTACGACGTGCTTAGCAACCTGTTCAGCCTGAACCAGGCGGCGGCAATCTTCGAACACGCTCCCGATGTGGCGGCGGGCCGGCGCTGGGGAGGCCGGCTGGATATGCAATTCGGACAAGCCACGGAAACGCTGCAAGGCAATCCCGCCAACGAGCCTCGCCCGCAGATCTACCGCAACATCCTGCAAGCGTACGGGACCTACGTCGTGCCGCTGGGGAAAAGGTGGACCATCGACTTCGGAAAGTGGACCAGTTCTCTGGGCATCGAGGGCAACTACACGAAGGACCAGATGAACTACTCGCGGGCCTACTACTTTGACTTCCTGCCCTTCTATCACATGGGACTGCGGACCAGTTACAAGGTGAACGATAAGCTGGCGCTGAACTACTGGCTAGTGAACGGCACCAACCAGACCGAGGCCAACAATCCGTTCAAGGACCAATTGTTCGGATTCAACCTGACGCCGACGAAGACAGTCTCGTGGACCTTCAACTACTACCTGGGCCAGGAGAACGCGGACCGGGTAGTGGCGCCGAATTGCGGGCCGCCGCCGGTACAGCCAGGTCTATGTTTCCAAGCCATTCGCCCGGCGCCGGATGGGCGCACCCACATCATCGACAGCTACGTGAGCTGGAGCGCAACGCCGAAGCTGACATTGGCAGCGGAAGCCGACTACGAGATCCAGAGGGTCTGGCGGGAGTCAGGGCCGGGGCAATCTTCCGCGCCTGCCCACGTCACCGGTGGGGCGGCGTACGCGAGGTACCAGTTCACTCCCAAGGTCGCGCTGGCCGGCCGCGCCGAGTACCTCTCCGATCGCGGCGGGCTGTTCAGCGGCATCAACCAGGCGCTCAAGGAGACGACCGTGACCTTCGACTACAAGGTCGCGGAAGGGTTCCTGATGCGCTATGAGTGGCGCCGGGACTTCTCCAACCAGCCCAGTTTCCTGACTGACACCCAAGGCGTGCTCAGCAAACAGCAGAACACCGCTACCGTGGGGCTGATCTGGTGGTGGGGGCGCAAGGAGGGGACCTGGTAAGCAGCACGATCACTCGTCGCCACGGACCTGCCAGGAGGGGAGGCGCTCGAATTGGGCTGACTTCTCGGCGCCGTGCTGGGCATACCAATCGCGCCAGGCGTTGATGTCCTCCGGATGGGATTCGTCCGTGATCTCGGAGAGGGCCAGGAACACCCAGTGACGCATGGTGGGATTCAAATCCGGGTCGCCGCCGAGGTCCAGCAGCTTGGGCACCATCCGCATGCGCTGGACGCGGCTGAAGATGCCGCAGTCGGAGACGTTGCAGCCGGCGCGATCGCGCACGGTGAAGGACTCGTCGTGGGTGAAGATCTCGAAGAGGTCGTCGAGGGCCTGGTCGGTACGGAGGAAGCGCAGACCTTCGGCCGCCCACTGGCGGGTGACGGGATCGGGATCGTGCGCATATTCGAGCAGCGTGGCGTGCACCAGTTCCGGCTCGACGCCGCGGTTGGCCAGCACGCCCAGGCGATACGCGGTCTGCGGGCGTGAGCTGCGGTTGTCGTCGGCCTGGGCGATCAGGCTCTTTACGCTCTCGCTGGTCTTGTCGAGTTGCCACATCGCCAGGTCGATCTCCAGCACCGCCTCGCGCACGCGCAGGTCCTTGGAGTAGGTGGCGCGGTACTCGAGCTTCTGCCATTCCGGGGTGTTGCGGAGGTGTCCGCGCCAACCCGCAGCACGGGCGAGGATCTGCTCGCGGGCGGCGGGGTCGTGCTGGATGGCCGCTTCCATCAGGCGCTCGGCCTGCCGTTGCGGTGACATGCGAAGGATGCGCTGCAGGTCACTGTCGGTCAGGCTGGGACGCTCCAGCGGCGGCGCTGACGACTGGTGCACCTTCAACTTGAGATACGCGAGCAGGTCCGGAAGCAGGCCCATCTGCCAGGCGAAGCTCCCGGCGATGCCCAGGAATACGAGCAGGGGGATGAAGCGCAACGGCCCCGCGCGTCTGCCGGCCAGCGGAGGAGTGGGCGTGGTGAACGACAGCGGCCTGAAGTTGGGCGTGATCAGGTCGGCCGGGATGTCGTCCCGCGGGACGGTGTTCTTCACACCGGCGGCAGAGCGCATCCGCGCGATCAGCCATTCCACTTCCTTCTTGTCCTTCACGGCACTGCCCAGCGTGATCCGCGTCCCAGAGGCGGGCGTAAGCCGGATGTCGTAGTACGGGGTTCCTTGTGCGCCGCCGGTCTGCATGCCGATGGCGTAGTCGATGGCCTGGATCTGGTCGAGAGCGACTACCCGGGTGGGCCCCAAGCCGAATATTCCGCTGTGCGCGCTGAGCCGGCCGGAACCGATGGTGACGTTGGAGGTCCCCACCCAGACGTAGAGGGCGATCAGAAACATCAGCGCGTCGAAAAAGCCAAACGCGATGGGGAAGATGAGTGGCGCGTTCACTTTCACCAGGAAGAAGAAGGCGCCGGCGAAGATGGCGGCGAACACGGTGATGCCAGCGGCGGCTCCGGGATTGCGATCCGCGGGAAAATAGAACTGGATGCCGTCGGCGGTGGGAGTGACCTGGATGGTGTGGCGCTCGGGTTCGGGAGCCTCGGCGCGGGCTCCAGGCGCCGTGGCGACGCCGGATGCCTGGGACGCAGCGGGCGCGCTCACTTTGCCGAAGACCGGCACCTCGAAGGAATCGTCGTAGTCCACTCCGGGGACCTCAGCGGTCGCCTGGACGACCCAGAGGATCTGGTTGTCTGGCTCCTCGGTATAGGTTTGGGGCTGATCGGGCGGGAGTCGGAAAGAGACCGGGATGGTCATTCCTTCACCCCCCTGTCCCAGCGCGGTGGGAGGGACGGTTGTCTCCTCGCGCCAGAGGATGTGCTCGGTGGTGCTGCGGTTGTCGCCCGAGCCGGAGGTGGTCCGTTGCACGCAGGTGCAGCGGAGGTGGACCCCTTTTTCCGGCAGATGACGAAAACGGGCGTGGATGACGCCTTCGAGAGGGCCGCCGGCCTTATAGGGCAGGCTGCGGAGGTCGAGAGCCCCAACCCCGAATTCGGCGCGGCGCACGGTCTGACGGATGGCATCCACCAGCAGCAAGACGCCAACCACGACGAAGAGCAGCAGGAGCAGGGACCAGGGCTCGCGCTTGCGGAGCAGGTCGGGAAGCGCGACGACGCCGATCACCGCGCAGATGGAATTCCACAAGGCCGCGAACACCCACTTGTTGGTCGTGGCGGCGAGGTTACTGCTGCGGGCGACTCCGCTGGCCCAGTCGGAACGCCACATCCAGGGCTGATCCGGATACATGTCTTTGACGCCGGCGAACTCGGCGGCCTTGCGGCGCGCCTGCAGGCCGGCGGCGATCATCAAGACGCCGACCAGACAGAAGATGCCGCCCACGAAGACAGCGACTGCGGGATGCTGGGTCCCGGGCTGCGGCTGCTGCAGCCCTCGGATGCCCATCCATATGGCAAACAGCCCGGCGCAGGCGAATGGCACTCCGAACAGGGTCAGACATCCGCTGTTCGCATTGTTCTCCATGGAAGCGCATTATGCGTTCGATGCGCAGCGGTGGATAGAGACATCGCAGGTTACGGCAGTGCTGTCACTGAAGAGGACCAAGGCAGGATGGCCGTTCGCAGGCGTGGGTTTTGGGTTACAGTAGCCCACGTGGCCAAGAGATCCCCGAAACAAGCCAAGGCGCCGAGGTGGGTGTAAGGCGCTGCATCCGCTGAAGCCCGCGATCCATCGAGCCTGCCCGCAAGCATGACCGCACGCATATTGTTCATCGTAGGGATCCTGCTGGCGGCCAGCCCATGGGTATCACCGCCCGTGGCCTTGGCGCTAGGGCTGGTGTTCGGACTCGCCTTGACCCACCCCTACGGCCCCGAGACGAGACGGTGGACGAAGCTGCTGCTGCAGGGCTCGGTGGTCGGCCTGGGCTTCGGCATGAACCTTCAGCAGGTGCTTCACGCCGGGCGAACCGGGTTCCTGTACACCATCGCGAGTATCAGCTTCGCCATGGTGGTCGGCATGGCGCTGGGGAAGATCCTCGCAGTACAGAGGACTTCGGCGTTCCTGATCTCCACGGGAACGGCCATCTGCGGAGGGAGCGCGATCGCGGCGGTCGGCCCCATCACCGAGGCGAGCGACGAGCAGATGGCGGTATCGCTGGGGACGGTGTTCGTGCTGAATTCGGTGGCCTTGCTGATCTTTCCGCCGATCGGGGCGGCGCTCGGCCTGACCCAGACCCAGTTCGGATTGTGGGCGGCACTGGCCATCCACGACACCAGTTCGGTGGTGGGGGCGGCGGCCAAGTACGGGACGGTGGCGCTGGCCGTGGGCACCACGGTGAAGCTGGCACGCGCCCTGTGGATCGTCCCCATGTCGGTGGGGACTGCGATTGTGCGTGGTTCCAAGGCGCGCATCCAGTGGCCCTGGTTCATCGGGCTGTTCTGCCTGGCGGCGGTCTGCAATACGTATCTCACGCTGGGCGCACCGGCGTTCGCGGTACTGTTTCGCGCCGGGAGGATCGGGCTGACGGTCACGCTGTTCCTGATCGGGACCGGGATCTCGATCGCGACCTTGAAGAAGGTGGGACATCGGCCGCTGCTGCAAGGGGTGCTGCTGTGGCTGATCATCTCCGTGGTGTCGGTGTGGCTGATCCGGGTGGGATGGATCGCGCTGTGACGTCAATCGCGCACGGGAGCGGCCTTCAGCAGCAGGTTGGTGATCTTCTCGGAGTTGATCTCGTTGGGGTGGACCCCGTCGAAGAAGTCCGAAGCTTTCCCGTCAAACTTGTCGAGGGTACTGAGGTCGTGGAAGGGGACGTTCTGCTCGGCGCAGATGCGAGCAACGGCTGAGAGCACCTCGGCGCGACGCTGCTGGTAGTGGCGAGTGTCAAGCGCCGCGATCACGCGGGGGTGCGCGGGCGTCAGGAATACGATGACGCGGATGCCGTGCTCGCTGCTGTAGCGCAGCGTCTTCTCCAGGTAATCGAGGCGGCTCGGCGACAGCTGGTTGAAGTCCTGGTAGCGCCGCATGTAGATGTCCACAGTGGTCGAGATCTTCGAGTCCAGGTCGTAATGGCCGGTGGCACGTTCGGCTTCCAGCTTGTCGAAATGAAGGTAGCCGTTGGGCTCGAAGTGGTACTGCTCCTTGCGCTTGTGCACCAGCGAATCCCACAGAGAAACGAACGAGAGCTTGGTCTGGTAGGCGTTGAACAGGGTGGTGAAGCGCTTCCAGGAGGCGTGGCGGGCCTCGCCTTTCTGCAGATAACTGCCCAGGAGGTTGGGCTGGAGCAGGTAATCGTTCAGCGGCTCGCGGTCGTGGAAGGCGTCGACGTCCACGCCCAGGATCACCAGCTTCAGCGGCAGGTGGGCATGCTCGATGGCGTAGCGCAGGAGGACGTAGTAGTCCTCGGCCTCCGCGGCGTTGACGCCCGCGTTGAACGCGGGCAGGCCGGTCAGGCGCTGCACCAGGGCGGGGTCGATCTTCATGATGCGCGAAGAGCCGAGGATCAAAGCCTGGGGGCGGGGCTGGGCCACGTCCATCATGCGCGCCTTGGCGGGGCGAGTATTCCAGGTCAGCGGCGGCAGAAGGTCGGTGGGATAGATGGACTCGGGGTTGACGAAGTAATTAAGCAGCGCGGTCAGCAGCAGGACCGCCGCCAGGGTCCAGAGGAAGCGTCGCACGAAGGTGCGCCAGTCGAGGTCTCGGGGCGCGGCGACGGCATCGAGCGAGGCGGCCAGTGACATCGCCCAGGATTATAGGGGGTGGTTACTCTCCGCACACCGGTAACGTTGACAACGGAGACACCGGAGCAGAGGATTTGGAGGTATTCGTCCAAGGCGGGCCGGACTGCGCATCCAAGCCCGGATGCGGAATTCCCGGCGCGAGCAAGGAGAAGACGCTTGGCGGATGAGAAGAATCCGGGGAAGCGGAACGACCTGACCTCGAAGATCGCGGCGGCCTACCGCAACGCGCCTCCCGAGAGCCGCGAGAAGGCGGGATCGGGGGACGAGATTCAGAACCCGGAACTGGACCGCGCCTTCGAGAAGATGGTGCAGACGTACAAGACCAAGCGTCCGGAGGCAGGCCCGGTGGTGCCGTTCCCGCGTTCGTCGGCACGGCCGATCGATGAGCTGGATGAAGAGGGCGACGAGGCGGCGCAGGAGTGTCCGGAGTGCGGCAACATCATTCCGCCGGGCAACAAGTTCTGCGGGGACTGCGGCACGCCACGCGATGAGGCGGTCGCGCTGCAGCGCCGGCGGGAGAATGAGTCTGAGCTGGCGGCGATCTCGACCGAGAGTGGCATCAAGCACCACCACCACTACTACCATCACCATCACTACCGGAATAATCCGTACCTGCTGGTGGCGATCGCGGGGCTCTTGTTGGTGATCGCGTGGCAGCAGTGGCGGGACTATCAGCGGAGCATGGCGCCGGTGAACGTTCCCCAGGCCGCACCGATGAAGCAGAGCGCCGCGCCCGCGGTCACGCCGGCGCCGGCTGCTCCGGCACAGGCGGAGCTGGAACCTGCGGCCAGCGTACCGGTCAGCCCGAAGACAGGACCTTCAGGTAGAAAACCCAGTCCGACGAACGCGCGGAAAGCCAGGGCAAGCGCGGCGCCGACGCCGGACCGGCGATTCCCCGACCTGGTCCCCCCTCCCAAGGTCACACCAGCCCCTCCCAAGCAGTAGCGCTCCGATCCGGAAAGTCAGCGGTCGAATGCTTCGCGATTTGCCGCGCCAGCGCGCCGGCAGGTACAGTGACGTCCCATGTTCGCCCGGCGAACCCGATGGGAGCTGACGCCCAACCGCTTCAGCGCGGCGCTGGAGCGCGCTCGCGCGTCGGGAAAGCAGCTGCTGGACCTGACCGAGTCGAATCCCACGCGGGTCGGATTGCGTTATCCAGACGGCTGGTTGCAGGCGCTGGCGGACCCCGCCGGCCTGCAGTACCAGCCGGATGCGCGTGGGACCCCGGGGGCGCGAGAAGCGGTCGCGGGCTACTACAGGGAACTTGGGGTCGAAGTCCCCACCGACGCCATCTTCCTCACTACCAGCACCAGCGAAGCATACTCGTTCCTGTTCCGGCTGCTCTGCGACCCCGACGACCAGGTGCTGACGGGGGCGCCCAGCTACCCGCTGTTCGATTTCCTGGCCTCGATCCAGGACGTCGAGCTGGTCTCGTACCCGTTGCTGTATGACCACGGATGGCAGATCGATCTGCACTCGGTGGGGCAACGCATGGGCCCGCGGACCCGCGCAGTGCTGCTGGTGAACCCGAACAACCCGACAGGGTCATATGTCAAAGCAGGAGAACGCGACCGGCTGAATGAGATGTGCGCGCCGCATGGCCTGGCGGTGATCGCCGACGAAGTGTTTCTCGATTACGGTGTCGACGGACGACCGCCGGTCACGTTCGCCGGCAACCAGGACGCGCTGACATTCACCTTGAGTGGTCTTTCGAAGGTCGCCGCGCTGCCGCAGGTGAAGCTGTCGTGGATGGTGGTCAGCGGCCCGAAAGCGGCGCGGGACGAGGCTCTACGCCGGTTAGAGGTGATCGCCGACGCCTACCTGTCGGTGAGCACCGCGGTGCAGCTTGCCACCCCCAAGCTGCTGGCCGAGCGGTCCCAGGTGCAGGAACAGATCAAGGGGAGAGTGCGTGAGAACCTGGCCGAGCTGGATCGCCAAGTCGGCTCGCGGAAGGAGTGTTCACGTCTGCAGGTCGAAGGCGGCTGGTACGCGGTTCTGCGCGTGCCGGTGACGGGCTCGGACGAGGAACTGGCTGTCCGGCTGTTGGAGACGGCTGGACTGATCGTCCATCCCGGGCATTTTTACGATTTTCCCAGCGAGGGGTATCTGGTGCTGAGCTTGATCAGCCGGCCTCAGGTCATGCGAGAGGGACTGCAAAGGCTGTTAACATCTCTGTAAGTAACCAGGTGACTCAGAATTATTATTTAGGTTAACACCTCGTACACTCCCGCAGCAGCCACTAGCGCAGGCAGCTGAGTCGCGCACGCGATACCAATCGAGGGTTTCCGCGCTCTGCAGTAACCCCTTGCCGGTCAGCGAGACCAGCCGCGATTACCAAAGGTATAAGGCGTTTGGTAATCCAGCAATATTGCTTTTAAGTGCTAGATAATCGTGGTACTTTAGGCCACAACAAAGCAGGTCGTGACGGTTCCTCCGACCATCACCCATGGGGGTCTTGCGGAGTAGTCTGCCGGTCCCGTGATGGCGGGGTGTCGCGGCGCGCCGTTGTGTTTGTAAGTAGGGAACCCACGCCAGTCCCCCGGGCGTAGAAGACGAGTCGATGCCACAGGAAAGCGTCACCCAGATCATCCAGTCGTCCAAGGCGCAAGCCGAGATGCTGGCGCAGCTGGAGAAGTTCCGCCGCACTGTGGTGGTGATGTTCACCGACATCAAGGGATCGACCGCATACTTTGAAAAGTACGGCGACGTGGCCGGGCTGATGATGGTCCACCAGTGCAACGATATGCTGCGGCAGATCGTGGAGAAGCACGGGGGCCGGGTCATCAAGGAGATCGGCGACGCCATCATGGCCATCTTCGACGAGTGCAAGGAATCGGTGCACGCAGCCATGGAGATGCAGAAGTCGCTGATCGGGTTCAACGCGCCCAAGCCGGAACAGGACCACGTGTTCATCCGCATCGGTCTGAACTACGGCACCGGGCTGGTGAAGTCGAACGACGTGTTCGGCGACGTGGTGAACGTGGCGTCGCGGGTGGAGAGCGTGGCCTCGCCCGAGCAGATCGTCATCTCCGACACGCTGCACAAAGAGATCGAGCCGCTGAAGGCGTTCAAGATCACGTACCTGGGCCGCTACGCGCTGAAGGGGAAAGAGGGCGACCGCGACCTGTTCGAGGTGATCTGGGACGAAAAGCGGCAGGCGCGGCCGGCCAGCGCGCACACCGTCGTCACCAGCGACGCCAAGTTCAAGGTCGTGGTCCCCAAGTTCCGGCTGCAGCACATCCGCAAGGACGGCTCGGTCGGCTCCGAGCACGAGCTGAAGAACGGCGCCTTGACCATCGGGCGGGCGGACGGCGACCTGAAATTCGCCTCCGATCCCCAGATGATGGAGATGCACGCCAAGTTCTTCGTGGAACGCGGCCAGCTCTATGTCGAGGACCTGAGCGGAGGCAAGGGCATTTTCGTGCGCCTGATCGCGACCTACACCATGTTGAATGGCGACGTGGTCATGATGGGCCGGCAGGTCTTCCAGTTCCGCGAGAAGACGGAAGCGGTGGCGGCGGCGGCGGCGACCGGCACGGCGATCATGGAGGTCGCTTCTATCATCAAGGAGCCGGTGGCGGAGTTCGTGGCGGTGACGGGCACGGGCGTGGATGAGAACAGCCGCTACCCGCTGCTCGACCAGGAAGTCACCTGGGGACGGAACCGGGGAACCTACATCTTCCCCGAAGACGGGTTCATGAGCCGCGCGCATGCCAAGGTGTACCAGCGCGGCGATAGTTTCTTCCTGGAGGATTGCGGCAGCCGCAACGGCACGTTCATCAAGGTGCGGGGCAAAGCGCCGGTACCGGTGGGCGCCACGGTGCTGGTGGGAGGACAACTTCTCAAGGTGGTCACACAGTAAGTTATGGCCGGGCCAACAGTCACCAAGATCGGTAAGTACGACGTCATCGAAGTCCTGGGCAAGGGCGGCATGGGCGTGGTCTACAAGGCCATGGACAACCGCATCGGCCGCATGGTCGCCATCAAGATGATGACCGGCGGCTTCGCCGACAACCCTGACCTGCTGAAGCGCTTCTACCGTGAGGCCCAGGCCACGGGCATGCTGGAGCACCCCAACATCGTCATCGTGTACGAGTTGGGCGACCAGGACGGCAACCCATTCATGGTCATGCAGTACCTGGAGGGCGAGCCGCTGGACAAGATGATCCAGCAGCGGCGCGAGATCTCCATGGTGGAGAAGCTCGGCTACATCATGCAGGCCTGTAACGGGTTGAACTACGCCCACCAGCGGGGCCTGGTGCACCGCGACATCAAGCCGGCCAACCTGATGGTGCTGAAGGACGGCAACTGCAAACTGGTGGACTTCGGTATCGCGCGCCTGGGAGACAACAGCCTGACGCGCACCGGGCAGGTGGTGGGCACCATCCACTACATGTCGCCGGAACAGATCAACGCGCAGGTGGTGGACGGGCGCACCGACATCTGGTCGACCGGGGTCATGCTCTTCGAGCTGCTGACCTACACGCTGCCGTTCGAAGGCAACGACATGGCGTCGACGCTGCTGAAGATCATCCATGAGCAGCCGCCGTCGCTGAGCAAATTCCTCACCAACTATCCGACGGACCTGGACGAGGTCATCCAACGGGCGCTGTCGAAAGACCGCGAGGAGCGCTACCAGACGGCCGAAGACTTCGCCTTCGACCTGGGACGCATCCAGGAGCAGCTGAAGAAGCAGGTGGTCAGCGAATACGTGGACCGCGCCCGCGGGTACATGGAACGCCAGCGGCTTCAGGACGCCAAGGAACTGCTGCAACAGGTGTTGCGGGTGGACACCGCGCACAGCGTCGCCAAAGAGCTGATGCACGAAGTGCAGCAGCGTATGCAGAAGCAGTTGCGCGGGGAGCAGGTCCGGCAGCTGCGGTCGCATGCCGAGGACGCGTTCGCGCAGAAGGCATACGACGACGCGCTGGCATACGTCGAGCAGGCGCTCTCGCTGGACAAGACCAACACCGAGCTGATCAACCTTCGCGATCTGGTCAAGAGCGCCAAGGAGAAGAAAGACAAGGCGGCCTCGTCGATCCGCAAGGCGGAATCGGCGCAGCAGGCCGGCGACCTGGATGCGGCCATGAAGGCGGTCGAAGAAGCGATCGCCGCCGATGCCGATAACACCCAGGCCAAGGCGTTGCACGCGGCCATCTCCCGGGAATTGGCCGAGCACTCCAAGCAGCGCGAACTGCAGGGGATCCTGGACGACGCGCGCCGCAGCATCTCTTCACGCCGCTACACCGCCGCGTTCGAGGTGCTGAAGAAGGCGGAGGAGATCGATCCGGCCAGCCCCGAGGTCCACACCCTGATGAACCTGGCCTCCACCGGCCGGGACCAGGAGAGCAAGCGCAAGGTGATGGAGAAGATCGTCTCCGAGATCGAGGAGGCGCTCTCCCAGGACAACTACACGGTGGCGGTGCAGAAGGCCGACGAAGCTCTGCAGAATCACCCGGCCGACCCCGGTCTGCTCAAGCTGAAGGCACTGGCCGACAAGCAGCGCGAGCAGGGCGAGCGCAAGAAGTTCGCCGAGGAACAGATCGTGGCGGCGCGCAAGCTGCTGGATTCGGGCAAGGCGGCGGAGGCGCTGGCGATGCTGGAGGCGGCGGCGAAGAAGTCGCCGGGCGATTCCCGCCTGCAGTCGCTGCTGGCCATCGTGCGCGAGACCGCCGAGCGCGAGAAGACCGAGCGCACCAAGGAAGAGTTCATCGCCAAGGCGAAGGAATGCCTGCGCAAAAAGGACTACGACGGCGCCGTGATGGTGCTGGAGATGGCGCAGGCGCAGATCGAGGGTTCGGCCGAGATCAACGATCTGCTCCAGTTCGCGCGGGAAGAATCCGTCCAGCAGGTCCGGCGCAAGAAGGTGGAAACGGCCGCCACCGAGGCGCAGCGCCTGATGGGGGACGAAGAATACGATCGTGCCGCCGCGGTGCTGGAAGCCACGCTCAAGGAAATACCCGACGACGAACTGAAGGTGCAGCTGGCCGACGCCAAGCGCCACGTCGAGGAATTCGGCAAGAAGATCCAGGTGGCCATCGCCAAGGCGCAGAAGCTGCTGGAAGCGCGCAAGGTGGACGACGCGGTCACCTTCATGGAAGGCCTGCCGAGGTCCTACGCGCGGTCCTCCGATTTCACCAACCTGCTGGAGAAGGCGCGCAGCGAACAGGACATGGTGCGAGCGGTGGGCGGCGCTGTGCAACAGGCCAAGGTCGCGATCGAGAAGGGCGATTTCTCCAGCGCCATCAACATCGTCGAGGCCTGCAAGAAGACCTACGGGGAGACCCCCGACATCAAGGCGGCGCTGGCCGATATCGAGAGCAAGAAGGGAACGATGTCGCGGCAGGTCGTGGACAAGGCGGTGCGCGACGCCCGCACCCTGCTGCTCTCGCGGCAGTACGGAGCGGCACTGCGGTCCCTGCACATGGCGGCGCCGCTGGTGGGGTCCGCTCCCCCGGACCTGCAGAAGCAGTACAACGCGCTGAAGGCGGACGCGGAAAAGGGCGCTTCCCGCCAGCAGAAGGAACAGGATCTGGGCAAGACCATCGTCGCCGGTTCGGTGGACATGAACCAGACGATGATCGCGGGCTCGACCGATGCGGCCGCGGCCGCCGCCACGGCGCCGGCGCGAGCGGGAGTCCCGGCGGTGCACCGCGCGCCGATCCCAGAGCCACCCAAGAAATCTCCGGTGATGATGATCGCAATCGCGGTCGTGGTGGTGATCGCTCTTGCGGTTGGCGTTTACTTCGGAATCATCAAGAAACCTCCGCCGCCGCCGCTGGTTCGCGACGCGTACGTCGAAGTCAACGCGATCCCATGGGGAACGCTGAAATCGGCAAAGCAGCTCGACGGAGGCTTTACCGAGACGTACCAGAAGGACAATCAAACACCCATGCGGCTTTCTCTGCCCACCGGCGAGTACGAGATCACGGTCTCGGGTCCGGGCGGGCAGGAGAAGACCGAGCGGGTGAAGATCAGTGCCCGATCCGCCGGGTCGGTGACCCCGGTGTTCGAGCAGTTGGACGTGGAGAAGATCGTCAATGCCAAGTAGAGGGCGAGTCATCCTGCTGCTGGTCCTGATGGCCCTGGCGCCGCTGGGCGCGCGCGCCGACCAGAAGGACGATCTGAAGAAGAAGGGCGATGCCGCCGCCATGGGGGGCAAGCCGTTCGAAGCGCGAGACGCCTATTGCCAGCTGGAAGCCTTGGACGCGAACTATCCCATGGCCAAGATGCTGTGCTCGACCATGAAGAAAGAGGCCGATAAGGAGGACGCGCGCTGCGATACCCGTTTCACCGACGCGAACACCGACCTCAGCAAGAACGCGTACGACGATGCCGAGCAGAAGCTGAAAAACGTCAAGCCGGGCTGCAAGAAGTACGACGAGGCGCGCGCGCTGCTGGCCAAGATCCCCCAGATGAAGCAGCAGGGGAACATTGAAGCCGTCGCCAACCAGAAGTACGACGAGGGATCGAAAGCCTATAGCCGCAATGATTTCGGTACGGCAAAAACGGCGTTGGGCCAGGTCCCGGGCGGCGCAGGGAAGTCCGGCGATGCGCAAGCGCTGCTCAACAAGATCAAGCAGTACGAGCAGGCCATGGCGGAGGGCGACCGGCTTTTCGGGGGCAAGAATTTCAGCGCCGCCCGGAACAGCTACCAGGAAGCCGCGAAACTGAAGAGCGACGGCCCCGGAGATCCGACCGGCAAGATCCAGAAGGCGAATGACGCGGAGAAGACCGAGCTCGCCGCCATGGGCGAGCAGAAGCGAAAGGAAGAGGAAGCCCGGCGGGAAGCTGAGCGGCGCTCGCGGAAGCCGACTCTGGCCCTGAGGGTCACTCCCAACAGCGGACAGGCCGCGCTCACGGTGAACGCAAGCGCCAGTGCCACCGAGCAAGCCGGAGGCACCAAAGTCGCCGGGACCCAGATCCAGTGGGGCGACGGCTCGGAGACCAATGGGGCAAGCGGCTCACACGTCTACAAGAACGCCGGCAGCTACGACGTGATCGCCTGGGTGACCGACGATGCCGGGAACAAGATCTCGCAGTCGACTACGGTCCGTGTCATCGAGGCGGCGGTGAAACAGGTCACGCCCGAGGTGGACGTGGCCAAGACCCTGGCCGAAGCGCGCGCCGCCAAGAAGAAGGGCGATGCCGCTCTCGCGAAGGGCAAGTACATGAAGGTCCTGTCGGCCGACAAGACCAACAAGGAAGCTCTCGACGCGCTGGATGAACTCTCCAAGCAGGCGGCCGCGACGCCGACCAAGCCGGTGCCGGAAACGCAGACGACCCCCGGCGTGATCGCGGAATCCGACACCCTGCTGGCCAAGGGCATCACCGAGTTCTATACCGGGCAGTTCGACGACGCCTACAGCGACCTGCGCGACTACCTGAAGTTCAAGGGCGAGAAGGCGGGGCTGGCCAACTTCTATATCGGAGCGCTGAAGGCGACGCAATATCACCTCGGGGGAGCGTCGGACCCGAAACTGCAGGAAGCGGCGACCAACGCGTTCCGTGCCGCCAAGAAATCACAGAAGTTCAAAGTGCCCGACAAGTACATCTCGCCGAAGATCGTGGAGATGTACAACAGCGCCGGCATGTGATGGGGACGATCTCGGAGGCCCCGGCTATCGAGCCGGGGTTTTCGTTTGCTCAATAGCGGCCGATGAGGAAGGGATTGGTCTCGCGCTCGTCGCCGATGGTGGTGAGGGCGCCGTGCCCGGGGACGACGATGGTGTCGTCGGGAAGCGACAGGACCCGGCCATGGAGCGAGGCCATGATCTTGTCGAAAGAGCCGCCGGGCAGGTCGGTGCGCCCGATGCTGCCGGCGAACAGGGTGTCCCCGGCGAACAGCATTTTCTCCGACGGAAAATAAAGGCAGACGCTGCCCTCGGTGTGGCCGGGGGTATGCAGGAATGTGCCCTTGAGGGCCCCGGCTGCGATGTAGTCGGCGTCGCGGATGGACTGATCAACGGCGACCGGCTCGGGCGCGCGCATCCCGATCCACGCCGCCTGGACGTCGAGCATCTTGAGCAGCGCCTGATCGTTCTGGTTGAGCAGGACGGGGGCGCCGGTCAGCCGCCTGAGCTTCATGGCGCCGCCGACGTGGTCGATGTGGGCGTGCGTGATGACGATCTGCTTGACCGTGAGGCCGTGCTTGCGGACCAGCTCCATCAGCAACTCCACGTCGTCGCCGGGGTCGATCACCATGGCTTCCCGCGTCTGCTCATCCCCGACGATGGAGCAGTTGCACTGGAGCGGGCCTACGGCGAGGATCTCGTGGATCATAGGAAAGTACTCAGTACTCGGTAGTCAGCACTCGACAGAGTCAGGATAAATGAAAAGGGCCGCGTGAAAAACGAGGCCCTTTGACGATTCAAGCTGGGACTTACTTCGAGGCCGGCGGAGGGGCGGCCGGCTGGCTCTGCTGCGGCTGCGCCGGCGTTGAAGGCTGGGTCTGGGCCGGTTTGGAGCCGCTGCCCAGGATCGAACTGGTGCGCTTTTTCGAAGAGATGATGGCCAGCGACAGGGAAGTGATCATGAAGATGATGGTCGCCCATGCGGTCGCCCTGGAGAGCACAGTGGCGGCGCCGCGCGGACCGAAGGCGGTCTGGCTGCCCATCCCGCCGAACGCCGCGGCGATGTCGGCGCTCTTGCCGCTTTGCAGCAGCACGACCCCGATCAGGAAGAAGCAGACGATCACGTGGATGATGGTAAGCAGAATGACCATTTGGTGAACGAACCCGGGCGCAAACGCGCCTTTCCCTTTCTACTCGAACTTCGCCCGTTGTAAGGGGACGGATGGTGCGGAAGGCGGGACTTGAACCCGCATGCCTCTCGGCGCCACCCCCTCAAGATGGTGTGTCTGCCAATTCCACCACTTCCGCACGCGCAGACCGACACTGCTAGAGGGCGAATGTCATTATAACAGAGGGCCGCGTCAGTACTTGACGATGGCGGCGAAGCTGTCGGGCTTGAGGCTGGCGCCGCCGACCAGCGCGCCGTCGATCTCCTCCTCCGACATCAGCGCCTTGGCGTTCTCCGGCTTCACGCTGCCCCCGTAGAGGATGCGCAGTCCGTCCGCGAGTTCTTTTCCCATGGCCTTCTCGACTTCGGACCTCACCAGAGCATGGGCTTCGGCGGCCATCTGCGGGGTGGCGGTCTTGCCGGTGCCGATGGCCCACACCGGCTCATAGGCGACCACCAGCTTGGCCGCCTTCTTGCCGGAGATCTTGCGGAAGGCGCGGCCGCACTGGCGGCGGAGGACCTCTTCGGTCATGCCGGCTTCGCGCTCCTCCAGCACTTCGCCGACACAGACGATGGGAGTGAGACCGGCCTCCAGCGCAGTCTTGAGCCGTGCGTTGACGGTATCGTCGGTCTCACCGAAGTACTGCCGGCGCTCGGAATGGCCGATGATGGCGTGGGTGCAGCCGATGTCCAGCAGCATGCCGGCGGAGACCTCGCCGGTGAACGCGCCCTCCTTCTCCCAGGCGACGTTCTGGGCGCCCACGGCGACGTTGGAGCCCCTGGCGGCTTCGATCACGGAGGCCAGGTCGATGAAGGGCGGGCAAACCACGATCTCGTCGCGGTCGTGGCCCTTGACCAGCGGCAGAAAGGCCTGCATGAAGTCGCGGGACTCGGCGGGCGTCTTGTACATCTTCCAGTTGGCGGCGATCAGCTTCGTTCTTGGCATGAGGTTTCCCAGGAAGCGGCGGGGAGGACCTGGCGCGCCGCATCAATGAATGCATCGAAAGCAAGTTTGTCGAAGAGTACGAACCGCACTCTCTCGACGCGGGAGAGCGTGGGCAGCGTCTCGGCCACCGTGTGGAAAGCGATGAACGCGGCTTCCGTCAAGGGGTAGCCAAAGATGCCAGTGGAAATGGCAGGGAACGCGACGCTCTTCAGGCCGAGCTCGTCGGCCGTACGAAGGGATTCGCGGTAGCAGCGGGCAAGCACTGCGGCTTCGCCGCGGTCGCCGCCCTGGTACACCGGGCCGACCGCATGGATCACGTATCGGGCGGCAAGCCGGCCTGCCTTTGTTGCTGCTGCGCCTCCCGGCGGAACGGGACCTCGCTGCGAGCGAACGGTCATACACTCCTCGGCGATCGCCGCTCCTCCCGCGCGATGGATGGCGCCGCAGACGCCGCCGCCCGGCAGGAGCTCGGAGTTAGCGGCATTCACGATGGCGTCGACGGTCTGGCGCGTGATGTCCCCTTCGACGAATTCGATTAGGCGGCCGGCCGCGAGCGTGATCTTCATTTGTCGGTCAGCGCCTCGACCCCAGGTAGCTTCTTGCCTTCCAGGAATTCGAGCGACGCGCCGCCGCCGGTGGAGATGTGGGTGATCTTGTCGGCGACGCCGGCCTGCTGCACCGCGGCCACCGAATCGCCACCGCCGATGATCGAGGTGGCGGCACGATTGGCGGCCACCGCCTGCGCGATCTTCACCGTACCGTGCGCGAATGGCGCCATCTCGAAGACGCCCATGGGGCCGTTCCACACGATGGTGCGCGCGCGGTCGATCTCGGCGGCGAACAGCTCGATGGTCTTGGGCCCGATGTCGAGGGCCATCTGGTCCTCGGCCAGCGCGTGGTCCGCGGGCACGATCTTGGTCTGTGCGTCGGCGGTCATGCTGGTCGCGACCACGTGGTCGATAGGGAGCAGGAGCTTGACTCCGCGTGCCTTGGCGTCGGCCAGCAGGCGTTTGGCGAGGTCGAGCTTGTCATTCTCCACCAGCGACTTGCCGACCTTGGCGCCCTGGGTTTTCAGGAAGGTGTAGGCCATCCCGCCGCCGATCAGCAGCGTGTTCACCTTGTGCAGCAGGTTCTGGATGACGGCGATCTTGTCGCTGACCTTGGCGCCGCCCAGGATGGCGACGAACGGCTGCGCCGGATTGTGCAGGGCCTTGCCCAGATAGGTGAGCTCCTTCTCCATCAGCAGGCCGGCGGCGCACTTCTTCACGAACCTGGTGATGCCCGCGGTCGAGGCGTGGGCGCGGTGCGCCGAGCCGAATGCGTCGTTCACGTAGATCTCGCAGAGCTCGGCGAGTTGCTTGGAGAATTTCTCGTCGTTCGCCTCTTCCTCGGGATGGAAGCGGAGATTCTCCAGCAGGAGCGTCTGGTGCTTCTCCAGGCGGAAGGCAAGCTCCTTGGCCTGCTCGCCGACGCAATCGGGAGAAAAGCCGACGTTGGCGCCGCGCCCGAGCTTCTCGTCCAGCAGAATGCGCAGACGCTCGCCCGCCGGCTTCAGGCTCATCAGCGGGTTGGGCTTGCCCTTGGGCCGCCCGAGGTGCGATGCCAGGATCAGGCGCGCGCCCTGGCGCAGCGCGTACTCGATGGAGGGCAGGGTCTCGCGGATGCGGGTGTCGTCGGTGACATTCCCATATTCATCCAGCGGCACGTTGAAATCGACGCGCATGAACACGCGCTTGCCGTTTATGTCGACGTCTTTGATCGAGAGTTTTGCCATGAGGACTCCATCCGAGAAGGATTGTGGATGGCGGGAGACACGGGACGATGTGCGCCGTGTCTCCCTTCCTTGTGACGACTAGAGGCCCTTGCTGCCCAGGAAGTTGATGAGGTCGCGCACCCGGCACGAGTATCCCCACTCGTTGTCGTACCACGAGATCACCTTCACGCAGTTGCCGGCTACCACGCGGGTGAGCGGGGCATCCACGATGGAGGAGCGTGAGTCGTGGCGGAAATCCATCGACACCAGTTCTTCCTCCTCGTACCCGAGGTATTTCGCGAGCTGGCCCGTTTGGCTGGCCTTCTTCATGGCGGCGTTCACCTCTTCGACCGTCGTCTTCTTCTCCACGAAGACGACCAAGTCCACCACCGAGACGTTGGGCGTGGGCACGCGCATGGCAAATCCGTCCAGCTTGCCCTTCAATTCCGGGATCACCAGGTAAATGGCCTTGGCGGCGCCGGTGGAGGTCGGGATCATCGAGATTGCGGCGGCACGGGCGCGGCGCAGGTCCTTGTGCGGGAAGTCGAGAATGACCTGGTCGTTGGTGTAGGAGTGGATGGTGGTCATGGTGCCGGCCTGGATGGTGAAGTTGTCGTTCACCACCTTGGCGATCGGGGCCAGGCAATTCGTCGTGCAGGAGGCGTTGGAGATGATGTGGTGCTTGGCGGGGTCGTACTTGTTCTCGTTGACCCCCAGAACGACGGTCAGGTCCTCGCCCTTGGCGGGCGCGGAGATGATGACCTTCTTCACCGTATCGTGCAGGTGGGCTTTGGCCTTGTCGGCGTCGGTGAAGCGGCCGGTCGACTCGACCACGACCTGCGCCCCGACCGACTTCCAATCCAGCTTGGCGGGGTCTTTCTCGGCAAAGACCTTGAAGCGCTTGCCGTCCACCTCGATGTAGTCGGCCCCATGCGAGACCTTGTTGGGGAGATTGCCCAGGACGGAGTCGTACTTCAGCAGGTGGGCGAGGGTCTTGGCGTCGGTGAGGTCGTTGACGGCGACAAAATCGAGGTTGCTGTCGTTGAGAGCGGTGCGCAGGATGTTGCGCCCGATGCGGCCGAATCCATTAATACCTACTTTGATTGCCATGATGCCTCCCGGCGGCGATACGGTGAGTTGCAGAGCCGATAGTCGAAACTCAAAATGCTAACACCCGGCCAGAGTGGGCGCAATTGGGAGCGGCCGCATCGATCACATTCCGATGAACGGGGAGCGCAGCTCGCGGCCACCTGTGCGAGGCACCTCCGGCTACATTGCTGACCGCTGGCCGTTTGTGTTACAAGCCTCGCATATGCGGAAATGGATGAAAGACCGCCTGCGCCGGCGGAAGCGGAAGGGCGTCTCGCCAGATTCGGAGTCGACGGGCAAGGTCGGCCAGGAAAAACAGGCGCCGGAGGCAGGGCAGCCCGCACCCCTCCAACCCTCCTACCTGGAAGCATTCGAGAAAGAACGGCAGGCCGCAGCGGGTAGCCGGGGCGAACAGAAGTTCGAGGTCGAGACCCAGCCGGAGACGCCGGCAACGCCTCCGGCGGGCGCGGGCGCCGCCATGGGCGAGCAGCCCAAGAGAAAGCCGAAGGGCGTGGTCATCCTGGCCATCGGACTGCCCGGCTCGGGCAAGACCACCTGGTTCAAGCGCCGCGGCGTCACCCCGCTTTCCAGCGACCTGCTGCGCACCATGCTGTTCGACGACATCGAGGAGCAGCGCTACCAGGGACTGGTGTTCTCCACCCTGCGGTCGCTGCTGCGCGCCCGGCTGGTGGCCCGTATGCCCTGGAATTACGTGGACGCGACCAACCTGTCGCCGAAAGAACGCAAGCAGTGGATCCACATGGCCCGCGGTTTCGGCTATGAGGTGCAGGCGGTGTTCTTCGACGTCCCCATCGAGGTCTGCCTGGAGCGCAATCGCCGCCGCGAGCGCGTGGTGCCCGAAGACGTGATGCGCCGGATGGCCGCCAAGCTGAAGCCGCCGAGCTTCTCGGAGGGGTTCTCGAAGATCGTGGTCGTGCGGGTGAAGCAGAAGGGGGAAGAGGCGCAGTAGGATTAGGCCCCATGGAACCTGCAGATGAATGCCTAAAGAAGTGGGAGCCATTCCTGGGTCTACCTCGCGACCTAGATGCACCATCGCTTACTAATGATTTCGATAGCGGTTTCTGTCTTATTCTGGCCGAGCGACGTGCTGATGGACGTGCCTTCAAGGTTGCGTTCGAAAAGCCGCTTGCGTTTCGTTCCGCCAATGAAAGCTATCGACTCAAGTTAATTGAGGCG
>Ga0335082_10000391_pt1 | contig 45145 bp, 38 predicted proteins | sample Lox_Sample_41_FD_206718 | JGI IMG/M metagenome (GOLD analysis project Ga0335082, IMG submission 206718) | Soil microbial communities from Loxahatchee National Wildlife Refuge, Florida, United States - Lox_Sample_4.1 | ecosystem: Environmental > Terrestrial > Soil > Wetlands | place: USA...
ATCACTGCCCGAGGCGGGCGCACTTCGACGCGGGGAAATTCGCGCGCCAGTTCGGCGACGAGGGCCACCGCCAGGGCTGGTGCCTCTACCATCTCGGTTGCAAGGGCCCCGACACGCACGCCGGCTGTTCCACCCGGCAGTTCAACGAGGTCGTGGACGCCTGGCCGATCGGCATCGGCGCCCCCTGCATCGGCTGCACCGAGAAGAAGGTGGCCTTCCGGGTGCCGATGTTCCAGGTGATCCCCATCCACGATGCGACGCCCCCGGCGACCTACGCGCCCATCGAGTCGCCGCAGGGCTCCATGAGCGTGCCCGCCGCGCTCGTGGTCGGCGGTGTCGCCGGCGCCCTGCTGGGGGCCGGCTACGTGGCCTCCCGCAAGTTCTCGACCGTGCAGGGCGACGAGAAGGTGCCCGGCTCTGAATCTCCGGGCGAGCGCCCGAAGGAATCACCGTGAGCGCCCCGATCGACCGCCGTCAGTTCCTCCGGGTCGTCGGCTTCGGGGGCGCCGCCACGGCCGCCGTGGCCTCGCCCGCGGCGGCCCTCGAGCACCCCGCGCATCCCGAAGCCCCGCCCGACGCGGTGGGCATGCTCTACGACAACACGATCTGCACCGGCTGCAAGGCCTGCATGCCCGCGTGCAACGAGGCCAACGGCCTGCCTCCCGACACGGCGCTCTCCGGTGGCCTCTGGGACACGCCGTTGGACCTCAACGAAAAGACCAAGAACATCATCAAGCTCTACCAGGATCCGCACGGGACCGGCTCCGCCTTCGTCAAGCGGCAGTGCATGCATTGCCTCGACCCCGCGTGCGTCACCGGCTGCCCGTTCGGGGCCCTTGAGAAGAACAAGTGGGGCGCCGTCACCTGGGATTCATCGCGCTGCATCGGCTGCCGCTACTGCGAGGTGGCCTGCCCGTTCCAGGTGCCAAAGTTCGAGTGGGACCGATGGAACCCCAAGATCGTCAAGTGCGAGTTCTGCTTCGACCAGCGCCTGGAGAAAAACCAGCAGCCGGCGTGCTGTGCGGTGTGCCCCACCGGGGCGGTCATCTTCGGCAAGCGGGCGGATCTCCTGGCCAAGGCGAAAGAGCGCATCGCGGTCACGCCGGGGAAGTACTTCGAGGACCGTGTCTACGGGGAGCATGAGGCGGGAGGGACGCAGGTGCTCTATCTCTCCCACTCCAGCGTGCCGTTCGACAAGATCGGCCTTCCCAAGCTCGGCTCGACCTCGCTGGGACACTACGCCACCAAGGTCACGTCGGTGATCTACAAATGGCTCGCGGGGCCTCTCTTCATCGCGGCGCTGCTGGGGTCGGTGATCAAGCGGAAGTGGGACCGCCACGAGGCGGAGAGACATGAGCGCGAGAAGCGCACAGGCCTCCCGGATCAGCTGTGAGCGCACAGGACACGACCGGCGCGGTCCTCGTCAACCACTGGCAGCGGGGCGTGCCCGTCTTTCGCGAGCCGGTGATCACGCGCGCACTCCTGTTCTTCGCGGCGCTGGCCGCCCTTGGTCTCGGCCTGGCCCTGGTGCGATTCTTCTCCCCGCTCGGTCCCTTCTCGGGCATGAACGACGCATACGCCTGGGGGATCTGGAAGACCTTCAACGTCATGACCCTCACCGCCCTGGGCTCGGGCCCGCTCGCGGTGGGCATGGCCGCCTGGGTGTTCAACCGGCAAAGGCTGCACAAGGTCATGCGGACGGCCCTCGTGACGGGCTTCCTCTTCTATGCGACCGGCCTCCTGGCCCTCGGCTTCGACGTGGGACGGGCGTGGAACTTCTGGAACATCCTGCTCCCCTGGCGCTGGAATGCCCATTCGGCCATGCTCGAGGTGGCGGTCTGCATGCCGCTCTACTGCGCGATCTTCCTGGCCTTCGAGAATCTTCCCCTCGTCCTGGAACGCTTCTACTACACGGGCAGCGAGGCGACCCGGGCGGCCCTGCGTCGCGCCGCGCCTTTCCTGCGCCGGATCTATCCCTTCGTGATCACCGGCGCCTACGTGCTGCCGCTCATGCACCAGTCCTCCCTGGGAGGGCTGCTGCTCCTGGCCGGTGACAAGATCAACCCCCTCTGGCAGACGCCGTTCCTGCCGCTCCTCTACCTTCTGGCCGCGGGCGTGGCCGGGCTCGGCTTCGTGACCTTCGTTCTCCTCATGGCCTGTCTCCACTACTCACGGCCGCTCGATCTCGAAGATCTTGGGGAGCTGGGCAACCTGCTGTCGTGGGTGTGTTTCGTTTTCCTCGCCGTCCGCTTCGGGGACCTTATTTGGCGCAGACAGCTCGGAGCAGCCTTCGCGCTCGACAGGATGAGCCTTCTCTTCCTCGTCGAGACCGCGCTCATCCTCGTGCCGGCCGTGGTGCTCCGGAGCAGGGCCGCGCGCGAGACGCCGCGAACCCTGCTCAACATGGCCACGCTGGCGTGTCTGGGGGGAACCTACTACCGTTTCGTGCCCACGACCATCGCCTACGCCCCGGGTCGGTACAGCACCTATTTCCCGGCCCTTCCCGAGGTGCTCATCACCCTCGGCTACATCGCGCTCGCGGTCGCGGCGTTCGGCATCGTCGTCAAGTACTTCGCGGTGCTGCCCGCGTCAATCGAGGAATGGAACGACATGTTCAGGCTCGCCGGCCGGCGCCCGCCGGCGGCCCCCTGAGGAGAGCCCCTATGGCCCGCATCTCCATCGACCCCGTGACACGCATCGAAGGCCACCTGCGTATCGACGCGGAGGTGGACGGAGGCAAGGTGAGCCGAGCCTGGGCTTCGTGCACCATGTGGAGGGGCATCGAGACCATCCTGCGCGGCCGCGACCCGCGCGAGGCCTGGGTCTTCGCCCAGCGCTTCTGCGGGGTCTGCACGACCGTCCACGCCATGGCCTCGGTGCGCGCGGTGGAGGATGCCCTCAGCCTCGACGTGCCGCTCAATGCCCAGCTCATCCGGAACCTCATCCTGATCGGGCACGCGCTCCACGACCACATCGTGCACTTCTACCACCTCTCCGCGCTGGACTGGGTGGACGTGGCCGCGATTCCCCGCGCGGACCCGACCAAGGCCGCGGCCATCGCGGCCAGCCTCTCCGATTGGCCGGGGAACTCCCCGCAGGAAATGAAGAAGGTCCAGGGGAAGGTGGTGGCGCTGTTGCAGAGCACGCAGCTCGGCATCTTCGCCAACGGCTACTGGGGACACCCAGCCATGAAGCTGCCGCCCGAGGTGAACCTCCTCGCCCTGACCCACTATTTCCAGGCCCTCGAGTTCCAGCGGAAGGCCAACCAGGTGGTGGCCATCCTCGGCGCCAAGACGCCACACATCCAGAACCTGGCGGTGGGTGGCGTGATGAACGCCATCAACTTCGACAGCCTGGCCACGCTCAACCTGGACCGGCTGTACATGATCAAGACCCTCATCGACGAGATCGTGCCCTTCGTCCACCAGGTCTATCTTCCGGACGCCTGCGCCATCGCCGGCTTCTATCCGGAGTGGTTCGCGATCGGGGGGGGCGTGAGGAACTACCTGGCCGTGCCGGATCTGCCGGTGGACGGGAAAGCCAGCGCCTTCGATTTGCCGGGCGGGCGAATCATGGCCGGTGAGCTGGCCGGCGTCGTACCGATCACCGGTTCCCGCGACGCGGCCTTTCGCAAGGGTGTCGTCGAGGACGTGACGCACGCCTGGTACAAGGGGCGCGGGCCGCAGCATCCCTGGCAGGGCGAGACGGACCCCGACTACACGGACTTCCAGGACGACGGGAAGTACTCGTGGGTGAAGGCCCCGCGCTTCGATGGCAAGCCGATGCAGGTGGGACCGCTGGCGAACGTGCTGGTGGGCTACGCGCAGCAGCACGCCCTCACCCGCAAGTGGACGGACGATGCCCTCGGCCGCGTCTCGAAGATCGCGGGGCGGCCGATCGGCGTCGACCGGATGCAGTCCACCATGGGCCGCTACCTCTCCCGGGCCATCCGAAGCGCCATGCTGGCCGAGCTGGCCACCAACCACTGGGAGCGCCTCGTGGACAACATCAGCAAGGGCGACAGCACAAGCTACAACATCCCCTCCTTCCCGAAGGGCGCGGTGGAAGGCGTCGGACTCCACGAGGCCCCGCGTGGCACGCTGTCCCACTGGGTCGTGATCAAGAACGGCGTCCTTTCGAACTACCAGGCCGTCGTTCCCACCACCTGGAACGCGAGCCCCCGGGACGAAGGGGGTCTCCCGGGCCCGTACGAGGCCTCCCTCGTCGGGACCCCGGTTGCCAATGCCGAACAACCCCTGGAGCTGCTCAGGACCGTGCACTCCTTCGACCCGTGCATGGCCTGCGCCTGCCACACCCTGGACCCATCGGGTCGCACGATCGCGACGGTGAAGGTGCTATGAACCTCGCCGTCATCGGTCTCGGCAACGTCCTGCTCGGCGACGACGGCTTCGGGCCCTTCGTGGTCGAGCTGCTGCGCACGCGCTACGTCTTTCCGCCGGAGGTCGAGCTGCTCGACCTGGGGACGCCCGGGCTGGGCCTCATCACCTACCTGCACGGACACGACGCCGTGGTGATCGTGGACGCGGTCACCGGGGCGGGGAACCCGGGCGACGTGCGGGTGTACGAAGGGGCCGAGCTGGAGCGGCTACCCATCGCTCCGCGCGTGAGCCCGCACGACCCGGCCGTATCCGAGGCCCTCGGCGTCGCGCGCCTTGCCGGCACCGGCCCCATCGATGTGTGCCTCGTGGGCGCAGTGCCCGGCTCGCGGGAACTGGGGGCGGGCCTGAGTCCGCGGGCGCGTGCCGCTGCCGATGCCGCCGCGGAGATCGTCCGCCGGCGCGTCGAGGAACGCGGGTTCGCGATCCGGTCGCGTGACGCGGATCCGCTCGAGCAGAACTGGTGGGTGAGGTCCTGTTCGTAGGGGGGACAGTGGTGGATCGCCGCCGGGCGATCCGTGATGGCCCCGCTCAGAGCAGGTGGTACTGGGTTGCGCGGGCTACCGCTTCCAGCCGGCTGTGGATGCCGAGCTTCGTCAGGATGCTCTGCACATGGTTGCGGACGGTCGCGGGACTGACGTGGATCTTCTGCGCGACGCCCTTGGTGCTGAAACCGGTCGCGATGATCTTGAGGATCTCCAGCTCCCGTCGCGTCAGGTCACCGTTGCCGTTCAGGGCGCCAGATGGGTACGCCAGCCGCTCACGGATGAGGGCCATGAGCTGCTTGGCCGCGGTCACGTCGCGGAACCGGCCGTCCCGTCGAGACGCTGAGGGTGCTGGTATTCACCCAGATCTCGGATCCCGTCTTGGTCCGGATCCGCATGTCGAGGGTGCACTCCCGATAGCACACGTCGGCGCTTCCGGTGGCGTCCCCGAACAGCTCGCAGCACGGCCGACCGATCACCTCATCGGCCGTGTACCCGAGCATCTTCTCCGCCGCCCGGTTCCACACGACGATCCTTCCGTCCGGGTCGATGGCGAAGGCCCCGTCCCCCGAGGCGGCCAGAACACTGTCGAGGTTCATCGTCTCGCACCACCTCGCTTCGAGACCGATAAATCACGGCTCATCGCGGGTCGCCTCCGCTCGTCGCCTCGCTCTGACCGGCCCACTGCGCATCGGTGAGGTTCCAGCCGCCACCGAGCGCCTTGTAGAGCTGGACGTAGGTCGTCAGGCGACTGCGGTGGATCCGCGCGAGCGTGGTCTGCGCCGGGCTGGGCCTCGAACACATCGGCGGTGGGCCGCCGGCCCGGGACGCATCCCCACAGCCGGCGGCGCCCACCGCCATCAGGGCGATCACCACCCCCGCGAGCAGCGATCAGTCGGCGGCGTTCATCTACCGCAGCGCGACCCAAAGCCCAGGCTGAAGCGGCGTTTGTATTCAGCTATATAGGGCTCCATATAGATAGCCGCGGCATCCCTGTTCATCAGGCCCACCTTCCATCTAGGATCCCGGCAGTGAGCGGCAGTCTCACCGATCAGTTACCGTGCCGTCAAGTAGCTGAGACGCCATCTCGTTTTCTCCTTGAGCCTTACGAGTGCGGGTGAACCGGATCCGTTACACGGATCGGGGGTCGGGGGCCCGAAGGCGAGCGGGTCCCGGTGCCCTTTGGAGGATCCGGGGGGGACAGGCCACCCGGGCGAGGCCCGTAACCAGACGCCAGCGCGAGACGTCGAAAGGCGTGAATCCTCGTGAACACGAGGGCGCCGACCACACTTTCCAGACAGGAGATGGAGCCAATGCTCTACCAGACCATCAATCCCTTCACCGAGGAGCGGGTCAAGACTTTCCGGGAACACACGGACGCCGAGCTCGAGAAGATTATCCACACGGCTCAGGACACCTATGGGGATGACTGGAGTCGGAGATCCCTTGCGGAACGAGCAGTCGTCGTCAAAAGAGCCGCCGCAATCCTGCGTGACAAGATGGATGACTTCGCGGAGCTGGTCACGCTGGAGATGGGCAAGCTGCTTCGCGAGGCTCAGGCGGAGGTCAAACTGAGCGCCGACATTCTGGACTATTACGCCGACCGGGCGGAGAAGTTCCTGGCGCCCCAGAGACTGCATGTGGAACAGGGCGAGGCGGTGATCGAGAGCGCACCCATCGGCGTGATTTTCTGTGTGGAGCCGTGGAACTTCCCCTACTACCAGCTGGCGCGCGTCGCGGGCCCGAACCTGATGGCAGGCAATACGCTCATCGTAAAGCATGCCCCGAACGTGCCGCAGTGCGCGTTGGCCTTCGAAAAGCTGTTCCTCGACGCGGGCGCTCCGCACGGTGCCTACACGAATGTGTTTCTGTCGAACGAGCAAGCGGCCCGGGCCATCGCCGACCCGCGCATCAAGGGAGTCGCCCTGACGGGCAGCGAGAGAGCTGGCTCGGCGGTCGGCTCGGAGGCCGGGCAGGCTCTCAAGAAGAGCACCCTGGAACTCGGTGGCAGCGATGCCTTCATCGTGCTGGACGACGCGGACATGGACACCGCGATCAAGTGGGGGCTCTGGGGTCGGATGAACAACACGGGACAATGCTGTGTTGCCGCCAAGAGATTCGTACTGGACGAGAGGATCGCGGATCCGTTTCTCGAGGGGTTCCAGAATGAATTCAAGAAATTGGTCCCCGGCGACCCCTTTGATCCCAAGACTACGCTGGGGCCTCTGTGCACGGCGGCCGCGCTCGAGCATGTGCTGCAGCAGATCAAGGAGGCGGTCGACCACGGCGCCAGGGTGCTCATGGGTGGAGAGCGGCTCGAGCGTCCTGGATACTTCCTCGCGCCGACCATTCTGACCGACGTCAAGCCAGACAACCCCGCCTACTATCAGGAGTTTTTCGCGCCGGTGGCGCTCGTCTTCCGTGTCGATGGTGAGCGAAGCGCCATTCGACTGGCAAATGACTCCCCGTACGGGTTGGGCGGCACCGTGATCACGCGAGACATCGAGCGGGGAAAGCGGATCGCGCGCCAGATCGATACCGGGATGGTCTGGATCAACGAGGCGACCTGGACGGCGCCCGACCTGCCATTCGGAGGAGTAAAGAACTCCGGCTACGGGCGCGAGCTCTCGGAGCTTGGGATTGGTGAGTTCGTGAACAAGAAGCTGATCCGGGTGGCCTAGGCGGCGCCGGTCGGCACGGTGAACTGAAAGACGGCACCGTTGTCAGCTTCCTCGCATCTGCTGACCGCGAGGGGTCGTTCGCGGGAATCTGGCCAGGACTCGCCGATTGACGACAACCACGCGCAAGCATAGCATGCCACGCAGCCCGGGCGCGGTGACGGGCGGGCGACAGAGGCAGAATGACCGTTCCTGCAGGGTGCTAGAGTTGCCTACTCATGTTACGCATCCCAAACGGGAGCTTGCGCGCTGCGTTGGCGTGGGCGCCCAAGTGAGACGAACCACTCACCATGTGGGCGGTGTTCTCGCTCACCACGGCGGTCTCAACATGAACATCTCGCCGACGGCCGCGATCTCGACGGTGGTGTTGTGCGGCTTTCTCCTCATGGGCAACGCGGGCGGCGCCGAGGCGCAGGTGTCGCCGTCCCCCGGCACTCCGTGGCATGCTCCGGACCTGCGCAGCTACACGCGAGTGCTGAAGGTGGACGAGCCGCCGCCCATCGATGCGCAAAAGCAGTACGACCTCGTCGAGCTGATCGACCTTGCCCAGCGGACCAATCCGGAGACGCGCGTGGCGTGGGAGGCGGCTCGTCGAGCCGCGATCGGGATCGGCTTGGTCCAGAGCGAGTACTTTCCGGTGCTGGCTCTCGCGGCCCTGGGCGGATACAAGAGCGTGGGTCTGCCCGCGCCCAAGGATGTTGCTCCCGACGGGTTCTACCGGGTGGATCTGCAGCAGGCGGTTCCCGTGCTGAACCTCCGATGGCTCCTGCTCGATTTCGGGCGCCGGGGAAGTGCCCTGGACGCAGCCAAGGAACGGTTGATGACGGCCAACCTGGCCTTCAATCGGAAGCACCAGGAGATCATCTTCCGCGTCCAGCGCGCGTTTCTGGCCCTGACGAGCCTTCAGCGCAAGATCGCGGTCGCCCAGAGCGCCCTGGATGCCGCCCGCTCCGTTCGCGAAGCGGCGGAGGGCCAGCTGCGGACCGGGCTGGCCACGCTCCCGGAGGTCTCCCTCGCCAGGCAACAGGAGGCCCAGGCTGCCTTCGATCTTGAGGACGCGCTCTCCCGGGAGCGTGATGGGCAGGTGACGCTGGCGGAGAGCCTCGGGATCACCCCGACGACGTCGATTCAGGTCACTGACTTTTCTATGCTGCCGGCCCCGGCCGCCCTCGAGGACTCCGTGGACCGGGTGATCGATCGGGCGCTCGAGAAACGCCCGGACCTCATCGCCAAGGTGGCGGCGGTCCGTACCAGGGAAGCGGAAGTGCGTCAAGCGCGGGCGGCCTATTTTCCGACGCTGTCCGTCGTCGGCGATGTCGGCACGATCGCGGGCCGGGCGCGGATCACCGGTGGGAATCCGGGCACCGCCACCGGATGGTTCGGTGCCACCGAGCCCAGCTACGGCATCGGCCTCTTCCTCGAGTGGAATATCTTCGAGGGCGGCGCGACGCGCCGACGGGTCGAGCTGGCGGAGGCCGAGCGGCGCGCCGCCGAGAGCGAGGTGACCGCTGCCCGCGACCGGGCCATCAGCGAGGTGTGGAAAGCGTACACGGACGTCCATCTCGCGGTGCGTCGGCTCGACGTCGCCGCGGCCCTCGTCACGGCGTCCGAGCAGACGTACGAATCCATCCTCGAATCCTATCGCCATGGACTGAGCACCTTGACCGACCTCCTGGCCTCCCGCCGCGAGCTGAGCCGAGCCCGGTTCGTCGAGGTCGACACGAAGCTCCAGCTCCTGAACGCCTCGGCGGCGCTGGCCTTCACCACGGGCGACGCGCCGCAGGGCCAGTCCTCCGGACGGTAGGGACGGGACCGTGATGGGGCCCCAGATCAACATCATCGGCTCATTCTTCCCCTCGTGGATGCTGTGCGCCCTGGTCGGCATCGTGGTGGCGCTGCTCGTGCGGCTGCTTCTTGTTCGCACCCGCATCGATCCCTACGTGAGCCCGCGGGCGCTCGCCTATCCAAGTTTGGCCATTTTCGTCACCCTGGTCCTCTGGGTGGCATTCTTCAGGGTCTAGGGGCCATGAGCGGGCTCGAACATTCGCCACAGCCTGGATTCCGACGGCCGCTGGGCCGTCTGCTCGGCGTCTGCTTCGTTATCGGCGCCGCGCTCGCCGTCGTTCTCACGCTGCTACAGTGGGCAACTCGGCCGCAGACGGACGACGCCACGGTCCGTGCCAACTTCGTGGGCATCGCGGCGCAGGTCAATGGGCACATCGTCGAGCTTCACATCCGGGACAACCAGCAGGTCAACCGGGGGGACCTTCTCTTCCTGATCGACCCCCGCCCGTACGAGATCGCCCTCGCGCGGGCGCAGGCCTCGCTCGCCCTGACGCGCAAGGAGGTCGAGGGGCTGCGGAACGGGGTCGCCTCGGCCACGGCGGGTGTCGCGCGCGCAGCAGCGCAGCTCGACGCCTCGGCGGCCGACGTCACGCGCCGGGAGACCGATCCGGTTTCGGCCGACGCGGAGATTGCCCGGCTGGAGGCACAACGGGTGGCCTCCGAGGCCGCTCTGCGCCGTGCGAAGGCCGAGCTCAAGCAGGCCGAGGACCACCTGGGCCGTCTCGAGCCGCTGCTCCCACGCCAGTTCGTGACCGAGGACCGTGTGGAGGACGCGCGCACCAAGCGAATCTCGGCCTCCTTGGCCGTGGAGCAGGCGCGGACGACGGTCCTCGCCACCGACGCCGCCCTGGACGAGGCTCGCGCCAGGAAGCGGGCGGCGGTGGCGGCACTGGCGGCGACGCGCGCCCAGCACATTGCCACCGGGGCCTCCCTCCAGCAGTCCCGGAGCGAGCGGGCGCGGGCGGAGGACGCCGTCGGACAGGTGGCGGGCATAAACGCTCGCGTAGCCGCCGCGGAGGCGGCGGTGCGCGCGGCCGAGCTGGACCTCGAGTACACCCGCGTGCAAGCCCCCTTCAGCGGCCGCGTCGTCAACCTCAACATCTCCATCGGCGCCTACGCCCGGGCCGGCGTCGAGATCTTCACGCTCGTCGACACCGCGACGTGGTACGTGATGGCGAACTTTCGCGAGACGCAGCTTCGCCATATTCCCGCCGGGGCGCCCGCGGACATCTACCTCCAGTCGCACCCCGGCCGGCATTTCCGCGGCACCGTGGTGGGACTCGGCTGGGCGGTCCTGCCGGAGAATGGCACCAGCGTCATGGGGCTCCCCCGGGTCGAGCGCTCGCTCGACTGGATCCGATTGGCGGCCCGCTTTCCGGTGCGCATCAGGGTGGAGGACCCCGACGAGTCCTTCCGGCTGGGTGCCTCGGCGGTCGCGACCGTTCACGGGACGCTGAAGAGCGCGAGCCAGTGACGGCGGCCGGGCTCGCCGAGTTCGCGAGACGCGGCCCGCGCACTGTCGGCCAATGAGCCCGTCGGCCCTCCTCGACTTTCTGCGCCGCGAGCTCGCGCCGACACCCGGTAGAGGCAGCGCGACGTTCCGCCTCACCCTGGCCTGCCTTGTCGCCACAATCCCCTTCTTGACCCACCGGATTCCCCACGCGCAGCTCATCATGTTCATCATGTTCTTTCTCGCGCAAGAGGACAAGGCCGCCACCCTCATCGGATCGATCATGGGCTGTGTGGGCCTCACCATCGGTGTGGTTTTGGCTCTCCTGGCCTGGGAAATTTCCTTGGATATCCCGTGGCTGCGTCTCTGCTTCCTGGCGGTATTCCTCTTCGGGGGTCTCTTTCTCAAGCGCGTTCTCACGATCGGCGCGCTCGGCACCGCCATCGGTATTCCGGCGGCCCTCGTCATGGTCCTTCCGGACATTTACCCGCCCGATCCGGAATTCCTGGTCGAGTTCGTTCTCTGGGTCTGGTGGTGCATGACACTTGGGCTTTTTGTCAACGCCGGCGTGCAGCTCCTCCTGTCGTCCGGCGACCCGGTCACGCTGCTCCGGCGCGAGCTGGACACGAGGCTTCTGGCGGTTGAGCAGTCGCTCCGGCGCCTGGCCGGTGACGTCGCAATGGAGCCACCGGCCGCCTCGCTGGACTCGCTTGCGCTCGCGGGCATGTCCAGACCCCTCGCGCTCCTGAAGACCGCATCGATGTTCCACGTATGGGCACGTGAGCGCCACGACAGGCTCGCGGCGATCGTCACGCTCAGCGATCGGCTGGTGACCTCTGCGGTCGCGCTCCAGGCGCTTGGCTCGCTGTCCGACGAAGAGATTCGTCATCAGCGTCTCCTGAACGTGGCAGATGCCTGCGGGCGGATGCGACGGGCGTTCGAGGAGCTGCGGCTGCCGACGCCCGGCGAATGGACGGTGCTCGCCGATGAGCAGAGCGCCGAGACGATCTCTCCGCTCGTCGACGTGGAGCGGACACTGGACCAGATCGCGCTGGCATTGCCACGCTACTCCGGGGAGCTCGGTCAGTCAGGAGCCGCTCCCGCTGAGAAGCGGAGCTTGTTTGTGCCCGACGCCTTTGAGAATCTCGAGTATGTCCGCTTCGCGATCAAGGGCTCACTGGCCGCGCTGATCTGCTACTTTGCCTTCATCGGCTTCGACTATCCGGGCGTCTACACCTCGCTGATAACCTGCTTCGTCGTGTCCTTGACGACCGCGGGCGCCAGCAACCAGAAGGGGATCCTGCGGTTCGGCGGAGCCGCGGTCGGAGGCGGCATGGGTCTGATCGCTCTGATGTACCTCTTGCCCAACGTGGAGAGGGTCGGCGGGTTCTGGCTGGTCTTCGGTGCCGGCACCGCCGTGGCCGCGTGGGTGACCGTTGGCACCCCGCGCATCTCCTACGCCGGCATCCAGACCGGGTTCGCTTTCTACAAGGCTGTCCTGCAGGGGTTTGCAGTTCTCAGCGCCACGGTCGTCCGCGATCGCCTGATCGGCATCTTCTTCGGCCTTCTCGTCTTCGGCGTCGTCGAGCAGGTGTTGTGGCCCGTGCGCGCGGCGGACCGGATGCGCGAGCGCCTGGCCGAGGTACTGCACTTGCTCGCGGATCTGGCCCGCACGGTAACGAGCAGCGCGACGCCGACCGTGACCGGCATCGACGTGGATTCGTGGCGTCGACGGATCTCGCAGAAAGTGGAGGACCTCCAGGAGCTCATCGAGTCGTCCAAGTTCGAGCTGGGTGTCTTGGGACTGGATGACATCCAGAAGGCTGCTGGTGACACCCAGATCATCTTCATACTGTTGCTCTCGCTCGCTCGCGAGAGGCACGATGTCGCGCTTCCGGATGAGGCTCGGGCCGCGGCGCTCGAGCTCGACAACGCCCTGGCGGCGGCCTTGCTGGGCCTGGAGACGCGCGTTGCCGGTGGCTCGCAGCCGGCGGTACCGGATCTCGACGGGCCGATGGACGCGTTCGAGTGTGCCATCGCGGGAGGCACGAGTGTGACTGGTAGGACGGCCACGGCCCCCGCCCTCACCGAGCGCTTGACCCTGTATCGCCTGCTCGTCGCCGCCTTCAGGCGGCTTTCCTCGGAGCCTCTGGGCCGAAGCGGCCTCCCACGATGAACGACGTGAGGCCGCCGCCGGCTGGCGGCGGGATGCTTCGCGCGACTCGAAGCATCCCTCGGCTTCGGCCGCTACTTCGCGAGCGTCAGTCGAACTCCGGCGACACCGAGCTTGAGGTTCGCACCCTGGGTGGGGCTCTTCATCTCGATGACGACGCCGTTCTGATTGCGCATCACGGCGACGTCCGCCCCGCCGCCCGCCGTCGCCCCTGCGCCGGCGGCCACATAGTTGCCGGAAAAGTCCGAGAGCTTCTTGAGGTTCTTCACCGCGCCCACTGCGGCGGCACGGCTCACCCCCACTTCGCCGACGGCGAGGCCGTCGACCTTGACGGGGTATGTCTTGCCTTCATACCTGAGCGTTCCGCTCCCCCAGCTGAACCCGATGCCGGCGGCGCATGTTGCTGTCTCCCTCTCCGGGCCTGTGATGTGGACGCGCCTTCGCCCGAAGGAAGTTCGCGAACGGGTCGCCGGAACGCGCCGGCCGACCCCGTCATGCTTGTCGGTCTTCTGATCCATTCCTGGTGTGCGCCGTCCCGCTCGCGAAACTTTCAGCAAGAACGCAGGAGTCACCGGGCGTACCCGTATGCGCCCCGCCTGGAACCAGTCGAGGACCGTCATCGCAATGACGATGAACGCGACGTCCAGCAGAAGGCGACCTATGCTCGGCTCGCTCACGACATCGCTCCCACCCTCTATGAGGGGGCGCAGGCGCGGAAGGTTTCGCCCACGCGTTCTTGCGGAGAGCGCCCTGGAGCTCGGTGGCAGTGATGCGTTCATCGTGCTGGATGACGCGGACATGGATACCGCGATCAGCGAGCCGGTGGCGCTCGTCTTCGGTGTCGATGGTGAGAGGGACGCCATTCGACTGGCAAATGACTCGCCGTACGGGTTGGGTGGCACCGTGATCACGCGGGACATCGAGCGGGGGAAGGCGGATCGCGCGCCAGATCGATACCGGCATGGTCTGGATCAACGAGGCGACCTGGACGGCGCCTGACCTGCCATTCGGAGGAGTGAAGAACTCCGGCTACGGGCGGGAGCTCTCGCAGCTCGGGATTGGCGAGTTCGTGAACAAGAAGCTGATCCGGGTGGCCTAGGCGGCGCCGGTCGGCAAGGTGAAGTGAAAGACGGCACCGTTGCCTTCGCTCGCGGTCGCCCATAGCCGTCCGCCGTGGGCCTCGATAATCGAGCGGCTGATCGCCAGCCCCATGCCCATTCCCTGAGGCTTGGTGGTGTAGAAAGGATCGAAGATCTTGTCGAGACTGTCCGGGTCGATACCGACGCCGGAGTCTTGCACGGCGACGAGCACCTGGTCCGGTTCGCGTGGGCAAGAACGGATGAACAACTCTCGCGGTCGATCGACCACCGATGCCAGCGCTTCGATACCGTTCATGAGAAGGTTGAGAATGACCTGCTGTAGCTGGACCCGGTCTCCCAGCACGGGCGGGAGATCCGCCGCCAATTGCATCCGTAGCGCCACCGCGTTTCTGCGAACTTCGGCCTGGGCAAGCGCGGTAACCTCTTCGAGGGCATCGTTGATGCTCAACGGCGCCGTCTCGCCATCGGCTTTGCGCGCGAGCGCTCGAATCCGGGCGATCACGTCGCCCGCGCGTGTGCCGTCGCGGACAATGCGCCGGGCGGCTTCGCGGGCTTTGTCGAGGTTGGGAGGTTCGTTCTCGAGCCACCTCAGGCAGACACTGGCGTTGGTCACGATCGCCGCAAGCGGCTGATTGATCTCATGCGCGATCGAGGCCGTCAGCTCCCCCAGCGTTGCGACTCGGGCAACGTGGGCGAGCTCCGCCTGCGCACGCATGAGTGCTTCTTCCGCATGCGTGCGTTCGACGAACTGGCCTATCTGGCTTCCGATTGTCGCCATCATCTCGAGCAGCTCCTGATCGGGCTGCCGTATCTCCTGGCTGAAGAACTCCACGGCCCCCAAGACTTCCCCGCCGAGCAGGATGGGGAAGCAGAAGGCCGCGTGCAGTCCTTCGTTTGCGGCGATGGGCGCTCGTGGGAAGTTCGCATCCGGAACGACATCGGGAATGTACAAGGGCTCACGGCTGGACCAGACCCGACCCGGCAGCCCGATCCCGGGCAGGAACGTGCTCTCGCGGCTGGCGGCCGCGAAGTGCGGAGCCGCCAGGGATTGCTTGCTCCAGACCTCGACGCAGCGCAGCACACCCGCGTCCCGGTCTATGCGCCAGAGCGCGCCCAGGTCCCATGCGAGGCACTCGCACACGGTCTGAAGAATCCTTGGAGTGGCCTCTTCGAGATTGGCCGCTTCCGCCAGTATCTGGGTGACCGTATGTTGCGCCACGAGACGTTGCTCTGCCCGCTTACGCTCGGTGATGTCTTGCGCCGTCCCGAACGTGCGGCGCGGCCGGCCCGACCCATCCCTCGTCACATTGCCCCGGCTGTGAACGAAGCGCACCTCGCCGCTGGGCCGGACCACGCGGTACTCCACCTCGTGGGGAGCCCCGCCCTCGAGTGCCTCCGCCACGGCTTCGAGATTCATCTCTCGATCGTCCGGGTGGATCAGTTCCCGAACCCGGCCACGAGTGAGGGGGCGCTCCTCCGGGCTCAGCCCAAAGATGCGGTAGGTTTCGTCCGACCAGGTAACGAGACCCGTATCGAGGTCACGCTCCCAGTACCCGACGTGCGCGATGCGCTGGGCCTCTTCCAGCATGCGCTCGCTCTCGCGCAAGGTGCGAAACATCAACAGGCTGGTCAGGGCGTCTTCCAGCCGCCGGCCGATCTCCTGAAACAGACGCTCTTCCTGCGGCGTCCAGACTCGCGGGTACGAGCACTGGTGGAGCCCCAACATGTAGGGTCTATCCCCTTTGGGATAGGTCGCGATGGCAATCATCGACTGTATTCTGAAGCGCTCGGCCGTCTGTGGCGGCAGGGGATGGCCCAAGCCCGGGCCGAACCGGACGGGACCGCTGGAAGCCCTGACGGCCTGGAACGCTTTCGCGGTCTCCGCGTCCACGGGCAGATCCATCTCCAGGGCGAAGGCTCCCGGGAATTCGGGCCGCGTATGCTCCATCGGCACTCTCCACGACGGCGCCTCCGGATCACAGGGATAGACCAGCCATGCTCGATCGCAATGAAAGATCGACAGCGCGGCGTCGAGCACCTCGCTCATCAGCTGCTCGAGGTGACTCGTTCCCTGGATCGCTCGGTTGACCTGGTCCATGCTCTCCAGGAACCAGAGATGAGCCTGCCGCTCCTCCTCGGCCCGCTTGCGGTCGGTGATGTCGCGCAGGATGACCGTGAACACCAGCTCGCCGCCAAGGTCGAGCTTGGAGATGGAAGCCTCGGCGGGAAACTCGTTTCCGTCCTTTCGACGACCGGACACCTCGCGTCGTTGTCCCATCGTTCGCGCCACATCCGGCGACCGAGCAAAGTCCTCGATATGCCTCCGGTGGACGTCTTCGAAGCGTCGGGGCAGGAGCAGATCCAGAGGACGGCCGACTACCTCCTCGTGCGTATATCCAAAAATCTTCTCGGCACCTTGATTGAACAGCACAATGCGCTGATGGGAATCCACGGAGATGATCGCGTCCCGGGCGATCTCCAGAATGCCTTGAAACCTGGCCCTTGCCGCGCGCGCCGCCGCCTCGGCGCGCTGGCGCTCGGTTCTCTCCTTGGCCTCGCGTAGTGCTCGGTGCACCGAGGGCACAATGATGGATAGTCGTTCCTTCAAGAGATAGTCCGTGGCTCCCATCTTGAGCGCTTCGATCGCGAGTTCTTCACCGAGCGTTCCAGAGACAAAGATGAAGGGCACGTCCGGACACTTCTCCAGGGCGATTCTCAATGCGGAGAGACCGTCAAAGGAGGGAAGAGTGTAGTCCGCAAGGATGACGTCAAAACCGCCGTGCTCGAGTGAAGCGACGAAATCAGCCTCAGTGTCAACCCGCGTTACGTGAGAGAGAACACCTTCGCTCTCGAGCATCGCTCGAATGAGCTCTGCGTCGCCGGGGTTGTCTTCAAGATGAAGAATACGCAAAGGGGGCTTCATCGTTGCCTTCTAGCTCATCTTTTTCTTATGCTTCCCGGCGGTGGCTCATTGATGACTGCCCAGAAGACTCCAAGCTCCTTGATGGCATTGACAAACTGGTGGAAATCGACCGGCTTGACGACGTAGGCGTTCACGCCGAGTCTATAGCTCGCGACCATGTCTCGTTCCTCACGCGAAGACGTGAGGACGACCACAGGGATCATTCTCAATTTCTCATCAGATTTGATCTGCCGCAGCACCTCCAATCCATCGACCTTGGGCAATTTGAGATCAAGCAGCAGGACCGCGGGGTTATCGCTGGCGCGCGGCTTGAACTGTCCCCGGCAATAGAGATAGTCGAGGGCCTCCTCGCCATCCCGAGTGACGACGACTTCGTTGGCAAGGTTATATTCCGCCAGAGCGGTGAGAGTCAGCTCCACGTCGTTGGGGTCGTCCTCCACGATCAAGATGCGCCCTAGTTCATTCATGATTTGACCGCCGAGGATTTGGGAAGCGAGAAATAGAAGGTTGCGCCGCGATCGACCGCGCCTTCCGCCCAGGCCCTGCCGCCGTGACGATGGATGACGCGTTGAACGGTAGCCAATCCTATACCCGTGCCCTCGAACTCTTCAGCCCGATGAAGACGCTGGAAGACCCCAAACAGTTTGTTGGCATACTTCATCTCGAAGCCGACTCCGTTGTCTCTGATGAAGACGACGATCTCGTCTTGTGCCTCGGTGCATCCTATCTCGATCTCCCCTCGCGGGCGTGTCTGTGTGAACTTGACCGCGTTGGAGATGAGGTTGACCATCACAAGTCGCAGGAGCGAGCGGTCTCCATACACTTCGGGCAATGCGCCTATTGTCCAGGCAATATTCCGTCCATCCGTCTCTGGCCGGATTTCATTCAAAGCGTCCTTCAGAGCCTGGTCCAGGCTGACCATCGCCTTTTTCATCTCAGCACGTCCTACTCTTGAAAAGGCGAGAAGATCGTCGATCAGATTGCCCATCCGTTTTGCCGATTCCCGGATCATCGTCACGTAGCGGCGGCCCTGTTCGTCCAGGAGGGAAGAGGCACTCTTGTGGAGCAGCTCGGCATACCCGGCCATGTGGCGAAGGGGCGCGCGCAGGTCATGGGAAACCGAATAGGCAAAGGCTTCCAGCTCCTGGTTGATGGCTTCGAGCTCCGTGGAATGCTTTGCAAGCTCCTGGTTCAGGCCTTGGATTTCTCGTTCGCGGCGCTTGCGGTCGGTGATGTCGTTGTTCGTCGTCAGGATGGCAACTGGCCGCTCCTGCTCGTCTCGGACCAAAGCCCATCGGCTCGACACGACCACCGGGGTGCCGTCGGCTCTTGTCTTCCGGAGCTCCCCTTCCCAGCGGCCGGTGCGCAACAACTCCTCGTGAACCTCATCGAGCGGCACCGGGAAGACCGTCTGCAACAGCTCGTGAGCGCGCTCGCCGATCGCTTGCGTGGGCGTCCACCCGTACAGCTCGTGAGATCCCCGGTTCCAGTAGGTGATGACGTCGCCCATGTCACGCACGAAGATACTGTCATGAGTGAGATTGAGCAGGCTGGCCTGCCGCGCTCGTTCCACTACTTCCGTCGCGAGGTCGTCGCGGGCCTGGCGAAGCTCTCGGTCGATCCGGCGTCGTCTGGAGCTGAACCAGCCGATCACGAAGGCGAAGAGGACAAAAACAAGCACGTTAAGGCGATCAGACGGCCCGAAGTTGAAAGCGTACCGGGGCTCCGTGAAGAAGTAATCATAGCTCGCGCTCGAGAGAACAACCGCGAGGGCAGCAGGCCCGGGTCCCGCATACCAGACGGTTACGGCGACCGCGACGAGAAAGAGCGGGGTGTCGGGGCTGTGGATTTCGTAGACGTCGGTGAGGAGTGCCAGCGCCGTTGCAAGCGCAACGGAGACGACGGCCAGGCCGTATCGCAGGACCGCGGATGTCACGCCCGGCGAGGCAAGTTCAGGCTTCCACATACCCCCATCTCCGGCTGATACTCGCATAAAGGGCGAGGGCTTGCGCTTCTCACCAGGGAGTCGCGGTGACTGGATGACGTGTCGGTTCTTTCACCACGGTCGAAGTTGAGAGTGCATGGGAGGGGAAGATGTGCTGTCGCCCACAGCACGCCCGGAAGAAGCGGGCGGCCATGCACCTCGACCGCGATCTCCAGCTTCGTGGCCGTATCGGCGATGAGAATCCCGATGTCTAACGCCCGGGTTGCAAGTGGAAGTAAGGGGGAGGTGGCCTTTCCCCCATGAGCACGCTTGATTTGTCATGCGGGCTCTGGCTCCTAGGGGACAGAGTGTCGGACCGGAAACTCGCCGTAACTAGATCACTTATGAGGTTCTTTGGCAAGATCAGGAACACGAGGGCTTGTGAGGGGAGAAGTGACCCCGGAGGCAACCGGCGTGCACCGATCGTCCACGCTCCGGATGTGGACGTCGCGCTGCGGAAACGGGATCTCGATCTTCGCCGCGGTGAGCGCGGCGTGCGCGACCGCCGGGATCGGGATCGGCGTGATCGAGGGCGGGACGGACGGTGCCGGCGGAGTCGGCTGCCCCGTGCCCGGCCCCGCAACCGCGACCGGCGCGGAGGCCGAAGGTGCGCCGGACGCCAGCGACGCCAACGGCGCGAGCGCAACGCCGGCCACGATCAATCCACGAACGACTGTCCGCACTCGCGCCATGCAGAACTCCCGGAAACGCGTCTCGGGCGCGATCTCGCCGATGGCGCCCGCGAGCGTGACGCCGGCCTGGCGGAGGACGTGGACGAGCTGATCGGCAATCGTGGTCATTGCGCCCTCCCTCCGTCAGAGCTCGGTGGGAGTCGGCCGCCTCGCCATAGCAAGGTGTTTCCCTTGAGAGGTCCCGCGCCGGGCTTCCGTTGCAGCGCGATCCCGCTGGCGAACCGGACGGCCCGATTGGCGATCACGGTCTCAGCCTGGAGCCTGGCCAGTGCACGGGCGGGCCGCAGCCGACCTCCCGGGGCCCCGCAACGCGGTGCGTCGTCGACGGCGATTCTCGGCGGGCTGTTCACCGCTCACATCACGGGCAACCTGGTGGTCGTGGCCGCGCACTACGTCACCGGCGGTTTCAGTGAGATCGGGCCGCTCCTGTCGGTCCCCCGTGTTCATCGTCGTGCTCGGCGTGGTCACGGTGGCGGCGCTGGCGGTCCAGAAGGCGGGCTACGTGGCGCGGCGCGCTTTGCTGTTCCTGCACGCGGGCCTCCTGGCGGGCTGCCTGGGCGTCGCGGTCGGGTTCGGCCCGTTCGCCCACGCGCTCTTCCAGGGTGAACGCCGTGGCCTTGCTCGTGGCCGATCGAGGCGCTGGGTGCCAGACGCCTCGGTGCGGCAGCGCCGCCACACCATCTGGCTTTGGCGCGGCGCGTTGGCGAAGCCGATCGTGCCGGGTATCGCCTTCGTGATCGCATCTTCTCCGGTGCTCGCCTGTGCGCCGCCGCATGGCACTGCCGATGACCTCCGTCGCTCCCGGGGGACGGGTGTATGCCCGCGAGGCGCGAGGAGAGAGCGATCGCGACAGGGGCAGCCGTTTGGAGCCGGAGGAGCGACCCGCTCGTGGATGGCATCCGCCGCCCTGTCGGTTTCTTGCGAACTTGTTTCGCGAGCACGCCCGCGCATCCACTCGCATCGTCCGAACGGCATGTCTTCCTCCTCCGCCATTTGCGAAGGACTGAGCGGCGGCTGATTTCATGGCACGACGATTGCCCTTTGCTCCGGGGCGCGTGGAAGGCAAACGTACCAGCGTGACCGGGGTGGAGCCGGCATTGGCACCGATGGGTTACAGGCGGAAGAGGTGGGCGATGACGGTGGGGATGCAGCAGTTGCCAAGGAGGGGCTATCGGCACGCGCTCTTCGGCGCCGTGCTCGCCGGCCTCATGATCGCGTCCACCGCGGTCGGCGCCTCTACGACAACAGAGACGCCGAGCATCTTCGTGCCGGCCTCCACCCCGGCCTTTGCCATCCGCGAGCTTGCGTTGATCGTGTTCGGCATAACCGGCGTCATCTTCCTCGTGGTGGCCGGTCTCACCGTCTACGCCTTGATGCGTTTCCGGCGCCGTCGGGGCGACGACGGGCGCGACCCTCCCCAGGTGTACGGGAGCCTCCAGATCGAGCTGGCCTGGACCGTCGTCCCCGTGCTGATCGTGGTCGTGCTGTTCCTGGTCACCGCCCGCTACATCTTCGCGATCGAGGGGCGCCCGCAGCCGCCGCAGGCTCTCGAGGTGACGATCGTCGGGCACCAGTGGTGGTGGGAGATCCGTTACCCGAAGCTCGGTATCGTCACCGCCAACGAGCTGCACGTGCCCGTGAGCGATCCGGAGCGCCCGACGCCGACCTTCCTCACGCTCCAGTCCGCGGACGTCATCCATAGCTTCTGGATTCCCCAGCTCGCCGGGAAGATGGACGTGATCCCGAACAAGACGAACCGGCTCTGGATCGATCCCCGGAAGCCCGGCGGGTATGTCGGACAGTGCGCCGAGTACTGCGGGCTCCAGCATGCCGGCATGTTGCTCATCGTGAAGGTGCACTCTCGAGAGGATTTCGCCAAGTGGGCGGCCGCGCAGCAGGCGCCCGCACGGGAGGAGGCCGGGGTGCGCGCGGGGCGAGAGCTCTTCGCCTCTCTGTCGTGCATCAACTGCCACACCATTCGGGGCACCCCGGCCAACGGCGTCTTTGGGCCGGACCTGACCCACCTGATGAGCCGGTGGACGATCGGCGCGGGGGTGATCCAGAACACTCCGGAAACCCTTCGCGCGTGGATCGATGATCCGGCGGCAGTGAAGCCGGGTGCCCTCATGCCGGCCATGAAGCTGTCGCGCGATGACCTGGACAAGGTGACCGCGTACCTGGTGAGCCTGCGGTGAAGGCGAGGAAGCCATGAGCGTTCTGTCCGAGACGGCGTCCATCCGGGACGCCCGGCCCCCGCTGCTCGTGTCGCTCAACGACTGGGTGGTCACGGTCGATCACAAGCGCCTCGGGATCATGTACGTGGTCAGCGGGCTCGTGTTCCTGGTCATCGCCGGGCTCGAGGCATCCGCGATGCGTCTGCAGCTCGCCTGGTCCGGCCTCCACGTCGTGCCGCCGGGGACGTTCAACCAGCTCTTCACCATGCACGGAACGACCATGGTGTTCCTGGTCGGGATTCCCATCGTGTTCGGATTCGGCAACTACCTGGTGCCGTTGATGATCGGCGCCCGCGACCTCGCCTTTCCGCGCCTGAACGCGTTCGGGTTCTGGGTTTTCTTGTTCGGGGGGTTGCTCCTGCACTTCAGCTTCCTCGGCGGCGAGGGACTCTACGGCGGCGGCTCCGCGCCGGCCATCGGGTGGTTCGCGTACGCTCCGCTCACCGAGCGGGCGTTCACCCCCGGCAACGCAACCGACTACTGGAACCTCGCCCTCCTGGTGGTCGGGGTGGGGACGATCGCGACTGCGGTCAACATGATCACCACCATTCTGACCATGCGCGGCCCGGGCATGACGCTCGGCCGCATGCCGGTCTTCGTGTGGGAGATCGTGACGATCTCCTGGCTGACGGTGCTCATCCTGCCTCCCCTCACCGCGGCCCAGATCATGCTGCTGCTCGACCGCTTCGTGGGCGCCCACTTCTTCGACACGCAGGCGGGCGCCTCGGCCCTGATGTGGCAGCACTTCTTCTGGTTCTTCGGCCACCCGGAGGTCTACATCCTGATGCTGCCGGGGTTCGGCTTCGCCTCGGAGATCATCCCGGTGTTTTCGCGCAAGGTGCTCTTCGGCTATCCCACGCTCGTGGCGGCCTCGGCCGGGATCGGCCTGGTGGGGATGACCACCTGGGCCCATCATATGTTCGTGGTCGGGATGGGGAGCACGCTCAATGCCGCCTTCGCCGCCTCGACCATGCTCGTGGCGGTTCCGACCGGGGTGAAGATCTTCAACTGGCTCGGGACCATGTACGGCGGCAAGATCCGCTTCGCCACGCCGATGCTGTTCTGCTGCGCCTTCCTCTTCCAGTTCCTCTGCGCGGGCCTCACCGGGATCATGCTCGCCGTCGCTCCGTTCAACTGGCAGCTCAGCGACTCCTACTTCGTGGTGGCGCACTTTCACTTCGTGCTGATCGGCGCGCTGCTGTTCACGATCTTCGCGGCGATCTACTACTGGTTCCCGAAGGTCACCGGCCGCATGCTGAGCGAGCGCCTGGGGCGCTGGCACTTCTGGTTGTTTGTCGCCGGCTTCAACCTCACATTCCTCGTCATGCACATTCCCGGCATGCTCGGCATGCCCCGGCGGATCTACACGTACCCGGCCGACCGCGGCTGGGAGATCTGGAATCTCGTGGTGTCGGTGGGTGTCCCGTTGCAGATCGCGGGGATCTTGATCTTCGTGGTCAACATCGTGCGCTCGCTGCGGCAGGGACCACCGGCGGGGGACAATCCCTGGGACGCCTGGACGCTCGAGTGGGCCACCACGTCGCCACCGCCGCCTTACAACTTCGAGGTGGTCCCGGTCGTCTCGAGCCGGCGGCCGCTCTGGGATCTGAAGCATCCCGACGACCCGGACGGTCTGCACGAATGAGCGCACGCCGATGAGACCCGTGACCGTGACCGAGCCCCCCGGCCTCGATCCCGCATGGCGCGGGCGTGTGGGCATGATCAGCCTCATCATCGCCGAGACGTCGCTGTTCGCGGTCTTCGTGGTCGCCTACCTCTTTTACATCGGCAAGAGCCTGAACGGGCCCTATCCGAAGGACGTGCTGGAGCTCCCGCTCTTCAATACCGTGTGCCTGCTCGCGAGCAGCGTCACGATCGCGTTCGCCCTCCGTGCGCTCCGCAGTGGCGGGATACGCCGGTCCGGGGTCTGGTTCCTCGTGACGATCGTGCTGGGTGCCGTGTTCTTGGCCGGGACGGCGAGGGAGTGGTACGGGCTGATCGTCAGGCACGGTCTCACGATCGGCACGAATCTCTTCGGCACCACGTTCTACTCCCTGGTCGGGCTCCACGCGAGCCACGTCATCGTCGGGCTCGCCATCCTGACCCTGCTCTGCGTCTTCGCCTTCTCCGGGGCCCTGCGCCAAGAGCACCTCGAGCGCGCGGAAATCGCGTCCTGGTACTGGCACTTCGTCGATGGGGTGTGGGTCGTTGTTTTCACCGTCGTCTACGTGGTGGGCCGATGACGCCGACCCCTGGAGCGGAGCCAGGGACCATCGAGATGCCGGCGCCGACCGCCTGGCCGATGGCCCTCGCGCTCGGCATCACCCTGGCCTGTGCCGGCCTGGTGACGAACGAGATCGTGTCCGTGGTGGGAGTGGTTCTGGCCCTTGCCGCCGGTGTCGGATGGTGGCGGCAGGTGCTGCCCGCGCCCAAGCATGAGCTGGTGCCGTTGCGGTCGATCGCCGAGCAACCGAGACCGATCGTGCCATCCTCCGCCGCCGTCGGAAGCCTCTCGCTGGGCGAGGGGGGGCACCGCACGCGCATTCCCGTCGAGGTCCAGCCGATCTCAGCCGGCGTCAGGGGAGGAATTGTCGGAGGAGTGGCGATGGCGCTTGTGGCCCTTGCGTACGGGGTCGTCTTCCATCACAGCCTGTGGTATCCGGTGAACTTGCTCTCCGCGGTCGCGATGCCCGGAATGGCGCAGGCCGGCCCGGCGGAGCTCCGGGCCTTCAACACGACGGCGCTGATCCTTGGGATCGTCGTCCACGGCCTGATCTCGATGCTGGCCGGAGTCCTCTATGCCGTGATCCTGCCGATGCTGCCCCGCCGGCACATGCTCTGGGGAGGCCTGGTGGCGCCGCTGCTGTGGACCGGGGGTCTCTGGGCGGGGCTGGGCGTCATCAATCCAATCCTGAATGCCCGGGTGGATTGGGCCTGGTTTGTCCTCTCCCAGATCGCATTCGGGCTGGCGGCAGGGTACGTGGTGTCCCGGGCTCAGCCCGTCGCCACGATGCAGACGTGGCCCCTGGCCGCGCGCGCCGGTGTCAGGGCAACCGGCGAGACCAGACCAGCCGAGCGCAACCCATGAACTCTGGACCGGCTCTGCGTGCGGCCACTCTCGCGATCATCGTGTGCCTCGGCGCCGCCTGCGATTTCTTGCCCGGACGACCGACGGCGGCGACTCGTGAGGTGTTGCCCTCGCAGGTGATGGCGTTCGACGTGCTCTATCAGCGCAACTGCGCGGGTTGTCACGGTGCGAACGGCCGCCTGGGCGCCGCGCGCCCGCTGAACGATCCTGTCTACCTCGCCCTCGTGTCCGCTGATCGGCTCCGCACGATCGTTGGCGAGGGGGTACCCGGGACCTCGATGCCGGCTTTCCGGGCCAGCGCAGGGGGCGATCTGACGGATCCGCAGATCGACGCACTCGTCAAGGGAATGCTCGCCCACTGGGCCCGGCCGGAAGCCGTGGCCGGCGCGACACTGCCGCCCTATGAAGGTCCCCGCGAGAGTGGGGGAGCGAGAGAGCGGGGAGCAGCCGTCTTTGCGAGCGCCTGTGCGAGGTGCCATGGGCCACAGGGCAGGGGAGGACCGACGGTGGGCTCGATCGTGGACCCACCATATCTCGCGCTGGTGAGCGACCAGTCCTTGCGGACCATGGTCATCGCGGGGCGTCCCGACCTCGGCAAGCCCGATTGGCGAGAAGACATACCCGGGCGTCCGCTGACGCCCCAGCAGATCTCCGACCTCGTGGCCTGGCTCGCCGGGCATCGTCAGCCGGTCCCCGGCCGGCGGGAGGGTTGAGTCCATGTGCTCTGAGCACGATGCATTCGCCACGCCGTCGACGTCCTCGCGTCGCGGCTTCCTGTTCAAGCTCGGGCTCGCGCTGAACGTGGTGGCCGCCAGCCTGGTCGGCATCCCCGTGATCGGCTACATCCTGGGCCCCGCGCGCGGTCGATCCGCGCAGGCGTGGATCAAGCTGGGGTCGCTCGCCAGCTTCCCCGAGGGCGAGACGCGGCTGGCCACCTACGAGAATCCCATGCGCGTGGCCTGGGATGGAGCGACCGCGACCATCCCTTGCTGGGTGCGGCGGATCAGCGGGGAGCGCTTCCAGGTCTTCGCGGTCAACTGCGCGCATCTCGGGTGTCCCGTGCGCTGGTTCTCCCAGTCGCGGCTCTTCATGTGTCCCTGTCACGGCGGCGTGTACTACGAGGACGGTTCGCGAGCGTCGGGTCCGCCGCCACGGGGATTGTTCGAGTACGAGTACGAGATCCGGGACGGAGCGCTCTGGGTGAAGGGCGGGCAGATCCCGACCCTGTCCGAGCCCGTGTGACGGTCGTGTTCCGCGCGATCGGGCGTTGGTTCGAGGAGCGTACCGGGCTCGGCGCTGTCCTGGCCGGTCCCCTCGAGCATCGGGTGCCACGGAGCAGCGCGAGCTGGGCCTACGTGTTCGGCAGCGCCACCATGATCCTGTTCGCACTCCAGATCCTCACCGGCATCTGTCTCGCTCTCGTCTACGTCCCGTCGCCAGACCAGGCGTACGAGAGCCTCGAGTACCTGAACTACCAGGCCGTCCTCGGATGGTACCTGCGGGCCATTCATTTCTGGGGCTCGAACTTCATGGTCCTCGTGATGACGCTCCACATGATCCAGGTCTTTCTCTGGGGCGCTCACAAGTATCCGCGGGAGCTGACCTGGATCGCCGGCGTCCTTCTCTTCCTGTGCACCCTGGGGATGGCGTTCACGGGCCAGATCCTGCGCTGGGACCAGGACGCCTACTGGGGGCTGGGCATCGGGAGCTCGGTCATCGCACGGGTACCCTACGCCGGCTCGACGCTGGTGCACGTGCTGCTCGGTGGGCCCATCGTCGCCGGACGCACCCTCTCGCGCTTCTTCACCCTTCACGTCTTCGCGATCCCGGGGTTTCTGATCGGGCTCATCGGTTTGCATCTGTGGCTGGTCCTGCGACTGGGCATCAACGAGTGGCCGATGCCGGGTCGGCTCGTCGACCGCGAGACCTACCGAGCTCGCTACGAAGAGGAAGTGAAGAAAGACGGAGTGGCCTTCTTCCCGGCGGCCGCGCGCAAGGACATGGTCGCCATGGGTGTGGTCGTTCTCCTCGTGCTGGTGTGCGCGGCGATCTTCGGCCCCCATGGCCCGAAGGGAGTGCCGGATCCCACCCTCATCGACACCGCGCCGAAGCCGGATTTCTACTTCCTGTCCCTCTTCGCGCTCTTCGCGTTGTTGCCGCCGTGGACGGAGACGGCGATCCTGCTCGCGGGGCCCCCGCTGGCCATCGGATTCCTGCTGGTGCTCCCCTTCCTCGCCGGGACGGGGGAGAAGAGCTGGCGGCGCCGGCCGGTTTCCGTGCTGGGAGTCCTCGTGATCCTCCTGACGGTGATCACGCTGGTCACGCTCGGCGTGATCGTTCCATGGTCGCCCGTCATGGACGCGTGGAGAGGGCTGCCCACCCCGGCCGCCTACGTGAAGGGACGGAGTCCGCTCGAGCTCCAGGGCGCCCTGGTACTCCAGAACAAGCAATGCCGCAACTGTCACCGCCTTGGGGGCGAAGGGGGCCGGCGGGGGCCCGCCCTGGATGGAGTCGCCACGCGCCTGACGCAGGACCAGCTCATCCGCCAGGTCCTCCAGGGAGGGGGAAACATGCCCGCCTATGGCAAGAACCTGTCTCCTGCCGAGGTGACCGCGCTCGTGGCCTTCATGCAGACGCTTCGTCCCGCGAACCAGTCCCCCGCGCGCACGGCCATCGAGCCGACCACTCCCCGGCAGTGACGGTGCGAACGATCTCGCGCTCCGAGGCCGGGAACGGAGTCGCCGCGACGGCGGTCTTGCGCCCACCGGCGGCCGCCCTCCATCGCGTGGTGGACTTCGTGTCGCTCACGAAGCCGCGGATCGTTCTCATGGTCCTGGTGACAACCGCGGTCGGCTACCGTCTCGGCTCGACGGGCGCGGTCGACTGGGTCCGCTTGCTGCAGACACTGCTCGGGACGGCGCTGGTAGCCGCGGGGACTCTCGCACTGAACCAGTACCTCGAGCGCGAGAGTGACGGGCTCCTGCGAAGGACACAGCATCGGGCCCTCCCCGACGGGCGGCTCGCGCCGCGCGAGGCGCTGGTGTTCGGGACACTCATGAGCCTGATCGGCCTGGGCTATCTTGCCGTCATGGTCGGGTCGCTGGCCACGGGTCTGACCCTGGCCACGACGTGCCTGTATCTCTTCCTCTACACACCGCTGAAACAGCTGACACCCCTCGCGACGCTGGTCGGCGCGATCCCCGGTGCGATGCCTCCGTTGACGGGCTGGGCGGCCGCGCGCGGTGAGTTCGGTCCAGGGGGCTGGGTGCTGTTCGCGATCCTGTTCCTGTGGCAGGTTCCCCACACGCTGGCGATAGCTCAGCTCTACCGGGAGGACTACGCGCGGGCGGGAATCCGGGTCTTGCCCGTCGTCGATCCGGATGGAAGGAGCACCGAGCGTCAGATCGTCCTGGGGGCCCTGGCCCTCTGGGCCATCGCGCTGCTCCCAACCCTCGTCGGCCTGACGGGCTCGCTGTATTTCTTCGGGGCTCTGGCGCTCGACAGCCTCTTTCTGGCCTGCGCGATCGCCCACGCCCTCGACCCGTCGCGGGCATCGGCCCGGCGCGTCGTGCTCGCCTCCGTCCTTCTTCTGCCGCTGCTCTTCGCGCTGATGGCATTCGACGCCATCGGATGAGCGGCTCGCGCTCCACGGGGCACTGCGCATGAGCCACCCGGTCGGACCTCTCCCGCCAGCGGGGCTCGACACCTGGCTGCTGTCCTGGGCGATGGAGCCGGTCGTGGTCGTGTCTGTGCTCGCCGGCGGTCTGTACGTGAGAGGATGGGCGAGCCTGTCGCGCCGAATGCCGGAGCGCTTTGGGACGGGTCGCCTCGTTGCGATGATGGCCGGGCTCGCCACGATCATTCTGGCCGTCGGTCCACCGCTCGAGGCGCAAGCTCTCCTGCACTTGTGGGCCCACATGGCCCAGCATCTGCTGCTGATGATGGTCGCGCCTCCGCTCCTGTGGATGGGCGCCCCGGTCGCTCCGATGTTGCTCGGGCTGCCGCGGGCCATCCGTCGGTGGGTAGCCATCGGGCTGGCCTTGCCCCCGGGCCGACGGGTCGCCCGGGTGCTCGCGAGCCCGGCGATGAGCGGGGCCGCGTTTTCCGTGGCCTTCTGGACGTGGCATGTCCCCGCCCTTTACGACCTGGCGCTGCGCTCCGACTTCTGGCACCACGTCGAGCACGCCTGCTTCTTCGCCACCGCCATGCTCTTCTGGCGGCCGGTGATCCTTCCGTGGCCGGGCCACTCGCCCTGGCCCCGCTGGGCGATGATCCCATATCTCGTGCTCGCCGACTTCCAGAACAGCGTGCTGGCCGCCATCCTCACGTTCTCAGACCGCGTGATCTATGCCGCCTACGCGGCCGTGCCGCGGGTCCACGCGATCTCGGCACTGGAAGATCAGGCGATCGCCGGCGTGATCATGTGGGTGCCGGGCTCGCTGGCCTTTCTCCTGCCGGTGCTCTGGATTGCGGGGACGATGGCGACGCGGCAACCCGACCGAATGGCCACGGCACCACTCCGATGATGTGCCGTGCCTGGTGAGACGACATGCCAGCCCTGGAGCGATACCACGCCCGGAAGACAGTGACAGTGACGTTTGCCCCGGCGCCGACGTCCAAAGCTCGAGTCGCTTTGACTCGACGACAATCACCGGGACCCGTCTCGTTCGTCGTGTCGGGGGCGTGCTCGGGCAAACCCGGCGCGAGGTGCAGCTGCGATAGATCCGGCACTTCTTTCATACTACGGGCGCCGCGTGGCCGGAAAGCTCGGGCTCGCCGTCGGTGGCTTACGGCCAGCATGGTGGGCGAGAAGTAGTAGCAAGGAACCGAGAGCCCTTGCTGCCGGCGACCAACGGGATTCGCGGCAGGTGGCGGCCCGCAGGCCTGCTCCGTGCGTCAGCCTCCGGGCCCCGCAAGGGCCTACGTGAAGGAGAAGGGGAATGAGTAGGCAGATGATCGACGAGAAAGTCGCCGGGCGGCCTGGGTGGGCGCCAGTCACGGAGGCTCGGCGCGTGTGGTCGGGCAATCCAGCCGTGGTCCTGTGGGTCTGCGGGTCGTGCGGCTTCCTCATTGACGGGGTGCCCCACGGCCCGCGGCGTCACACGACAGTGTGCCAGCTCCACATGCGGTTCTTCAAGGATGGCGATGCATTGACGCTGGAACCGTGGCGGGCCCGGGCGTTCCCGGTGGTCAGAGATCTCGTCGTCGATCGATCGGCGTTCGACCGCATCATTCAGGCCGGCGGCTACATCTCGGCGCCCACGGGGAGCGCGCCCGACGCGAACGCCATCCTGGTCCCGAAGGAAGCCGCGGATGCGGCGTTCGACGCCGCCGCGTGTATCGGGTGCGGGGCGTGCGTGGCGGCCTGCCCGAACGCCGCGGCCATGCTCTTCACCGCGGCTAAGATCACCCACCTGAACGTGCTGCCGCAGGGCCAGCCGGAGCGCGACGAGCGAACGCTCAACATGGTGGCCGCCATGAGGCGCGAGGCGTTCGGGAGCTGCTCCAATCACGCCGAGTGCGAGGCGGTGTGCCCGAAGGGGATCCCCCTCGAGTTCATCGCCCAGCTCAACCGCGATGTGGTGCGGGCGGCGTTCCACGGGCGCCGGGAGCCCCTGGTCGTTCGCGGCGCGCTGCTTCGGCCGGCGCATGAAGATACATAGAAAGGAACGAGCATGACGCCGCAGACGAATGTGCTCCATGGCATGGATCTCCTGAGTCATCAGGGGCTGAACAAGGGCACGGCCTTCACGGAGGAAGAGCGCAGCACGCTCGGCTTGCACGGACTCCTGCCGCCGCAGAGCGAGACGCTGGAGCAGCAGGCCGTGCGCGCGTACGAGGCGTACAAGCGCAAGGACGACGACCTCGAGCGCCACATCTATTTGCGCGCGCTCCAGGACACCAACGAAGTCCTCTTCTACCGGCTGCTCCTCGATCACATCGAGGAGATGACCCCCATGGTCTACACGCCGGTCGTTGCGCTCGCGTGTCAGCAGTTCAGCCACATCTACCGTCGCCCGCGCGGTCTCTTCATCTCGTATCCGCTGCGCGACTGGATGTCGGCGCTCTTGCGGAACCGGCCCAATCCCGAGGTCGACGTCATCGTGGTGACCGACGGCGAGCGGATCCTGGGCATTGGTGATCAGGGCGCCGGCGGCCTCGGCATCCCGATCGGGAAGCTGTCGCTCTACACGCTCGTCGGGGGCATCCGCCCCGAGCGCACGCTGCCGATCGTCCTGGACGTCGGGACGAACAACGTGGAGCGGCTGAGGGACCCCGAGTACCTCGGCTGGCGCCACGAGCGGGTGAGCGGTCAGACGTACTTCGACTTCATCGATCAGTTCGTCCAGGCGGTCAAGCGAGAACTGCCCGACACGTGCCTGCAGTGGGAGGACTTCGCCACGCCCCACGCGCGGCCCCTTCTCGAGCGCTACCGCGATGAGCTCCTGACCTTCAACGACGACATCCAGGGCACGGCGGCGGTCGCCCTTGGCGCGATCCTCGGCGCGGTGAAGGTTGCCGGCACACCGTTGAAGGAGCAGCAGATCGTCATGCTGGGTGCCGGCTCCGCGGGCATCGGCGTCGCCGATTTTCTGCGTGCGGCGATGCGGGACGCGGGGCTATCGGACCAGGACGCACGTCGTCGCTTCTGGGTGGTCGACAAAGACGGCCTGCTGCAGTCGGGCCGCACCGATCTCACCGCCGAGCAGCGCGTCTACGCCCAGGCGCCGGAGCGTGTGGCGGCCTGGTCGCGGACTCCCAATGGTCAGATCTCGCTGGGCGAGGTGATCGGAAAGGTCGATGCGACCATTCTGATCGGCCTGTCCACCGCTAGCGGCGCGTTCACCGAATCACTCGTTCGCGAGATGGGCCGGAAGGTCGAGCGGCCGATCATCTTCCCGCTGTCGAATCCGACTTCGAGGTCAGAGGCGAAGGCCGATGATCTGATTCGCTGGACGGGGGGGCGCGCACTCGTGGCGACAGGCTCGCCCTTTGCGCCCGCCTTGTACGGTGGGCGCGAGGTTCCCATCGCCCAGTGCAACAACATCTACATCTTTCCGGCCATGGGACTCGGCGTGGTCGCGGCCCGCGCGCGGCGGGTGACCGATACCATGATCCTGGCCGCCGCCCGGGCGCTCGCTGAGAAGTCGCCCGCGCTCGCCGATCCGTCGGCGCCGCTGCTGCCGGCCCTGCCGCACCTCAGGAAGGTCGCCGCTCACATCGCCACCGCGGTGGGCCTCGCAGCGCAGAGCGACGGCGTCGCGCCGAAGACGAGCGAAGCCGAGCTTCGCCAGCGCGTCGCCGCGGCGCAGTGGACGCCGGCCTACCCGTCGTTCGCGACGTCGGAACGCTAGGACGATCACCGGTCTGTCGTTGACCGAGTTCGACTTCAACAAGGAGATAGGGTATGAGGACACCCGACGCGGAGTCGCCTGACGTGGACATGCGAACCAATGACCGGGTCCGCGGGAAGGTCCGGGTCGAGGAGGACGCTCTCGGCCGCGTCGAGGTCCCCGCCGAGCGCTTGTGGGGCGCCCAGACCGAACGCTCACATCGAAATTTCCCGATCGGTGTCGAGCGCTACCGCTGGAGCCGGCCCGTCATCCGCGCCCTTGGGGTCCTCAAGAAGTGCGCTGCCCTTGCGAATGCCGAGCTGGGCCAGCTGGCTCCGGACAAAGCTGACCTGATCGTGCGCGCCGCGCAGGACGTCATCGACGGGAGGCTCGATGGCGAGTTCCCACTGGTCGTGTTCCAGACCGGCTCGGGAACCCAGACGAACATGAACGCCAACGAGGTGATCGCGAACCGCGCGATCCAGCTCGCCGGCGGCGTCGTGGGGTCGAAGACACCGATTCATCCCAACGACGACGTCAACCACAGCCAGTCATCCAACGACACGTTCCCGACGGCGATGCACATCGCCACCGTCGAGCAGCTGGACAACGTCTTGATTCCCGCCATTCGCACGTTGCGAGACACGCTGGACGCCAAGGCGACGGCGTTTGCTGAAGTCGTGATGGTCGGCCGCACTCACCTCCAGGACGCGACACCGCTGACTCTCGGACAGGTGATCTCGGGTTGGGTCGGGCAGCTCGACCAGGCGTTGGCCGGGCTCGGCCGTGCGCTCTCGGGCGTCTGCGCCCTGGCCATCGGCGGCACTGCCGTCGGCACCGGCCTGAACGCCGACCCCCGCTTCGGGGAGGTTGCGGCGCGCAGAATCGCGGCGGAGACCGGGAAGCCGTTCGTGTCGGCGCCGAACAAGTTCGCCGCGCTGTCGGCCCACGACGCGATGGTCGACGTCAGCGCGGTGCTGCGCACCCTGGCCGGCGCTGTCATGAAGATCGCCAACGACGTGCGCTGGTATGCGTGTGGCCCCCGCGGCGGATTCGCCGAGCTGCGCATTCCGGAGAACGAACCGGGCTCCTCCATCATGCCGGGAAAGATCAACCCGACCCAGTGCGAAGCGTTGACCATGGTCGCGGTGCAGGTCTTCGGCAACGATCACGCGGTCGCCTTCGCCGGGTCGCAGGGCAACTTCCAGCTCAACGTCTACAAACCGGTCATTCTCCACAACGTCCTGGAGTCGATCCGGCTGCTGGCCGAGGGAGCACGCTCGTTCAACGACCGCTGCGCGGACGGCATCGAGCCGGACCGGCGGCGGATCCGTGAGCACCTCGACAGCTCACTCATGCTGGTGACCGCGCTGAACCCGCACATCGGCTACGAGAAAGCCGCGCAGATCTCCCTGAAGGCATACCGCGAGGACCTGACGCTGCGCGAGGCAGCGCTGGGCCTTGGCTTCCTGACGGCCGAGCAGTTCGACAAATGGGTACGGCCGGAGGATATGGTGCACCCTCTCGCTTCTCGACCCTCGTCTCGATAACGAACGAAGGAGAATCGCCATGAGCAAGGGCACCGTGGGCGAGCAGTTGGTTCAGGTTCTTCGTCAGGCGGGCGTTGCCCGGGTGTACGGCGTCGTGGGCGACAGCCTGAACCCCTTCGTCGACGCGATCCGGCGCGCCGAGGGAATCGAGTGGATCCACGTCCGCAACGAGGAGGCGGGAGCCTTCGCCGCCGCGGCCGAGGCGCACCTCACGGGCCGCCTCGCGGTGTGCGCGGGCAGCTGCGGCCCCGGGAACACGCATCTGATCCAGGGTCTGTACGACGCTCACCGGAGCGGCGTGCCGGTGCTCGCGATTGCCTCGCACATCCCGACGGAGCAGATCGGAACGTCGTTCTTCCAGGAGACCCATCCCGAGCGGCTCTTCGTGGAATGTAGCCACTACTGCGAGCTGGTGAGCCAGGCGTCGCAGATGCCACGTCTCGCGCGCATCGCGATCCAGCATGCGGTCGGACGCGGCGGCGTCGCCGTTCTGGTGACACCGGGCGACGTGCTTCATCGCGCCGCGGAGCATCCGACCGGGGAGAGTGCGCCCGTCACGGTACGGGGGGCGGTCGTGCCGGCCGACGACCAGGTGCGTGAGCTCGCCGATTGCCTCAACGCTGCGCGCACGGTGACGCTCTTCTGCGGCGCGGGCGTCCAGGGAGCCCACGATGCCGTGATGGCCCTGGCCGGCAAGTTGCACGGCCCTGTCGGCCACTCGCTGCGCGGCAAGGAGTGGATCCAGCACGGCAATCCGTACGACGTCGGGATGAGCGGACTGCTGGGGTACGGCTCCTGCTACGACGCCACCCACGAGGCCGACCTGCTGCTCCTCCTCGGCACCGACTTCCCCTACAACGCGTTTCTGCCGCAGCGTCGCACCGTTCAGGTCGACCACGACCTCAGCCGGCTCGGCCGGCGCACGCCGCTCGACCTCGCCATCCACGGCGACGTCGCGGCCACCCTGCGCGCCGTGCTGCCGCTGGTGAAGCAGAAGTCCGACCGCTCGTTTCTCGACGACATGCTGCGCCGGCACGCGCGCGCGCTCGAGCACGTGGTCGAAGCGTACGCGCGCGACATCGAGCAGCGCGTCCCGATCCATCCGGAGTACGCGGCCAGCGTCCTCGACGAGGTGGCCGCCGAAGACGCCATCTTTACCGTCGACACCGGCATGTGCAACGTGTGGGCGGCGCGCTACATCACGCCGAACAGCCGGCGCCGCGTCATCGGGTCGTTCCTCCACGGCACGATGGCCAACGCGCTACCGCACGCGATCGGCGCCCAGTTCGCGTATCCGGGGAGGCAGGTGATCTCGATGTCGGGCGACGGCGGTCTCGGGATGCTGCTCGGCGAGCTGCTCACCGTGGCGCTCCACCGCCTGCCGGTGAAGATCGTCACCTTCAACAACTCCTCGCTCGGCATGGTCAAGCTCGAGATGCTTGCCACCGGCATTCCCGATTTCGAGACCGACCACGCACGCGTCGACTACGCGGCGATCGCCCGGGCCGCCGGCATCCACGCGATCCGCGTCGAGCACCCGATGGACGTGCGCGCAGGCCTCACAGAAGCGCTCGGCCACCGCGGCCCCGCCCTCGTCGACCTCGTCACCGATCCCAACGCGCTGTCGATCCCGCCGCACGTCACCGTCGCCCAGATGACGGGATTCGCGCTGGCCGCGACCAAGGTGGTGCTGAACGGAGGTGTGGGGAGGATGCTGGAGCTGGCTCGGTCCAACCTGCGCAATATCCCGGGGGCGGCGTTGGTTCGCTAGCGTCGGCGCGGCCGGGTCCCGCGTGATCCGCCTTGGCGGATTCCAGTGGCAGCGGCTGGTCCAACTCGGGCCCTTTCACTGGGAAGACCTCGCTCTGGGTCGCGCCACGCGGGTGGCCGTCGGCGTGGTCGTGCCGCTCGCCTTCGGCTGGGCGAGTGGCCACAGCCAGGACGGCGCCTTCGCCGCGCTGGGCGCGTTGCCGGCCGGCTTCGCCTCGTTCCAGGGGGTGAGTCGGAGCCGCATCGCCGCGGTCGGCGCGGCTAGCATCGGCATGGCTATATCTACCTTTCTCGGAGCCACCCTCGCGACCATGCCGTGGCTCCTCCTGATGGCCGTGATCGCCTACGGCTACGCCACCGGTCTGACGGTGTGCCTGGGGGCCGGCGTGAGCATTGTCGTCCTGCAGTGGGCCGTTGGCTTGGGGATCGCGGTCGGACTACCGCTCCCGCCGGGTCACGCGGCGTGGCGAGCGGCTCTGGTGCTCGCCGGCGGCTTGTTCCAGGCGGCACTGGTCGCTGGCACCTGGACGTTCCGCCGAGGCGACAGCGAGCGAGCCGCCCTCGCCGCGTCGTACCGAAGCCTGGCCGACTACGCCTCCGGACTGGCGGCGGGCAGATTCGAGGCACCGGCGCCCGTTTCCCTCCCGGCCATCACGAGCCTCGCGGACCCCAATCCGCTGCTGCCCTCGGCCGCCCGGCTCATGCTCCTCGACCTGCTGGAGCAGTCCGAACGGATTCGGGCCTCGCTGGCTGCGCTGGCGGCGGAAGCGCGCAAGTCCGACGCGCGCGACGGCGACCAGTTGTCTCACGCGTCCGCCGCCGCCGCGACGGCGCTGGACTTCATCGCCGTCACCTTCGAAGCACCGCGCGACGAGCGGGCCGGGCGGCTGCGTGATCTGGGTCGGCGAGTCACGGAGTTGACCATCGCCACCGACGTCGCGTGGCGCTGGGCCGGCGAAGCTCTGCTCGGGCAGCTGCGCTCGGTGGTCGGTATCCTGGGTCGTCTCGACGCCGTGTCAGCACAACCATGGATGCGCGGCACGGAGCCCCGTGCTGCCCTATCAGGGGCCGACGACACCCTCGGGACAGCAATAGCCACGCTTCGAGCCAATCTCGGCACCACGACCGAGGCGGGACGTCACGCGCTGCGCCTGGCCGTGGTCGCTGGACTCGCCGAGGTGCTTGTCCAGGCCACGAGCCTGCCATCGGGTCGCTGGGTGGTGCTGACGGTCTTCATCGTCCTCAAGCCCGACTATGCGTCCACACTCTACCGGAGCGTTCATCGTGCGGCGGGTACGGCGCTGGGGGCCGTGATGGGCATCGCGGGCGCACAGGTGGGCCATCTTGCCGAGGGTTGGCTCATCGTTGTGGTCGGCGCCTACCTCTCGGTTGCCTACGCCTTCCTCAACGTAGCCTATATCGTCTACAGCGTGTTCCTCACGGCGTTCCTCGTAGTGCTCCTCGACATCCTCGGCATCCCCGCGATCCCCACGGCCGAGGCTCGGCTGATCGACACGGCGATCGGAGCGGCCCTGGCCGTCATCGCCTACGTCGCCTGGCCCACGTGGGAGGGTGCCAGCGCCCCGGAGAGATTCGCGCGACTCCTCGAGGCTCACCGCGAGTACACGCTGGCCCTTCTTGGACAGCTCGCACGCCCCAATCGGGTGGATCTAGACCGCCTGCGCTCTCTGCAAGGGGCGGCGCGTCGGGCGCGCAGCGACGCCGAGGTCTCAGCGGCACGGCTCTCCAACGAGCCTCCGCATCCTCCGTTGACGGCCGAAATGGCTGGTATCGTGACCACAGCGGTGGCGCGCCTTGCCCATGCGGAGCTCGCCCTTCACGCGCTCCTTCAGGTGCAGCCGGGCCGCCCAGCACCCGGTCACATCGCCGGTCAGCGGCTGGACATGCTGGCAGCGGCTTTCGGGACCACGATGAGTCAGCTGGGAGTCGCGCTCAGGGCGCTGCAGCCGCCGCCATGGGCACCCCCGCTTCGCCCGCTCCAGGCGGAGCTGAGGAACGAGCCGTCACTCGACCCTGCCCTCGTTGGCGCGACCGATGGCCTGGTCGATGCGGTCGACAGCATCGAAGCCATCCTGCGCCACCGGCTCGCGCCGCCAGGGCGACTATCATGACTTCACGCAACCAGCGAGGGGGAACGACGACGGTCAGGCCGTGCAATGCGCTCGATGTGGCGGCCGTGCCGCACGCGAGCGTTCCGTCCGGGCGCCCCACAAGTATTTCGCGGGGACCTCGACATTGCCGAGAGCGTCCTCTTCGACTCGGACCGTTCCGTCGCCGCGGTCGCTGGTTCGCATGTCGACCTCAGCTTGTGGACGTCCGGGCGCCCGGGATCGTTACGGCATCTCGCAAGGGTGACCCTCGGCGTTCCTCCGACGCCATCTCCTCGTTGAAGTCGAAATCGCTCGCCACCGGTCCGGTGATCAGTTGGGCCGCGCGACTGAACGTCAGATCCTCGAGGGCCCACTCGATGAGCACGGTGATGCGGCTGCGGAACTGGACGAGGTACAGCAGATGGATGAAGGCCCAGATGAGCCAGGCGGGCAGCCCGGAGAGGTGAAGGCCGAAGGCGTTGGCCACGGCGGACGCCCGGCCGATGACCGCCAGCTCGCCCTTGTCGAAATACCTGAACGGCGGCAGCGGCTTCCTGCCCTCGACCGTCCTGCGGATCGCCCTGGCCGCGTACGTGCCCTGCTGCATGGCGACCTGGGCCACACCTGGCAACGGCTTGCCATTCGGCCCCGAGGCCAGCGCGAGGTCGCCGACCACGTAGACGTCGGGATAGCCCGGGACCGTGAGATCGGCGTTGACCTCGAGGCGGCCGCCTCGATCGGTCCCGGCCTTGGTGCGGCGCGCCAGCGTGCGTCCGAGCGCGGGCGCCGTGACCCCGCCGGCCCAGATGACGGTCTTCGATTGCAGCCGGTCAGTCGCGCCACCGCTCACGACGGTGACGCCGTCGTGAGCGATCTCCTTCACCATGACGCCGGTCTTCACGTGCACGCCGAGCCTGGCCAGCGATGCGGCGGCCTTGCGGGACAGATCCTCCGGGAAGGACATCAGCACGCGTGGGGCGCCGTCCAGGAGGATGATCTCGGCGTCCTGGGGACGGATCGATCGAAAGTCGTTCTTCAGCGTGTGCCGCGCGATCTCGCCGATGGCGCCCGCGAGCTCGACGCCGGTGGCGCCGCCGCCGACGATGACGAACCGGAGCCACGCGAGTCGCTCGGCGGGGTCCGTGAGTCGCTCGGCCACCTCGAAGGCGTAGAGGATCTTGTGCCGGATGTGGGTGGCCTCTTCGACGCTCTTCATGCCCGGCGCCCACCGCCGCCATTCATCGTGGCCGTAGTAGGAGGTCTCGGAGCCTGCGGCCACGATGAGCGAATCGTACTCGAAGGACGCGCCGTCGGCGAGCAGGACGCGCCGCGCGTCCGGATCGACGTCGACGACATCACCCATCAGGACCCGCATGTTCTTCTGGTGGCTCAGCACACCGCGCAGCGGCGCGGCGATCTGGCCGGGCGACAGCGAGCCAGTCGCCACCTGGTACAGCAGCGGCTGAAACAAGTGGTAGTTGCGTCGATCGATGAGCGTCACGTCGACGGGCGCGGATCCGAGCGCGCGGGCCGCGCGGAGGCCGCCGAACCCGCCGCCGATGATGATGACTCGATGGCGGGGAGTCACGACGTGGCTCTCGGTTCGGGACGCCGCAACGCTACCCGGAGCAGGAGTCGCGGAGGATCCCGCCGCCTTCGTGGGGAGGGAGGCGGGCGGCGCCCCATCTTCGCGCGCACGCATCACATCAGGCCTGCGCCCTGAGCTCGATCGGACGGGTGGGCACGGCGCCGCGCGGAGGCACCCCGAGGGGGTCGTGGCTGCCCTCGAACTCGTTCTCGGTTCGGGCCCATTCCGGCAGACGGAGCATTTCCTCGTACTCCTCGAAGGTGACGGCGTCGTTCACGGGCATGGGCCGGCCCGCCTTGAGGTCCTCGAGGGCCCGCTGGATGGCGCGGGTGACGCGGAAGATGATCGTCGTCGGGTAGAGCACCATCGAGTACCCGAGCGCGGCGAGGTCTTTCGGGTCCATCCAGGGGGTGCGCCCGCCGCCCTCGAGGATGGTCGTCGCCAATGGGACGCCGCGTAGGGCCCGCGCGGTCTTTTCGAGCTCCGCGACGCTCTCGACCGCCTCCACGTAGACCCCGTCGGCCCCGGCCTTCACGTACCGCTCCGCCCGGCGCAGCGCCTCGTCCAGCCCGAGCGGCGCCCGCGCGTCGGTCCGGGCGAGGATGAAGGTCTCGGGGTCGTGGCGGGCGGCGGTCGCCGCGCGGATCTTGGCGACGTGCGTCTCGGCCGGCACGACCCGCTTGCCGACCATGTGGCCGCAGCGCTTGGGCGCCAGCTGGTCCTCCAGGAAGATGGCCGACGCCCCCATGGCCTCGTAGCCCTGCACGACCCGGGTCACGTTCTTCACGTCGCCGTAGCCGTCGTCGGCGTCCACGAGGACGGGCAGGCTGGACGCCGCGATGATGTCGCGCATCGCCGCGCTGTTCTCGCCGTACTGGGCCAGGTCGATGTCCGGGTAGGCGAAGTGCGCGCCCACGAGCGCGAACCCGCCGATCTGATAGGCGGGATACCCCGCCAGCTCGATCATGCGCGCCGTCAGGGCGTCGTGCGCGACGGGCAGCAGGAGCGGGGCGCTCTCCCGAAGCGCCTGCCTCCACGTCTTGCGGCGGCGATTCTGATTCTGCGTGTCGACCGGCCCCGACGCCAGGTGCGCCCCGCCCACGCCACCTTGGTCCATCTATCGCTCCTTAGATCTGTGTCGACAGGATCCCCACCGCTCGTCTCGTGCCTGTTTCGACGACGACGGGCCCCGCGTGGTTACAGCGCCCGGTTGTCTTTTCTTGCCGGGATCGCCAGGCACGGTCACCGCTCGTCCCCGCCGGGCGTCACAACGACGCCCACGTAATCGCGTGGGGAAGGTCTCCGAGGAGGACCGGCGATGGCAATGACCAGGAAGGCCGCGATCGTCCACGACGCCAGGACGTCGCGGCCGAGTCTCCAGGATCGCTGAGGTCGGCGCATGAGTATGGTCTCCGCACCGACTCTGGAGGCGCCCGCTCAGCGCGCCGGGCGCTGGCCCAAGATCACCGCTCGCGTCATCCTCGGGGTGGGCGTGCTCGCCTCGCTCGTCTATCACGAGCTTCGCACCTCCGCCATCGAGTCCTGGCTGCTCTCGCGCTACGCGGCGACCCTCTCGTACGAGATCGAGCCCGGGGCGAGCTCGAGCATCGCCTTTCCGCGCGGCGGGCCGTTCGACGCCCAGCGAGGCTACCCGCGCCTGGGCGATTTCAGCCGACGCCTGAAGTCCGCTGGGTACACGGTGGTGGAGCAGGCCCGCCAGAGCGCGGGGATGGTCCGCTTCGTCCGCTGGGGCGTCACACCGCCGTATCGCGAGCCGGCGGTGGCCGGTCTCGTCGTGCACGACTTCCGGGGCAACGCGCTCTACGACGCCCGGCCGCGCGACGTGCTCTTCCCCGACTTCGACGACATCCCGCCCCTGATCGTGAACAGCCTCCTCTTCCTGGAGAACCGCGAGCTCACGAGCCCGACCGATCCGGGCAGCAATCCCGCCATCGAGTGGCGACGCCTCGGCAAGGCCGGAGGCCTCTACGTGGCGCGGGGGGTCGGGTTCCCCGTCCGCTCCGAGGGCGGGAGCACCCTCGCCGTCCAGCTGGAGAAGTACCGTCACTCCGAGAGCGGGCGCACCGCCTCGCCGCTCGACAAGCTGCGCCAGCTCACGGCGGCGAGCCTCCGGGCCTACCGCGACGGTCCCGACAGCACGGCGAGCCGGCGCGAGATCGTGCTCGACTACCTCAACACGATGCCGCTCGCGGCCGCCCCTGGGTACGGCGAGGTGCACGGTCTCGGGAACGGGCTGCGGGCCTGGTTCGACCGCGAGCTCGACCACGTGCGAGAGGCGCTCGCCGCTTCCGGCAGCACCGCGAGGGCGGATGCCTACAAGCACGTGCTGGCCCTGCTCTACGCGGTGCGCGCCCCCACCCGCTACCTGGTGAACGACCCCGCGCTGCTGGAGAAGAAGATCGACGCCAACGCGGACCTGCTGCTGAAGGCAGGAGTGATCGATCACGACCTCTACCGCGGGCTTCGCGACGTGCCGCTGCGCTTCAACGGACGCGTCGATCAGCCGACGATCGACTTCGCCGAGCGCCGCGCCTCCATGACCGTCCGCGAGGAGGTGCGGCGCCTCCTGGGTGTGCGCAGCCTCTACCAGATGGACCGGCTGCACCTCGAGGTCGAGAGCACCATCGACGGCTCGCTGCAGGACGCGGCCACCCGCCTCTTCCGCCAGCTCGGCGACCAGGACTTCGTGGACGCCCGCGGCCTTCGCGCGGAGCGGCTGCTCCTGACCGGCGATCCGCGGCGCGTGGTCTACAGCCTCCTCCTCTTCGAGCGGACACCGTCGGGCAACCTCCTGCGCGTCCAGGCCGACAACCTCGACCGGCCCTTCGACATCAACTCGGGCATGAAGCTCGACCTGGGCAGCACAGCCAAGCTCCGGACCCTGACCCACTACCTCGAGCTGATGGCGGGCCTGCACGGCGAGCTCGCGCCTCTCGACCGCGAGGCCATGGGCCGCCGTGCGGAGGAGGCCCGCGACCCCCTGACCCGCTGGGCCGCGGAGACGCTGGGGAAGGAGCCCCGGCTCGATGTGGACGCCTTCCTCGCGCGGGCCCTCGCCCGCAAGTATCCCGCTCATCCCTACGAGGCTTTCTTCACGGGCGGCGGGGTGCACCGCTTCGAGAATTTCGATCCCGAGGACAACGGCCGCGTGCTCGAGGTGCACGAGGCGCTCGCGCACTCGACCAACCTGGTGTTCGTCCGGCTCATGCGAGACCTCGTGCGCTTCCACGAGGCGCGCCTACCCTACGACGCGCAGGCCGTGCTCGCCGACCCCGATCATCCGGAGCGGCGCCGGATGCTCGAGGAGATGGCCGACAAGGAGTCGCGTCAGCATCTCGCGCGCGCGTACGCGAAGTACCAGGGGCTCCCGTCGAGCGCGGTGCTCAAGCGGCTTCTTGGAGAGCGCGTGCACTCGCCCCGTCACCTGGCCATGGTGTTCTTCGCCTGGTTCCCCGGCGCCGACGGCGAGGCGCTCGTGCGGTGGTGCGACGCGCAGGGTTCCCCGCTGACGGCCGAGGAGACTTCGAAGCTCGTGCGGGCCTACGGGAGCGAGAAGCTCACCCTGCTCGACTACGGCTATCTCTTGGGCCGGCATCCCCTCGAGGTCTGGATCGCCGGCGAGATGAGCCGGACGCCTGCGGTCACGTTGGGCGAGCTCATGGCACGGAGCGGCGAGCCGCGCTGGCTTGCGTCGAAATGGCTGCTCCAGGAGCGTCGGCGTCACCCTCAGGACCTGCGGGTGCGGATCCAGATTGAGCAGGATGCCTTCGCGCGCATGACACCCTACTGGAGCCGGTTGGGCTTCCCCTTCGGGCAGCTCGTGCCGTCCTACGCCACCGCCATCGGCAGCTCGGCGGATCGTCCCGCCGCCCTCGCGGAGCTCATGGGCATCATCGTCAACGACGGGGTTCGCCGCCCCACGTCGTCCATCGAGGCGCTTCGCTTCGCGTCGGATACGCCCTATCACACCGTGTTCCAGCCCGCGCCCAGCACGGGTGAGCGCGTGCTCCCCCTTCCGGTGGCGCGGGCGCTGCGCCGAGCGCTCGCGGAGGTGGTGGAGAGCGGCACCGCGCGTCGCGTGGCGGGCGCCTTCCGGGAGCCCGGCGGGAAGCCGGTCGTGGTCGGGGGCAAGACGGGCTCGGGCGACAACCGCTTCGATACCTTCGCAGGACCCGGGCGGCTCATCTCGTCCCGCCCCGTGAGCCGCACCGCCGCCTTCGCCTTCTACGTCGGTGACCGGTACTTCGGCATCATCACGGCATCCGTCGCGGGCAGGGCGGCCGGCCAGTACCAGTTCACGAGCGCGCTCCCGCTCTCGGTGCTGAGGCTGCTCGCACCCGCGATCAACAGCACCCGCCCGCCGCGCGACGTGATCGTCAGGCCGGGCGCTCCCGGCGTCATCGCTCAGGCGCCGGAGCGTGTCAGCCGCTAGCCGCGGCCACGCAGTCGAGACACTATGAAGTTATTGATTCTGGCCGCGGGATATGCGACGCGCTTGTATCCGTTGACCTTGAACCAGCCGAAGCCGCTTCTGCCGGTGGCGGGCAAGCCTATAGTCGAGTATGTGCTCGAGACGATCGCGCCGATCGAAGTGGATCGCGGCTACCTCGTCACCAACGCCAAGTTCGCCGATCATTTCCAGCGCTGGTCCGACGAGTATCGCGCCACTGGGGCGAAGCTCGACCTCAGGATCGTCGATGATCGGTCCACCGATGACACCAACAAGTTGGGCGCCATCGGTGACATGCACCTGGTGATTACCAAGGAGCATATCGACGACGATCTGATCGTGGTGGCGGGCGACAATCTCTTCAGCGAGAACCTCGGCGACTTTGGGCGCTTTTGCCGCGAGAAGAATGCTCCAGTGCTGGCGGTGTACGACGTCGGGAGTCTCGAACAGATCAAGCAATACAGCGCGATCACGATCGATTCAACGGCGAAGATCACGTTCTTCGAAGAAAAGCCCAAGGCGCCGACGAGCACGTTGACCGGCATCGCCCTCTACTACTATCCGCGCCACGTCCTCCCCATGATCGGGCAATACATCACCGAAGCAAACAATCCCGATCAACCCGGCCGGCTGGTGCAGTGGCTCTACACCCGGACGCCAGTCTACGCCTGGAAGGTGCCTGGAAGCTGGTACGACATCGGTTCGAAGGAAACACTCGAAGAAGCCAATCGCATCTTTGCGAGAACGCTCGTCGGAGCGTCCCGAGCCTCGCGAACGGAGCACCTGCCTCCGACCAAGGTCGGATAGGGCGCACTCAGTCCGCACCAGAGGGACTGGAGGCGACATGGACGAGCGCGGGACCCGGTGGCTCACGCGGCGGATTGTCTTGGTGGTAGCGGGGATCGTTCTGCTCTTCGGGACCCTTCGGGGGAGCGACGGGGCCGGGGCCGACCTGGCGGTCGACGTACCGCGCGGGGTGCACGAGATTCTTGGTGCGGGCGTTGTTGAAGCTCTGGAGACTGGAGCTGTTGAGACGGCGCGGCGGCTGGGCGATCCCCTGAGTGTCGCGCGGTGGGAGCCGGGCGAGTGGACGTATGAAATCACGGCAGGCGCCCGCCGGGGCACGACCCTGCGCGAGGCTCTGGCAGTGATCGTGCCAACCGGGAGAGGGGAGACCTGGCGGAGGACGATCGGAGACGAGTACACCCTCTACCTGAGCCGGACGGCGGACGGCAGCCTCGTCTTGCCCAGCGAGATCGTTCACGCTCACAA
>Ga0335082_10000392_pt1 | contig 45129 bp, 35 predicted proteins | sample Lox_Sample_41_FD_206718 | JGI IMG/M metagenome (GOLD analysis project Ga0335082, IMG submission 206718) | Soil microbial communities from Loxahatchee National Wildlife Refuge, Florida, United States - Lox_Sample_4.1 | ecosystem: Environmental > Terrestrial > Soil > Wetlands | place: USA...
GCCGCGGCGGGCGAGGAATTGCCTCTTCTGCTGCGCGACGGCCGCCCCGTTCCTTCCGCCGTGAAGTCGGAGAGCGGCGTCTTCTCGGCCGAGCTCGCCACGGCGGCGGGCGACCTCGTCTTGCTCCCGTCGCGGGGGCTCGCCGAGATCCGCTTCTCCACGCGGCCGATTCCGACCGGCGAATTGCTCGTCTGGCTCGCCCGGGAGGCGCGGGAACGGCCGATCCCCGCCGCCTTCGCCAAGATCGTGGCCGAGGGCAAGAAGACCGGAGCAACGGTGGGAGAGCGGGACGTCCTCCTGCTCGCCGCCCGGCGCTTGGAGTGACCTCGAAGCGCGCCTTCGTTCTGGTCGACGTCTTCGCCGACCGCCCGCTGGCGGGCAATCCTCTGGCCGTCTTCCCCGAGGCCGAGGGCCTCTCCCCGGAGACGATGCAGGCCCTCGCACGCGAGATGGATCATGCGGCGACGGCCTTCCTCCTCCCGTCGAAGAAGCCGGGAGCCGCCTTCCGGCTGCGGATCTTCTCCCGGGACCGGGCCATTCCGTTCGCCGGGCACCCGTCGCTCGGCGCCCACTTCGTCCATGCGACGCAGACGCGGCTTGCGCTGGAGGAGCCCGTCACCCGTCTGGCCCACGAGGGGGACGACGGGCTCGTCCATGTGGAGATGCGCGTCCAGTCCGGCCGGATCGGGATGCTTCGCTTGAGGCAGCAGGCGCCGGTCTACGGCGAGCGGCTCGCCCCGGAGGAGATCTCTCGGGCCGCGGCCGGGTTGAGCCTCCAAGAGGAAGCCGTGCTCGCGACCAATCAGCCCGTCCAGGAAGTCTCGACGGGGCTGCCGACCCTGATCGTGCCCGTCGCCACGCTCTCGGACCTTCAGAATGCGCGCCCGCGCTACGATCTGCTGCGCGGAGTCCTGGAGGGACGCGAGGCGTCGTTGATCTATGCGTTCACCAAGGAGACGATCGCCGCGTCCTCGGCGGCGCACGCCCGCGCCTTCGATACGGGCGGTTCCGTCGAGATCCCGGGCGCCGGCGCCGCCGCGGGGGCTCTGGCGGCCTACCTCGTGTCGAACGCCGCCGTCACGGTGACGCCCGTCACCTCCCTGGTCATCGAGCAAGGACACTGCCTGAATCGCCCCTCCACGCTCTACGCCGAGGTGCGGGTCAAGGGCGCGAACGTCTCGGACGTGGTCGTGGGAGGCCGGGTGATCCGGGTGGGCGAGGGAGCGCTCGAAGTCTAGCCCCGCCCGAACTATATCAATATTGTCATAGTTCGCCTTGCCGGGCCGGTCCGTCGTAGAGGACGCGGGTGCCGCGAGGCCGCGCGAAGGCCGGGAGACGATGCTCGCGCGCCTCGACCTCCGAAAGGATGTCCCAGACGCGCCATCCGCGGGCGTCGAGCGCGTCCGCGACCAGCGACCGGTGACAGCGCCAGGGCAGGGCTTCGGCGCACATCAACGCGGAGGGCGTCTCCCCAGCGAGCGCCATCGCCTTGGCGAGCCCCTCGGCGAACGCGGGCGTGTCCATGAAGTCCGCGTATCCGCGAAAGCCCGGATTCCGCCAGGACGTGTGGGGCGAGTCCGGACGGGCCGGGCGCCGGCCGCCGAGCTCCGGGAGGCCCACGTAGCCGACGCCCGCGGCGGGAAGACTCCGCCCGAGCTCGGCCGCGCCGAAGTGCGGCCACTTCCGCGATCCGGGGAAACGGCGGATGTCCAGGATCCGCGCGATCCCATGGGCCTTCAGGATCGCGAGAAAACTCTCCAGAGAGCGGTTCGAGTGCCCGACCGTGAAGATCTCCTGCACCGCGGGCGCGGGGACTAGGCCAGGACGGCCACGGCGACCGCTCCCGGGCCACCGTGGGCCCCCAGGGCCGGCCCGCACTCGACGATCATCACGTCGGATTCGGGGGACCGTTCGCGGATCTGGCGGGCGAGGCTCTCGGCGAGCTCCGCGGCGTCGCAGTGCGCCACGCCGAATCGGCGAGGGCCGGCGCCCGCCTGCTCCGCGGCCTCGAAGAGCAAGTTCATCATCTTCCGGCGCGCCGCCTCGAATCCCCGAGCCTTGGAGCCCGCGTAGACCTTCCCCTCGGGAGATATCGTCAGCACCGGGAGCAGGCCGAGCCACCGCGCGAACAGACCCTTCAGCGGCGAAACCCGCCCGCCCCGCACGAGGTGCTCGAGTGTGGGCACGGCCACGAAGGCGCGCGTGCGATTGGCCGCGTCTTGCGCGACGCGAACGACCTCGTCGGCGTCCTTGCCCGCCGCGGCGGCTTCCGCGGCGGCGCGCACGATCAATCCAAGGCCGACCGAAACGCTGCGGCTGTCCACGTGCACGAACCGTGTCTTCTCGATTCCGCGGGCCCCCACGAGGGCCGCCTGGTAGGTTCCCGAGAAGGCCGCCGAAAGGTGGATCGAGACGACCGTTCCGGCATGAGTGGACATGTAGCGGTAGACCTGATGAAAGTCGGCGGGCGGCGGCTGAGAGGTCTTCGGCGCCTCGTCGGTCACCGCAAAGCGCGCGTAGAACTCCGCCGGCGTGATGGTGACCTTGTCGAGGTAGTTCTCCGAGCCGAAGAAGACGCGCACCGGGACCATGGCGACCCCGAGCTCCTCGAAGAGCGACTGCGGCAGGTCGCAGGTCGAATCGGTGACGATCGCGACCCGCTGCGCCCGGTTCTGATCGAAGCGCGTCTCGTGTTGGGCCCGCATGTCCTCGACCTTCGTCTGCGCCACCTCGGCGAATCGGGCCGCTGCCTCGAACACCTTTTCGGGCTCGTTGGTGTGAACATGCAGACGCAGGCGCGAGGTACTTCCCGCGATGACGATCGAGTCGCCCATCAGCGCCACCTCCCGGCGGAGCGCGTCGCGGTCCACCCGGTCACCCTCGAGCAGGGCTTCGGTGCAGAACCGGAAGAGGATCTCCTCGGGCGTCTTGTCAAAGACGGCAGCCTTCAAGTCCGCGGGCGGCGCCTCCGGCAGCGCGCCGCGCGCCGCCTCGCGCAGGTACTTGACGATTCCCTCGAGCAGGAACACGAAGCCCTGCGCCCCGGCGTCCACGACGCCGGCCTTCTTCAGAGCCGCCATCTGCCGGGGCGTATCGGCGAGCGCGACCTTCGCCTGCTCGAGCGACTCGGGCAGCAGCTTCTCGAAATCCGAAACCGACTGCGAGCGCGTCGACACGTGGCGGGCCCAGTCGCGAATGACCGTCAGAATGGTGCCCTCGACCGGCCGGGCGATGGCCTGGTAGGCCGACTCGGCCGCGCCGACGACGGCCTGCCCGAAGTCCCGTGTCGAGACGCGGGGGCGATCGGGGAGGCCGTCCGCGAAGCCGCAGAAGAACTGCGCGAGGATGGCGCCCGAGTTGCCGCGAGCGCCTCCGACCGCCTCGTCGGCCAGCGTGCGGGACATCTCGCGGACGTGCCGCTGGCGCACCCGTGCGATGCCGGCCGCGATCTTCTGGAGGGTCGAGGCGAGGTTGGTCCCGGTATCGCCGTCGGGCACCGGAAACACGTTGATCTTGTTCAAGGGCTCGGCGCGGTCGGCCACGAAACGCGCCCCCGCAATCAGGGCGCGGGAGAGCCGCCTCCCGTCGAGATAGCCGATGGCGATCACGACTTGATGGGGGCCGGTTCGATGGACCTCGAGGTCTCCTTCTCGCTCTCCCGCACGTTTCGGAACTCCTCAGCGACGGCGGGAAGCCGGTCGAGGTACAGGAGCACGACGCCACAGCCCATGCACGCCCAGGGATAGATCCGTTCGACGCCCCATTGAAAGATGCCCGTCTTCCAGGGCTTCTTCCAGAAGTAGGACGTATAGCCCGAGTTGGCGCTGCGCGAGCGGATCATGTCCCCCGAGCAGAGAGGGCAACGGCGCTGGAACTGGTTCATGCGGAACCTGGCGAGCAAGAATATCGTGAAAGGCGGCTAGGATCGGCCGCGCCGGCGCTAGACCCGACCCGAGCGCCGGCGGAGCACGAGACTTCCCGCGGGCACCACTTCGTTGACGCGTCTCATTTCTCTTCGCTCGCCACGTACTCGGCGTATTGCGCGGCGCTCATGAGCTTCCCGACTTCTTCGTCGGTCGAGAGCCGGATTCGGATGAGCCAGCCGTCCCCGAAAGGGTCGTCGTTGACGATTCCGGGCTCGGCGACGGCCCCCTTGTTCACTTCCGTGACCTCTCCCGATATCGGCGAGAAGAGCTCGGACACCGCCTTGACCGACTCGACCGTGCCAAACTCGTCTTCCGCGCTGAAGACATGGCCCACTTCCGGCAGCTCCAGGTAGACGATCTCGCCCAGCTCCTTCTGCGCGTGGTCGGTGATGCCGATCGTGCCGACGTCCCCATCGATCCTCACCCACTCGTGGCTCTGCGTGTAGTGGAGATTCTCCGGATTCACGCGGGCACCTCCTTCCTCCTCGGGTCGAATGGGGTCTCGACAACCGGAGCCTCGGCGGCTCGGCCGCGGATCTCGGAGACGGGGGCGCTCGGAGGGGCGGACATGCGGAAGGGGAAATTAGCACAAGACGCTTGGAGGCCAGGAAGGCGGGGCCGGGTCTGCCGGCGCCGGGATCTCCTCCAATAGAATCCGTTCCCATTCCGGAGGCCTCGCATGCGGACCGCGCAACTGCTCGCCACGTTCTTGCTCTTGCCGAGCGCCGGTTCGCCCGATCGGGCGCTCCCCGGCGCTCCCCCGGTCTCGAGCCCCGCTCCCGCTCTCGTTTCCACGTTTTCCATCGTCGCCCGCGATCCGGCCAATGGCGATCTCGGTGTCGCGGTGCAGTCGAAGTTCCCCAACGTCCGGATCGTCGTGCCCTACGCCCGAGCCGGGGTCGGGGCCGTCGCGACCCAGTCCTTCTCGAACTCGGACTTTGGTACCCGGGGGCTCGAACTGCTCGGGCTCGGGGCGACACCGGAAGAGGTCCTGACGATCATCGGGCGCGACGATCCCGATCGGGAGCAACGGCAGGTGGGAATCGTGGACGGAAAGGGCCGCGCCGCGAGCTTCACGGGAAAGAAATGCTTCCCCTGGGCGGGCGGGCGAACGGGGCCGGACTATGCGATTGCCGGAAACATCCTCGTCTCCGAGCAAACCGTGACCGCGATGGAGAGGGCCTTTCTCTCGACTCGCGGCCCTCTCGCCGGGCGGCTTCTCGAGGCGATCAAGGCCGGCGCGGAGGCGGGTGGAGACCGCCGGGGACGTCAGTCGGCGGCCCTCCTGGTCGTGCGTGCAGGCGCCTCCTACGACGCCAAGAGCGACCGATATATCGACATCTCCGTCTACGACGCCCCGGACCCGATCGCGGAGATCTTTCGGCTCTACGAGCTTCAGAAGGTTCACTTCGATCGGAGCGATCCCGGCGACCTCATCCCGATCGCGGGCGAGGACGCGAAGTACCTTCAGCTCCTGCTGAAGAAGAAGGGGTTCTACCAGGGCCGAACCGACGGAGTCTGGGACGCCGCCTCCACGGCGGCGCTGGCGGACTACATGGGCTGGGAGAACTACGACACGCGCATCCGCCAGGACGGGAAGATCGACCGACAGATCTTGGAGCTCATCCGCCGCAAAGAAGGACCGATGCCTTGAGCACCGCGTCGTCCCAGGCGGCGCGCGAGGCGGCGCGGCGGTGCGAGGAGGCGGGCCTACTGGCCGAGGCCGATCTGCTCTACCGGCACGCGGCGGCGCTCGACCTGGCCGACCGAGCCGAGGCGGCCTCTTCCCTGGCCCGGGTCCTGCTCGCCTCCGGACGAAGCGAGGAGGCGCGGGCGCTCGCGGTTCAGAGCGCCGACTCGGTACTTCTCGGACTGCTCGCGCTCGAGTCTCACGACCTGGAGTCGGCGCGGCGGCTCCTGGACGAGGCGCGGCGCGACAACCCCTTCGACCCGCGCGCGGCCTCGGCCCGCGGCCGGCTGGCGTTTCTCGAGCGGCGCTTCCACGACGCCGTCGGTGACCTGCTCGAGGCCACGCTGTTGCGCCCCGACGGCGTACCCGAGGCGAACGACGCGCGGTTCCTCAAGGCGGCACGTGCCTTGGCGCCCGGCGAAATTGCCGGCTGGCAGGAGTCCGCCTCGGCTGCCCAGGCGCGCCTCCAGGCCGCGGCCCAGGAGCGTTCCCCCGGCCTCGCGTGGCCCGACCGAACCGCCGCGGCGGTTCGCGCGTTGCTGTCGCGCGGCTCGAGCGGCGAAGGCGTGCTCGAGCGTGCCCGGCGCCTGGCCGAGCTGCCGGCGCTCAAGGGTCTCGGGGACCGGGCGCTCCTCGCGGCGGCCTCCGGAGGAGAGTTGCGTCGGCTCGCCGGCGGGAGCTTCCTCTACCGGACGGGAGACCCCTCGGCCGAGATCTCGCTCGTCCTTTCGGGACAGATCCAATTGGCCCGCCAGACGCCCGTCGGGACCCAGGCGCTCGGCGAGGCGCGGGAGGGGGACTTCGTCGGCGAGGAGGCGCTCCTCGGGCTGCCGCGCGCCGCCGACGCACGCGCGCCGAAGGCCGTCACACTCCTCGGCTTCACGCCTCTCTTCCTGTCCGACGACGCGGATCGCGCGGCGTGGTTGCGCCACCTGCGCTCCTGCCTCGCCCGGCGTCTGGCGCGGTTGAACGACCTCTTCCGCGACTTCTTTCCCGAGTCGCGCCCTGCCGCGAGCCTACCCCGCGCCGACGGCGGCGACGCGACGGTCCTGTCGGCCGAGGAGAAGTCGCGCCTGCTCTCGACGGGCGGGCTCTCGGCTTCGGACCGTTTCTTGTTCGCCGCCTTCGCGGAGGAGCGCCGCTACCCGGCCGAGGCGATCATCTTCCGCGAGGGAGATGCGGGAGACGCTCTCTATGCCGTGGCGCAGGGGCGCGTCCGGATCTCGCGGCAGCTCGCCGGCGGGGAGGAGGCTTTCGCGATCCTGTCTGCCGGCGAGATCTTCGGCGAAATGGCGATCCTCGATCGAGAGGCCCACGGCCGCTCGGCCGACGCGCGCGCCCATGAGGAAACGGTGCTCCTGGTCCTCTCCCGCCCGCGGTTCGAGAAGCTCGAGAGCTCGGACCCGGAAGGATGCGCCGACCTCTCGGCGCTTCTGTGCCGGCTCGCCGCGCGGCGCTGCGCCGAGACCGCCGAGCGGCTCGCGCGCTGGAGAATGATGGCCGGGCCGGGCTAGTCGGGGACCGGGAAAACAGAGCTCGCGGGGGACGCCGCTCGTTTCTGCGCTCCCGCCTCGGTGTCCGCCGACCCGCCTGCCAGCTCCAGCCAACGCCGGAGCACGTCCGCGGCCTCCTCCACATGCTCTCTCAGGTAGCTCGAATGATCGCCCGGCACCGTGACGACCTCGAGCCGCGGGGCGATCCGAGCCCAGGCCGCTCCATACCCGTTCCGCTCACCTTCCTGGCTCTGGATCAGACGGATTGCCCCGTCGAACGGCGCAGGCCGCGAAGCCCGGAGCCGGTTCGCGTAGGAGGCTCCGCGCTCGAGCGCGCGGCGGCGCTCCTCCCGGCCGGCGCGCCCGAGGGCGCGAGCCGCGACACGCGCCTTCTCGACCGCGTACGCGCGTCGCAAGGCCGGGTCAATCGAGCGGAGAAGCTCGAGGTGGCCTCGAAGGCGCCGGAAGAGATCGCCGCCCCAGAGCTTGCCAAGCCGCGCGGCGGCGCGCCGAAGGCGGCTGAGCGGCTCCGGACAAGGCGTGTCGAGCAAGACGAGCAGGGCCGGCGGCCGCCCCTCCTCGCGCAGGCGTCGGGCCGCTGCAAGCGCCAGAATCCCGCCAACGCACTCGCCCACCAGAAAGTAGGGGCCACGCGGCTCGACCTCGCGCAACTGCTCGAGGAATCGGGAGGTCAGTCGCTCGAGTGACGGGTGCGGCGCCGGCCCCGACCGAAAGCCGAGGACGGGAAACCCCGGGCCCACGCGCCGCGCCAGGCGCGCCCCGAGGAGCAGATCGGCGCCGTCGCCGGTGCCGCCGGGAATGAGAAAGACGGGAGGGCGATGTCCTCCCTTCAAACGGACGAGGCCGCCGGCCGAAGACGCCTCCTTCCAGCGCGCCCGCAGCGAGAGCGCCGCCGGAGTCGGAGCCTCGAGCAGGTCGGCCGCCGAAAGATCGGCCTCGAGCAGATCCGACAGCCGGGCCAGCGCCTCGACGGCGGACAGCGAGCTTCCGCCCAGGTCGAAGAAGTCGTCGTTGGCGCCCACACACTCGAGCTCCAGGACCTCCGCAAAGACCCGTGCCACCGCTTCCTCCCGATCGTCCCGCGGCGCGACGAACGGCGCTTCCAGTGGCGGCCGCGCGCGATCTGCGGGAGGCAATGCCCCGCGGTCCACCTTCCCCGACGCGGTCCGCGGAAGCTCACCCAGGAAGACGAACGACGCGGGGACCATGTAGTCCGGAAGCAGCCGGGCCAGCTCTCGTCGCAACGCGCCGATTCCCGGAGCCGGAACCGTCGCTGCGACGACGTAGGCGACCAGACGCGTCCCGCTTGCCCTCTCCCGGCCGACGACGGCGGCCTCCCGGATTCCGGCCACACCGGCCAGGGCCGCCTCGACCTCCGAGGTCTCGACCCGGTGCCCCCGAACCTTCACGCGCATGTCCTTGCGACCGAGGTAGAGGAGGCCCCCATCGGGAAGCATTCGGCCCAGATCGCCCGTGCGAAAGATCCGGGCACCCGGCCGCCCCGGCGCCGCCGGGAAAGCCTCGGCGGTTCGGGCCGGATCCCTCCAGTAGCCGACCGGGAGGGTGGAGGCGATGACCGCGATCTCACCCTCTTGCGCCGTCTCCCGTCCGGCGTCGTCCAGGAGCACGACCTCCGTGCCGTCGACGGCGTAGCCCAGCGGAGGAGACGACGGCCAGGGTGTGTCGTGATCCGCGAACCACTGGCGGACCACGTTCATCTCCGTCATGCCCAGGCCGACGTGAAAGACGGTGGACCGCGGAAAGCGGCGGCGATAGAGCTCGAAGTCCTGAGCCAGGACCGGCTCGCCCCCGAGCTTGAGGACCCGGACTCTCGAGAGATCTTCTCGGCCGTCGAGGTTCGAGGCGAACGCGCGAAAAACACTCGGAACGGAGTGGTAGATCGTGACCCCCTCCCGCTCGAGCGAGGCCGACAGAAGCCTCAAGCCGTCGCCGCGGAGCGAAAGAGGGCAAAGGCAGGCGCCGTTCAACAGCGCCCCGTAGATGTCGGAAACCGAAGCGCCGAAGCTCGGAGACGAAAGAAGGGTCAGCCGATCGTCCGGTCCGATCCGCAGCCCTTTGGTCAGCTTCCACACGTTGTGCAGGACGTTCCGGTGACTCTGCATCACGCCCTTGGGAGCGCCCGTCGAGCCCGAGGTGAACAGCACGTAGGCCAGAGCCTCCGGCGACACCGCAAGACCGAGATTCTCGCAAGGTCCTTGCGCGATGATCTCGTCCGCGCGAAGGATCGGCACCCGGCCCGAGGCGAGGTCCCGCGCCGGGCCGAGATGGCTCTCGTCGGTCAGGAGCGCGCCCGCACCGAGCTCGCGCCAGATCGCGAAGAGACGCGCCGCACCGAGGGTCGAATCGAGGGGCACGTAGAAGCGTCCGGCCTTGAGCGTCCCGAGCATCCCCGCAAAGAGCGGCGCCCCCGTTCCGAGCAGCAAGGCGATCGGCCCCGAGGTGTCGGCGCCGGCGAGGAGCGCCCGCCCGACGCGATTGGCGGCGGCGTTCAACGCGGCATAGGTCCAGACACCGGCCGGCTCGCGCAGCGCGGCTCGCCCCGGGTGCTCTCTCGCCATTTCCTCGAAACGGCTTGCGATCGAGCCTTCCATCGCGCCTTGTGGGAACGGCGAGAGCGCCGGCGCGGGAGGAGCGGCGCCCGGGGACATCGGAGCGCGGGAAAGGACATCACTCGACACGGCTACGCCTCTCCGTAGAGCGACTGAATCCGCATGTAGAAGTCGTGGTCGCCTGGACCGCGCTCCGGAGGCCCGAGGCCCGACTCCTTCCAGCCGCCGAAGGGCGCCAGCGCGTCCGCGTCGGCCGTCGCGACATCCCACTTGAGCACGCCGGCTCGCGCCCTTTCGCGGAACTGGCTGCGCCACACGCCCGGCCCCGAGAAGAGGGCCGCGACGAGCCCTTGGCGGACACCGTTGCAGAGTTCCAACGCCTCCTCGAAATCTCGCGCCCTTTGCAGGACGAGAACCGGACCGAAGGTCTCCTCCCGCACGATCTCGCTCGCCCGGTCGGCCCCGACGACGATCGTCGGCGGATAGTAGGCACCCCGCTCGACGGAAGGGAGGGGAGTCCCTCCGCCGTGGGGGACGAGGATTCGGTCGGCGTGCGCCGAGGCCCGCGCCACGGCTGCCTCGACACGCTCGCGCGCCTCCCCAGAAATCAGCGGCCCCACTTCGGTCGCCGGATCGAGAGGGTCGCCCCAGCGCAAGGCGGCGGTCCAGCCGGTCAGTTGCTCGACGAGGGAGTCGAACAGGCGAGCGTCGGCGACGACGCGGCGATTGGCCGTGCACCGCTGGCCCGCAAAACAAAACGCGCCGCGCGCCAGCAGCTCGGCCGTTCTCGGGAGATCCGCGCCTTCCCAGACGATGGCGGCGTTGTTCCCGCCCAGTTCGGCCTGCAGCGGCACGCGACGCCGAGAGCAGATCTCCTGCGCCGCCCAACCCGCACGGGACGAGCCCGACAGCGAAACTCCGTCGATGCCCGCGTCGCTCATCACGGCGGCTGCCGTTCGGTGGTCGCCGGCGACCAGATTGAGCAGGCCGTCGGGCAGCCCCGCCTGCCGAGCGAGGGACGCGACCTCGATCGCCACACGCATTCCAGCCGGAGCCGGTTTCCAAACGACGGCGTTTCCGAGCGAGACGGCCGGGGCGATCTTGCCCATCGGTATCGCCACCGGATTGTTCCAAGGAGTCACGACCGCCACGACGCCGAGCGGCACCCGCCGCCAAGACGAGGCAGGACCGGCGGAAGAGGGCTTGCCTTCCGGCGAAGACGGAGCGGTGCGAAGCAGCGCCGCCGCCCGCCGGACTTCCCCCTCGCCCTGTGTCAGCGGCTTGCCCACGTCCACGGCGAGGTCGCGCGCCAACTGCGCGGCCTTCTCCTCCAGCAGCTCTGCGAACCGCGCGAGGCGCCTCGAACGCTCCTCGGGCGGAATGTTCCAGTCTCTTCGCGCCGCGCGCGCCGCCCCGGAAGCCTCGGCGGCTTCTTCACGGCCGCCGACCGGGACGGCGAACAGCAGACGCTCGGTCTCACGGGGCGACCGGTGGACCACCTCGGGCAGATCGTCGCGCCGGAGGATTCGGCTACCGATGAGAGCCGCAGGGAGTTTCGACTCGGCGCCCGTGACGGCGCCGCGGCCCGAGGTCAGCTCCGCCAGCAGCTGTTCCGCCGGCGCGAACCGGGCCGCGCGGCCTTCCAGATACCGCCGCGTGATCGCGGCATGAAGCGGATCGTCGCTTCCGACGGCGTCCTCGGCGACGCAGACCGTCAGGCCCCGCTGATAGGCATCCAGGACGGTCGCCCGGACGCAGCCGTGCAGGTGCACGCCGGCGAGCAGGATCGTATCGGCGCCCGCGCGGGCGATCGCGGAATCCAGATCCGCCGAGGAGAACGCGCTGAAGAACGTCTTCGAGACGACGGCCTCCGCGCCCGCCGGCACAAGCTCTGCCGGCGGGGCCTGGCCGAGGGTGCCCTGCACGCAGGCCCACCGTCCCAGGACCTTCCAGTGAGGCATCCGATCATCCGCCTCGGGATGCACCGCGGTGACCGCGTGCACCACCGGTACCGATCGGGCCCGCGCACCCGCGAGCAGGCGCGCGGCGCCCCGGATGATCTCACCACGGGCGGGCTCGAGCCCGGGCGCCGACAGAAAATCGTTTTGGAGGTCGACGAGGAGAAGGAGCGGCCTCATTCGGCGGTGGACGAGCCGGCGACTCGGGCCACGGCCGCCGAGATCCGCTGCCCCATCTCCGCCGTTCCCACCAGCGTCGTTCCCTCCTCCAGGACGTCGAAGGTCCGAAACCCCAGGCGAAGAGCCTCGTCCACGCCCGTCTCGATCCAGCCTGCCTCGCGGGTGAGCCCGAAGGACTCGCGAAGCATCATGGCCAGCGCCTCGATCTGCCCGATTGGGTTGGCCCGGTCGAGGCCCGCCAGGTCGACCGCGGATCCGTGATTGGTCTGGTACACGGCCGCGCCGTCCTCCGAGAAGTTTCCGGAGAAGGAAACGCCACGCGACCCGAGCAGCGCCGCCCCGAGGTCCGCCAGGACATCGCCGAAGAGATTCGGCGCGACGACGACGTCGAAGCTCGTGGGTTCTCGGATCAGTCGGTACGCCATCAGGTCGATGTCGACCGAGCAGGCGCGAACCCCGGCGCGCGACGCCACCTCCTCGGACACCTCGCGCCAGAGGGCACTGACGCCGGGAATCCCTCCTTCCTTCACGACGACGGCCAGGAGGCCCCGCCTCGCTTTGGCGAGCGCGGCCGCCGACTCGAGGATCCGGCGCACCTGACGCTCCGTATACCGGAAGCGGTGCTCGCAGACGCGGCCCTCCCCCGCTTCCACGGCATCGCCCCACTGGCCCTGGTAGACCCCGCCCACGTTCTCGCGGACGATCAGAACGTCGGTCCGGGCGCCGCCCGTCGACGGCTTGAGCGGTCCCACCGAAGCGAGCGCGTCGCGGGGGCAGAGGGGACTGATCTTGCAGTAGAGATCGAAGCGGCGCCGCAGCTCGTAGACGAATCGGCCGCCGCCGGGCCCGGCCAGAACCGCTCCGCCGCCGTCGAAGACTTCCCGGCAGAACGAAACGACTTCCTCCGTCAGAGGGCGGCCGGAAAGAACCTCGGCCTCCCGCCCGATCGCCCCCCCGGTCCGGATCTCGAACCGCCGGCCGCAGGCCGACTCGATTGCGGCGAGCACGCGCAGGGCCGCCGCGACGACCTCGCGCCCGATCCCCTCGCCCGGCAGCACACCCACGGTCAGCACGCCTTCGGGACTCCGGCCCCGCCGGGGCGCGCGCATCACCGCCTCGGTCCAGCGAATCGGTGCCTGAACGAGACCCGGACTCGATTCCAAGCCGTTCTCCCTCGAGGAGCGAAGTCTAACTCCGAAGGTTGGACGCGGGGAGAGCGCCGCCCGACTCGGGCTCGCCCTGCCCGTCAGGGCTTGAGCGCCTTCAGGGCGAGCTTCACGGTTGCCTTCGGCCGATCGGCGTTGGAGGAAACGAGAATGCGGAGCGGTCTCGGCTCGTAGCCAGGAGCCGAGATGAGGAGATCGTGCACGGTGGGACCCGGAAGCTTGAGCGGCGATGCCGAGCCGAAGGACGAGGCGGGCCCGAGGGGTTTGCCTCCCTCGGAAACGACCGCATCGGGCGGCACGACCACGAACTCCACCGGTCCCTCGGTGCGATCGAACGGGCCCTTGAGTTTCGGGTAGTCGACCCGCGACTCTCGCTTCAGCTCGTCGTCGATGTCGACCGTGTCATCGCGAGCGCTCGACGTCACGATGACATCGAGGTTCAAGGTCCGGTATCCCGGCAGCTCCATTCGCACCCGATGCACACCATCGCCGACAAAGGGAAGCGTCTTGCCCCCGCCGCGATCGTCCCAATCGTCGGCGATACCGACGTAGCGACCGTCCAAGTAGATCCGCGCCTGATCGGGACTGGAAGCAAATTTGGCGAAGCGGCGTGTCCGGTAGACGTTGTCCGGGGGCGGAACCGACCCGCGACTGGATGTGGAGGCTCCGGCCTCCGTGCCCGAGGCAACGACAACCGGGGGAGGCGCCGAGGCGGTTGCAGCGGGCGAAGGCGTCGCCGCGACACCAGGAGAAGGAACGGCGCGTGCCCGCGTCGGCGCGGCACGCTCGAGACGCGTCGCACCGACGATCGCGTCCGCCGCCGCCGCCGGGCCGGGGGTTGGAAGGCTCTCGGCCGTCGGCATCGGCTCCGGCGTCGGGATCGCCGCTGCCGTTGGCGAGGCGGCCGCCGGGGCCGATACGGGGCTCGGCGCCGCCGTGACCGCCGCCGCCAGCCTCTCCTCCCGCTTCTCGGACGCCCGCCAGATCCAGACGAGCAGGGCGATCGCGACCAGAAGCGCCGCCATTCCGAAGAGGTAGAGGGGGCCGGTGCTGCGCGCGTGGGCCGGCTTCTCGGGCCTCCGCTCCAAGGGCATCGCCGGGGCCGCCGGCGGCCCCGAAGGGCGCGGAGGCGGCGCGGCAACCGCAGGCGCGGGGGGCGGCGCGGGCTTCGGCACCGGAACCGCTGGTGGCGACGGAGCGCGAACGACGGTGATGGCCTGCGTGGGCTCCGTGCTTCGAAGCTCCGCCTCGATCCTCCGGATCTCGCGCAGAAACTCCGCCGCGTCCGCTGGGCGCTTGTCGGGGGACTTCGCCAGGAGCCGGGTGAACACGTCTCGGGTGGCCGACGGCAGGTCCCTCCGCAGCTCCAGAGGGTCGCGGGGCTCCGTGTGCAGGATCTGGTAGACGAGTGTGGTGATCGAGTCGCCCGGGAACGGGCGCGACCCCGTCAACAGCTCGTAGGACACCACGGCGAGAGAGAACAGGTCTGACCTCCCATCCAGCTTCTCGCCGCGGATCTGCTCGGGGGACATGTAGGCGGGACTGCCGAGCATCTGGCCGGTGCGCGTCAGATCCCCGGTGCCGCTCGACAACAGCTTCCCGATCCCGAAGTCGGCGACCTTCACTCGCCGGTCTCGGGTGACCAGGATGTTGCCGGGCTTGATGTCGCGGTGGAGGACGCCGCGCTCGTGCGCGTGCTGTAGGGCCTGGGCCACCTGCCGGATGATCTCGACGCGCGCTGCGGTGTCCAGCCGCCCCTCGGCCGCCACCTGATTCAACGACGCGCCCTCGACGTACTCCATCGCGATGAAGGAGGTGTCCTGCTCGCGTCCGACCTCGTAGACCGTGACGACGTTCGGGTGCTGCAGGCGGCCCGCGAGCTTCGCTTCCTTGAGGAAGCGCGCTTCCAGATCGGCGCGCGCGGCGGGACTCGCTTCGGACATCGCGCGGAGCGTCTTGACGGCGACCGGGCGCTCGATCTCGGGATCGTTGGCGAGGTAGACGACCCCCATCGCTCCCTCGCCGATGACCGATACGATCTGAAAGCGGCCCAGGCGCGAGCCCGGCGCGAGGTTCCTCACTCCTCGGGCTCCTCCGCGGCGTCCCCTCGCGATCCGCCTCGCGCCTCGTACTCGCGCCGCCGGCTCGCGATCAAGGCGCGCGCCTCTTCGGCCCGGTCCGGCGGGACCATCACGCGACTGGCGCCAAAGGCGCCGAGGTCCTCGGGAAACGGCGTCAGCGAGGGACCCTCGACCTCACAGGGAATTCCCTCGGACTCGAGCAGTCCGGCGATCAGTTCTGCCTCCTCGTCCGGACCGACCCCGGCGATCTCGACCCATTCCTCCTCGTTCCGCTTCTTCATCGCGTCTCCTTCCCGACCGGAGCCGACAGGCCGGTCCACTGCCTTCCCGAGGAGGGGGAGCCTACCCCTTCGTCACGGAGAGGGGCTTGCCTGCCCGCGGGAGCACTCTTCCCACGACCGCGGCGTGGGCCGCGCCCCGCTTCCGACAGGCGGCCGCGTACGCCTCGGCCTGCGCCTCCGGAAGGGCAACCAGCAGTCCCCCGGAGGTCTGCGCGTCGCACAGCAGCAGGAAATCTTCGTCGGTCACGCCGGCTCCGCGCTCGACCCGCGGTGCGAGATTCCGAACGTTGACCCGTGAGCCTCCGGGCGCGATGCCTCGGGAAGCGAGCCGACGAGCCTCCGAGAGCAACGGAATGCTCGCGACCCGAAACTCCGCTGTCACTCCCGAGGCCTCCATCATCTCGTGCGCGTGGCCGAGCAGCCCGAAGCCCGTCACGTCGGTCGCCGCGTGAACCTCGAAGCCTTCCATCGCCTCGGCGGCGGCGCGGTTCAACTCCGCCATCTGAGACGAGGCCTCGTGCAGCGCCTCGTCGGAGAGGAGCCGCTTGTGCAGGATGCCCGACACGCCTTCCGCGGCGGCCGTATCCGCTCTGCCCGCGCAGACCGTGACACCGGTGCCGAGGGGCTTGGAAAGCACGAGCGCGTCTCCGGGACGGGCGCCCGTGTTGCGCACGACCTTCGACTCCGCGACGGTTCCCGTCACCGTCAGTCCATACAAGGGGATGTCGTGATCGATCGAGTGTCCCCCGCCCACGACCGCGCCCGCCTCGGCCACTTTTTCGGCCCCGCCTCGAAGAATCTCCTCGAGCATTTCGGGAGGAAGAACCGACATCGGAAACGCTGCCAGGGCGAGCGCGAGGATCGGGCGGGCTCCCATCGCGTAGATGTCCGAAAGCGCGTTGGCAGCCGCGATCGACCCGAAGAGGAACGGATCGTCCACCACCGGCGTGAAGAAGTCCACCGTCTGCACGAGGGCCTGCCCCCCGCCGAGGCGGTAGACGGCGGCATCGTCGGCCGTAGCGCTCCCGACCAGCAGATTCGGATCCGCCGCGGGAGGAAGCTTCGCGAGAAGCGCGGAAAGGTCGAACTGACCGATCTTGCAGGCTCAACCCGCGCTCGACGCGAACGTCGAAAGCGCCGGGTGGCCTTCTTTTCGGAATGTCACGCGGCGATTATCGCCCGCCCGCGGCGAGCAGGGAAGGTGAAAGGCGGGAGGCGCAGCGAGACCGAGGTCCGACGGCGGTCCCTGGCGCCCCGGTTCTTCTAATCGTCGCTGCCGCGGATCAGGAAGCCGAAAAGGAATCCGACGCCGATCGAGATCGCCAGGGCCGTCCCGGGATTGTCCCGCACGTAGCGGCGCACGTCCTCCCAGACGGGCCCGTAATCTTGCTCGAGGCGCCGCGCGGTCTTCTTCAGGTTCTTGCGCACGTCCTCGCCGACATCGTCGAACTGATCCCGCGCGCGGGAATAGGAGTCGCCCAACACGTCCTTCGTCTGATCGATCTTTTCCTCGACGAAGTCCCTCGCCCGGTCGAATGGAGTTTCCTTGGCCATAACACCTCCCGGTCGAAACCACGGCATCATATACCCTGGAGACTCTTGGACGGGAAATGAAGCGGCCGGTCACACTCATCGTCCAGAGGACGCGGCAACGAAGACCGTGGGCGCCGGCGAGCCTCCTGCGGACCGGCCTGACGTTGCGCAACGTCATTGCGGAGACCTACCACAGCTTTCGCGCGGACCGCGGGCTCGACCTGGCCGGCTCGCTCGCCTTCACCACGTTGCTGCTCGCCGTGCCGCTACTGGCCACGTTCTCGCTGCTGGTCGCCGCCTTCTTCCAGGAGAACGTCACCGAAATCGTGGACCTCGTCAATCGCGTCCTCCCCTTCCATGCCGCCCGCATCTCCGAAAACCTCCGGGAGTTCATCGGGGAATCGACCGCGATCACGGGTATCGGACTGGCGATCCTGCTGCTGTCCTCGGTCCGCCTGTTCTTCATCGTCGAGGGAACCTTCAATGCCGTCTGGGGCGCGCCCCGCCGGCGCGCCTGGCTGCCGCGGATTGCGATCTACTCGCTCATGCTGCTCGCGCTGGCGCTTCTGGTCGGCGCGGTCGGCCTCGGCCTGCGGCGGCTGCGGCACCTGCCGGCGGGGGCGGGCCTTCTCGCCTCCCCGGAGGCGGAGCACGCGTTTCGCTTCGCGCTCGAGTGGGGCGCGCTGACGCTGCTCTACCGATTCCTGCCCAACGCCTACGTTCATTGGAGCGCGGCCGCCGTGGCGGGAGGAACGATCGCGATCGGGCTCGAGCTGCTGCGCGGGATCTTCGGCCTGTACGTTCATGGCCTCGGCGAAATGAACCTGATCACCGGTTATCTCACCCTGATCCTCCTGTCCTTACTCTCCGTCTACCTCGTCTGGGTCCTGATTCTTCTGGGGGTCGAGCTGACGCGCGCCGTGCAAGCCCACGCGGGACGGCCCGGCCTGGCCGCCGGTGTGCGCGCGGGCCGAGCGGAAAATGCGATTCGGATGATGTTGCGGCTATCGGAAGGAGAGGTCCACGCTTTCCGCGAGCTCTACGACGGGCAAGAGGCCGGCGCCGACGAAGCCGAGAAGATCCTGAAGCGACTCCTCGATACGGGCCTGATCGAGGGGGATCCGACCAATGGATACCGGCTGGCACACAAGCCGTGGCAGATCACGGTCGCCGAGATCGTCGACGCGATTTCTCCGGACCTGTTCACGATCAACCCCCAGGGCGAGGACCGCGTCGTCCTGGTTCTCGAGCCCCTCTTCGCTCGTCTCCGCAAGGAGCGCCGGGCCCTGCTCGGCGCCACCCTGGCAGACCTCGCCGAGCGGTAACCGCGCGACCCCGCGGGCAACGGCCGAGGTCGACGCTCAGGCCTTCCGAGGAGCCAGCGCCTTCAACAGCGGAGGGGCCAGGAACGTCGTCGCAAAGACGGCGATGACGACGGCCACGAAGACCCGGGGCTCGAGCGCCCCGGTCTCCCGCCCGATCGAGGCGAAGATCAACCCCACCTCTCCCCGGGGCACCATGCCCGCGCCGATGAACGCGCGTCGGACCCTTCCCCAGACGCAGAACCCCGCGAGGAACTTGCCGAGGAAGCCCGCGAGGGTCAGCGCACCGGCGAGCAACAGGGAAGACCGGTTTTCCGCGACCAGGGGGTTCAGAAGCTTGACGTCCACCTGCGCCCCCACGGCGACGAAGAACACGGGAGCGAAGAGGTCGACGGCGGGCTTCAGCGCCGTGTCGATGTCGTGACGCCGATTCGTCCGGGCCAACGCGACGCCTGCGGCGAATGCCCCGACGATCGGCGCCGAGCCCGCGGCCTTCGCCGCCCAGGCGATCAGCAGGGCGAACGAAACCGACGCCGCGACGAGCACGCCCCGCACGTTCGCGTGGCCAACGACCCGAACGAGACGCTGCCCGAGCGGGATGCCAACCGCGAGGGCCACGGCCAGGAACCCGATCGAAAAGACCGTCGCTCGAATCGCCGCGCCGGCGGCCACGCCGCCCTTCTCGGCGATCTGCGCCACCACCGCGAGAACCACGAGCCCGAGCACGTCGTCGACGACCGCGGCCCCGAGGATGATCTGACCCTCGCGCGTTTTGAGCACGGACAGCTCCGACAGGATTCTTGCCGTGATTCCGATCGAGGTGGCCGTCATCGCGGCACCGACGAAGATCGCGGTCAGTGAGGACTGTCCCGCCGCGAGCGCCAGACTCCAGCCTCCCAGAAATGGCAGCACCATGCCGGCAAGCGCCACCAGGAGCGCCGGGCCGCCGACGCGCACGAGCTCGGTCAAGTCCGTTTCGAGCCCCACCTCGAAGAGGAGAAGGATCACGCCGATTTCGGCGAGAAGCAGCACACCGTCGGAAAGCGGAACCAGACCGAGAACCGACGGGCCGAGGAAGACGCCCACCAGGAGCTCCCCGAGGACGGCGGGTTGCCCAGCGCGCTCCGCGAGCTCACCGAAGAGCTTCGCCCCCGCGAGCGCGGCCGCGAACGCAAGGAGAAATCCGCCGAGATCGATTCCGTGTTCCAAGAGGAAAATCCTATGGGAGTCGACGACGATCGGGAGGATTTTCTGACCGCTCGGGCCGCTTTTCGAGGCCCACCCGTCATGCTATCCTGCGCCCTCCTCCGTGGGGCTGTAGCTCAGTTTGGGAGAGCGCCTGAATCGCACTCAGGAGGTCGGCGGTTCGATCCCGCTCAGCTCCACCAGTACCGTCGCTCCGCGCTGCGCCCGGGATCTGGCTTCGCCACCGGTGAGCGACTCGCCCAAAGGGGCTCGATCGCTCACCTGACCCCGAGCTCCGCGCTTCGCTCCCGCGGCGCGAGGCTCCTCCCTCGATTACCTCGGGAGACTCCTCGCGCCGCGAACCAAGCAAACTCGCCAGTTGAGGACCGCGGGCTCGATTTTTCTTTAAACTGACGGCCCTTAGAATGACCCTAGCCGCCCGAGACTCATGCGCGCCTGCAACTACCTCCCCGACCGCTTCAACGCCGCCGAGTGGTTCGTGGGGCGCCACGCGGCCGAAGGGCGAGGAAGGCGACCGGCGATCGTCACCGACCACGGGCAGACGAGCTTCGCCGAGCTCGACCTCCTGGCGCGGCGCTTCGCCGGTGCGCTCGCACGGGCGGGAGTTCACCGCGGGGACCGCGTCGCGCTGATCCTGCCCGACACTCCCCTCCTGTCGTCGGGCTTTTGGGGAACAATCGCCGCGGGCGCCGTGGCCGTGCCGCTCAACACGCTCCTGAAGCCCGAGAAATTGAAGGCCGTCCTGGCCGACTGTGACCCGCGCGTGCTGGTCTTCGATCCGGCCGTGATCGACGGTGCGGCCGTGGCCAACGACGGGTGCGCGGTTTGGGATCCCCGGGAGACCGGGCGGCGCATCCGTCGAGTGCCGGCGCCTCCCGCCTACGCTCCCACGCACCGGGACGCTCTCGCTTTCCTCCTCTACTCGAGCGGCACGACCGGAGAACCGAAGGGGGTCGTCCACCTCCAGCACGACATGTGGGTGTGCAGCCGGACTTACGGAGTCGAGGTTCTGCGCACGCTTCCGGAGGATCGTTGCTTCTCCATCGCCAAGGTGTTTTTCGCCTATGGCCTCGGCAACGCCCAGTACTTTCCCTTCGATGTCGGCGCCTCCTCGGTCCTCTACGCGGGGCGCCCGACGCCGGAGGCGGTCTTCGACCAGGTCCGCCGACATCGCCCGACTCTCTTCTTCGGCGTGCCCACGGCCTATGCCCAGATGCTCGCCGCCATGGACCGCGGCATCGCCGCCGATTTTTCGAGCGTTCGGCAGTGCGCGAGCGCCGGGGAAGCGCTCCCGGCGCCTCTCTTCGAACGCTGGCTCGACCGAACGGGACTTCCCATTCTCGATGGCATCGGCTCTACCGAGACCTGCCACATGTTCGCGTCCAATCTCCCCGGGCAGATCCGGCCCGGCTCGAGCGGACGGCCGGTCCCCGGCTACGACCTGCGCGTCGTGGACGAAGCGGGACGGGACGTCCCGCCGGGCGAGGTCGGCGATTTGCTCGTCCGCGGCGACTCGACCATGGCCTTCTACTGGAACAAGCACGAGGCCACCAAGCGAACGCTTCGTGGAGACTGGATCTCGACCGGGGACAAGTACCGCCGGGACGCCGACGGCTTCTACTGGCATGCCGGACGCAGCGACGACATGCTGAAGGTGGGCGGGATCTGGGTCTCCCCGGTCGAGGTCGAAGCGGCGCTCATCGCTCATCCCGCCGTGCTGGAATGCGCCGTCATCGGGCAGGAAGACGACGACCGTCTGACCAAGCCCCACGCCTTCGTGGCGCTCAAGCCCGAGGCCGATGCCGGCGGCCTCGTGGAAGCGCTCAAGAGCCTCGCCAAGGAGAAGCTCGAGCCCTACAAGTGCCCGCGATGGATCACGTTCGTTCCCGAGCTCCCGAAGACCGCCACGGGAAAGATCCAGCGCTTTCGCCTGCGGGCCGCCGGGCCGAGGAGCTAGAGCGAGGTCACGCCTCCGCGGCTGCGCAGCAGCACAGCGGCGCCGACGCAAATCAGCACCGCTCCGTTGGCGACGAGCACGGCGGGGGCCGAGAAGATCGACGCGAAGAAGCCGGCGGCGAGGTTGCCGAGGGGCATGGCGCCGCGGAAGGCCAGGGAGTAGACCGACACGACCCGCCCCCGCAGCCGATCGTCCACGCTCGTCTGCACGAGGGTCATGAAGAGAGCGAAGACAACCATCAGCGCGGCCCCCGCGAGCGCCAAGAACGCGTAGGAGAGGAGCGGGGAGCGCGAAAGCGCGAATCCGACCGCCAGGGCCCCGAAGGTCATCTGCATGGCGATGGCCACGACCCCCTTTCGCGCCACGTGCCCGAAGCCCGCCACACCGATCGCTCCGGCAATCGCACCCACGCCGAATGCCGCCAGCAGAAAGCTGTAGCCCTTGGCGTCGCGGTGAAAGACATCCTTCGCGAAGATGGGCAGGAAGGTCACCAGCGGCAGCGCGCAGAAGCTCCCCACAAAAGAGAGCGCGACCAAGCCCCGGAGCGCCTTGGTTTCCTGGACCGCACGGAGACCCGTTCTCAGGCTCTGGAGCATCGGTTCGGCCGTCTGCGCCGTGCCGCCTCCCCGGCGGAGCGTGAGCAACGCGGCGATCGGCGCGAGGAACGACAGGGCGTTCAAACCGAAGCAGGCCGCGGCGCCCAGGCGATAGAAGGCCACGCCGGCGAGGACGGGACCGATCACGCGCGCGAGATTGAACTGGATGGAGTTGAGCGCGACGGCGTTTGGCAAGTCCTCTCGGTCGACGAGCGTGGGCACGAGGGCCTGGTAGGCGGGCCCGCCGAAGGACTGCACCAGGCCGACGACGAACGAGAGCGTCAGGATCATCCAGACGCGGACGCCGCCGGCCACGACCAACGCCGCCAGCAAGAGCGCGCTCGACATCTGAATGTATTGCGAGCCGAGCAGGATGCGCCGGCGGTCCAGGCGGTCGGCGAGCACGCCGCCGAAGAGCGAGAAGAGCAGGAACGGAGCGTCGGCGAGGAAGGCGTCGAGGCCGAGCAGGAAGGCCGACCCGGTCATCGTGAGGATCAGCCAGTTCTGAGCCACCTCCTGCATCCAGGTGCCGGTGCTGGAGGTGAAGGCGCCTACCCAGAGCCGGCGAAAGTCGGTGTAGGTGAACGCCTTGAAAGTCTGTCGCAAGAGCGGCGGATCCGGGGCCGCTAGTTGTCCGGCACCGTGGGTGTCTTTGCGACCTCCCCGGTCATGGGAACAAATCGCACGGGCAGGATTGCCTGCTCGGTGATCTTGCCGGCGGAGTCCTTGCGGAAGACCTTCAACTCCTGAAAGAAGCCGCCGACCGGGATGACCATCCGGCCCCCCGAGGCGAGCTGGTCGAGCAGCGGCTTTGGAATCCGTTCGGGCGCCGCGGTCACGATGATGCCGTCGAAGGGGGCCTTCTCCGGCCAGCCGCGGTAGCCGTCCCCCTCGCGAACCTGGACGTTTCGATAGCCCATCTTGGCAAGACGCTCCGAGGCGGTCGAGGCCAGCTCCGGCACGATCTCGATCGAATAGACCTCGCCGCAGAGCTTCGAGAGGACGGCGCTCTGATAGCCCGAGCCGGTTCCGATCTCGAGCACCCTCTCTCCGGGCTGCAGGTCCAGCAGCTCGGTCATCAGCGCCACGATGTACGGCTGCGAGATCGTCTGGTTCCCCGCGATCGGCAGCGGAGTGTCGTCGTAGGCCCGCGACCGCTCGCTCGGTTCCACGAACAGATGCCGAGGAACTTCGCGCATCGCGGCGAGCACCCGGGGGTCGCGCACGCCGCGCGACACGATCTGAGTTTCCACCATGTGCGCGCGTTGCGCGGCCCGTGAGTCGTTGCTCGGTGTCACGTTAGGGGCCGGGCGCGCCGGGCGGCTGCACCCCAATCCGGCGGCCAGGGTCAATAACAATAACCCGCCGAGCGATCTCATCGCACCGGATTCTCCCCCGAGAAGACTCTTCCGCCGACGATCACGAGAGGCGCGGCGATCGTCGGGATTTCGCTCTCCGCGACGGTCATGGGGTCTCGCGCCAGGACCGTCAGGTCCGCCTCGTAGCCGACCGCGATCCTCCCGCGCCGCTCCTCCTCGAACGCCGCGTAAGCCGCGTCCGACGTGAAGAGGGCGAGCGCCTCGGATCGAGTGAGCTTTTCCTGCGGGCGCCAACCGCCGGGAGGATGACCCGACCGATCCTTGCGCGTCACGGCCGCGTAGAACCCGAGGAGCGGATTCTCCGACTCGACGGGAAAGTCGCTCCCGCCGGCCAGCCTCGCCCCCGCCGTCTTCAGGCTCCTCCAGGCGTAGGCGCCCCGGATCCGCTCCGGGCCCACGCGCCGCTCGGCCCAGGGCATGTCGGAGGTGGCGTGGGTGGGCTGGATCGAAGCGATGACACCCTCGGCACCGAACCGCGCGAGGTCGGCGAGCGCCACGACCTGCGCGTGCTCGACGCGCGGCCGATCGCCTCCCGGCGGACCCTTGGGCACGGCCCGGGCCGCCTTGCGGAAGGCGTCGAGCGCGACCCGGTTTCCCCGGTCTCCGATGGCGTGGATCCAGAGTTGCCAGCCGTTGCTTCGCGCGGCAAGCGCCAGCGCGTCCAGACGCTCGACCGGCGTGACGAGGAGCCCGCGCCAGCCCGGCTCGTCGGAATAGTCGGCGAGCAGGGCGGCGCCCCGAGAGCCGAGCGCGCCATCGGCGTACGCCTTGATTGCGCGCACGGTCAGGAAGTCGCTGCCCTTTCCTTCGCGAATCTTCCCGAGGTGCGGAAGCCGAGACGCGGTGTCTCCCGGGGAGGCCTCCCCAGCGGCCGCGGGCTCGGCGGAAATCGTTGCGTACACACGGATCGGCAGCTCTCCTCGGGCCACCAGCCGCTCGAGAACCTCGATCGATTCCGGCCCGTAGGCGGAGCCGTCCTGGACAGCGGTCAAGCCGGCACGGGCACAGGCGCGGGCTGCCGCGAGCAGGCGGCGCTCGCGGTCCGAAGCGGAGGGAGCCGGCTGAAGGGCCTCGACGAGCGTTTTCGCGTTGTCGACGAGAACTCCGGAAGGGCTCCCGTCGGGGCGCCGCAGGATGCGTCCCCCGTCGGGATCGGGGGTGGAGGCGGTGACTCCGGCGGCTCGAAGTGCCGCGGAGTTGACCCAGAGGGCGTGGCCGTCGACCCGCCGCGCCAGAGCGGGACGCTCCGGGAGAACCCGATCGAGTTCCCTCGCGTCCGGGAAGCTCTGGCCGGGCCAGAGGTTCTGGTCCCAGCCGCGCCCCTCCGCCCACACTCCCGAGGGCAGCCGGGCCGCCTTTTCCGCCATCCGGCGCGCCGCCTCCGACGCGCTCGAGGCTCCCCTCAGATCGGCAGTCTCGATCGCCTCGCCCAGGCCATAGAGGTGCCCGTGCGCATCCGACCAGCCGGCGAAAACGAAGCGACCCGTCAGGTCGACGACCCGCGCGTCTGCGGCCATGGCCCGCGCCTGCCGCGCCTCGCCGACGAAGGCGATCTTGCCGTCCCGGATGAGAATGCTCGCGCGCTGCGGGGCCGCCTCGGCGGCCACATAGACGGTTGCCCCCTCGAGCAACAGGCCCGAATCGCCTCCCGGCGCCGCGGAGCCGAGCGCGAGCAGCAGAGGCCAGGCGGGGCTCATCTCTGGAATCTTAACCGGCGGCCGCCGGAGCCGCGAATCCTCAACGGCAACCGGGCAGGGGCCGAAGCGCGCGGTTCACGATTCCCGACCGCCGAGGGGCATCCTCCGAACGAGCAGCAGTGTTTGGTCGTCGTACTGCGGCATGCCTCTCGCGTGGTCCGCGACGGCCGCGAGCACGGAGTCGCACAGCTCTTGCACGGGCCGGGAGGCGCCCCGGCCGACAATCTCCGAAAGTCGGTCGAGACCGAACTCCTCCTCGCTCTCGTTCACGGCTTCGGTCACGCCGTCGGTGTAGACACAGAGCAGGTCTTCCGGCGCGAGATCAACGGACTCCTCCCTCCAAGAGGCGTTGGGAAGCATGCCGACGGGAACGCCCGTCGATTCGAGCCGCACCAGCTCTCCCGTGGCGCGAGCGAGCAGCACCGGGTTGTGGCCGGCCGAGACATAACGGAAGCGCCCGGAATCGGGCTCGAGCAATCCGAAGAAGAGGGTCAGGAACTTGCGCGTGGCCGCGAAGCGCTGGAGGTGGCGGTCGATGCGGGCAACCAGGTCCGCGATGGTCTTGGCCTCGTCAATCTGCAGATGGACCGCGGAATGCACAGTAGAGACCAACAGCGCCGCCGGAACGCCCTTGCCCGAGACGTCGGCCACGAGAAAGCCCAGGCGGCCGCCCGACAGGGGAAACCAGTCGTAGTAGTCGCCCCCGACCTGCCGCGTCGGCACGTTGGCCGCCGCGAGCTCCACGCCCTCGACCCGCGGCAGCGAGCGCGGCAGGATCTCGCGCTGGATCGCGGCGGCGAGTTCGAGCTCCCGCTCGATCCGCTCCTTCTCGATCGCCTCGCGGTGGAGCCGCGCCGTCTCGATCGCCGCCGCCGCCTGATTGGCGAACAGGGAGAGCAGGCGCGCGTCGGTCGGCGTGAAATCGAGCACGCCTCCATCGCGGGACTCCTTGTCCGCGACCGCGAGCACGCCCAGGCGCCGGCCGCCGACCGAAATCGCCACCGCCAGGCACTTTTCGCAGGAGGCGAGGCGCAGCCCCGCCGTCGGAACGGAGGACGCGCTGTTGTTGATCGAGGCCTCCCCCTCCGGCAATACCCACCGGGGCACCTCCCCCGGGGAGACCAGCTCGCCGCCGATGTGCCGCGAAAGAAGCACCGAGCCGTTCTCCGAAAGAAGGACGAGGCTCCCCTTCCTCGCGTCGGTCAAGGAAATGGACCGAAACAAAACCTCGTCGGCCAGGGAAGAAAGGTCGAGCTGTCCGGCGAGGGAGAGTCCGAGATCGTAAAGAGACTCGAGCTCGAGCAGCCGTGTCCGAACCTCGAAGTCGGCTTCTTTCACCAGACGCGAGAAGCGATGCGCGCCGAGCGACGGGCCGAGCAAGATTCCCAGCACTTCGGCAAGCTCCACGTCCTCGTCGGCGACCCGGTCGAGGCCGAGCAGCCCGTGCAGCTCTCCCTCGGCCTCGAGCCGGATCCAGAGGATCCCCCGCGAGAACCCGCTCACCGACGGGCACGGATCGGGCAACGGCAGCGTGGCGGCTCCATCGCCCACGGAGGCGACCAGGATCCAGTTGGCCTTGTCCTTCAGATACAGGGCGGCGTTTCCCGCCCCCGCCAGGGTCGCCGCCGCGTCGGCGAGTCGAGTCGGTAGCGGCCGGCGAGGATCGTGCGTGAGCGCATTTCCGACCTCTCGCCATGCTTCGCGCAGCCGAGCGGGCGCGCCGCCACGAACCGGTTCCACGGCCTAAACCCTCGCGGAGACCGCCTGGAGTGCCTCCTCCTCGGTGGGATAGATCGACGCATATTGGGCGAGACCCATGATGCGGAAGGTCTTGTCGATCGTCGGCGTCAACCCGCAGAAGGCGAGCAAGCCCTTGCGATCCATCACCCGCTCCAGCACCTCGATCAGGATCGAGATGCCGATCGAATTGACGATGCGCGTCTTCTCGAGGTTCATCACCAGCGCCCGAGCACCGGAATCGAGCTGCTTGTAGGCCTCGCGGGCGATCTCCTCGCCTCCCTGGTTGTTGATGTATCCATCGGTCCAAAGAACCGCCACGTCCCCTCGGCGTTGCGCCGAAACCTTGCACGCGTCGCTCACTTGTATTTCCTCATGACGATTCGCGTCCCCCAGTCGCCGGAGCTGATCTGAACGCTGTCCATCAGACTTCGGATGATCTGAAGCCCCCATCCGCGCTTGCGCTTTCCCTGGAACGTCTGCTCGGGGGTTGGAGGCTCGATGCGCAAGTGATCGAAGCCCTTGCCCTGATCCAAGACCTCGATCTCCAGCCAATCGGCCCCTTCGTCTTCCCGGCCCATTCGAAAAGTCAGGTGCAGGCGCTCGTCGCGCGTCTGCGCGTGCTCGAAGGCGTTGATGCACGCCTCGACCAGCGCGAGTCTGACCTCGTCGATCTTATCGCGGGACATTCCGAGATACTCGCCGAGCGCGGCGGCCTGGGCCGTGGCGACAATCTCCATCTCCGGCGCCACCGGGATCGTCAGCGAGATATCGCGCGAGCCCGCGTGTCGGGGCGTAAGCGGAGCTGTCTTCCGATGAGCCATTCGGTTTTCGGTCGGACCCCCGGCCGTCAGAATCGCAGAAAGAGCTGCAGCGACCGAGTCAAGATCGGGGGGAGTTTACCGGACAGCAGGAAGAGCGAGGCGATGGCGAGTTCGCCCAGCAGAAGCGACCAGAGGACGAAAGGCGTCCCCAGGTCCGTGGCAGTGGATACCAGTTCTTTCTTCACGGCGTATGACCGTAGGCATATCGCAAGCCGCCTGCCAGGATGACCGTCTAAGAGAGCCAGAGGCTAAGCTACTGACAAACAAGGTCTTAGAGTCAAATCGGGCCATTGTTGATTCAGGCCGCTAGTGTGTCTTTACGCTACACATTGGTACTAACGCCGGATAGATTAGCCACTAACAATCAATTTTTAAAGCAGTTGACGAAATACGTGACTTATTGTCACCGTATACTATTGTCCCACTGACTTCTTCCGGTAGAGCGTTCGTCGGCTGATACCGAGGAGCCGCGCCGCCCGGCTCTTGTTTCCGCCCGCGAGCCTCAAGACCCGCTCGATGTGGCGGTCTTCGAGCGCCCTCAGGCTCGACGGTTCCTCTTCCGGAGCGCCGGAGCCGGTGGGCGCTGCGGCCGCCCGGGAAGCCGCGGGAAGCCACTGCAGGTCTTCCCGCCGGATGACTCCTCCCCGGCACAGGGCCGCGGCGCCCTCGAGCAAGTTCTCGAGCTCGCGGATGTTGCCGGAGAATTCGTGAGTGAGCAGCGCGGCATAGGCATCCCGGTCCAGGGTCGGGACGTCCCGCGCTTCGCGCGCGGCGAACCGTTCGAGGAAGTGCCGGACCAGCCGGGGAATGTCCTCCCGCCGCTCCCGAAGCGGGGGCAACGCGATCTCGACGACCCGCAACCGATAGTAGAGATCCTCGCGAAACTCGCCCCGGGCGATTCGGCGCGGCAGATCCGCGTGCGTGGCGGCGAGTACTCGCACATCGATCGGAATCCGCCGCCGGCCGCCCACCCGCTCAATCTCTCGTTCCTGCAGCACCCGGAGGAGCTTCGCCTGGAGCGAGAGCGGCATGTCCCCGATCTCGTCCAAGAAGAGGGTGCCGCCGCTCGCCCCCTCGAAACGCCCGGGCCGCGCCTCGACCCCCGTGGCGACGCCCCGCTCGATCCCGAAGAGCTCCGATTCGAGCAGCGTCTCCGGAAGCGCGGCGCAGTTGATGGCGACGAAGGGCTTGTCCGACCGATCGCTGCGCGCGTGAATCATTCGCGCCACGAGCTCCTTGCCGGTCCCGCTTTCTCCGGTGATCAGCACGGAGATCCTCGACGCGGCGACCCGCCCGACCAGGTCGAGCACGGCGCGCGCCGCCGGCGAGTCCCCGACGAAGAGACGCCCGGCCGCCGAACGGCCCGTCTCGTCGAGCAGCCTCCGGTTCTCTTCCTCCAGACGCTCCCGCTCCCGCGTCAAGCGCTCGAGGTGACGACGGTTCTCGATCGCCATCCCGCACAGAACCGCCAGCGAAGAGAGGAAGCGCGCGTCTTCTTCGCCGAAGGCAGCCTTCTCGCCTCGCCGCAGCTCCTTCTCCGCCAGCACCAAGACCCCGAGGCCGCGTGCGCCGCCGCGAATCGGCACGCCGATCGCCGCCGAGACGGGTGTCCGCAGGAATCGGAACTTCTCGCGGCGAACCGCCGCATCGGAGGCGAGCACCTCGCGCAGGAACTCGTCCTCGGCGACGACGGATTCGGGGACGCGTCGCGGAAGGCCGACGCGGGCTTCCGCGCGCAAGGCGCCCCCTTCGCCGAAGGTGGCGAGGTACCCTCGGGAGGCGTCGAGCACACCCACCGCCCGTCCCAGGACGTCCTCGACCAGCGCCTCCTCGCTCGGCAAGGACCCGAGCGACAAGCCCGCGTCGTAGAGGGTTTCGAGAAGGAGAAGCTTGTGCTGGGTCTCGAAGTCGCGGCCGGCGGGTTCCATGCGTCCGACGGAATTCCTACTTGGTGGCGGCGAGCACCTTTTCGCGCCGCAGTTGCGCCACGACCTGCTCCGACGGACCCGCCGGCGCCCAGCTCGGGTTCCACTTCCGATTCTCGACGAGCAGCTTCTCCGCTCGGTCGAGATCTCCCTTGCGCGCGACCGCCTCGGCCAGCAGGGCGCGACCCGCGAAGACCCAGCGGCGTGACTCGAAGTTGACGAAGGGCTTCGGCGAACCCGCCAACTCCTCCAGGAGCGGAATCGCCTGATCGACTCGCCCCTGACGCATCAGAGCCTGCGCCATCAGGAAAGTCAGGTCCGGATGCGGCGGGCCCCCGTAGCTCTCCTTCTTGGTCTCCTGCTTGTCGACCGCCTCGACCTTGGGCTGGAGCTCACGAAGCCGCCTTTCTGCCTCGACGGGCCGGTCCTCCATCAGGTCGAGCAGGGCGTCGTAGGCGAGGCGCGTCAGCTCCCGGTGCTTTTCGCCGGGAAACACCAGGAGCTCCGAAATGAGCTCTTTCGCCACCGGCACATCCCCGGCGACATAGGCGGCCCGAAGCGCCTGCCGCAGGTGCTCGTGGCGGAGGTCTTCGTCCATCGCCTCCTTGGCGCCCTTGCGGAAGCTCTCGATCGCCTTGGCATAGTCGCCCTTGCCTTCGTAGGCAATCCCCATGTGCAGGTACGCGGCGAAGAAATCCGGTTTGAGCTTGAGCGCCTGGTTCAGGTTTCCGATCGCCTCGTCGTAGTGGCCCGAATAGGCCTGGATCTCGCCGAGGCTATCGTAGGGGTTGGCCTGATCCGGCGCCATGAACTGGTACTTCTTGATGTTCTCGATCGCTTTCTCGTAGTCCCCGCGATACGCGTAGTAGTAACCGATCTGGTTATACGCGTTGGCGTTGTTGGGCTCGACCGCCAGCAATTCCGCCTGGATTTGCAGGGCCTTTTCGCCGTTGCCCGCCATGATCTCGTGCTCGCAGAGATCCATCGCGGCCCTCACGTCGTCCGGATACCTCTCGTGGACTCTCCTGGCGATCGCCACGGCGTCCTCCGAACGCCCCTCGCGTTTGGCCAGCTGCATGTCGACGTGCATCCGCTCCCGCTCGGTCAGGTGGTCCCTCAGCTTGGCCGCCCGCCGCACGAGCGCGAGCCCCTGATCGCCTCGAGTCATCCGAGAAAGGCCGAGCATGGCTTCGGCAAACTGCGGGTCGAGCTCCAGGGCCTTGGCAAACCCGTCGCGCGCTTCCTTGTAGTAGAACCGCCGCTCGTTTTCGAGCGCCTCGCGGTAGGCCCGGTAGGCCGGCTCGGAGGAGGTCGTCACCTCCCGGCGACTGCCGAAGTACAGAGCCGCCGCGGCTCCCACCGCAATCAGGAGCACGAGGCCCGCCGCCCCGATGACCAGCCGCTTTCTCATGGTCTTCCTGGGAGTCATACGACTAGAAACCCCCTAAGTTTCAAGGACGTAGCCCGCCAGCCGGCCGTTTGCCGCTCCGGGGTCCGGCCGCTCGCGTCCAATCTAATACTACCCGCCCCGCGAAGTCGTTCATTCCACCCTGAGCATTAGAAACGTCATGTCGTCGTATTGCTCGGCCCCCCGCGTGTGCTCCCGGACATCGGAAAGTACGCCCCGGGCGACCTCCTCGAGGGGCTCCTTTCGCAGCCGGCCGACCGACTCCATGAGGCGTTCCTCGCCGAAGGGCTCCATCTTCTCGTCCATGGCCTCCGAGAAGCCGTCGGTGTAGAAGAAGATCAGGTCGCCGCGGCGCAGGAAGAGCTCCCGCGTATCGTAGGGAACTTCTCGGAAGGCTCCCAACGGCAGCCGCTGCTCGGGCGGCTCCAGCAGCTGCGGACCGCCATCGCCCGAGCGCAGCAGGATGGGCAGCGGCTGGCCGCCGATCGCGTAGCGAATGCTCATGGCCTCGGGATCGAGCAGGAAGTAGCCGAGGGAGACGAACATGCGCCGCTTAATGGCGTAGATCCGGCGATTGGATTCCTGGAAGAGGGCTCCCGGATCGCGGGTCGTCAGCGCGCGGGAGTAGACGATCTCCTTGGAGGCGACCATCAGGAGCGATGCGGGAACCGACTTTCCCGACACGTCGCCGATCACGACACCCAACCGATGGTCCTCCAAGGGGATGAAGTCGTAGAAGTCGCCGCCGACCACCTTGGCCGGCAGGCTGCCGCCCAGAAACGAAAAGCCCGGCACGACCGGAACCGAGCGCGGGAGCAGGCTCGCCTGGATGTCGCGAGCGATCTCGAGATCCCGCTTCCATTCCGCTTGCCGGGTCATCTCGTCGTGGAGAAGGGCGGTCTCGATCGCCAGGGCGGACTGATTGGCCAGGGTCGTCAGCAATGCCTCGTCGTCTCGATCGAACCGCTCGCCGGAGAGCTTCTCCTTCAGAGCCAGGATCCCCATCAAACGCTCGCGGTAGACCAGTGGCACCAGCAGCTGGAAGCCCTCCTCGATCAGCCGCTCGCGAATCTCCTGGCTCTCCGCGTCGGCGAAGTGAAAGGAGAGCTCGGCCAAGAGCGCGGGCTTCCCTTCCTGGCGGAGGATCCGGCGCAGCGCGGCCTCCGGCGACATTCGGTCCTCTCGCCGCCCCCGGCGCTCGAGCCATCCCTCCCGATCCCGCAGCCAGATCGAGGCCTTTTCGAGCCGCATCGTCGCGGCGACGTTGGCGGTCAGGTAATCGGCGATCTTTCCGAGATCGAGCTCTCCCGTGATGGTCTCGCTCATGTCGAGCAGGGCCGTCTGGTAGTTGAGCTTGTCGCGGAAGAAGAGTCGATCGAGCGGCGTTTGGAGGCGGCGGCGGAGGAACTCGAAGAGCGGGATGGCGACCAGGAAAAAGCCGAAGTTGAAGACCGGCGAAGCGGACAGCCGCGAGCCGGCGAAGAGCTTGGCGGCCGTCGCGATCGCCAAGGCATAGAAGCCGAAGAGGATCGCGGTCGTCGCCGCGTAAAGGAAGGTGCGGCGAACGACGAAACGGATGTTGAGCATCTGGAAGCGGACGATCGCGTACGCGAAGGTCAGCGGAATCAGGATCATCGGAACGATGCCCCAGAACACGTAGTCGTCGATCCGAAATGCGGACGGCAGCACGATGCCGAGCAGCACGAACGGGGCCGTCCCGAGGATCGTCCCGACGAAGACGTGGAACGCCTGCCGCCGCTCCCGCGCGTCGGGCAAGGTGAAGGCGGAATGCGCGAGGGCGATCAGGCCGAGGACCAGGTAGTCGCCCAAGAGCACCCAGGAGGACAGCGGCGCCCCCGACAGCACGGAGACGCGCTCGCCTCGCACCTGGCGGAAGACGTCGTAGAGGAAGACGAAGGGGGGAATGGCATAGAGCAGGTAGAAGAGGCTGGGGCTCGCGGACAGGAAATCCTGAAGCCAGCTCTTCCACCGGGCCGGCGCCTCGCCCGTCCACTCGTCGATCTGCGCGAACGAGAGTTGCTTGGGCCGCGGGAAGACCAGGAAGAAATGGATGAACACCGCCGGCAAGAGAAACAGACTGACCGTGCCGGTGTTCTGAACGAAGACGTCGATCCACCAGTAGGAAGCGGGCCGCAGTCGGCACACGAAGAAAAGCAGGAACAGGACGCAGAGCAGGAAGAACAGCCGCGCCGCCCGGTCGTCGGGCTGATGTCGAAAGACGAAGAGGCCGATCAAGAAGAAGAGGAATCCGATCGCGGCCGCGTACAGATAGGTCGTCCCACCCAGGCGCTCGGAAGCGAGCTTGACGGGGAGATTGAGCAGGCTCTCCCCTCGCCGAACGAGGTAGGGCACGCTCTCGCCGATCGAGTGCTTGAGAAGCTCCTCCGAGGCGTCCGATGCCGTGTTGACCAGACGTCGCCCGATCCCGAGCACCCGATCGCCCGCCTGGATCCCGGCAGCCTGAGCGGGACCGGCCGGATTGACCGCGCGGACTTCGATCCCCCCGCGGCTGTAGGGCATGGGCACGATTCCGTCGTTGGGACGAGGTGAGAACATGTCGGCCATCGAAACGATCGCCAGAACGAGGCCGAGCAGGCCGGCGGCATAGAACCACGCGCGGCCGGAACGCGCCGGCGTGGGACGCGGCTCGCCGGCCGCCAAGACCCGATCCTCCGCCATCCTCACTCTCCTCGGAAACGACAATGTTAACCGCTCGAACCGATCGCGCCTTCCGGCGCCCGGCGAGACTCCGCCTCCGATATCCTTCCGCCGACATGCCTTTCGTGACGTTCGAGGGTGTCGAAGGATGCGGGAAGTCGACGCAGCTCGCCCTGGCGGGAGCGCGCCTGCGCGAACGCCGGCACCCGGTGACCGAAACGCGAGAACCCGGCGGCACGGCCGTCGGAGAACGGATCCGGGCCGTGCTGATGGACCCCGCCCAGAAGGAGCTCGATGCGGTGACCGAATGGCTCCTGATCGAGGCGGACCGTCGGCAGCACGTCCGGGAAGTGCTCGCTCCCGCGGTGGCCTCCGGTGCCTTCGTCCTGTGCGATCGATTCAGCGACTCGACGGAGGCCTATCAGTGCGCGGGCCGCGGCCTCGATGCCGGTGTCGTCCGGCGGGTCGACGCCATCGCCCGGGACGGGCTCCTACCAGAGTTGACGCTGCTCTACGATCTCGCGCCCGAAGCGGGGCTCGCGCGGGCGCGAAAGCGGGACGGGGCGCGGACGGGTCGGTTCGAGGGCGCGGACCTCTCCTTTCACCGCGCGGTGCGCGCGGCCTACCTCGAGATCGCGCGCCGGGAGCCGGAACGCGTCATCGTGGTCAACTCGGAGGGAGATCCCGACTCCGTCTTCACCGAGACCTGGAAGCACATCGCGGAGCGCTTTTCGCTTTGAACTCGTCGGAACGCATCGCGCTGCCCGACCGGATCCTGCGCGGCCGGAACCTTCCCGGAGCCCTGCTCGTGACCGGCCCGGGAAACGCGATCCTGGCGCGGGAGTCGACGGCGCTCGCCGCGGCGTTGCTCTGCCCGGGGAATGACCCGGACCGCCGGTGCGACTCTTGCCGGCGGGTCGCCGCGGGACTACACCCGGATCTCCTCGTCATCGCGCCGGAAGGGGTTCAAATCCGGATCGATCGCATCCGCGAGGCCATCGCCTTCGCCGCCGGGCGTCCCTACGAGAGCCGCCGACGCGTGGCGATCATTTCGCGCGCCGAACAAATTGGAGCGGAGGCAGGCAATGCCCTCCTGAAGACCCTGGAAGAACCCGGCTCCTGTTTCTCGTGGATCCTGACGACGACGCGGCCCGAATCGCTGCCGACGACCATCCGGTCCCGATGTGCCGTGGCGCGAATTCCACCGGACCCACCCGCCGAGCGTCTCGCCGCGTGGCGCGAACGAGGATTCTCGGAGGAAGACGTGCCCGACCTCGCGCTGGCCGAGCGGGAAGGCAAGGACACCAGCCCCGAGGATCTCTCGCAGTATCGACGGGCTCGGGAAATCGTGCTCGAGGCGCTCGAAGCGGGTCTGGAAGGGGGGCGCCTGCCAGCGCTCCTGCTTCTCGCCGAGACGCTTGCCCGTACCGACGAGCGCGGAGGGCTCTTGGCGGAGTTGCTCGCCGACGCGGCCGCGAGCCGTATCGTGTCTGCGGATCTTCTGCGCCACCGCACGGTAGCGGGACCGCTGCAGAGAATAGCGAAGACGGTTCCGCGCTCGGCGCTCGAGCGGGCAGCGCTCAGGGCCGTCGATGCGCCGCCCGACAGCCGCCGGGGCAACCGGCGGCTCCATTACGAGTCCCTCTTGCTGGACCTCTATCTCTCCCGCGGCCCTTCGGGCGAGGCCCCGGTGCGCTGACCGAAACCTCGCCCGGATCCGAGCCCTCTCAGCGTTCCAGCTCGACCTCGACCGATTCGGATTGCCCGACCTCGACCTGAACCTTGACCGTCCTGTCCTTGAAGCCGGGACGCGAGACGGTCACCGCATGCGGGCCAGGCTCGACCTTCAGTCCTCGTTCCTCCTCGGAGACCTCCTGCGCCGTGCCGACAAATCGATCGTCGACATACACGGCTGCATCCGGAGGCATTGCTCTAATGATCAGCCGGGTTGAGTGAGACCTCCCCGGCCGCACCGTCGTGACGCCGGAGCCGCTCGGCCGATCTCGCCAAGAATCGCCGGGAGAGGATGCGGCTGGAGGCGGTGAGGCCTGATTCTCCTCACCATAGCCGGCTCCGGGCCCCGCGTCCCCCGGCGGCGAGACGACCGTGCTCCCATCCCGACCCTTTCCGAAGAAACGCTGCACGCCTCCCGGCGGCTCGGGAGTGTCGTAGGACCCGTACTGCTTGGCGCCCTTGATCTTCTGTAGCTTGTCGTCGATCTTCAGTTTCGTGCCCGGCCGGGCGTCGAGCTCGACCACTTTCGTCTCGAAACCCTCGAGGCGGAACTCGAGTCGGTAGTGTCCCTTCTGCAGGTACAGGTAGTCGGGAAACCCGTCGAAGTCGTCGGCGGTCCCGATGTACTCGCCGTCCAGGTAGACACGCGCCTCATCCGGCGAAACCCCCGTGTCGATCACTGCCCAGTACCCCGGCACGGCGTACACAGAACCCGGGGAGGCGTACCCGTAGCCGTAGCCGTAGTACGGATACCCGTAGCCCCAGTACCCATAGTAGGGATATCCCCATCCCCACCCGACACCGACTCCCCAACCCCAGCCCCAACCCGGATACCAGTACCCTCCGCGCCAGCCGCCCCAATAGCCGCGGCCACCCCAGTAACCGTGGCCACCGCCCCAGTAGCCTCCGTGGCCGCCACCCCAATAGCCGCCGTGGCCTCCTCCGCCGTGGCCGCCGCTCCATCCCCCTCCACCGTGGCCTCCGCCCCCACCGTGGCCTCCTCCGCCGCCGGAGTGCCCTCCACCTCCACCACCGTGCTGGGCGATCGCCGCCGCCGGGAACAAAAGCAGCATGAGCACCATCGCTGCCAGAATTACTCTTCTCATGGCCATAAGCCTCCGACTAGGTGAAGAGCAAAACCAGAGCCATTTGCATCGCCCAGCGGCCACGAAATAAGTCGTTTTTCCTCAGGAGCTTCGGGATGTAGCGCCTCGAGTCTCGTCGAGACGAGTGCCCTCGGCGGGAGTCAGGGCGTCCCCTCCAAGGGAACGGTGGCTGCCGCCATCCGCCAGAGCGCGCTTCAGGCCTCGCAGATAGTCCTCTCGGAGCACACGCTCGATGGCGCGGCGCCCCCCCGGCAGCTCCCATTGCTCGGCGAGTCCCGCCCAAAACGCCTGCAAACGGCCCAAGAGCGTCTGGCGTTGCGGGAACGACAGGGCCTCGGCAACGCCCAGGAAATCGGCGAGCTCGGGGTGCTTTTCGTAGAAGACAGCGGCCGATTCGCCAGAGTTGGCTTGCCGCATCCGGAAGGAGGCGAAGGAGATCTCGTGATAGTGGCGGGCCACGGCCTCCGGCCGATAGACGATCCGCATCCCCCGCCGAGTCAACCGATAGGCGATTTCGATGTCCTCCCAGGCGGCGTGCGGGAACGTGGTATCGAAGAGGTCAGCCTCGTAGAGCAAGGATCGCGAGAGCGAGATATTCGATGTGTAGAAGAAGTTGAAGGGCACCGACTCCGGATCCTCGATCAGGCCGTACCCGAACTGCAGCCCATACTCGTTGATGTGGTGGAGAAACGGCGTGACGCGTCGGTCCTCGGGCCATGTCGTGTAGCCGAGCACGGCGACGCGGTCGGCCGACCGCTCCCGGTGCGCCCGAGCGTGAACCGACAAGAGCGGCGGCTCCGGCACCGTGTCATCCCCCAGAAAGAGAATCAGGGGCGCTCGCGCTTCCTCAATTCCTCGATTCCGGGCCCCCGCGGGACCGGAATTGGACTGCGTGAAGAACCGGAATGGATAGGACGGGCGATAGCGCGCGAGAAGCTGCGGCGTCTCGTCGGCCGAGCCGTCGTCCACCACGACGACCTCGAACTCCGGCGCGTCCCTTTGAAGACCGAGCGCTTCGAGCACGCGAAAGAGCGTCACCGGCCGCTGAAACGTCGGGATGACGACCGCGAAGGACGGCGTCACGCTCCGGCCTCGAGGATCTCGGCGAGCGTCGACCGCACCAGGCTCGGCCCGCCCGTGAGAAATTCTCCGAAGAAGTCGGTCTCGAACTGAGCGTCGCCCGGATAGGTCGGCACGATTCGGAGCGGAAACTTGGCGAAGATTTCTGCGTCCGACCGCCGACGACGGGCCTGGACGGCGTGCCTCTTGGCCGCGAGCCTCTCGCGGTTTCGGTGGATCCAAAGCAGAGCCCGCAGGTGGGCGAGCGTCAAGGGGTCCTCGAGGCGGGCGGCGGCGGGGCGCTCCGAGATTCCGAAGAGAAGAGCCCAGGCGGGACGCCGGTGCGGAGCCGACGCGTAGGGATCGCGCGCGAGCTCCGAAGCCCCGGGATTGCGCGTGGAAAGCATTTCCGCCACGCGTCCGAGGAAAGCAGCGAGGACCGCCGGCATCAGCGCTCGGAAGTGCTCGCGGTCGAAGTTCTTGAATGCGGTCGCGAAGGCATTGCGCTCGAAGAGAAATCCGCGCGCGAAGATGCCGAGCGCCTCCCCCGTGGCACCCCCGCGGTGCCGGGCAACGGCTCGAGGCTCGGCCACCACCCGGCGCCCCTGGATCCATTGTCGCCACCCGAAATCGACATCCTCCAGGTACGCGAAATAGTCGTCGTCGAAGGCCCCCGACTCCAGAAACTCCTCGCGGCGAACCGACATCAGACCTCCGCAGGCAAATAGCCGCTCCTCCCCCGGCGGCGACTCGCGCACGCGCTCGAGCGGCCGGCCCGCTTCGGCGGCAAACGCGTGCCCGTCGAAGGTCAGGAATCCGTCGGAGAAATCGTTCCTCCGGCCCGCCCAGTCCGTCAGCCGGCCGGCGACAGCCGTCACATCCGGCGGCGCGGCGGCGAGCGCCGAGGCGAGCCTCCCGAGCGCTTCCGGCTCGACCACCGCGTCATCGTTGACGAAGGCGAGCGCCCGCGCCCGCGCGGCCTCGGCTCCCAGCCGACAGCCCGCCGCAAACCCGACATTTCCCGGCGCCGCGACCCGCCGGAGCTCCGGATGCCGGCGAAAGGCCTCGGACAAGTCCGCCCCGCCGGAGTTGTCCACCAGCAGCGTCTCGGCGCTCAATCCTTCCGTGCCCGCCGCGATGCCGTCCAGCGCCTCGAGAACGTGCCCAAGGCCGCGGTGGTGAACGACGACGATCGAGAGCTCGGGAGCCGCCATCGGGGGGACTATAAGGGAGACTCGGAGACCGGCGACAGAGTCGACCCGGCGAGTTCAGGCGCGGGAAAGCCACCGGCCCCAGCCAGACCGCGACCGCGCAACCGGAGCCGAAATTCGTCCGGGATCGAGGGCGGCGGAACGGCACCAGCCCACGAGCGGTCGAGCGACCCGACCCCAGCTCTTGCCGACCGCAAACGCTCGGGCGGCCTCGCGAGCCGAGCCGCCTCTCGCGAGCATCTCCCGAATCGCGTCAACCAACGCCTGCGGATCGCGCGCGGCGCATCGCCCGGCGCCGGCCCGCTCCAGGTCCTGGGCGAGCCTCCCTCCGGCGACCGAGACGCAGGGAACCCCTCCCCAGGCCGCGTCGAGCAGCCGCGTGCGAAAGGCCAGGTCCGATTCGAGACCCTCCGCCGAGGTCGACACGAGCAGATCGGAGGCCGCGTAGAGGTCGGCCCGCTCGGCGTACGGGAGCCACGGGGAAAAAACGATGGCTTGGCCCTCCCGATCGAGCTCCCGTGCCTTCTCGCGGGTCCGCGCATAGGCCCGCTGCGGGGTCGATTCCGGATTGGGATTCTCGAAAAAGAGCAACCGCGCGTCCGGAATGCCCGCGGCGAGCCGCGGCCAGGCCTCGAGCAGCAGGTCCGGCTCGTTCCAATCGTAGACGCCGCCGAAAAGAAGGAGCGGGCCCTCCGCCGCGACTCCCGCAGCCAGGCGTCCCCGGAGACGATCCCCGCGCGCGGGCTCTTCCGGTACGCCAAACGGAACCACCGCCAGCAACCTTTCGAGCGACGGGTCCCGTGAGAAGTTTCCTGGCCCGATTCGGCCGGAGGCGTAGAGCGCCCCGGCGTAGAAGAGCCGCTGCTCGGGCGAGGCACAAAGAAAGAAGTCCGCCCGCGCCAGCGCGAGGGCCATCGCCGCCCGGTCATGTTGCGCGGCTTCCGGTCCGAGTGCCGGAGCGTAATGCAGGTTCTCGATGGGAAATGGATCGTACAAGTCCGCCGCGACCGGGACGTCAGGAACCTGGCGGAACCAGGCGCTGGCGGCGTGCCCCGAAACCACCGCCGAATCGGCGCCCGCGGCCGCGGCCGGGAGGTCCACGGCGCCGAGGGAAACGACCGGAAGCGGACCGGCCACCGGCCGCGCCTCTTCCTCGGCATTCGGCACGAGAACGCTCACTTCGAACTCCCGAGAAAGAGTCCGCGCGAGTTCGAGCGCGCGAATTCCCATTCCCGCCATCCGGGGCCGGATCGGTTCGGGCGCGAGCACGACGACCCGCTTCATGACACCCTCACCGCCCGCGCAGGCGATCGAGCCAGAGGTGGAGCCTCCAGGTGCGCGAGGCGTAGATGCGCTCGAGCAACCCGTTCAACCGCTCGACCTCTCGATGCAGGGCCGACACGTGCACCCGATACTCTTCGTTGGCCTGAAGAAGATCCGCGGTGCGCGCGAGATGCCGCAGGCGCTCGCCTTCGAGCGCGGCGTTGCGCGCCTCCAGCTCCGGCAGCCGCGCGAGCTTTTCTCGCGTCTCGCCGTCCCGGTGGTACCAAACCGAAATCTGGGCTCGCAGGCGGTCGATCACACGCGCCAGGCCTTGCTCGGTTCGCCGGCTCCGGTAGCGCTCGTAGATCTCCTGGCGGGCCTTCTGAAAGGCGGCCGCTCCAGCGCCGACGTGGGCGGGGTCGCCCTCTCGCTCTTCGAAGACCCGGTACTCGCAGGTCACGGCGCGCACGTGGCGGAAGGAGGTCTCGGCCGAGAGCCGAATCAGCAGATCCCAGTCCTCCGAGTATTCGAGCTTCTCGTCGAAACCGCCCGCCTTCGAGATCAACGCTGCCGGCGCGAGCAGCGAATGGATCGGGATGTAGTTGGCGAGCAGCAGGTAGTCGGGGTCGAAATCGAGCGAGTATTGCAGCGTCCGCTGGCTCTCGCGCCAGGCTTCGCCCTCGCGCCGGTACAGAACCGTGGCCGCATCGGCGTAGACGACCGCCTCGGGTCCCGCCCGGTGCGCGCGGACGAGGCGCTCGAAGTGGTCCGCGTAGCAGCGGTCGTCGTCGTCCAGGAAGCCCACGAGCTCCTGCTCCGCACGGGCCAGTCCGCGGTTGCCGGCGGCCGACCGCCCGCGGCGCGAGGGCAGCTCCTCGAGGAGGATCGGGAAGGCCTCGCGCAGGGGCGCGAGGATCCCCTCCACGGCAGCTCCGCCGTCGTTGACGACCACGACGCAAGCCGGTCGCTGCGTCTGGCCCGCGAGGCTCTCGACGGCCTCCCGCAACAGCGCCGGCCGATTGCGGGTTCTCACGATGGCGGCCACGGGCGCCACACCCCTGCCGCCGGGCTCGACCCTCGCCGGGCCGATCGAGCGGCAAAATTCCTCGAGCGAGCGTGTGGAGGCCTCCTCGTAAGTCACGACGCGAAAGGCCTCGACGGGTCCGCGACCCGATAGCGTCAAACGACGGTAGGCGTTCAAGCCCGCGACGGCGCCCGCGTAGTCGCGAACGATTTGTTGGCTGGCGAACTCGGCGGCGGCGCGCTCCTTCTTCTCCGCGGCCGCGGCGATGTCCACCAACGCGTTCGGCAGCAAGGGATGCGAAATTTCGTAGAAGGCGATCCGGACGAAGCGATAGAGATCGTGGTCCGCATCCTCCGCCCGGGAGGCCGCGACCCGCCCGTACAGGGCCTCCGCGAGGGCCCGGTGGTCGGGATGGATCTCCACCGGCGACGGACAAAAGACCAGGTCGGGCCGCACCGCGTCGAACAGGGACTCGACGGCGAGCCGCAGCTCCTCGGACCGCCGGAGGAGGTCGCGGTCCGGCAGACCCCCGAACTCGGGCTCCGGAAGTCCCAGAACTCTCGCCGCGCCGAGCGACTCCTGCCGCCGGCGCCGACCGTATTCGGCTTCGCCGCCCGGCGCCACCCCTTCCTGCCCGGTGCCGTCGGTCGCGATCCAGATGCGGACGCTCTCGGCCGCCGGCGCCGAGAGCGCCACCGTTCCGCCGGGACCCGCCACCTCGTCGTCCGGGTGCGCGGCGAGCACGAGGATGCGCTTGCCCCCGAGATCGCTCGCCTCGTATGGAATCCGAGACTGTTCGCTCAACCTCGCCTCGCTTGGTTCGACGCCGGGAAACCGTGCGAGTCTATCCGGTCGCGCCCCCGCCGGCCGGCTCCTCAAACGACGTCGTAGAGCGAGGGCACCAGGTGCAGCCGTGACCGAAAGCCCTCGAGGGCGGACTCGTCCAAGAAACGCGCGGCGATCACGAAGCCCGCGCCCCGGCGCTCGCCGGGGAGCCCCGCGATCAAGTCCCGGGCCGGCCCCCCGGGCGTCGCCCAGAAGACCAGTCGCCGCGCGCCCATCCGGCGCGCCTCGGCGGCCGCGGCGGCGAAGAGCGTCGGCAGGTCGCGGCCGTCGCGCTCGCTTCCGAGGTAGTCGGCGACGAGCGCCTCCTCCCCGGAGACCGAAAGTGCGGCCCAGCCGCGCTGGCGCCCCGCCTCCGTCCACCAGAGCATCCGGTACGATCGGTCCGGCCGCGCGTGAAACCTCCAGTTGACCCGCGTGCGATCTCGCACCGCCGCGTCGGTCAGATACCCCGATGCCGCTTCCCAGAGCGGATCGAACGAATCGTCGACGAACTCGCCCGAACCGGCCGTGCTCGGGGGATCGGGAAACGCGTCGCAGTCCACGAGAACGTGCTGGATCGGAAAGAGCGTGCGCGTTCCGGCGATCCGGTTGCTGATGGCCAGGGCCCGCTCGTTCGGAAAGCCGAAGCAGATGGGGACCTTGTCTTGGAGGGCGGCGTAGAAGGGATCCACCATGGCTCGGTACACGCCGCGCAGGCCCCCGAGCGCCCGCGCCTCCGGCTCGGTCGCGACGTCGCCAACCGCGTAGAGCAGGGCCGGACGGCCGCCGATCAGAAAGCGCATCCCCCAACCGGCATAGTTGCCGACGATCTGGCCATCGGCGACGGCCACCACTCCAAAGCGTCCGTCCGGATTCCAATCGAACTTCCAGGCCCATTCCGCCTCCGTCATCTCCGCGCCGAACACGCGGCCGTGGAGGCGGCGGATGCCGGGAGCGTCCCCGGCGACCGCCTGGCGGACGATGAAGGAACTCAAGCGGCCTTCTCCCAAACGCAGGTCTCCAGAGGGCGGCCGTTCACTTCGGAAAACACGCAGAAGTACAGGCGGCCGGGAGGGAGGGTCGCCGAGATTTCGTTGGGAAGGTCGAAGTCCTCGTCGAGCGGCGTGCCGGCGAACGGAAAAAGCGCCGGGTTGGGCGAGATGGCAAGCCAAGCTCCCGGACGCGCTCGCACCGAAGGGCGCTCGAGGGTCCGCACCGGGGGCAGTGGTCCGGGACGGGTCGAGACCGCTTCCAGGATGGCGCGGCCGAGCCGGCCGTAGCGGCACTTCCAGTAGTGGGTCCGCGAAAGCCGCCGCCGGGCACCCGTCTCGGGACTTCGAGAGGCGCTCACGGACCAGAGGTGCCGGATTTGCGACTCGATGACGAAGCGCAGCTCCAGCCCGGTCCGGCGGACACGGTCCTCCCACTCGGTTTCTTCGTACTCGAAGGGAAATCGTTCATCGAATCGGCCGACCCGGTCGAAGACCTCTCGCCGGGCCGCGAGCACCGCGCCGATCAGATGACGCGCGGGGCCCCCGGATCTCCAGAGGCTCACCGCCTCACGGCCGAACGCGGCGAACTGCCGCGCGTCGAGCGCCGGGAAGCGACCCGCCGCCAGCCGGACGAGCTCGGGAAAGAATTCGAGCGGGTCGCCGGGAGGCAGCCTCAGCCGGCAGCCGGAATCCCAGAACGCGAGCGGGGCCGCCGCGCCCACGGAAGGCTCCGCGATCGCCGCCAAGAGAGGCGGGAGCGCCCCGGGCAGAAGCCTCACGTCCGCGTTGCACAGGAGGAGCCGCTCGGAGTTCGCGCGGGCGAGCCCCGCGTTGATCCCTCCCGAATAGCCCCGATTCTCGGGTAGCGGCAGAAAAACGTCGGCATCGAGCTTCGACAGCCGCTCCACCTCCTCGGGCCCCGACGCGCAGTCCACCAGCACGATCTCGCCGTCGGCCCGGGCCTCGGTGAAACAGGCGCGAAGCGACCCGATGCATTCGGCGCACTCCGCCGCGCTGAGATGATTGACGACCACCGCGGAAACCGACGGTGCGCTGCGCCTTGCCGCGCGAGGGCGCTCCGGCGCCGGGCGCGCCTGGTCTCTCAAGGGAGCACCCGCCGTGGCGGGAATTCTCGCCCGAACCGGGCGCTCGACAGGCGATTCCGCCATCAGGGCCGCGCGACGACGATCCACTGGTAAGTCTGAAGGCTGTCGCGGTCGGCCCCGGGAAGGCCCGTTGCCCAACGCAGGAACTCCTGCGCTCCCGGGATGGGCGGTCCGGCAACGGGCTCAACGACCTCGACCCTCCACGACGATGCCTCGCAGACGTCCATCAGGGTGTGGCGCGTGAACCAACGAAGGTGACCGGCGTCGAGTAACCCCGCCGGAACCGGATCGAAACGGCCGAAGAGCAGGTCGCGAACGACCGAAACATGACCCGCGTTGGGAACGCTCGCCACCAGCGTGGCGCCGGACGACGCGAGCGACCGGGCCCGAGACAGCGCCGCGATCGGGTCGACGAGATGCTCGAGAACGTCCGCGAAGACGAAGCTGTCGAACCGTTCGTTCGCGCGGACGAGATCCTCCAGGACCGAGGCGGCCTCACCGGCCAGGACACGGTCGAGTCGCGAGGCGGCTTGCTCGGCGAGCCCTGGGTCCCGTTCGACTCCCCAAACCTGCAAGCCGGGGCTCGAGCGCTTGAGCGAAGCCGACAGCTCGCCGTCGGCGCAGCCGACGTCCAGTAGGCGGCGAGCCTGCCGGGGCACGTGGCGGGCGACCTCCGGACGAGGCCCGAAGCCGGAAGGGAAAGTCAGGGCCTCGAAGCCCGCCGGCTCCGCGACGCTCTCGCTCTCCCGCAGCCGTCGGAGGTAGACCTCGACGCTCTCACCAGGCTCGGCAGGAAAAGCGCCGGCGTCGAAGACGAGGGCCGATACGGCGTCGCCGCCGGCCGGTCGCGGGCGTCCCGGAATCGGCGTCAGCTCCTCCAACTCACGCAGTGTCTGGGGAAAGGGCGGTTCGGCGCCTCCCCGCCGGCCCGGCACCAGGATGCGGCGGCCGGGTTCCGGGACCCCGTTGGGACAGTGAGGCAGCGCGGTGTCGTCGAGAATCACGGTCCAGATCCCGCCCTGGCCGAAAACCGCGGCCGCCGAATCCGACGCATCGATCTCCCGCACATCGGAGGCGCGCACGGCCCGGCGCCATCGCAGACGGCCGAGACTCCGGGTGAAGTCGAGCGGGCGATTCCCGGCGAGAAAGGCGAGCTGCGGCAAGAATGTCAAGGCCGGGC
>Ga0335082_10000393_pt1 | contig 45087 bp, 27 predicted proteins | sample Lox_Sample_41_FD_206718 | JGI IMG/M metagenome (GOLD analysis project Ga0335082, IMG submission 206718) | Soil microbial communities from Loxahatchee National Wildlife Refuge, Florida, United States - Lox_Sample_4.1 | ecosystem: Environmental > Terrestrial > Soil > Wetlands | place: USA...
CGGAAGGAGGCGGCATGAGTCGAATGGCGTGCGCCGCCGCGGTGGGACTCGGATTGGCGGCCGCCCTGTTCGCGGCGGAACCGGCCGGGAAGCCCACGCTCGCGTTGGTCGGCGGCAGGATCATCGACGGGTACGAAGGGCCTCCCATCGACGACGGCGTCGTTCTCATCTCCGGCGAGCGCATCGTGGCGGTCGGCCCCTCCTGCCGGGTCGTCGTGCCGCCGGGAACGCCCACGATCGACACCCGCGGGATGAGCGTCCTGCCGGGATTGGCCGACATGCACGTGCACCTGATGATCCTCGGCCACGGCGACTACGAGCACTGGGACACGACCTACCGCGCGCGTTTCCGCGGCGAGATCATGCCCGCCGCAGCCAAGCAACTGCTCGGAAGCGGCGTGACTTTCGCGCGGGATCTGGGCGCCCCGCTCGAAGACAGCTTGAACGTGCGCGATCGCATCAACAAGGGGGAGATTCCGGGGCCGAGGCTCTTCGTTTCGGGGCCGTTCATCCAGCACGCGCCCTACGCCGAGTACGAGAAGGAATTTCGCTGGGGCGTCAACGGGCCCGCCGACGCGCGTGCCAAGGTCCAGAAGGTCGTGGATGCCGGTGTCGACGTCGTGAAGCTGATCGACCAGGACCAGATGACCGAGGAAGAAGTGAGGGCGGTCGTCGAGACGGCGCACAAGGGAGGAAAGCCGGTCGTGGCGCACGCCCACCGGGAGGAGGAGATCCGCATCGGGCTGAAGTACGGCGTCGACTGCTTCGAGCACACGGGCCTCGGGACCGAGCCCGGCTACCCGGAGGACATCCTGGCGGGGATCCGCAAGCGCAACCAGTCCCTGGCGTGGTGCCCGACGATCGAGGCGCTCTTTCTCTCGGCGTATACGGCCGACACGTTTCCCGAGCGGCTGGACGATCCGCGCTGGCAGAGGGATCTCGCTCCCGACGTCGCGATGGACATCCGCCAATCGCTCGCCGACCTTCCGGGCCTGCCGTATTTCCTGGTGGTGCGCCGCCGGATTCCCACTCTCGCGAACAAGTTCCGTCAGCTGCGGGAAACCGGCGTCACGATGCTCGTCGGCACCGACTCCGGAGTCCCGGCCAACTTCCATACCGACTCCACCTGGCGAGAGCTCGACGCCTGGGTCCGCCTCGGTGTGACGCCGATGCAGGCGATCGCCGCGGCGACCCATTGGCCCGCGGTGTGGCTGAAGAAGGAGAAGGAACTGGGCACGCTCGCGCCGGGACACTACGCCGACATCATTGCGGTGCGCGGGGACGTGCTGACCCACATCGACTTGCTCCAGAGCGTCGATCTCGTCGTCAAGAATGGGACGAGAGTGCGCTAGCGCCGAAATACCGGGGGGCCCCGCGAGGTTCTGTCTGGACGATGGCACCGCGACTGCGCCTGATGATCGCGACCGCGCTTCTCGCCGCTCTGGTTTGCGCCTGCGCGAGCTCCGGCAAGTCTGCGTCCTCCAACGCCGGGTCCAAGGTCCTGCCGGCCACCGTGACCGAGCGCCAGTACGATCCGAGCGGCGGATCGGTGAGCGGTTACCGCGGCTCGGGTGTGTGGTACCTCTCCTTCGAAGCGCAGGACGGGAACAGCACAGTTCACTATCGCTACCAGGTCACGCAGCAGCAGTACATGCGCTACCCGGAAGGCTCGCGCGTCGAGCTGGTCCTGCAGGACGACGAGCTCCGCGAGATCCGGCCGGGCAAGGACTAGCCGCCCCCCGTTTCCTTTCCCCCGAGGTTTCTGGCAAGCTCGGGCATCGCTTCTTCTCGAACCGACGCAGACTTGCGCCGACTCGCGTGGTTGATGCCCATCGCTGCGGGAGCGGCCTCGGCCGCGGCGTCGTGGCAGCGCTGGATCAACCCCTTCGTCGATGCCTCGCGAGAGATGAACGTGCCGGCGCGCGTGGCGGCGGGAGAGAGACTGTACCGCGACGTCGTGTACCACTACGGTCCCGTCGGGCCGTGGCTGGAGGGCGCCGCGATCGAGCTCTTCGGCCGGCGTTTCATGGTGCTCGAGGCGGCAGCGCTCTCGGCCGCGATCCTTCTCTTCGTCTCGCTCTGGAGACTCGCCTCGCGCGCCGGAAGCCTTCTCGCGGCCTGTCTGTCGACCACCTGGGCGGCGGCGCTGTGCTTCGGCGCTCCCAACGGGGGCTCGTTTCTGTTCCCGTACTCCTTCGACGCCCTCTTCGCGCTTGCCGGAGCGTTTCTCTGCCTGGCCCTGGCGGCCGAGCCGCCGGCGCGTCCGCGCGGCGTTCTTTCCGCCGCCGGCCTCGCCCTGGCGCTTTCCTCCAAGCCGGAGATCGGTGTCGCCGCGGCGCTCGTTCTCGTGGTCGGGGGACTGAGAGCGGAAGATCGCCCTCGCGAGCGGCGCCGGGCGCTTCGCGTCGCCGGCGCGGGCGGGGGTGTTGCGATTTTCCTGTGGGCTCTCGCGATTCGGGGCGTGCCCCGAGCCGATCTCTACCCCGAAGGGCCGCTCGCGATCTTCGCGCCGCCGGCCGAGTGGCGCGCGGTCTACGGAGTCATCTCCGGATTGGCGCGTCCCGCGGAGGCGCTGGCCTCGGTCTCGACGGCACTTTTTCTCGGTGTGCTGATCCTGGCGGGGGCGTTGACGGTCTCGAAGGTAACCGCCCGCACGCCGCGCGCCGGGGAGTCGCTCTGGATCGGTGTCGTCGGCGCGGCCGTCCTCTTCTTTCTCACCTCCGGCGCCGGGATCGAGGACCGTCTGCCCGCATTGCTCGCGCCGATGCCCGCGGTGGCGGGCGCGGTGGCGGTCTGGCAACTGCGTCGGCCGCTCGATTCCGCCGGCCGAGCCCGCTGGCTTCTCTTCGCCTTCTCCGCCGCTTGCGCCTCCCGGGTCATCCTGGGACTGACGTATGGCGCGGTCACGACGCCCTACTCGATCCTCGCCGTGCCGGGGCTTTCGGCCGGCGCGGCGGTCGTTGTCCTGGACCTCTTGCCGCGCCGCTTCGCGGTGCCCGGGAGCTTTCGGCGGCTGATCGCCGTCGTGCTCCTGGCACTCGCCGTCGTCGCGATCGCTCGGTGGCGGCGCCTGCTTCCCCCGTCGCAAGGCGTGCTTCTCCACACGCCCTCGGGATCGCTGCGGCTCCCGGCGGAGAGGGCTCTCCCCACCGCCCAGGTCCTGTCTTTTCTGTCGACCGCCGGGGCGGAGGCGACGCTCGGCGGCTTTCCGGAGGCGGGCTTCTTCAACTTCGTGACGGGAATTCGAAATCCGCTGCGGCAGGAGCAGGTCTTTCCGGGACACCTGGACCGCGCCGCCGAGGACCGGCTCGCGGAGCGACTCGAGCGCTCCGGGCCCCGCTATCTCCTGCTCATCAATCAGACCGCGCCCGCGTTCGGCTCCGTGGCCTTCGGGCGCGACTACGCCAGGGAGGTCGGAAAGGTGCTCGGGCGGCGCTACCACCTGGCGGCCTCCTTCGGCGAGGTACCGCCCGATGCTCCGGTCGGTTGGCCGCGGTTCTTCATCCACGTCTACGAGCGCAACGGTCCCGCGGAGACCATTCGAGCGCCGTAACCCGCATTATTCATGAACGACTCCGGCCGCCGCTCCGATCTTTTCCGGCGAATGCGGCGTCAGCGCTCCTCGACGATGCCCCGGAATCGCCGTCGTCGCGCTTCCTTGCCTCGCCGAAAAATCTCTGTCGCGGACAAGGTGCACTCGGGTGCCATGACGACCTCCCGCTGCCGGACCGTTTCTTCCCAGTCACGTGCTCGTGTTTCGGCCGGGTGTCCATGAATAATCCGGGTTGACCTTCCGTAGAATGCGCGGGTGTTGCGCCCCGCCGAGCCGCTCTCCTCCTTTCATCCCGCCGTGCGCGAATGGTTTTCGGCTTCGTTTGCCGAACCCACGCGGGCGCAGCGGGCAGGGTGGCCGCCGATCGTCGCGGGGCGCTCGACGCTCCTCTTGGCGCCGACGGGCTCGGGCAAGACCCTGGCGGCGTTTCTGGCGGCAATCGACCGGCTGATGTTCTCCCCGGAGCCGGGCAAGCGGGAGCGCTGCCGGCTCCTGTACGTCTCGCCCCTGAAGGCCCTGGCGGTCGATGTCGAGAAGAACCTGCGCGCCCCGCTCGCCGGCATCGCCGCCGTCGCGCGCGAGCGCGGACATCCTTTCCGCCTTCCCGCCGTCGCCATTCGCTCGGGGGACACGCCCGCGGCGGACCGCGTGCGTCTGGCGCGCGCGCCGGCCGACATCCTGATCACGACCCCGGAGTCGCTCTACTTGATGCTCACCTCGGCCGCGCGCTCGACACTCGGCTCCGTCGACACGGTGATCGTGGACGAGATCCACGCCGTGGCGGGCAGCAAGCGCGGCACCCATCTCTTCCTCTCGCTCGAGCGGCTGGAGGAACTGCGCCCGAACGGTCGTGGCCCGCTCCAGCGAATCGGGCTGTCGGCGACACAGCGCCCGCTCGAGGAGATCGCCCGGTTGCTCGGAGGCGGCGAGGTCTCGAGCGGGAAGAACGGGAAGTGGAAGCCGCGCCCGGTCGAGATCGTGGATGCGGGCGGGCCCAAGCGCTTCGACCTCTCGGTCGAGGTGCCGGTGGAGGACATGTCGCAGCCCGGAGCGACCGGCGCGGACCGGTCCATCTGGCCGTCGATCCACCCGCGCCTGGTCGAGTTGATCCGCCAGCACCGGGCGACGATGGTCTTCGTCAACAGCCGGCGCCTGGCCGAGCGCCTGGCGGCCGCGATCAACGACGCGGCCGGGGAGGAGATCGCTGCCGCACACCACGGCTCCATCGCCCGCGACAAGCGGCTGGAGATCGAGCAGCGTTTGAAGCGCGGCGAGCTTCCGGCGATCGTCGCCACCTCCTCGCTCGAGCTCGGCATCGACATGGGTTCGGTCGACCTCGTGATCCAGATCGAGGCGCCCCCCTCGGTCGCCTCCGGGATGCAGCGCATCGGCCGGGCCGGGCACACGGTCGACGAGGTCTCTCGCGGAATCCTGTTTCCCAAGTACCGGGGGGATCTGCTCGCTTGCGCGGCCGCGACGGCTCGCATGATCGAGGGAAGAGTCGAGGAGACCGCCTACCCCCGGAATCCTTTAGACGTCCTGGCGCAGCAGATCGTCGCGATCACGGCGATGGACTCGGTCTCGGTGGACCGCCTCTACCGGATCGTGCGCCGGGCGGCTCCCTTCGCCGATCTTCCCCGGTCTTCCTTCGAAGGCGTCTTGGATCTGCTCTCCGGGCGCTACCCGTCCGACGAGTTCGCGGCCCTACGCCCTCGGATCACCTGGAATCGGGCGCGCGGCCGGCTCAAGGCCCGTGAAGGAGCCCGGCGCGTTGCCGTCATCAACGGGGGAACGATTCCGGACCGGGGCCTCTATGGTGTCTTCCTTTCGGGGGGCGATCCGCGCTCGAGCCGGCGGGTCGGCGAGCTCGATGAAGAAATGGTCTTCGAGTCGCAGCCGGGCGACGTCTTCCTGCTCGGCGCCTCCTCCTGGCGCATCGAAGAGATCACGCACGACCGTGTGCTCGTCAGCCCCGCGCCGGGAGAGCCGGGGCGGATGCCTTTCTGGCACGGCGACCGGCCGGGCCGTCCGGCCGAGTTCGGGCGCGCCATCGGGGCCTTAGCCCGGGAGCTCGCGGACCTTCCCGAGCGCGACGCAGAACGCCGCCTGTGCGAGCGTCACGGCTTGGACGAGCGCGCCGCGGTCAACCTCGTGGCCTATCTCTCGGAGCAGAGCGAGGCGACGGGCGAAGTCCCGAGCGACCGCGTGATCGTCGTCGAGCGATACCAGGACGAGGTCGGGGACTGGCGCGTGTGCGTCCTTTCCCCGTTTGGCGCGCGTGTGCACGCCCCGTGGGCCGTCGCGGTGCGCGCGCTTCTGGCGCAGGCGACCGGGTTCTCGGTCGAGATGCTCTGGTCCGACGACGGGATCGTGTTTCGGTTGCCCGAGGCGGACGCGCCGCCGGAGACGGCGCACTTTCTTCCTCCCGCCGAGGAGGCCGAGGACCTGGTGGCTCGGAGCCTCGGCGAGAGCTCGCTTTTCGCGGCGCGGTTTCGCGAGAACGCGGCCCGCGCGCTTCTCTTGCCGCGGCGGCACCCTGGCCGCCGCTCCCCGCTCTGGGCGCAGCGCAAGCGCGCGGCGGACCTGCTGTCGGTGGCGGCGGGCTACGGCTCCTTCCCGATTCTGCTCGAGACCTATCGCGAATGCCTGCGCGACGTCTTCGACCTGCCGGGCTTGGTCGACCTGCTCTCCCGAATCGAGACGCGCCGCGTCCGGGTCGTGGCCGTCGACTCGCGCACGCCATCGCCGTTTGCCGCGTCGCTGCTCTTCTCGTACGTCGGCAGCTTCATCTACGACGGCGACGCGCCGCTCGCCGAGCGCCGCGCGCAGGCGCTTTCGGTGGATCCGGCCCAGCTCAAGGAGCTGCTCGGGGAGGCCGAGCTTCGAGAGCTGCTCGACCCGGACGCGATCGAGGAGATCGAGAGGTCGCTCCAACGCCTGGGCTCGGAGCGGCCGGCCTCGGGCGGCGACGCCGTCCACGACTTGCTCCTCGCGTTGGGCGACCTGACCGAAGAGGAGATCGCGCGGCGCGCGGGCGGTCCGGCGGCGGGGCGGCGCGCCATCGAGAGCCTGCAGTCGGAGGCCCGCACGATCGCCGTCACGGTGGCGGGCGAGCGGCGGTACGCGGCGGCAGAAGATGCGGCGCGGCTACGAGACGCGCTCGGCACGGTGATTCCGCCGGGAGTGCCGCCGGAGCTTCTCCGGCCGGTCGCCGATCCCCTGAGAGACCTCGTGTCGCGCTACGCGCGCACGCACGCCCCGTTCCTGCCCGAGGCCGTCGCGGCGCGGCTCGGAATCGGAATCGCGCCGGTCAAGGAGACGCTGGCGCGCCTGGCGGCGGCGGGGCGAGTGGTCGAAGGGGAGTTTCTCCCCCGCGGGCGTTCTCGCGAGTGGTGCGACGCGGAGGTGCTGCGGGCGATCAAGCGCCGCTCGCTCGCGAGGCTGCGGCGCGAGGTCGAGCCCGTCCTGCCCGCGGCGTTCGCGCGGTTTCTCGCGGAATGGCAGTGGGTCGGGCGCCCGCGGCGGGGCCCGGATGCGCTTCGGGCAACCGTCGAGCAACTGCGGGGCTGCGCGGTTGCCGCCTCCGCTCTCGAGAGCGAGATCCTTCCGGCGCGCGTCGCCGACTACCGGTCCGGGGACCTCGACGGGCTCTGCGCGGCCGGAGAAGTCGTCTGGCGGGGGATCGAGCCTCTGGCCGACAACGACGGGCGCATCGCCCTCTATCCCGCCGGAACCGACGCCCTGCTCGCCCCGATACCGCGGGAGGTGCCGGGCGAGCCGGCAGGAAGAATCCGGGAGCTGCTTACCCGCCGGGGCGCTCTCTTCTTCCAGGACCTCGCCCGGCAGATGCAGGGCTTCTCGGGCGATCTCCTCGCCACCCTCTGGAGGATGGTCTGGGCCGGAGAGGTCACCAACGACACGCTCGCCCCGTTGCGCTCCTACCTGGCTCGCGCTGGTTCCGCCCGGCGCCATGCGCGCCGGGGGTCTCTCCGCGCCTCGACCGCCGGCCCCCCGGGCAGCGAGGGTCGCTGGTCGCTTGTGCCGCGTGCCGAGGCGGCCCCCTCGGAGACCGAGCGCCGCATGGAGCTCGTGCGGGCGCTGCTCGACCGGCAGGGTGTTTTGACACGGGAAGGCATTCGGTCCGAAGGCATTGCCGCGGGGTTTGGCGCTGCGTACCCGGTCTTGAAGGCTCTCGAGGAGCGAGGGCGCGTCCGCAGGGGCTACTTCGTCGCGGGCTTGGGTGCCACACAGTTCGCCGTGCCCGGAGCCGAGGAGCGCCTGCGCGCTCTGCGACAGGCGAGGGAGGAGTCCCGGACACTGGTCCTCGCGGCGACCGACCCGGCCAATCCCTACGGCGCGGCGCTACCGTGGCCCGACCGGGAGGGCGCGCGGCCGCAACGCGCCGCCGGGGCGCAGGTGATTCTGCAGGACGGCGCGCTGGTCGCCTTTTCCGGCCGCGCGGAGCGAAACCTGTTGACCTTCCCGCCGGCGGAGGAGCCGCAGCGGGACTTCGCGATGCGGGCGATCGCGCGAGTGCTCGCGGACTCAGTGGAGAGCGGCAAGAGACGGGCTCTCCTGGTCTCGGAGGTCGACGGGCAGGAGGCGGCGCGCTCGCCTCTGGCGGCGTATCTCGCCCGGGAGGGGTTCGAGCCGGGAAGCCGCGGCTACCTCAAGAGGTCCTCGCGCGGCGCCGGCGGCCGCCGGTCGGGCGACCGCGTCCCGGTCGGCGCGCAAGAAGTTTTTCTCGTTGACGGAGGGCAAAGGGGGCGTAAGCTTTAGACGATTCGTTTTCCAGATCCCGGGCCCGCGGCGGTCCGCGGTCCGGGGGGCGAAAGAAGGGGCCGGGCGCCGCAGGCGACCCGGCCATTCGTTTCTACGGAAAGACGCGGCCTCGCTTGCCCGCGTGCCGGGCGGCAGATATATTTCCGAGGTTTCCCTGATTTTCTCTTGGGAGGCGAATGATGAGAGTCCGCTCGGCGGTCGGGTTTCTCGTTTGCGGGATGGCTCTGGTGTTTGCCCGGCCGGCGTTTGGCCAGGAATGGCGCGGAAGGGCCAGGGTCGAAGGACAGGTCACCGACGACAAGGGGCAGCCGATCGCGGGAGCCACGGTCTCCCTGCGGTGGACGCGCAGCGGCCAAGGCGGCCCGGACATCAAGACGGACGCGAAGGGCCGGTGGGTGTTCTTCGGTCTATCCGGCGGCGGCTGGAACATCGAGATCCAGGCTCCCGGGTTCATTCCCAAGAAAACGGGGGCTGATTTCTCAGAAGTCGAGCGAAACCCGACCATCATCACCAAGCTCGACCCGGCACCGAAGGAGGCGGCTCCGGCCGGGCCGGCGACGCATGAGGAGTTCCGGGTAGGCGGAAAGACGGTCTCCAAGGAGACCATGGAAGCGATCGAGAAGGGCAACGCGGCCTTCCAGGAGAAGAAATTCGCCGAGGCTCGAGAGGCCTACCAGGTGGCCCTCCTCGAACTGCCCGACAGCGAACCGCTGATCATGCGTCTGTCGGCGGCCTTCGAAGGGGAGGGAAACACAGAGCTGGCGCTCAAGTACGCGCGCCAGGCCACCAGCCTCGATGCGACCGACATTCACGCCTGGTTTCTGGTCGCGACGATTGAGCTTCAGAACGGAAACCTCGAGGCGGGAAAGGCAGCCCTCGAAAAGGTTCCTCCCGAGAAGGTCACGAACCCCGAGGTCTACATGAACCTCGGGATCGTGCTGTTCAACAAGAAGAAATCCGCCGAGGCGGAAGTTGCCTTCGGCAAGGCGCTCGCCATCAGCCCGGACCTGGCCGATGCCTACTACTATCGGGGGTTGGCGCGTCTGCAACAGGGGCACAAGGCGGATGCGAAGGCCGATTTCCACAAATACCTCGAGCTTGCTCCCAATGGCAGCGAGGCCAAGGACGTCAAAGAGCTCCTGAACGCCACCCGTTGAGACCCCGAGTTCCCTGCCGGGGCTGGCCCTTCGCGGCCGCGCCTCGGCTTCTCCTTTGCGCCCTCGTCGCGCTCGCGGCCGCAACCGCCTGCCGGCGAAAGGCCGCCCCGGTATTCCCGGGGGCCCCGATCGTCTTGATCTCGATCGACACCCTGCGCGCCGACCATCTGCCGACCTACGGGTATGCCGGTGTCGAGACTCCGGCCTTGAAGGCCCTCGAAGCCGACTCGATCGTCTTCGAGAACGCCCTGGCTCAGGTTCCGCTCACCCTGCCCTCCCACGTCTGCCTGTTCACGGGGCTCCTTCCCTTCCAGAACGGCGTGCGCGACAACCAGGGCTACCACCTCGACAAGACTCACCGCACACTGGCGAGCTTTCTTTCGGCCAGGGGCTACGCCACGGGTGCCGCCGTCTCGGCCTTCGCGCTCTCCCATTTCACAGGCATCTCGGAAGGTTTCGATTTCTACGAGGACGGGATCGAATCGCGCCGCGCGGGCCAGGCGCTCGGACAGCTTCAGCGCTCCGGATGGCAGAGCGAGAAGCTGCTGGAGGATTGGATCGAGAAACAGCCGTCCGGAAAGCCGCTGTTTGCCTTTCTCCACTTGTACGAGCCGCACAGCCCCTACGATCCGCCCGAGCCCTTCCGGAGCCGCTATGCCGCGCGTCCCTACGACGGCGAGATCGCCGCGGCGGACGCGATCGTCGGGAAGTTTCTCGAGTTCTTGAAGGGCCGCGGACTCTACGACCGTTCCGTCATCGTGTTTCTCTCGGATCACGGAGAAGGACTGGGCGACCACGGCGAGGACGAGCACGGAATCTTCGTCTATCGCGAGTCGATTCGAGTTCCCCTCTTCGTCAAGCTCCCGGGACGCGCCTCGCCTCCGCAGAGGGTTCGGGGGGCGGTCGGGCTCGTGGACGTCTTTCCGACGGTGGTCTCGCTTCTCGGGGAGGAACCCTCGCGGGATCTCCCGGGCGCCTCGCTCTTGGCCCTCGCGCGAGAGCCCCGGACCGAGCGCCGCGTCTACAGCGAGACGCTCTACCCCCGCTTTCATCTCGGCTGGAGCGACCTCGCCTCGCTCTCCGACGACCGCTTTCAGTACATCGACTCGCCCCGGCCGGAGCTCTACGACTGGCGCGCGGATCCGGGAGAGAGGACCGACCTCGCCTCCCAGTTGCCGCCCGCCTTCCGGTCCATGCGCGTCGAGCTTCAGGCAATGAGCCGTCCCCTTCAGGACCCGGGAGCCGCGGATCCGGAGACGCTCCGAAAGCTCGCCGCTCTCGGATACATCTCGGCGACCTCCCCGCGCCGCGACGCGAAGGATCTTCCCAGTCCCCGCGACCGCATCCGCATCCTCGACCGGTTGAAGACCGGGTCCCGTCTGGCGACGGAGAATCGCGAAGACGAATCGATCGCGGTCCTGCGCCAGCTCGCCAACGAGAACCCCGAGATGCTGGAGGTCTGGGAGACCCTGGCGATGGTTCTGCGCCGGGCCGGCCGGCAGAAGGAAGCGATCGAGGCCCTCCAGCACGCGGATCGTCTCGTCCCGGGAACACCCCAGATCCTGCTCGGCTTGGCCGAGCTCTACGTCGAGACGCGCGATTTCGAGAAGGCGCGTTCGCTCGTGGAGGCGGCGGCTCTGGCGGGCCAGCGGGACGTGCACGAAGAGCTGGCCGTCATCTCGCTCGAGCAGGGAGACCTCGCGGCGGCGCGCTCACAGATCCAGCAGGCCCTTCGTTCGGGCGACGGAACGCTTCGCCGGCCGTGGCTGATTCTGGCCCGCATCGAGCAGAGGGGCGGGAATCTCGCGGCGGCCCTCGAGGACGTCGAGCGTGCCCTGGAAATCGAGCGAAAGTGGAACGAGCCGCCGATGGTGGATCTGCAGGCGACGCGAGCCGACATCCTGGCGCGAATGGGACGAGAGCAAGAAGCGGAGCAAGCCTTCCGCTCCGAGATTCGCAGCTTTCCCGAGAATCTCAACGCCTGGTCGCGACTCGCCCTCCTCTACGCGAGTCAGGGGCGGGTCAAGGAGTTTCGGGATCTCCTGTCGGAGATGGTCAGAGAGACGCCGTCCGCGCGCACGCTCGATACCGCCGTGAAGCTGTCCGAGACCGTCGGAGATCGCCAGGGAGCAACGGAGTGGGAGCGGCGCAAGCGCGAGAGACTCGCCAAGGCGAGCTAGAGCCGAGATAGAAACAGTCGCCTTCTCGCGGCGGCGCGCTACATTCCGCCTCGCCCGTCGCTGACCGCACCCACGGTTCCGGCGCTTCGGGCGGGTGCTCGTCCCAGCCGATCCAGTTTTCCTGGGGCTTCTCCACTTTCCTGAAACCGCGGCGCGCGCGGCCTGTCAGCTTCTTGCGCGGCAATTTCCGCAAGCCGTTGAAATCACGCGCCGATGCCCGAATGGCCCTGGCCTTGCTTTGTGTGGGGACCGTCAGTCGAGGCGGGAGAGCGAATCCCGCGCGGACTCATAAAGGAGGTTCTATGTCGAAACGGTTCCCCCTGTTGGTGACGGCGATCGCGCTGCTCGCGGGATGTCTCGCCTCGGCGCCGCTATGGGCGCAGTTCGGCGAGGCGAAGGGCAATCTGTACGGGACGGTCCTCGACGAGCAAGGCGGAGTGCTGCCTGGAGTCTCGGTCACGCTTTCCGGCCAGGGAGCCGCGCGCACGGAGACGACGGACGCCCGCGGTCAGTTTCGGTTCCTGAACCTTTCTCCGGGGACGTACGCCGTCAAGTTGGACCTGACGGGTTTCGCGACGGTCAGTCGCGAGAACGTGGTGGTCAACGTCGGGCGAAACACCGAGATGCGGGAAACGATGAAGCTCTCGGCGGTCGCCGCCGCCGTCACCGTTTCGAGCGAGAGCCCGGTCATCGACACCCGCAAGGTCGACACCGGCGCGGTCGTGACCCAGGCGGAGCTGAACAGCATCCCGACGGGCCGAGATCCGTGGGTTCTGCTCCAGAGCGTGCCCGGTGTGCAACTGGACCGCGTCAACGTGGCCGGCAGCGAAAGCGGCCAACAGTCCTCTTTCAACAGCAAGGGGACCGTCGCGGGAACGTTCACCGTGGACGGGGTCAACTACACGGACATGGCGGCTCTCGGGGCTTCGAACGGCTACTACGACTTCGACACCTTTCAGGAGGTCCAGGTCGTCACGGGCGGCTCGGATCCGGCGCTGCAGGGTGCGGGCGCGCACATCAACATGATCACCAAGCGCGGCACCAACGAGGTGCACGGCAGCGCGCGGATCAACTACGTCAGCGACAGTTTCGAGGGAACGAACTACCCGCCGACGGCCGGGCGGCGCAACATTTCGAGCGTTCAGGACTACGGAGTCGAGGTGGGTGGGCCGGTCGTCCGGGACGCGCTCTGGCTGTGGGGCGCCTACGGCCGCGACCAGATCAACATCAACGTCGGGTCGGGAACGCCTCCGACCAAGAGCGCGACGACTCTGGAGAATTTCAACGCCAAGCTGAACTGGCAGGCCATCCCCTCCAATTCCTTCAGCGGCTGGTATCAGCACTCGAACAAGCTGGTGTTCGGACGCGGCGCGGGCGCCAATCGACCCCAGGCGGCCACGGACGACCAGACGCTGCCCCGCAACACCTGGAAAGTCGAGGACTCGCAGGTCGTGTCTTCGAACCTCTTCTTTTCCGCGATGTACGCCGAGGCGAACAACTTCTTCGGCCTGACGCCCGAGGGCAAGGGGCAGCTCTACTACGACGGAAACTCCGGATACCTCGGCACGGCGCCCTACTTCCTGGCGCAGACGCAGCCACAGAAGCAGGTCAAGGCCGACGCTTCTTACTTCTTCAACACCGGCAGCCTCGGCCATGAGCTGAAGGCGGGATTCCAGTACCTGAAGGTGACCACCAATCAGTTGAGCGGCGTTCCGGGAAACCCCGCGCCGGCCGGCAACCCCGATCAGCTGGTCAAGGTGGGCGGTTTCGTGAACGTCTTCACGGACCCCACGACCGGCGCGCCCATTCCCGCCGCCGGGATTTTCCGGGACGCGAGCTTCGCGATCTCGGCGCAGTACTACGGGGCCTATTTCGGAGACACGGTGACGTGGGATCGATTGACGGCTCAGGTCGGGGTCCGGTGGGACCAGCAGTTCGGCACGAACGCGCCCGCCGTGGCCGCAGCCAATCCCGCCTTCCCGACGATTCTGCCGGCGATCAACTATGCCGGGGCTCCCAAGGACTTCACGTGGAATGACTGGTCTCCGCGCGTCGGCATCACCTACGCGCTCGGCCAAAACCGCAACACCGTCCTGAAGGCGAGCTACGCGCACTTCGTGGACGCGCTCGGCACGACGACGATCTCCTACACGAATCCTCTGGGCGGGTCGGCCGGCGCCTACTATCCCTGGAACGACGCCAACGGAAACGGCATCGTCGACACGGGAGAGGTGAACACTTCCGGCACGCTCTTGAGGAACTACGGCTACAACCTCGCCGATCCGGGCAGCGCCGGCGTCTCGGCCAACGCGACGAATCCGAACCTGAAGGCCGGCTCGACCAACGAGTTCATCGGCGGCGTCGATCACGAGTTCCTGCCGGGGTTCGCGGTCGGCGCGGCGTACACGTACCGCAAGTACGTCAATCCGGTCGTCGGCCTTCCCTACGACCCCGCGACGGGCACGATCATCCACAACACGGACTACGTGCAGTACGGGACGCTGTCGGGGACCCTGCCCAACGGAACGGCGTACGGCCCGGTGCCCGTCTATCAGGTCAATCCGGCATTGCTCGCCGAAATCGGCGGGTATCCGGGCGGCCTCTACTACACGAATCGCGGCGACTACGACCAGGTCTACAGCGGTGTCGACTTCACGCTGACCAAGCGCCTTTCCAACAAGTGGATGGCGCGGGCCAACTTCAGCTACGGCATCAACAACCAGCATCTGGGGTCGAATGGCTGTCCGGGCGACCCGAACAACGGGCCGCTCTACGGCGCGCCGTACGGTTTCTTCGAGAATGCGGTACAGACGACCTGCCGCAACGGCGACTACGTCAGCCAGCAATCGCAGGCGAGCGGCAGCCACTACTCCGTCTTCCTGAACTCGAAGTACGTCTACAACCTGAACGCGATGTATCAGCTGCCGCTCGATTTCAACATTGCCGCGAGCTTCTTCGGCCGGCAGGGCTATCCGATCAACTACTACTTGAACTCGACCGGGCCCGACGACGGACAGATCCGCGCGATCGCGGTCGTGCCCGTCAACGCGATTCGTTACCCGACCCTAAACGAGCTCGACTTGAGACTCGAGAAGGTCATCACCTTTGCCCAGACGGCGTCGGTCGCGGTCGCGCTCGATTGCTTCAACGCGATCAACACCTCGACGGTGCTCCAGAAGCAAAACTCGCTCTCGGCGGCCAACACGGACCAGGTCCGGGAAGTTCAAAACCCGTGGGTCCTGCGCTGGTCAGCGCGGGTTTCCTGGTAAGATCGCGCCTCACTCGTTCGTTTTCCGGCCGCCGGGAGAGGTCCCGGCGGCTTTCTTTTTGGGAGACGGAGACTTCATCCTGCGGGACCTTGCGGGGCCGGGAGCGCCGAGCCGCTCCTCTGGATCGAACCGGTCGGGCGGGCTCACCCTCCACTCTGATGGAGGGCTATCCATTTTCTTGAATCACGAGGTTGGTCCGGGCCGGTCGGCCATCTCTAGGCGCCATCCTAAGTTATTGAAACAAAAGAATGAAGTCGGTTGGAGGAGACAATGTTGCTGGTAGTCGCCCTTGGCTTCCGACTTGCTATTACTTGCGCCGTGATCCAAGTGGGTCTGAGGTCTTTTTCTCGATCCAGCAACTCTATAGAGGAGGGGAGTATGCCGAAACGGTTTCCGTTAGTGGTCTTGGCGATCGTGCTCGTAGCGATTTGCCTGGCCTCGGCACCTGCGTACGCGCAGCTGACCGGAGGCGTGTCGGTAGGCAACATCTACGGCAAGGCCGTCGACGAACAGGGCGCGGTGCTGCCCGGAGTCTCCGCGACGCTGTCCGGGGTCGGCGCGCCGCAGACGGTGACGACGGATGCCCGAGGGGAGTATCGGTTCCTGAATCTTGCCCCGGGCAAGTACACCATCAAGCTCGAGCTCTCCGGATTCGCAACCGTCACGCGCGAGAACGTCGTGGTCAACTACGGGAAGAACACCGAGCTGACCGAGACGATGAAGCTCTCCTCGGTGGCGGCGGCGGTCACGGTCACGAGCGAGACGCCGGTCATCGACACCCGCAAGGTGCAGACCGGAGCGGTCATGACACAGGAAGAGCTGAAGTCGATTCCGACGTCCCGGGATCCCTGGGTCATGCTTCAGGGCACTCCGGGCGTCATGGTCGACCGGGTCAACGTGGCCGGCAGTGAGAGCGGCCAGCAGTCGGCCTTCAACAGCAAGGGAACCGTCGCGGGGGCGTTCACCGTGGACGGCGTCAACTTCACGGACATGAACGCTCTGGGCGCCTCGGACGGCTATTACGACTTCGAGACGTTCCAGGAGATCCAGGTCGTCACGGGCGGCTCGGATCCGGCGCTGCAGGGTGCGGGCGCGCACATCAACATGATCACCAAGCGCGGCACCAACGAGGTGCACGGCAGCGCGCGGATCAACTACGTGAGCGACAGTTTCGAGGGAACGAACTACCCGCCGACGGCCGGGCGGCGCAACATTTCGAGCATTCAGGAATATGGCGTCGAAGTGGGCGGCCCGATCGTCAAGGACATGCTCTGGCTGTGGGGCGCTTACGGCCGCAACCAGATCAACATCAACGTCGGAGCGGGAACGCCTCCGACCAAGAGCGCGACGACCCTCGAAAATCTCAACGCCAAGCTGAACTTCCAGGCCATTCCGTCCAACTCCTTCAACGGCTGGTACCAGCACTCGAACAAGCTGGTGTTCGGACGCGGCGCGGGAGCGAATCGTCCCCAGGCGGCGACCACCGACCAGACGCTTCCCTACAACGCCTGGAAGGCGGAGGACTCCCAGGTCGTTTCCTCCAACTTCTTCTTCGACGTGGTGTACTCGGGATTGAACGGATTCTTCGGCTTGACGCCCGAGGGTAAGGGGCAGCTCGGCTACGACGGGTCCGTCTTTTCGGGCACGTCGCCCTACTACCTGGCGCAGACACAGCCGCAGTGGCAAATTCAGGCCCACACCTCCTTCTTCTTCAACACCGGCGACCTGGGCCATGAGCTGAAGGCGGGGTTCACGTACCTGACGGTGACCACGAACCTGCTCTCCGGCAGCCCGGCCAATCCGGCGCCTGCCAGCAACCCGAACCAGGCGGTCAAGGTGGGTTGGTTCACGAACGTCTACACGGATCCCACGACCGGGGCGACCATTCCGGCCGCCGGGATTTTCCGGGACGCGGCCTTCGGGATCACCGGCAATTACTACGGGGCGTACATCGGGGACACGATGACCTGGGATCGCCTGACCATGCAGTTGGGCGTTCGGTGGGACCAGCAGTCCGGAACGAACGCTCCGGCGATCGCAGCAGCCAATCCCTCCTACCCGGAAATCCTTCCCGCCATCAACTACGCCGGGGCTCCCAAGGACTTCACCTGGACCAACTGGTCTCCGCGCGTCGGTCTGACCTACGCGCTCGGCCAGAACCGCCAAACGGTCTTGAAGGCGAGCTACGCCAGGTTCTGTGACGCACTTGGCACCACCACGATCTCGTACACGAACCCGCTGGGCGGGTCCGCCGGGGCGTACTATCCCTGGAACGACGCGAACGGGAACGGGGTCGTCGACGTGGGCGAGGTGAACACGGCTGGCCCCCTGCTGGCCAACTACGGCTACAACCTCCAAGACCCGGGCAGCGCGGGTGTGTCGGCCAATGCGACGAATCCGAACCTCAAGGCCGGCACGACCGACGAGTTCGTCGGAGGCATCGACTACGAAATCACACCGGGATTCGCGGTCGGCGGCGCCTACACGTACCGCAAGTACATCAATCCGGTCGTCGGCCTTCCCTATGACCCGACGACGGGCACGATCGTCACCGCGGCGGATTACGAGCCGTACACGCTTCCTGGGGGAACGCTGCCGAACGGAATGGCCTACCCCTCCCAGAATGTCTACCAGATCAATGCGGCGACACTCGCCGCGATCGGCGGATATCCGGGAGGCTTCTACTACACGAACCGCGGGGACTACAACCAGACCTACAGCGGCTTCGACGTGACCCTGACCAAGCGCCTTTCGAACAAGTGGATGGCGCGTGCGAGCTTCAGCTGGGGCATCAACAAGCAGAACGTCGGCGCCAACGGCTGCCCGGGCGACCCGAACAACGGGCCGATCTACAAGGCTCCCTACGGGTTCGTCGAGTCCCCGACGCAGACCACCTGCCGCGACGGCGACTACGTCAGTCAGCAGTCGGCGGGCAGCGGCAGCCACTACTCGGTCTTCCTGAACTCGAACTACACGTACAACCTGAACGCGATGTATCAGCTGCCGCTCGATTTCAACATCGCCGCGAGCTTCTTCGGCCGTCAGGGCTATCCGGTCAACTACTACATCAACACGACGGCGCCCGGCGACGGGCAGACCCGCGCGATCGCGGTGGTGCCTGTCAACGATGTTCGTTACCCGACCTTGAACGAGCTCGACCTGAGGCTCGAGAAGGTCATCCCGTTCGCCTCGACGGCGTCGGTGACTGTCGCGCTCGATTGCTTCAACGCGATCAACACGGCGACAGTCCTGCAGAAGCAGAACCGGCTCGCCATTTCCAGCACCGACGTGGTCCGCGAAGTCCAGAATCCCTGGGTTCTGCGCTGGTCAGCGCGCGTTTCCTGGTAAGACCTCCTTCCATCGTTTCGGTGCCGCCGGGAATAAAAATCCCGGCGGCTTTTTTTTGGTCCCGATGATGTCGCGGCCGAAAGTTCGTTGGCTCGGGCCCGCGGCAGGTCTCCTCCTCGCGGTCCTGGTCGTTGTCGGCGCGCTCTATGCCAGACGGGTCGTCCCGGCCGCAGAGAAGCCTCAAGCGGCCGCGCCCTCCGGCGCGGCGGGCAAGCCGGACATCGTGCTCGTCACGATCGACACGCTGCGGGCCGACGCTCCCGGCTTTGCGGGCAACTCGCGGGTCTCGACCCCGACGCTCGATCGCCTGGCCAAACAGGGCCGCGTTTTTACGAGCGCTCACGCGCACAACGTCGTCACGCTGCCTTCGCACGCTAACATCCTGACCGGCCTCTATCCGTATCAACACGGCGTGCGCGAGAACGGGGGCTTCCGCCTCTCCTCAGACGTTCCGACTCTCGCGACACTCCTGCGGGCGAGGGGCTATGCGACCGGCGCCTTCGTGGGCGGCTTTCCGCTCGACTCCCGCTTCGGCCTGAACCGCGACTTCGACGTCTACGACGACCGCTACCCCAAGGGAGGCTCGGGCCTCGAGTTCGAGATCTCCGAGCGGCCCGCCGCGGCCGTGATCGCCGCGGCCGAGAAGTGGTACGCGGACAACGGCGGCAAGCCTCGCTTCCTGTGGGTTCATCTCTACGACTGCCACGCGCCATACCGCCCTCCGGGCGCCTTGGCCGAGCAGTACAAGAAGGACCCATACCTGGGAGAGGTGGCCGGAGTCGACGCGGCGCTCGATCCGCTCCTGACCCCGTACCTCGATGGAAAAATGCGGCGGGCGCTTCTGATCCTGACCGCCGATCACGGCGAGTCCCTGGGCGAGCACGACGAGGACACGCACAGCCTCTTCGGTTACGAGGCGACGCTCAAGGTTCCGCTCGTCGTCTGGTCCCGGGACCTCGTCGCCCCCGGCATCGACAGCCGCCCGGCCAGGCACGTGGACATCGCACCCACCATCGCCGCGGCCGCCGGCATTCCCAGGCCCTCGCCGTGGCCGGGCTCCTCTCTTCTTTTGCCGCCGGTGAGGGCTCCGGAAGACGCTTCCTACTTCGAGGCCTTCTCGGCGGCCTACAACTATGGGTGGGCGCCGCTCCGGGGCGTCGTCGAGGGCGGTTACAAGTTCGTCGACCTGCCCCTGCCGGAGCTGTACGACCTCAAGGCCGATCCGGGGGAGCGCCACAACCTGATCTCCGAGAATCCGGAGGAGGCGGGGCGCCTCCGCCGGTTGATTCCCGGCGAATCCGCGTTCGGCGCCGCTCCGCGCTCCAAACCCGACACCGAGTCGGTCGCCCGTCTTCGCAGCCTGGGGTATCTCTCGGGCAGCGCGACGGTCAAGGCCTCCTACAGCGCCAGCGACGACCCGAAGCGCCTCGTGGCGATCAATCGGGAGTTCGGGAAGTGCATCGAGCTCTACCAGCAGGGCGACCTGCGCGGCGCCACCGAGCTCGCCCGGCGGGTCGTCCAGGAAAGACCCACGATGGTGCTCGCCTACGTGCACCTGGCCTTCCTTCTGCGCCGGTCGGGCGATTCGCCCGGGGCGCTCGCCGTGTACCGGGCGGCGGCCGCGCGTGGAATTGCCAACGAGGAGCTCATCAAGAACTACGGCCTCGCGCTCTGCGAGGCCGGCCGTCCGGCCGAAGCGGTCAAGTTTCTGGAGCCTTTCTCGGGCACCTCCGACTCCGGGACGCGGAACGCGCTCGGAATCGCGCTCGCCGACGCGGGACGGGGCCCCGAGGCGGAGAAGGTCTTCGAAGGCGTGCTGGCGCTCGATCCGGAGAACGTCGAGGCCCAGGAGAACATGGGGATCGTGCGCCTGCGCGCGGAGGACCTCCCGGGCGCGCGCGACTGCTTTCGAAAGATCCTGGCGATCGACGCCGGCGCGCCGCGGGCCTGGAACGGTCTGGGAGTCGCCCTCGCCCGCCTGGGGGACGAGCGCGGGGCGATCGATTCCTGGTCCCGGGCCGTGGCGCTCGATCCGACGATGTACGACGCGCTCTTCAACCTGGGGCTGACGGCGGCCAAGGTCGGTTTGAGAGAGCAGGCGCGCCTTGCCCTCGAGCGCTTCGTTTCGGCGGCGCCGCCCGCCCGCTACGGCGCGGACATCGAGAAAGCCCGAGGCATCCTGAGATCGCTCGGAGTCGGCTGATGCGTGCCGGAAAGGGTTACATAGCCTGGATCGCCGCGCTCTTGCTGACGGCTTCCTGCCGTGGCGGGAAGACCTTTCCTCACGCCCCGGTCATCCTGATCTCCATCGATACGCTGCGCTCGGATCACCTTCCCGACTACGGTTACAAGGGAGTGGAAACTCCGAGCCTTCAGGCCTTCCGGAAGGACTCGATCCTGTACGAGCGCGCCTACTCCCAGGTGCCGCTGACGCTGCCTTCGCATGCGGCGCTCTTCACCGGCCTCCCGCCCTACGAGAACGGCGTGCGGGACAACATCGGCTTTCGCCTCTCGCCTTCGCACCAGACCCTGGCGGCGCTGCTGAAGGCTTCTGGCTATGCGACGGGAGCGGCGGTCTCGAGCTACCTGCTGCGCGGGGAGCGCGGAATCGGCGCCGGCTTCGACTCGTACGACGATCGGATCGAGAAGGTGGACCAAGGCGTGACCGAGCGAGCCGGGATGCAGACGGAGGCGGCACTCGAGCAATGGATCGACTCGGAAACCGGCTCGGGCAGCCTCCTCTTCGCCTTCCTGCATCTCTACGAGCCCCACACGCCCTACGATCCGCCGGAGCCATACAAGACGCGGTACGCCGGACGCCTCTACGACGGCGAGATTGCGGCCGCGGATGCCATCGTCGGGCGGCTGCTCGCGTACCTCAAGAAGAAGAATCTCTACGACCCGGCGATCGTCATCGTCTTGTCGGACCACGGGGAAGGCCTGAACGATCACGGAGAGGAGGAGCACAGCGTCCTGCTCTACCGCGAAGACATTCAAGTCCCGCTCTATCTCAAGCTGCCGGGCTCCCGCTCGGCGGGAAAAACGATCACGGCCCCGGTGGCGCTGACCGACGTCTTTCCCACGGTGGCGGCGCTGGTCGGCATTCCGGTGCCCGCATCCGTCCACGGCGTCAACCTGGTCACGGCCGGCGAGGAGCCGAGGGCCCTCGAGAGACGCGTCTACAGCGAGACCCTCTATCCGCGGCTCCACCTGGGGTGGAGCGATCTGGCTTCGCTGACGGATGGCGGGTATCAATACATCGAGGCGCCTCGGCCCGAGATCTACGACCTGCGCTCCGACCCGGCGGAGAAGCACGACTTGTCTGCCAGCCTTCCTCCGGCGTTCCGCTCGATGCGGCTCGATCTCTCCAGCCTGAATCGTCCCTTCGTTTCACCGGAGGCGTCTTCCTCGGAGGAGCTGAAGAAACTCGCGGCACTGGGCTACATCACGGTTCAACCTCCTGCCGCGCCGGAGAAGAATCTGCCCGATCCGAAGGACCGGATGGACTCGCTCGCCCTGTACCACCGCCTCTACGCCCTTTTCTTCGCGAAGGACTACGCGCAGACGATCGTGGTCGCGCGAGAGCTCCTGGCCAAGGAGCCGAAGGTCATCGCCGCCTGGAGGATGTTGGGCCTGAGCCTGGCGCGGACGGGAAAACCCGACGAAGGGATCAAGGTTCTCTCGGAGGGACTCGCGCAGTTGGGCCCGGGCGGGGTCGGCCAGGAGCTCTCCGAGGCCTACCAGGAACTGGCGGACTTGCTCGCGAGGCGCGGCGATCAGGCGGGCGCCGAGAAGGTCCTGCGCGAAGCCTTGCAGCGCAATCTCGCGACCGACGCGATCCGGCGCGATCTGGTCAAGATCCTGATCTTGACCGGGCGGACACAGGAGGCCCTGGTCCTCCTCGGTCCCCTGGAAGGGAAAGAGGACCCCGAGACCCTGGATTCCCTGGGTGTCTCGCTGGCCGAGGCAGGGCAGCTGGCGCAGGCCCGCGAGGCCTTTCAGAAGGCGCTGGCGATCAACCCCGGCAACCCGGACGTTTTGTCACACATGGGGACTCTCTCGCTTCGAGAACGGAACGCCGCGGCGGCCCGTCAGTGGTTCGAGAAGGCTCTGCAGAAAAATCCCAATCTTCCGGGGACGCTCACTTCGCTCGGAACGGCGCTGGTGCAGCTCGGCGAGGATCAGCAGGCGCTCGTCGCCTGGAAGAAGGCGATGGAGCTCGACCCGAAGCAGTACGACGCCCTGTTCAATCTGGCGATCCTGACCGGCCGGCATCGCCAGTTCGACGAGGCGCGCCAGTACCTCGAGCAATTCGTGGCCGTGGCGCCCCGTGACCGCTACGGCGAGGAGCTGGCCGAGGCCAACCGAATTCTGCGGAACATGAAGGCAAAGTCGTTGGGCCAGGGGTCAACCTCAGAAAAGGGTCAAAACCCGGAGTCCGCTCGCCGGCCTTCGTGATAGCCTAGACGAGGCTTTCGGGAGCCTTGCCATGAACCGTTCCCTGGCGCTCGCACTCGCGATTTCTCTCCTCGCGGGTCCCGGCACGGCTGGTCAAGATCCGTCCACAGGGGTTCAGGAATCGGCGGAAGTCGTTCTCGTCGAGGTGCCCGTGCGGGTCGCCGGTCGCGACGGGATGCCGATCCGGAATCTGACCGCGGCCGACTTTCAGGTCTTCGACAACGGCAAGAAACAGGAGATCGTCGGCTTCGACGCGATCGATCTCGCCGAGAAGATCCCGAACTCGACCGGCGAGTCGATCGACCCGGCCGGCCGCCGCCGCTTCCTCTTCCTCTTCGATCTCACCTATACGCGTCCCCGGGGCTTGCTCGAGGCCCGCGGCGCGGCCAAGGAGTTCGTGCTCAACGGGATGGGGGACGCCGATCTGGCCGCCGTGGCGACCTTTTCCATCGAAACGGGCATCCGCCTGATCGCGACCTTCTCCTCCGACCGCCTCCAGCTCGCTCGCGCGATCGATACCCTCGGTCTGACGCCCACGCTTTCGAAGGAGCCCGATCCGCTCGAGCTCGTCCACGACCAGCAGATGCTTCAGGCCCTGTCGGTCGGCGGAGTGGCGGCGAAAGCCAATCGTCCCAGCGCAGACGGTTCCTTGATCGACAGCCTCGAGACCCTGCGGGCCATGACCAACGCTCTCGACGATCGCTACGCGCGCGGCCGGATCAACCACATCATCCGGTCTTTCGAGGACTTGGCGACCGTGCTCGACGTCCTCGCCGGCCGCAAGGACATCATCTATTTGTCCGAGGGCTTCGAGAGCCGGCTGCTCGTGGGCACGAAGGAGACGACGCAGGAGAGGGAATGGATCACGACGGGCCAGATCTGGAACATCGACAGCGACAAGCGGTTCGGGAGCTCGGCTCTCCAGAACCAGCTGGAAATCATGTCCGCGCTGTTTCGGCGTTCGGACTGCGTCATCCACGCGGTCGACATCGGCGGAATCCGGAGCGACGCGGAGATCTCGACGATCGAGCCGACGCGGGTGGACAACTCGCTCTTCGAGTTCGCGAATGGGACCGGCGGCGAAGTCTTTCGGAACGAGAATGATTTTCGGAAGGGGCTCGCGGAGCTCCTGCACCGGACCAATCTCGTGTACGTTCTCGCCTTCCGGCCCAACCGCTTGTCGGGCAAGGGGGAGTTCCACGAGCTCAAGGTGAAGGTCCGGACCTCCGGGGCGCGGGTATCGGCGCGGGCGGGCTACTACGAGAAAAAGGCCTTCAAGGTGCTCTCGCCGCTCGAGCGCGGGCTGCTCGCCGCCGACATCATCGCCAATGAGATCCCGGTCTCACAGGTCCCGGCCCGCGTGTTGGCGTCGCCCCTTCCGGACGCTCGAGGACCGGCGCGGGTGCCCGTGCTCGTGGAAGCGTCGGGTCCGGAGCTACTCCTGGCGCAGAGCGGCTCGAGCCTGCCCGTCGAGATGTACGTCTACGCGTACGACGACGAGGGGCGGCTGCGAGACTTCTTCACCCAGGGAGTCTCGATCGACCTCACCGTCAACCGCGAGCGGCTCGAGAGGGGCGGGCTGCGTTACTACGGACAGCTCACGCTTCCGCCGGGTCAATACCGCGTCCGGGCGCTCATCCGAAACGGCGAGACCGGCCGAATGGGGTTCGTGGCCGAGACGGTCCGGGTCCCCGACTTTTCGGTAAGGGAGCCCTACCTGGCTCCGCCCGTGTTTCTGGCGAGCTCCGCCGAGGGAGTCTTCGTGCGAGGGCGCCTCGGCGCCGTCGGCCGGTCCATGGCGGCGGAGTTGATCTTGCCCCCGGCCGGGAGCCGCGGTCTCATGCCCGTCGCGCTTCCCGAAGTGCGCTCCGGCAACCCCTCCCAGGTCTCGCTCGTCGCCTACTACTTCGGTCCGCACCAGCCGCAGTCGCTCAAGATCGGAGCGCAGGTCCTCTCCGACGAGGGGAGACCGCTCAAGGACGGGGCGCTTCAGCTCGTGAGCCAGTCGTCAGCCGAGCCCGACGGCAAGCAGGTTCTCGTAGTTGCCTTCACACCGGAGACGCTCTTACCGGGCCGCTACTCCCTGCGAGTGTTCCTGCAAGACCCGGCGACGGGGAAGGCGGGATACGCGTCGGCGCCCTTTCTGGTCCGGTAGTCTCCGCCGCGCCGTTCCCCGTGTCGGTTGATCCGATCGACTGGTCCCGCTCCATGTGCCTCCACCGCCTGGTGCGCGCCCTTCTCATCAGTCTTGCTCTGATTCTGTCCGGAGCCTCCGCGGATGCGGCTGAGCCCGGGACCGACCTCGGCAAGCAGCTGGCCGCGGTGAGGCGTCGGGCGGCCGCGGTCTCTCCCGGCACGCCGGCGGCGCGCGACCTCGCCCGGGACCTCGCACAGATCGGTGTGGGCTACCTCGAGGCGGGCGACACGGGCCGCGCCATCGAGCTGCTCGAGGAAGCGTATGGATGGAACGAGCAGGACGGCCTGCTCCTCGCGGAGCTGACGCTTGCGTACGTCCGCGCCGAAAATTATCCGTTTGCCCGTTTCTATCTCGAGCTTGCCGAGCGGCAGGCCGCGGGAGCGCCTCCCGAGATCTACGGGACCCTGGGCGACGTCTACTACGGCTTGAATCGCGTCGAGGACGCCGTTCTGGCCTGGGAGCAGTTCGAGCGATTGCGCGGCCACGACCCGAGCGTCCTGAAGCGGTTGTCGGCTGCTCGCCAGGAGCTCTCGCTCGCGCGCGGGCAGAAGGTGTTGGAGCTCGACGACTTCACGATCTACTCGGATGCCGCCATCTCTCCCGACATGGTCGACCGCGTCTCCCAGCACCTGGCCGAGGACTACACGGCGATGTCGGGCTTCTTTCAGGTGCGCCTCCCGTATTCCCAGGTCGTCATCCTCTACGCGGGGCGCGCGTACTTCTCGCTCGTCTCCATACCGGATTGGGTCGGCGGGCTCTTCGACGGGAAGATCCGCATCTCGCTCGATCCCGAGGGCGGCATGACGCCCCGCCTCGACGCGGTCCTGCGCCACGAGCTCTCGCATGCGCTCATCCGGCACGCCTCCGGCGATCGGGCGCCGGGTTGGGTGCACGAAGGACTCGCGCAGTGGTTCGAGGGCAAGCGGTTGACGATTCACGACCAGCGCGAGATCTTCAAGAACCGCCGGCCGGTCTCGATCGCCGAGATGGACGAGAGCTTCGGGCGCAAGACCGATCGCGCGACGGCTCAGTCCAACTACGGCGAGGCGCTCGGCTTGATCGAATACCTGATCCAGCACCGGGGCGAGGGAGCGCTCGTCTGCCTGCTGCGAGATCTGGCCGAAGACATGTCGATCGAGGAGGCCCTGGATCGGGAGACCGGCCTGACTCCGGGCCGGCTGGTCTCTGCGTGGAAGGCCTGGGTCGGCCTCTGAGGAGATCCGCGAAGCCGCGAAGGGCCTACGCCCGCCGGGCGAGCGGCCTCGACTCTCGGGGCGTCTCTTCTCGCATGGCGAGACGTTCGGCGCGCGCCTCCCGGGCTCGGCTCCCGTTGGCGAGCCACCAGTGTCGGGCGCGCTCTTCCGTCCACTGCGTGGAGACGGGAACGGATCGCAGCCGCTCCACGAGCTCCTTGGTGGTTTGCGGCCGGTTGTTCGGATCCTTTTCGAGGCAGGCGAGGATGATGCGGTCGAGCTCGGCCGGGATGTGGCCCTCGAGGCGCCGCGAGGGGGGTTCGGGCCGCTTCTGGATGTGGTCCATGAGGACCTGCATGGGTGAGCCCTCCTCGAAGACCCGGTGGCCGGTGACCAGCCAGTAGGCGACACAGCCCAAGGCATAGATGTCGGTGCGCCAGTCGACGTCGGGCGAGCCCAGGCCCATCTCGGGGGACATGTAGCCCGGCGTTCCGGCGATCACGCCGGCGACCGTGACCTGGCTGGGGTCGTTCGAGGCCGGGTTCTTGACCAGTCCAAAGTCGAGCAGCTTGACGAAGTCCCAGTCGGGCCCGTACCGGCAGACGTAGATGTTCGCCGGCTTGACGTCACGATGGATCAGGCCCCCTTCGTGCGCCTCTCCCAGCGAATGGCAGGTCTGCTCCAGCAGAAAGATGGCGCGCTCCGGAGGCAGGGGCCCAAATTGGTGGACCAGTGTCTCCAGGTCGAATCCCTCGAGCAGCTCCATGACGTAGTAGAACGTTCCGTCCTCGGTCGTGCCGTAGTCATAGACGTCCACCGTGTGCGGCGAGCGCAGCGCCGCGGTCGCCCGCGCCTCCCGCTCGAAGCGGCGCAGGAGCTCGCGCGCGTCGGAGCTCGGGTCGATGCGGATCAACTTGACGGCCGCCGCGCGCGCGAGAAGGCGATGGCTGGCGCGCCAGACCTCGCCCATTCCCCCGCGGCCGAGCAGCTCTTCGAGCCGGTAGCTGCCCATTTCCTGACCCTTGCCGGCCGCGATCGCGAGCTCGAAGACGATACGGGAGACCACGAGCGAGACGCAGCCGGCGACCACGGTCGGCACGAAGAGAAGAAATGCCGTCAGCCAGCTCGGGCGGGCGCTTCCGGCGAGCACGTTCAAGAACAGCGACACGGGGTCCATCAGCGCCGCGGCGGCCGTCGCGAGCGCGGTCTTTCCCCAGGTGTTCGGCACGACGAGAGGAAAGGCCAGGATCCAGACCGCGACAGCGGACCAGCCCCGGGGAATCACGTCCGGCCGCATCGAAATCGAGTGGAACATGATGCCGAGGCAGAGCGCCTCGCCGACCTCGTACAGGAGACCGAGATCGAGCAGCTTCTCGGAAGGCAGCATCTCCCGGTAGGCGATCCAGGCCACCGAGAGGGACAGTCCGAGGTTGCCGAGAACCGCGAAGAGCCACAGCGCCCCCGTGGTCGAGCGCGGGTCGAGCGGAACGATGACTCGGTCGAGGACCGCGAAGAGGGTCGAGGCCACCGCGGCGAGCGTGGCGATGATGGCGAGTCGCCGGGCCCCCGCGGCGAGCAGGTCCGGCCGCAGAGACCCCGTGGTGGCGGGACCCGCGCCGCTTTTCGGAGCGGCGGGGTCGGGGGTCTGCTTGCGGATACGAAGGGTCATCGGGGTGCCCGGGACGATTCTAGATCGAAGGGCCCGGGCGGTGCGGCGGGCCATCTTTCGCCCGGGCCCTGCGGTTGCCCCGGCCGGCGCCGGATCAGCTCGGCAGCTTCAGCCCTTTCTTCGGCTTGACGCAATTCGTTCCACCCCGAAGGACGCAGAGCCGGTAGACCACGTCGTCGCTCCAGTAGTCCAGGCTGTACTTCACGTCTCCCCAGGAATTGAAATACTCCTTGTTGAGCGAATCGGTTCCAACGATCGTGTCGGCTCCCACCCGCCGGTCGGCGCCGGCGGCGAGCAGGTCCCCCGTCGCCGAGGCCTTCACCATGAACTCGATCGAGGCCTCCCCGACGAACGGCGGCTTGCCCGTGATGAAGGTCCAGAGGAAGCTCGCGGCGCCGCCGTAGGGGACTCCTTTCGAGACGACTTTCAGCGGCGTGCTGGCCTGCTGGCCGTTGGTCAGGGCCACTTGGACGCGCATGACGCCGGGCCCGGGTTGTTCAACCATTTCGTAGTCCGCCGAGAGCTTGTGCTGGAGCGTGGCGCCGAAGCTGTTCACCAGCTCCTGCAGGTCCTTGAGCTGGTCCTTCGAGAGCTTCCAGTTCGGATCGCTCCAGATCGTCACGGGCTCGAGCAGGATCTTGCTGTAAGCGGCCCAGTCTGCCTGGGGGTTCCGGTAGACGAGCAGCTCCTCCTCTCCGGGCTTGCCCGGCTGGAGCAGGGAGCGGTAATCCCCGAGGAAGCCGGAGGGCTTCACATTTCTCGCCTGACTGCTCGTCGCGCAGGCGGCGAGCAAGCAGGAAGTGACTACGAGAAGGATGGCGAACAACCGCTTCATCGCACGCTCCATTCCGTCCGGGGCAAGGGAGTCCGCTGGGAGATTCGAGCGCAAGCTTACAAAAATTCCGGCCGGTCGGCGCCGCGGTGAGTGCGGGTTTCTTCGGCCGGTCCCTCGCGCGAGGCGGTGCTTTGGACGTACACTGGCTCTCGTCAGACGGGGGAGCCGACTCCGCCTTTGCCTCGAGAGGCCTCGGCGGAAGGCTGAGAGTCCGACGGCGTCCTTCGGCCGCGTCGGAGACCCCAAGAGGACCTGATGCGGGTAATGCCGCCGTAGGGAGGTCGAGATGAGCGTCCGCCGGGATTCCCTTCCCACCGATCGAAGTGCCCGCCGGGAGCCGCTGCCGGGATCGCGCAAGGTCTACGTCTCCGGGCCGCGCGGCCTGCGCGTGCCCTTTCGGGAGATCACACTCCATCCGAGCCGCGGGTTGCGCGGCGAAGCGGAATTACACCCACCTCTGCGGGTCTACGACACCTCGGGGCCGTACACGGATCCGGAGGCGGCGATCGATCTCGAGCAGGGACTGCCGGAACTGCGGCGTCCCTGGATCCTCGCCCGCGGAGAGTACGTCGAAAGCGATCCCCTGAGGGTCAGCGCCCCGGCGCTGGCGATGACCCGCCGGAGGAAGGTGCTGCGCGGCCGGGGACCGGTGACCCAGATGCACTATGCCCGCAAGGGAATCGTCACGCCCGAGATGGAGTTCGCGGCGATCCGGGAGAACCGCGATCCCGAGTTCGTCCGCAGCGAGGTCGCGCGCGGCCGCGCCATTCTGCCGGCCAACATCAACCATCCGGAGTCGGAGCCGATGGTCATCGGCCGGAACTTCCTAGTCAAGATCAACGCCAACATCGGCAACTCGGCCGTGATCTCCGAGATCTCGGAGGAGGTGGAGAAGATGACGTGGGCCACGCGCTGGGGCGCGGACACGGTCATGGATCTCTCGACCGGCCGGAACATCCACGAAACGCGCGAATGGATCCTGCGAAATGCTCCGGTACCGATCGGTACGGTCCCCATTTACCAGGCCCTGGAGAAGGTGGACGGCAAGGCGGAGGAGCTGACCTGGGAGGTTTACCGCGACACGCTGATCGAACAGGCCGAGCAGGGTGTCGACTACTTCACGATCCACGCGGGGGTGCTCTTGCGCTACGTCCCGCTGACTGCCGGCCGGGTGACGGGCATCGTCTCGCGCGGCGGGTCGATCATGGCGAAGTGGTGCCTGGCGCACCATCGGGAGAGTTTCCTTTACACCCGCTTCGACGAGATCTGCGAGATCTTGAAGACCTACGACGTATCCTTTTCTCTCGGCGACGGCCTGCGCCCGGGCTCCACGGCGGACGCCAACGACGAGGCGCAGTTTGCGGAGCTCGAGACCCTCGGGGAGCTGACCGAAAGGGCCTGGAAGCAGGACTGCCAGGTCATGATCGAGGGCCCGGGACACGTGCCGATGCACCTGATCGAGTCGAACGTCCAGAAACAGCTTGCGATCTGCCACGAGGCTCCGTTCTATACGCTCGGGCCCCTGGTGACCGACATCGCGCCCGGCTACGACCACATCACCTCTGCCATCGGCGCCGCGATGATCGGCTGGTTCGGCACGGCCATGCTTTGCTACGTGACGCCCAAGGAGCACCTGGGACTCCCGAACCGGAAGGACGTCAAGGACGGCGTCATCGCCTACAAGATTGCGGCGCACGCCGCAGATCTGGCCAAGGGGCACCCGGGGGCTCGCCTCTGGGATGACACGCTGTCGAGAGCCCGCTTCGAGTTCCGCTGGGAAGACCAGTTCCACCTGGCGCTCGATCCCGAGACCGCGCGCGAGTTTCACGACGAGACCCTGCCGGCCGAGGGAGCGAAGCTCGCGCACTTCTGCTCCATGTGCGGCCCGCACTTCTGCTCCATGAAGATCACCCAGGACGTCCGAGACTACGCGGCAACCCTCGGTGTGGCGGATGAAGAGGCCCTCCGACGGGGGATGGATCAGAAGTCGGAGGAGTTCCGGACGGAAGGCGGAGAGATCTACCGCAAGAGCTGACGCGAAAATCGAGGTCGTTCGTCCTTCGAAAAGGGGCATCCGTCCTCGGTTGCGAAGAACGTCGCTCGCGTTTAAGAGTTCTGGCAGGACCGCGATACGCTGTCCGCTTCATTGGAGGTACTGCCATGGCCGAAGTTACGCGTCACAATCCCGGTTCCTTTTCCTGGGCGGAGCTCGCGACGACCGATCCCGCCGCCGCCAAGAAGTTCTACACGTCGCTTTTCGGGTGGAGCATCCAGGACAACCCGATGGGTCCGGGCCCCGAAGACATCTACACGCGGCTGCTTCAGACGAACAAGGACGTCGGCGCGCTCTACCCGATGCGCCCGGAGCAGAGACAGCAGGGCGTGCCTCCGAACTGGCTTCCCTACGTCACCGTCGCGTCCGTCGAGGAGACCGCGAAGAAGGTCAAGAGGCTGGGCGGCAAGGTCCTGACGGAGCCCTTCGACGTCATGACCTTCGGCCGGATGGCGGTGCTGCAGGATCCTTCGGGAGCCACCCTCGCCTTGTGGGAGGCCCGCGAGTCCATCGGCGCGCAGCGCGTTAACGAGCCCGGCGCGTTCTGTTGGATGGAGCTCCTGACCAACGACACGCCCAAAGTGGGCAAGTTCTACTCGGAGCTTCTTGGTTGGAACGCGAAGACATCGACCGTCGATTCGAGCTACACGGAGTTCTGGCAAGGTGACATGCCCATCGGCGGAATGATGGGCATTCGGCCGGAGTGGGGTCCCGTGCCCCCGCACTGGACGGTGTACTGGCAGGTCGAGGATGTGGATGCCGCGACCAAGAAAGCGACGTCGCTGGGAGCCAAGGTCCTGGCCGGCCCGCAGGATATTCCGACCGTGGGCCGCTTCTCGTCGCTCCAGGATCCGCAGGGCGCGAGCTTCTCGATCTTCAAACCCGCCCCCCGAGCCTAGACGGTTTCTTCCCGCGGCGCTCTCCGTCCTCCGTCCCCTCTGCCTCTGGGCGAGGGGACGGGGTCAGCGCCGCTGCCTAGAGCTTCAGGAAGATCCTCTTCCGATAGAGCAACCCCGCCACCGCCACGAAGACCGCCAGGAACGCCAACGCGAAGAGGAGCGACCCGAGCCTCGGGTCGGCGAAGCGGTCGAAGGCGCCGAGGAAGATCGCCGCGTAGAGGGAGCGCGGCTTTCCGGAAGCGCTCGGCAGCTTGACCCAGAGCAGCAGCAGCGTCGCGAGAAGCGACATCGTGAAGATGGCGAGCGCGTTCATCCCGAGCCAGCGAAAAGGCGCCGCCCAGGCCTTCCAGCCGCGCACGTCGACGATCCAGACGCACAGGGCGAGGCCCACCGCCGCGAGCCCTGCCATCAGGAGCGCGTAGGAAGAGGTCCAGAGATTCTTGTTGATCGGGAAGACCGTTCCCCAGAGAACACCGAGGGTGGTGGCAAGAGCGCCGGAGGCCATCAGACCGACGAGTCTCGGCCTCCAGGACGTCCGCGCGCGCAACAGCTCTCCGGCCAAGGCGCCCGCGAGCACCGAGGCGATCGCGGGAATCGTCGAGAGGGGGCCCTCCGGGTCCCATCCCGGCTTCCAGGTGTGGTCGCCGAGAACGAGCCGGTCGACGTAGGCCGCCAGGTTTCCTTGGGCGTCGAGCCTTCCGGCGCCGAAGCCCGGCACGGGCACTTGCGCCATCAGCACGGCGTATAGGAGCAGGAGCGTCGCCGCCGCGGGAAACAGCCCCCGCCGCCCGAATGCCAGGTAAAGGATCCCACCGACCAGGTAACAGACGCCGATGCGCTGCAGGACGCCGGGGATCCGTAGGCTTGCCTTGTGGAAGAGCAGAAACGAAAGAACGTTCAACCCCAGGCCGATCGCGAAGATAGCCACGGCGCGCTCCACGGTGTGGAGGGCGAGATCCTTTGGCCGCGCGCCCTTCTCGATCCGCCGCCCGAAGGAGAAGACCATCGAAACGCCGACGGCGAAGAGGAAGAAGGGGAAAATCGTATCGGTATAGGTCCAACCGTTCCACTCGGCGTGCAGGAGCGGCGGGTAAACGTGGGCCCAGGTGCCCGGCGTGTTGACGACGAGCATGCCCGCGATGGTCAAGCCCCGGAAGACGTCGAGGGAGACGAGCCGCGATTTCGGGGCCGAGGATTGCGGAGAAGGCGATTCCGCGGGGACCACCCTAGCCCGCATTATTCATGAACGACTCCGGCCGCCGCTCCGATCTTTTCCGGCGAATGCGGCGTCAGCGCTCCTCGACGATGCCCCGGCATCGCCGTCGTCACGCCTCCTTGCCTCGCCGAAAAATCTCTGTCGCGGACAAGGTGTACCCGGGTGCCATGACGACCTCACGCCACAGAACCGTTCCCGCCCATTGATTTGCCTCGTGTTTCGGCCGGGTGTCCATGAGTAATCCGGGCTAGCGACCGAAGCTGCCCGCCAGGCCGTCCGGCTCCTTTCCCGCCGTGAGCCGGCCCACAACCGTCAGGGTCTCCAGATCGAGCACCGAGACGACGTCCGCATTGGTACAGGCTACCCAGGCGCGCTTGCCGTCGGGTGCCACGAGCAGCCCTACCGGGACCGGGCTCTTTCCGAACTGGGTCGAGAAGAGACGCTGCGCGGCGCCCGGGACGGATTCCTGGTCGATCTGGATCCGCCCGATCTCGCGCCGGGCGGCCACGTCGATCACCGCCACGTCCCCCGACTTGGCGCAGGAGACGAGCGCCCGCCGGCCGTCCGGCGTGATCTTGACGCGGATGGGGAAGGCGACCGCCGAAACCGAGGCGACGACCTCGAGCCCGTTGGCGTCGATGACCGAGACCGTGTCGGCCTCCCGGTTGGTCACCCAGACCTCCCGACCGTCGGGTGTCATGGCGATGCCCTCGGCACCTTTTCCGGTCGGGATCTGGCGGATCGCTTTGCGTCCCTCGACGGCCGTCACGGACCCCGAACCGATGTTGGCGACGAAGGCTCGCCGCCCGTCGGGTGTGGCGACCACCATGTGCGAGATCTCCTGGAACGTCGGGATGCGAGTCTCGACGCGGCGCGCCTTGGGGTCGAGCAGGAGCAACTCTCCCAGGCCTTCCGCCGTCACGAGCAGCCTCCCATCGGGCAGCGCCGCCAGGCCGTGGGGCCGCGCGCCTTCGGGCAGTTCGATGCGGCCGAGACTCGCGCCCTTATCGATGTCGAGCAGCGTGATCGTGTGCCCCGGCTTCGCCCGGTCGCCGTAGTCGCTGACCGCGCACGACCGGCCATCGCCGAGCACGACGGCTTCGTGCGGAGCGTGCCCGACCGGCACGGTCGCGAGAACCCTTCCGTTGGAGGCGTCGAGGATCGAGGCCGTGTCGTCGGACTTGTTCAGCACGACGAGGCGGTCGGCCGCCTGCGCCACGGACGCGACCGCGAGGCCGGCGAGAAGCGCGAGACAGAACGGCGCAACGCGGTTCATGAGAGCGGCGCGGAAGGCGGCCGTCTCAGCCGCCGATGACCTCGAGCTCGAGCAGTCGCTCGGAGAGGCCGTCCGCGACTCCCGCGGTGACCGCGTAATCGTCCTCGATGCGAACGCCGAACTTGCCCGGCATGTAGATTCCCGGCTCGACGGTCACCGTGTTGCCGGCGGAGAGCGGCGTCTGGTTGCCGTGAACCAGATAGGGAGACTCGTGGCCATCCATGCCGAGCCCGTGTCCGAGCCGGTGGGTGAAGAATTGCCCGTAGCCGGCATCCTCGATGACCTTGCGGGCAGCGCGGTCCACTTCCTCGGGAATCGCCCCGGCCTTGAGCGCCGCGATCCCGGCCGTCTGAGCGCGCTCGACGATGTCGTGGACCCTTCGAACCTCGTCCGAGGCGCTCCGGAAGACGGCGGTCCGCGTCACATCGGAGTTGTACCCGCGGACCTTGCAGCCCGAGTCGATCAGGATGACGTCTCCCGAATCGAGGCGGCGTTCCTGCGGCCCGCCGTGCGGGAAAGCCGACGAGGGCCCGAACTGGACGAGCCCGTCGCCCTGGACTCCCAGCTTCCGGTATTCCTCCGCCAGGATATCGGCGACCTGACGCTCCGTCATGCCCTTCCGGATGCGTTGGTGCGTGGCCGCGATCGCCAGGATGGTTCTCCCGGCGGCCGCGTGGATGAAGACCTGCTCTTCCTTCGACTTGATGCGGCGCAAGGCGTCGAAGACCGGTGTTGCGTCCTCGAGGGTTCCGGGAAAGACCGCGGCGAGCCTCGCCACCGTCTGATAGGGGGTCGATCCCTCCACACCGACTGCCCTGGCACCCTCGAGCAACTTCGCCGACAAGGCGATGGGATTCTCGTCCTCGTTCCACGGCTTCACTTCGTCCACGACGGCGTTTCGCCGGTGGTTGGCCTCCTCGAAGCTCGGGGTCACCAGGATGGCGGGCCCGTCGGTCAGGAGGAGCAGAGCGGTCAGGCGCTCGCTACCCTGGATCGCGAGGTCCGCGGCGTAGGCGAGGTTGGTCGAGGGGGTCACGAACAGGGCACCGAGCCCCCGCTCCTTGGCCGCGGCTCGGAGCCTCGCCTGGCGCCCGCGGAAGGCCTCCGGGGGGAGCGGCGGTGGAAGGGCGGGGAGCGCGGCGGCGGCAAGAGGCGGGCCTGGCAGGGCGGCCGCGGCCAGCGCGGCGCCGGCGGTCGCTATCAGGGTTCGGCGGGTGACGGGCATCGGCGCTCCTTGCTCACACTTTCTTTCCAGGCGGGCGTTAGGATATCGGTTTCGAGGAAAGGAGTCGCCATGCCCTACGATCCGATGATGGTTGCCCCGATGCGCGAGGAGCTCGCGCGCCTGGGCTTCCACGAGCTGCGCCGGCCGGAGGACGTGGATCGGGAGCTGGCGTTGCCGGGGAGAGTCCTGCTCGTCGTCAATTCCGTCTGCGGCTGCGCCGCGGGAGCCGCCCGGCCGGGTGTGGCGCTGTCGCTCAAGCATCGCGAGGCGCCGCAGCGGCTGGCGACGGTCTTCGCGGGGCAGGATGTCGAGGCGACGGCGCGCGTCCGGAGCTATTTCGGAGGAAAGGCACCGTCGTCCCCCCAGGTGGCGATCCTCGAGGACGGCCAGCTGCTCTTCCTGCTGCAGCGTCACGAGATCGAGGGCCGCACCCCCGAGCAGGTGGCCGCGGCCTTGACGGCCGCCTACGACCGTCTGTCCCAGAAGGCGACCGCCTAGCGGGCCCGCTTCAAGTCCGCGGCGATTTCGCGGGCGGCGTTTGACCCGGGAGCGCCGGTGACACGGCCGCCGGGATGCGTCCCGGCGCCGCAGAGGTAGAGACCCGGAATCGGCGTGCGATAGCGCGCCCAGCCCAAGAGCGGCCGCATCGTGAAGATCTGGTCGAGCGCCTGCTCGCCGTGAAAGATGTGGCCGCCGGTCAGCCCGTAGACGTCCTCGAGCTCGCGGGGCGTGATGACTTGCCGCGCGAGGATCGCGGAAGAGAGCCCCGGCGCGTATTCCTCGAGCGTTTGAACGACGGCATCGCCGAAGGCCTCGCGGCGGCTGGCCCAGTCGCCCTCGCGAAGGCGCTCGGGCGCGTACTGGACCGTGACCGACATCACATGGGCGCCGGCCGGGGCGAGCGAGGGGTCGAGCACGGTCGGAATCGTCACGTCGCAATAGGGGTGCGGCGAGAACGCGCCATACTTGGCGGCGTCGAAGGCCCGCTCCAGATAGTCGATCTCCGGGCCGATGTGAATCCTCCCGGAAAGCAGGGCCCCGTCGCCGTCGAGGCCCTGGAACCTCGGCGGCTGTGCCAGGGCGAGATTCACTTTTCCGACGGCGCCGGAGCTGCGGAAGTTTCGGATGCGGTTCAAGAAATCCGGGTCGAGGTCGGTCGGGTCGATCAAGGAGAGAAACGTGCGTTTCGGGTCCGCGTTGGAGACGACGGCGCGGGCAGGAATCTGCTCGCCGGTCGAAAGCACCACGCCGCGCGCCTGTCCATCGCGGACGTCGACGCGAGCGACGTGCGACCCGCAGCGGATCTCCGCGCCGAGTCCTCGGGCGGCGGCGGCCAGGGCCGCGGTCAGCGCGCCCATACCCCCCTGGATGAAGTCGGCGGGGCCGGCGGAGTGCGGCTCGATCGCCGCCTGTACGAGCAGGTTCGCGCCGGTGCCCGCCGACCAGGGCCCGCCGAACATGCCGTAGATGCCCCGCGCGGCGATCGCGGCCCGCAGCAGCTCCGTTTGGAACCACTCCGAGACGAGATCCGCCACGGCCATCGGTCCCCATCGCAACAGACGATAGGCATCCTTGCGGGGAAGCCTGCGGAAGTCCTTGCCCAGCTTGAGCAGCTTCCACACGTCGCCCGCCTCCGGGGCATCGACCGACGGCGGGGTGAGCGACAACAGGGGACGAGCGAGGCGCCCGATGCGGCCCAGACTCTCGTGAAACTCGCCGTAACGCTGGGCGTCCTTCTCCGAGTGCCGCGCCAGGGCGGTTGCCGTGCGCGCAGGATCGTCATACAGGGGTAAGTGCTTGCCCACCGGGGAGAGCGCGAGCACCCGGACCTGAGGGCGCAGCCACCGCGCCCCGTGGCGCTCGAGGTCGAGCTCCCTGGCGATGTGAGGCAGGAGGGGTCCCGCGGAGTGCGCGAGGGTCGGGCACCGAAAACCCGGATGAATCTCCTCGGTGACCGCGGCGCCGCCCACCGTTTCTCGCCGCTCCAGGACGAGCGGCGAGAACCCGGCCTTGGCGAGGTAGGCGGCGGCAACCAGTCCGTTGTGGCCGCCGCCGATGATCACGACGTCGCGTGTCTCAGGCAAGCCGTTCTCCGCTCACGCCCTTACCCTGCCCCGCCGCCAGTCGGAAAGCAGTTTCATCGCCGCGTTGCGACCGGGCGCGCCCATGATCCCGCCGCCCGGATGCGTCGCCGAGCCGCAGAGATACAGGTTGCGAACCGGGGTCCGGTACTGAGCCCAACCCGGCGCCGGCCGCAGGAAGAAGAGCTGCTCGAGGGTCAGCTCTCCCTGGAAGATGTTTCCCTCCGAGAGGCCGAACTCGCGCTCGAGGTCGAGCGGCGTCAAGACCTGCCGGTGCCGGATCAGGCTCTTCAAGTTGGGCGCGTGCTCGGCGATCGTGTCCACGACCGTGTCCCCGAAGGCCTCGCGCTCGGTGTCCCAGTTCCCCTTCAGGTTGTACGGGGCGTACTGGACGAAGCAGGACATGACGTGCTTGCCGGGCGGCGCGACCGACGGGTCGGTCAGGCTCGGGATGACGATGTCGACGTAGGGGCGCCGGGAGAAGTGACCGTACTTGGCCTCGTCGTAGGCGCGCTCCATGTAGTCGACGGAGGGCGAGATCGAGATCGCGCCGCGCAGGTGCGCGCCTTTCCCAGGCAGGCACCGGAAGTCCGGCAGCCCGTCGAGAGCGAGGTTCACCTTGCCGGAGGACCCGCGGAACTTGTAGCGCTCGATGTCTTCGACGAAGTCGGACGGCAAGAGCTTCGACTCCATCATCTTCAGGAAGGTCAGGCGCGGGTCGACACTCGAGCAGACGACCTGCGCCGAGATCTCCTGGCCGTTTTCGAGGACGACGCCCGTTGCCTTGCCGTTGCGTGTCGCGATGCGGGCGATCGCGGCGTTCGTCCGGATCTCGGCGCCCGCCTCCCGCGCGGCGTCGGCGATCGCGTTGGAGATCGCGCCGGTGCCGCCCCGCGCGAAGCCCCAGGATCGGAAGGCCCCGTCGATCTCCCCCATGTAGTGGTGCAGCAGCACGTAGGCCGTGCCCGGCGAGCGCACTCCGAGGAAGGTCCCGATGATCCCCGAGGCCGACATGGTCGCCTTGAGCACGTCGGTCTCGAACCACTGGTCCAGGAAGTCGATCGCGCTCATGCTCATGAGCTGGACCTGGTTGTACTGGTCCCCGGGCGAGAGCGCCTGGAAGCGGCGGCCCAAGCGCAGCAGGTCGACGAAACCCTTCCAGTCGCGAGAGGTCGGATCGACCGGGGTCATCGAGAGGATCGGCTTGACGAACCGGCCCATGTCGACCATCGCCTTGCCGTACTCGTCGTAGGCCTCGGCGTCGAGCTTCGAGTGCCGGGCGATCTCGCGGCGCGTCTTGAAGTGGTCGTTGACCCTCCACAGGTAGTCGCCGTTGCTCATCGGCGTGAACGTGCCGTCGAGCGGCAGGATCTCCAGGCCATGGCGCGGCAGGTCGAGCTCCCGGATGATCTCCGGCCGCAGCAGAGAGACCACGTAGGAGCACACGGAAAACTTGAAGCCGGGGAAGACCTCTTCGGTCACGGCCGCGCCGCCCAGAACATGTCGCCGCTCGAGCACGAGAACCGACTTGCCCGCGCGCGCGAGGTAGGCCGCCGTGACGAGGCCGTTGTGGCCGCCGCCGATGACGATGGCGTCGTAATGGGATTTCGCGTCTGCGGACATTGCTCGGGCGAGGCAGCATACTTATAATCGGCGCCCGCCACAAACGGATAAGGGCGAGAGAAGAGGCGCGTGTGCCGATCGGAACGGCCGTCCACGAGAAGACCCTGGCGCTCTGCGAGAGTCTGAACTACCGCGACTGGTCCGGCTACTACGCGGTCTCCGCGTACGAAACGCATCACGAGCACGAGTACAACGCGATCCGCAATGCGGCGGCGCTGATCGATGTCTCGCCCCTCTACAAGTACCGGGTCTCCGGACCCGACGCGACGCGCTTAGTCGACCGCATCGTGACACGCGATCTGCGGAAGATCTCGGTCGGCCAGGTGATCTACACGCCCTGGTGCGACGAGCAGGGCAAGACGATCGACGACGGAACGGTCTCCCGGCTCGAGGAAAACCTCTACCGCTGGACGGCGGCCGATCCGTCGCTGCGCTGGTTCCAGCAGAACGCGCTCGGCCTCGACGTGAAGATCGAGGACATCTCCGAGCAGGTCGCCTCGCTCGCCCTGCAGGGGCCGACGTCCGGACGCCTCCTGAAACACGTCGCCGAGGCGCCGATCGAGAACCTGAAGTACTTCCGCGTGACGAAAGGCAAGATCGGCGGCGTGGCGGTCGAGATCTCGCGGACCGGCTATACGGGAGACTTGGGCTATGAGATCTGGATCCCCTGGGGCGAGGCGGGCCGAGTCTGGGATGCCTTGATGGAGGGCGGCCGCGGCTTCGACATCCAGCCGGCCGGAATGCTGGCGTTGGACGTTGCGCGGATCGAGGCGGGCTTGCTCCTGATCGACGTCGACTTCCACAGCAGCAAGAAGGCTTTGATTCCGTCCCAGAAGTACTCGCCGTTCGAGATGGGGCTCGACCGGCTGGTGGATCTCGAGAAGGGGCGGTTCGTCGGACAGGCCGCGCTTCGTCGGGAGAAACACGACGGCCATCCCCGCGAGATCGTCGGGTTGGAAGTCGACTGGACCCGTGTGGAGGGGCTGTTTGACGCGGTGGGCCTGCCACCGCAGGTTCCGGCCGCGGCCTCGCGCGTGGCCGTCCCGGTCTATGGGCGCCTGGGTCAGGTGGGAAAGGCCACTTCGACGACCTGGTCGCCGACGTTGAAGAAACTGATCGCGCTCGCGACCGTGGCGCGCGAGCATGCGGCGCCGGGGTCGAAGCTCGAGATGGAGCTGACGGTCGAAGCCGTGCGGCACCGCGTGCCGGCGGCGGTCGTCAAGACGCCCTTCTTCAATCCGAAGCGGAAGACCGCCGCACCCGTCTAGTCGCGAGGAGGGACCCGAAATGGACGGCTCGCTCGCGGAAGTCCTCGCCCGCTACGACGCCGAAACGCCGCTGGAGAACGCGTGGACGATCCCGTCCTCCTGGTACGTGGATCCGCGGGTGACCGACCTCGAACGCCGAGCGGTTTTCTCTCGAACCTGGCAGATGGTCGGGCGCGCCGATCAAGTCGCTCTCCCCGGGCACTTCTTCACGGCGGACGTCGCGGGCGAGCCGATTCTGGTCGCGCGCGGACAGGACGGCGTCGTGCGCGCGTTCTTCAACGTCTGCCGCCACCACGCCGCGGCCGTGGAACCGCGGGCCGAGGGAAGGACCCACCTCTTTCGCTGCCCGTACCACGGATGGACCTACTCCTTGGACGGGGAGCTCAAGGGGACGCCTGACTTCGCGGGCGTGTGCGGCTTCGAGAAGGCCGACAACGGCCTCGTGCCGGCGGCCGTGGAGGAGTGGGAGAAGTTCGTCTTCGTGAAAGTCGAGACGGGGGGGCCATCGCTTCGCGAGTCGCTGGGAGACCTCGTTTCGCAGTTTCGCCCGCTCGGCCTCGACCGGTATCACTTCGTCGAGCGTCGCCAATGGACCTTCGACTGCAACTGGAAGGTCTTCGTGGACAACTATCTCGATGGCGGCTACCACGTCCCGCACCTGCACAAGGGGCTCTCCTCGGTGCTCGACTACTCGGAGTACCGGATCGAGACGGGTCCCAACTGGTGTCTGCAGCACAGCCCCATGACGCAGGAAGGGGCGGCGCCGGAGGTCGGCGCCGTGCGAAAGGGGGAGAGAGCCCTCTACTACTGGTTCTATCCGAACTTCATGATCAACTGGTACGAAGGGGTCATGGACACCAACCTGGTGCTTCCCCTTTCGACGGGGAAGTCGCTCGTCATCTTCGATTTCTACTTCACCGACGTCTCCTCACCGGAGGCGCTTGCTCGGAACAAGGCGTCCATCGAGGTGGGCAACCGGGTGCAGGACGAGGACCTCGCCATCTGCGATTCGGTCCAGAGGGGCTTGGCCTCGCGCGCGTACTCGGCCGGCCGACTGTCGGTGCGGCGCGAGGGAGGCGAGCACCTCTTTCACCGCGCGCTCGCGGGGGACCTAAAGGCCGGGCTCGGAGGAGATTCCTCGGCCGGCTAGTCGCGTCGCCGGCGGTCGCCGCTTCGGCGGTCCGGCCGCGACGAAGTTCCCACGGAAAACCGGGGTTCGCGTCGGCGGTGCTCGCGTCGGCGTTCCTCGTTTCGGCGCTCGCGCTCCGCTCGATCCTTCTTCTCCGAACTGGTCACTTTGCGATTGTGCGTCATCTGCGTCCTAGCCCCTAGCTCCTAACCCCTAGCCCCTAACCCCTGCTAATAGACCCCCCCCGTCAGGTGCACGATCGCCGTCCATACGCCGCGGCTGAAACGGAAGGAGACGAGGGGAAACACGACGGCGGCAGTGCACCACACGGCGAGGCTCGTGCGGATGGGCCACTGCGGGCCGAATGCGACTCCCGCCATCAGCACGATGGCGGTCAAGAGCGTGTTGATGTCGAGGGAGCCCACCCACTGTCCGTGCTCGCGCGCGAATCCCACGCCGCAGCAGGCACAGTGGTCGTTCATCGCGAAATAGGTCCGGAAGAGCTTTCCCTTCCCGCACACCGGACAGCGGAGCTTCAACCCCCGCCAGACAACCGTCTTCCAGTACCCCTCCGGGAACGTCGTCGGGTGCCGCGCCGTCGCCCGCCACGGGAGCACGGGCTGCGGGACGGAGGAACGGGAGGAGGCCGCCACGCTCGAATGCTAACAGGTCACGGGTGCGGCGGGGAGGCCGGCCTCGCGGTTAGAGCGGAAACCGATCTCCGGCCCGGGCCACATGGAATCCTCGAGCCTCGAGGTCTTTGACGGCGGAGTCGTCCCACAACAACCGATTGGTGTGATTGAGATGTGTGAAGAAGATCTTGGCCTTGGGTCGGCCCGAGGCAGAGAGAAGCACGACCGTGTCCGGCACCAGGGGATGCGGGATGGCCTGGATGGCCCGGCCCGGTATCTCGTCGACCGAATAGAACGTCCCGTCGAGAAACGCGGTGAGCTGCGGATCCGCGGCGAAATCGCCGATCCGTCGATCCCACTTCTCCCACCGGTCGATGTCGGGCAGCCAGAGTATGCGGGCCTGCGGTCCGGCGACGAGGTAGGCGACGGTGTCGGAATCCTCGTCGCGATGCGGCACGGCAATCGCGGTCGCCCGCAGGTTCTCCGTCAACGGGAACTCCCGGCCGGCTTCGATCTCGTGGATCGCGATGTTCCCGCGCTCGACCAGTCGGCTCCAGGGCCGGTTCTCGCGCAGGAATCTCGCCATCGAAGCGGTGCAGTAGACGGGGAGCTCCCGGGAGTTGAAGACCTCGCGACCGAGATCGGCCAATCCGAGATAGTGGCCGATGTGCGCGTGCGTCAGCAGGATCGCGTCGGGGAGCCCGCCGAGCCGCTCGACCTGCTCCTGGAAGTCGGGTGTGGCGTCGATCAGGAGGCGCTTCCGGGCAGCGGTGTCGATGAGGCCGAGCGAGGCCACGAGACGGCGCTTCGAAGGGTCCTTGCGCGCCTCGACACAGAGCGCCTGCCGGCAGCCCAGATGCGGCACACCGCCGTCCTGCGCAATGCCGAGGACCACGGCCTCGACGCGCCCGTCGCTTGTGGGCGCAGGAGTTAGAGGGGCGAGAAGGATCAGGAGGAGCAGGCCAGCCGCGGGCTTTCCGGTCGCCATGATCTAATGGTGTCTTCGGAGGTCATTATGGCTCGCTCCCTTCCACGCGATACCGCCAGGGCGCTCGCGCCCGTCGTCATCCCGCTCGTGACAAGAGTCGCGCTGCCGATCCTGCTCGAGAGCATGCGCCGCCGCAAGCCCTTCGACACGGACGCCTTCTTCGAGCAGGCGACCGAGAGCCTGAAGAAAGGCTTCAAGAAGGCGCGTCCCGACCTCGAGGACGTGAGAGACGACGCCGTCGAGCGCGGCGCGAAGCTGTACGAGGACGCGCGCAAGCAGGGTGAGGAACTGGTCGAGCTTCTCGCCGAGAAGGGCTCGAAGCTCGCCGAGGACTGGATGGAGGGCGTCCGGCCGCGCCGCCGCCGTCGCGTGCGGTGGGGCCTCCTGCTCGGAGTTCTCGCCGTCGTCGGGATTGGCGCCGCCGTCATCGGCCGCAAGTAGCAAGTCCGGAGGAGTCCCTTCGGAGACCCTCCCCGCCTCGCGATGCGGCGGAATCCGAACTAGTTGCACGTCGTACTGAGCGCGGCGAAGTTCGCGTCGAAGGCCCCTACGCAAGCGAGCGTCGCTCCGAACGCGGCGAAGACAGGCCCGTCGAGCTCGGAGGCGCCCACGCGCACGGTGTAGTTGGAGCCGACGCTGAGCGAAAGGTCGCCCCCCGCGATGCGGGTGTTTCGAATCGTGATCGGGGCAGTCGCCGTTGCCACACAGACAATGCCCTGGCTGCTGGTTGAGCCGCGGTTTCCGACGAGAACGCTGTCGATGATCTCGGCCGTCGAGGCCTCCACGTACATGCCCCAGCCGTAGGAGCCTCCGTCGCCGGTGGCGGTGACGTGGACGAGCTTGGGAGTGGACCCTCCGCCGCTCACGATCGCGTAGTTCGCGGTTCCACCGGTGGCGCTGACGACGGCGTCCTGAATCGTGGGTGAACCCCCGCCGTTGGAGATTCCGTAGCTGAAGGTCCCTCCTGCCGCGTCGACCGCCACGCGGACTCGGCGCATCTCCGCCGAGGTAGAGAAGGTTTGAATTCCCCAGGAATTGGCGGTGGCCGTGCCCGTCACGGAAACCGTGACGTCGGTGAGGAGCGGAGAGGAGGGGCCACCGCAGTAGATTCCATAGTTCGAGCTCGTTCCACCCGATACCAAGATAGCCACGTGGGTGAGGCGAGAAGAGGCGGCGCTCTGAAACCCGTTCACGCTGGCGACGCCGCCCACGTTCTGAAGCGTCAGAAGCCGCATCTCGGCGTTGCTCGCACCGCTCGCGGCGACCGACGTGGCCGTTTGAATCAGGGTAACCAGCTCGCCGGAGCCCTCGATGTCGACGAAGGGCTGCATGAAGATAAGGTTGCCTGCCAGGTCGTAGACACCGGGCTCGATCTTGACGAGCCAGGGATTGCTGGCCGAGGCGGTCGTGATTCCGTTGAGCGCGTTTTCGAGCGCGGCGCCATTCTGTACCGGCGTTCCCACGGGACTGACGACAACGGTCCTTGCGTAGCGCGGCTGGAAGGCACTTGCCGGCAGCCCCTGGAGCGTCACCGCATTCACGTTGGCGAGGCCGGCGCCGTTGCCCGATATTGTGTTTAGCGGACTCGAGAGCGTGAGGGCGTTCGAGTATGTTCCGCCGAGCCTCGCGCTGGCGAGAAGACCGGAGACCAGGTCGGCGGTCGAGTGCGTGTGGTCGCTGCGGGAAGCGGTGGCGGCCGCGCCGGTGCCTCCGAAGTTCACGTCCAGTGTCACGTTGCCGGAGGTGCCGCCTCCAGAGAGGCCGGTCCCGGGGCTGACCTGCGTGATGATGCCGGTGTTGTCGTAGTAGCCGTTGGTGTCGAGGATCAGGTCGGTGCCGGAGACGCCGGCGGTGACCGTGATCGCGCCTCCGGTCCCGAGCGGCACGACGGCGGCGTTGGCGATGACTTGTCCAGCGACGTAGTTGAGAGTCGAGACGGTGGGTGTCGACCCGCCGGCGGGGAAGATCTTGATGAAGCCGGGTCCGGCCGTGTTGGTCACGGTGACATTCAAGGAGACGGCGCTGGCCGAGGCGGGGATGCCGCACTGGCCGGTCA
>Ga0335082_10000394_pt1 | contig 45053 bp, 32 predicted proteins | sample Lox_Sample_41_FD_206718 | JGI IMG/M metagenome (GOLD analysis project Ga0335082, IMG submission 206718) | Soil microbial communities from Loxahatchee National Wildlife Refuge, Florida, United States - Lox_Sample_4.1 | ecosystem: Environmental > Terrestrial > Soil > Wetlands | place: USA...
TAATCGGAGTGCTAGTGTTGGTCTGGGTCGATGTTGGTGTCTGAGTCAAGGTGGATGTAATCGTTCGGGAGGGGGAGGGGGAATCAGTGATGGTTCGGGTGGCGGATGGTGTCGAGGTAGCACTCGGCGTGGCCGTTCTGCTGGGTGTCGCGGTCGGGACAAGCGTTGGGGTGGCAGGGGTGGGTACCGTTGTGGTGGAGGACGGCGTCGGCGTCGCTGATGTCAGGACTAGCGTGACGCGACGAACATTGTCGGCCCCGAAATCAGCGATGTACAAGTATTGGGTCGTTGAATCGACCAGCACCGCCCCGGGGGCGTTCAAGCGAGCGGCAGTCGCTGCCCCGCCATCGCCGGTCGAGCCGATGAACCCGTTGCCGGCAAGCGTCGTGATGATGTTGGTCGACAAGTCGACCACTCGCACGCGGGCATTGAGTTGATCGGCGATGAACAGGAAGCTCCCATTCGGGTCGAGCGCAACCGCTGTCGGCGTGTTGAGGCTGGCACTGGTTGCCAACCCGGTGTCGCCGCTGAAGCTGCATCGCGGTGCGCCGGTCGGTGTGCTGGAGCCGGCGACGGTGCTGATGCGTTTGGTCGTCGCATCGACGCGGCGGATACGACAATTTCCTGTGTCTGCTATATAGATGTTCCCCTGCGCGTCGGTTGTCACGCCGTTGGGGTTGGTCAGAGTCGCCGCGGTCGCCAGCTGCCCGTCGCCGTTGTAGCCGATGGCCCCTGTCCCCGCGATCGTCGTGATCGTCCCTTGACTCACCCGCCGGATCCGGTTGTTGCTGTTGTCCGCGATCAGCAGGCTGCCGTCCGGCGCCACCACGCTCCCCGACGGATAGTTCAGCGTCGCCGCCGTCGCCGCCCCGTTGTCCCCGCTGTACCCGAAATTGCCGTTGCCCGCCGTCGTCGTAATCACCGAGCTCGGGGTGAGAAGCCCGCCCACCGCACTGATCCGCCGCACCCGGCTGGTGGCGTCGCAATAGGACACCCCCCCGCTCGAGTCGGTGGCCAACCCGCTGGGCGACGCCAGGTTCGCACTGAGCGCCGGCCCGTTGTCCCCGCTGTACCCGTATGTCCCCGTCCCCGCCACCGTCGTCACCACCGTCGTCTGTGCATCCATGCGCCGAATCCGGTTGCGCCACGAATCGCCGATCAGCAGATTGCCCGCCGGATCCCACGCCAGCCCGCTCGGGTTGATCGCCGCCACCTCGGCCGGGTACCCGTCCCCGTCCCCGCCCCCGACCACCGTGTCGATCGTCCCCGCCCCTGGCAGCTGCGCGTCCAGCACCACCCGCCGCACCGTGTTCGATCCCGCGTCGGCAATGTACAGATAGTCCCCCGCCCCATCTACCAGCACCCGCCCCGGCTGATTCAGCTTCGCCGCCGTCGCCGGGCCTCCATCCCCGCTCGAGCCCAAAAACCCGTTGCCCGCCACCGTCGTGATCACCCCGCTGCTCAAATTCACCGCCCGCACCCGCGCGTTGCGCAGGTCCGCGATGTACAGCGTGCCCCCCGTCGGATCCAACGCCAGCCCCGACGGCAAGTTCAACGCCGCCGCCGTCGCCGCGCCCCCGTCGCCCGCGTACGCGCAGCGCGGCGTCCCCGTCGGCGTGCTCGACCCGGCCACCGTACTGATCCGCTTGGTGCTCGCGTCGATCCGCCGCACCCGGCAATCGCCGGTGTCCGCTATGTAGATATTCCCTTGCCCGTCGCTCAGCACGCTGCTGGGGTTGCTCAGCGTCGCCGCCGTCGCCAGCTCCCCGTCGCCGTTGTATCCCGAGCCGGCGGTCCCGGCGATCGTGCTGATGATCCCATTGGTCACCTGGCGGATCCGGTTGTTGCCGTTGTCCGCGATCACCACGCTACCCGCTGGCGTCACTGTCACCCCGGAGGGAAAGTTCAGGCTCGCCGCCGCCGCCGCGCCGCCGTCCCCGCCAAAGCTGAAGTTGCCGTTGCCCGCCACCGTGCTGATGATCTGGCTCGCCGCGTCCACCCGCCGTATCCGACTGGTCGCATCGCAGAAATACAGATTGCCCCCGCTGTCCGTCGCCAGCCCCCCCGGCGAGGTGAGCAGCGCCGCCAGCGCCGGGCCCCCATCGCCGCTGAACCCGTTCTGTCCCGTCCCCGCCACCGTGCTCACGATCGTGCTCGTCGCCTCGACGCGGCGGATCCGATTGTTGTACGAATCCGCGATCAGCAGGCTCCCCCCGCTGTCCCACGCCAGCCCCCCCGGATTGACCCGCGCCACTTCCGCCGGATACCCGTCCCCGTTCGACCCCGACACCACCGTCTCGATCGTCCCGCCGCTCAGGGCCGCGGGGGCGACGGCGGGGTTCAAGGCAAGGGCAAGCGCCCACAGGAAGGTGGCGTGCGTGAGCGTGATGCAGTGAGTTCGACTCTTTGGTCGCGGACGTCGTCGATGCTGTTCCACTGACCTCAGCCTTTCCTCCACTCCTCATACGTCGCCAGATGCCACCCCTCACGCTGGCACTTAGCGCATCGGCAGCACTCCGCTGGGATTCCAGGGTCCCAACACCGCGTCTTCGCTCAAACGGGGTTGAAACAGATCGAAGCATAGCGGGATGTTCGCCAATTTGTCCAGGCTGAATCCGCGGGTTCCTGTCCGGGCTGGCCGATGGCCTGGGAGGCTGCGGTTGCCTGGCGGGAGGCCCCGCCTTGCGCCCGTGCTGCAGCCTCCCTAGAATGCGCGGCACGTCATGGCTCGCTGGTGGCAGATGTGGAGTGGGCAGCATCCGCCCCTCGACCCCGATGAGCTCCGTCGGCGCCGGCGGGAGGCGGCCATCATCGCGGCGACCGCGCTGGTGTTCGTCGTCTTCGCCGTGTTCGAAACCCGCCTGCCGCGGTTCAGCAATAGCTCCTCGTCTGCCGGCAACATCACATACTTCCTGCTGATCAATCTCAATCTGATCCTTCTGGTTCTGCTGCTGTTCCTCGTCACGCGGAACCTGATGAAGCTGGTCCTCGAGCGCCGCCGAGGCATTCTGGGATCGCGGCTGCGCACCCGCTTGGTCCTGGCGTTCTTCGGCCTGACCTTGTTCCCGGCGACGCTGCTCTTTTTCGTGGCCGACGGCTTCCTGACCGCGGCGTTCGAGAACTGGTTCAACGTGCGGGTCGAGACCTCACTGAAGGGTTCCCTGGACGTGGCGCAGAGCTACTATCAATTCGCCGCCAACAACGCATTGTACTTCGCGCGACAGGTGGGGCAGCAGGCACTGGAGCGGGACTTGTGGGCGCCAGAGCGTCGCGCCCAGCTGCACCGGTTCCTGGACGAGAAGCGCGTCGAGCTCAACCTCGCCGGGGTCGAGGCGTTTGCGCTCGATCGCACCAGCCTGGCACGGGCGGCTAGCCCGGAGCTTTCGCAACGGGCGCCAGGCGATCGCGCCGAGGTGCTGGGCCGACTGCTCGCCGGTGAGGAGACCGCCGAGACGCTCGCATTCGGTAAAGGAGACATCGTCCGCGCCGGCGTCCCTTTGCGCGCCGCGGATGGGACACTGCTCGGTGCGGTTGCGGTGGACTACACGGTGCCCCGCAACGTCAGCCAGAAGGCACGCGACATCGCGCGGTCGTACCACGAGTACCGCCAGCTGGGCAGCATGAAGCAACCGATCAAGAACGGTTACATTCTGACCCTCGCTCTGATCACGCTGGTGGTGATTTTTTCGGCAACGTGGCTGGGTTTCCGCCAGGCCAAGAGCATCACGGTGCCGCTGCAGCGCCTGGCGGAAGGGACGCGCGAGGTGGCGCAGGGGAACTGGAGCTATCGGATCGAAGCCGGCGGTGATCAAGAGACCGCGGTGCTGGTGGATTCGTTCAACCAGATGACCGCGGATCTGCAGGAGATCAACTCGGAGTTGGTCGAGCGTCGCAAGTATGCGGAGAACATCCTTGCCAACATCGCCGCGGGCGTGGTGTCTCTCAGTCCCGCGGGCGTGGTCACGATGCTCAACCGCGCCGCCGAGGGGATGCTCGGCGTACGCCTGGCCCGTGTCCGCGGCAAGCACTGGTCCGAAGTGTTTCACACATCGCACCTCAGCAAGGTCGCCGAGGTGATCGGCGAGGCGCTGCACTCGCAGCATGTCGAGGTCGAGCGCCAGATCAAGCTCACCGGCGGCGATCATATCGTGACCGCCCTCGTGAACGCCACCGCACTGACGGATGACGCTGGCGAGCGGCGCGGGATCATGCTGTTCTTCGAGGATGTCACCCACCTGCTCCGGGTGCAGCGGATGGAAGCGTGGCGTGAGGTCGCACGCCGTCTGGCGCACGAGATCAAGAACCCGCTGACCCCGATCCAGTTGTCGGCGCAGCGGCTGCGCAAGCGCTACGCACGGGTCTTGACCACCGACGACGGCATGCTCTTCGACGAATGCACGCGCACCATCATTGATCAGGTCGAAGAGCTGAAGCGAATGGTGAACGAGTTCTCGATGTTTGCCCGCTTACCGGCGGTGGCGCTCGCCCCGCACGACCTCAACGCGGTGGTGGAAGAGGCGGTGGCGCTCTTTCGACAGGGGCATCCGGACATTGTGTTCGAGCTGCATCGCGGCGAGGCGTTACCGCCCGTCGACCTCGATCGGGAAGCCATCAAGCGGGCGCTGATCAACATGCTCGACAACGCCGTGGCGGCGTGTCAGGGTGGGCCCGACGTTGCTCGGATCGAGGTCACCACGGCGTATCTCGCGGTACGCGGTGTGGTGCGGCTGGAGGTCGCCGATAACGGGAGTGGGATGAGCCGCGACGTGAAGCTCCGCCTTTTTGAGCCCTATTTCTCCACCAAGAAGGAGGGCACCGGTCTCGGCCTGGCGATCGTCTCGTCGATCGTTGCCGACCATCAAGCCTATATTCACGTACAGGACAACCAACCGCGCGGCACCCGCTTCATCATCCACTTCCCGGTGCGGGCGCGCAGCGAGGCCGTGCGGGTCGCCGCGCGCGCCTGAGGAGGACGTGATGGCGACGGTATTGGTCGTCGACGACGAGCCGCAGATACGCTCCTCGTTGCGGGGGATATTGGCCGAAGAGGGCTTGCGGGTGTTGGAAGCCGAGGACGGTCGCCAGGCACTCGACCTCATTCACCAGGAGAACCCCGAGCTGGTGATCCTCGACATCTGGATGCCGGAGGTCGACGGCCTCCAGCTCTTGCAGCAGCTGCACGACGACAGCGCCTCGCCCGCCGTCATCATGATCTCCGGCCATGGCAACATCGAAACCGCGGTCAAGGCCACCAAGCTCGGGGCCTTCGACTTCATCGAGAAGCCCTTCTCGCTCGACGGCCTGCTGCGGATCGTGAATCGCGCCCTCGATCATCATGCGGCGACGCTGCGGCGCGCCGAATCGCCCGCGCCGGTGGGACTGGTAAGCCCCAGCGAGCGCAGCATCGACGGCATCACGCCCGCAGCGGCGTATGCGCGGCGCACGCAACCCTGGACCGAGCGCACCATCGGCCGCAGCGTGGTCGCCAGCGGCACCGGACTGCACAGCGGCGTGAAGACCGGTCTGGTGCTCCAACCCCTGCCCCCGGGGAGCGGCATCGTCTTCACCAACTTGTCGACGGACGAGACGGTGCCGGCGCATGTGGACTGGGTCGACTCGACCGGATATGCCACGACGCTGCACCGCAACGGCGTGACCGCGAAGACCATCGAGCACTTGCTGGCGACGCTGCACGCGTATCGCATCACCAATCTGCTGGTGAAGATGCAGGGCGAGGTGCCGATCATGGACGGCTCGGCGCTCGAGTTCTGCCGCCTGATCGAGAGCGCCGGGCTGGTGGATCAAGGCGGGACGGTGGAAGAAATCGTCATCAACCGGCGTATCGTGGTGGGCAAAGAGGACGGCGAGTTCATCGCGATCGAGCCGGCGGATTGCTTTGGGATCGCGTACACGCTGCTCTACCCGCATCCGGTCGGCTTGCAGGAGTATACGTACATTCACGAGGGGCCGGCGGCCTTCCGCGACGAAATCGCTCCGGCACGCACCTTCGGATTTGTGCGCGACATGAAGCAGCTCGCCGCGATGGGGCTGGCGAGCGGTGGACGGTTGGACAACTGCATCCTCATCGACGAGGAGAAGGTAGTGAACACGACCCTACGCTTCCCCGACGAGTTCGTCCGCCACAAGATCCTGGACATCATGGGCGACACCTACCTCTTGGCGCGACCGATTCGCGGAATGATCACGGCGCGCATGACCGGGCACTCGGACAACATCGCCTTGCTGCGCGAGATCCGGAAGCAGATGGGGCTGGTGTAGGGCGCACGCGTCGCAGCCATGCCTCCGTGTCGGCCGGCCGTGCGTCACGGCGTTGTCTTCTGGCTGGTGCTGACCGGCGCCACGCTGTTGATGAGCTTGGAGCCCGGCCTCTTTCTGGTGGTCCTGGCGTTGGCCTTGTCCGGCGTGACGCTCGTCTGGCTCGTCATGCTGGCGAGACTACTGCTGTTCGACGCCTTGGCCATACCGCCGGTGGCGCCGCCCGCGCTGTCCGAGTCGACCGGGGACGACGACGCGCCGCAACGCAGCAGCTGACCGGCCGTCGTTCAGTTGCTGGCGACGACGATCGGCGCGAGATTGCGGTGCGCCCGTTTGACGCGCGTGGCCACCCACTGCGCCTCGGCGCGATCGGTGTACCCGCCGATCGACACCTGGTAGACGCGCTGCTGTCCCTTGCGCACGTGCGCGACCTTGGCGGGGAAACCTTGGCGGGCGATGGAATCGCGCAAGCGCGCCGCGGTCACCAGGTTGCGAAACGTCGCAACGCGAACCGCGTAGCTACGGGCGGGGGCGTCCGCGGCGTCATCGGCATCGTCGTCGCCGCTCGGGGCTGGCCCAGGTGGCGCGGCGGCCTCGACATCGACCCCGTCCGCAAGCGGAGGGTTGGACCCGTTGAAGCCGAATTCGATGAGGCGTTTCAAGTCACCCCAGAGGTCGCGTGATCCAAGCACGGCGACGACCAGCTCGCGCCCGTCGGCCGTGGCGGCACCAACGAAGCACTTCTTGGCCGCGATGGTCCACCCGGTCTTGCCGACCACGTGGATGCGGTAGTTCCCGAGCAGGCGGTTGTGGGTGTGCAACGAGATCTGCCGTTTCGACCCCCAGGTCGGCCACACCGTAATCGTCTTGGTATTCACAATCGATGCGAACAGCGGGTTGCGCATCGCCTGCCCGAACATGGTGGCCAGATCACGCGCGGTCGAGTAGTGGTCGGCGGCCGGCAGGCCGTTGGGGTTGACGAAGTGCGAGTTGGTCGCGCCCATCGCCCGAGCCTGGGCGTTCATCCGCTCGGCGAAGCTGCGCACCGATCCAGACAGCCCTTCGGCGATCACGACGCTGGCATCGTTGGCCGAGTTCAGCAGCAACGCATACACCAGGTCGCGCAGCCGCATACGCCAGCCCGGCCGCAAGCTGATCTTCGACGGGGGTGCCTGCGCCGCTTCAGGTGTGACGCTCAACGACTCGTCGAGACGCCCGCTCTGCAAGGCCAGCATGGCGGTCACAATCTTCGTCGTGCTCGCCGGTGGCAGTGGCCAGTCCGGGTTTCGTTGCCAAAGAATCTCACCCGTCTGATTGTCGATGAGGATGGCGGACTTGGCGGTAATGAGCGAGGAGTGGGCGCGCAAAGCGCCGGCCGGGGATACGGCTGCGGTCACCAGCACCAGCGCGATCCATAGCGATGTCCGTGCGCGTTTCCTCATACCTGCCCCACCCACATCACCCTACAGCGGCTTCCGAGTTTGAGGGAATCGCCGCACCTTGTCAAATCACCAGTAGGCCGCGTCGGCGCGTCAATCCATCATCTCCGGCGCCGCTCGCGTCCCTTGCACCAGCATACCGCGGAAGAAGAAGGCACTGATCACCATCGGCAGCAAGTAATACGTCACGCGAAAGATCAGCACCGCAACCACGGCGGTCTCGAAGGGCACTGACAAGCTGGCGAAGATCGCCGCCATCGAGCCTTCCATGACTCCCAGACCGCCGGGAACGAACGACACGAGCGACAGGATGATGCCGACGGCGAAGCCCACCACGACGTAACTCAGCGGGATCGGATAGCGGACGCTCAAGAACGCCCCGTACAGGATGAGGATCGTGAGGATCCAGTCGAAAATGATCCAGGCCGTCGGTGCCACCATGTGGCGCTTGCGCGCCAGCAGGAAATCAATGCCGCGATTGAGGTTGCGCTGGAATCGCCAGATACGGACGCGCGCCGGCTTGTGACGCGGCAGGAAGCGGTGCAGGAACCAGTGCACGGCCTCCGCCATCACAAAGAGCGTACGCCGCCGCAGGGCACGGTGAAACAGCAGTATCATCGCCACCAGTGCCGCCAGAATGAAGAAGAACAGCAAGATCGAAATGGTCGCCAGTGCGTAGCCGTGCAAATTGTGCGCGGTCAATAGATAGGCAAAACCGATCACTACGAAGAGCAGGAGCACGACGTTGGTCACGAACGTCTGCACCAGCGAGATCGTCACCGCGGTACCGGACGGAATCGACAGGCGGATGAAGTAGTATAGCCGGACGGCGAAGCCGCTCAGCCCGCCGGTCGAGACGAGGTAGTTGACAGTGTTCGCCACGAAGGTGATCTTGAGCATCTCCCAGAACGGCACCTCGGAGCCGGCCGCTGCGGCGATGCCTTGATACGAGCGTGCCATGGCAATGTAACTAGCGAGGGCGCACGCCAGCGGAATCGTCATCAACGCCCAATCCAGCGTCGATGCCGTCTCCCACAACTTGCGGGTGTCGGAGAACGCAAACAGGATCATCAAGGCGGCGACGCCGACGACCAAGGCCCACGAAATCAGATGCGTGCGGGCACCCACGGACGCAGTCGGCGCAGCTGGCGGCGGTGCCAGGTTATTGTGACGAGCCTGCGGAACCATCGGAGATCGAGTTTCGACTTAATCGCTCCGCTGTGGCCCGTCAAGGCGCCGCGTGGAACTTGTGACGCCGCGGCGTCCACGCTAAACGTGCGGAGCCTGATGATCGCTGCGGAGGAGCGCGCATGTTCATCTTCGCCAATTTCCTGCTAGCCACCGCGCGGGTCCTGGACCTGGTGCTGTATTTCTACATGTGGATCATCATCGCACGCGCCGTGATCTCGTGGGTCAATCCAGATCCGCGCAACCCCATCGTTCGCTTTCTCTACAACGCCACGGAACCGCTGCTCTACCGCATCCGCCGCGCCGTGCCCATCTTCTTCGGAGGCATCGACTTCTCCCCGCTCATCGTCTTGTTCGGCATCTACTTCCTCCAATCATTTCTCGTGCAAAGCCTCCGTGACCTGGCCTTCACCATCCGGTGACCCGTGACCGCGGCCCCACCCGTCTGGCGGTTACAGATTCGTATCCAACCCCGCGCGGCTCGCACCCGCATCGTCGGCCGGCACGGCTCCGCCATCAAAGTCCAGGTACACGCGCCGCCCGTCGAGGGCGCGGCCAATGCCGCGCTGGTCGATCTGCTGGCGAAGAGCTTGGCGGTGCCACGCGGCAGTGTCCGCATCGTGCAGGGGTTGCGCGGCCGCGACAAGCTGGTGGAGGTCCACGCCGCGGACGTCGGTGCGTGCCGTGACCGCCTCGACCAGATCCTCCAAGCCCGCGTTGACAAAGCATCACCCCATGACTAATGGTCAAGGTGCCGGAGGAACCCATGCCGATCTACGAGTATCAGTGCAAGACGTGTGGCGAGTTTGAGGTCATGCAGAAGATCACCGATCGCGCGCTGAGCCGGTGTCCGACCTGTCGAGGCAAGGTGACCAAGCTGATCTCCAACACTTCATTTCAGTTGAAGGGAAGCGGCTGGTACGTCACCGACTACGGCCGCAAGGACAGCACGTCGAAATCCGAAGGCAAAGGGTCGACCAGCGAAGCCAAGGCCGAGGCATCCTCCGACAAGCCGACCACCTCGTCCGACAAAGCTGCGGCGTCCGCCGACACCAAGCCGAGCAAGGCTAAAGAAGCCGCCGCCGCGTAAGGCAGATCCGATGCAATGTCGAGCCGCCACGGGACACCGCGGCGGCTTTTTTTTGCCCGCTCGCTCAACAGCCTGATCATGAGCCGGAACCCCGCCATCGTCGGGATCGACACCGGAGGCACTTTCACTGACCTCATTGCGTTCGTCGACGGCACGGTGCGAACGCACAAGGTCCTTTCCACTCCGGACAACCCAGCGCGGGCGGTGTTGGGTGGGTTGCAGGAACTGCTGCCCGACACCGCGGCGCAGGTGCTGACATACGGCTCGACTGTTGCGACCAATGCACTCCTGGAGCGCAGCGGGGCGCGGGTCGTCCTGGTAACCACGGCCGGCTTCGAGGATGTCATCGAAATCGGCCGGCAAAATCGGCCCGATCTGTACGCCCTCGAACCGCAGCGACCACAGCCGCTGGTGCCGGCCCGCCGACGTGTCGGCATGGTCGAACGGATGCTGCACGATGGGACGGCCCTGATCACACCGTCGCGGCAAGCGCTGCAGTCGGTGGTGCGCGCCATTTGCCGGCTGCGGCCGGACGCCGTGGCCGTGTGCCTGCTCCACTCCTACGCCAATCCGGCGCACGAACGATTGCTCGGCGCCGCGCTCGCGGCAACCACCGACGTCCTTTGCTCGCTGTCCCACGAGCTCAACGCCGAGTACCGTGAGTACGAACGTACCAGCACCACGGTCATCAACGCGTACGTCGGACCGGTGATGCAGCGCCATCTGCAGGCCCTTGAGCAGGGGCTCGGACGCACGCGCTTTCGTGTGATGCAGTCGAACGGCGGCGCCATCGCCGCACGCCTCGCGGGTCGCGAGGCGGTCCGGACTGCGCTCTCCGGACCGGCTGGAGGAGCCATCGGTGCGTGGCGCGTCGCGCAGGCGCTCGGTCTCCGACGCGTCATCACCTTCGACATGGGCGGTACCTCCACCGATGTCTGCTTGCTTGACGGCGCGCTGCGTTTTCGCTCGGCGTGGGAGATCGGCGGGTTGCCGATCAAGGTGCCCGCCATCGACATCCACACGGTTGGCGCGGGTGGCGGCTCGATCGCGGCCATGGATGTCGGCGGGGCGCTGCGCGTCGGCCCCGAAAGCGCCGGTGCCGATCCCGGTCCGGCGTGTTACGGGCGCGGCACTGCCGCCACCGTAACCGATGCCAACGTCGTGCTTGGCCGACTCGTCGCCGATGCCTTCCTCGGCGGGCGAATGGAGCTGCAAACGGAGCGTGCGATGGCAGCGATGCGGCGGCTCGGTCAACGGCTCGGTCTGGCGGGCGACGCCGCCGCCGAAGGCGTGGTACGCGTCGTGAACGCGAGTATGGAGCGAGCCATCCGTCGCATCTCGGTCGAGCGTGGTCACGATCCACGGCAGTACGCATTGATCGCTTTTGGGGGAGCGGCCGGTCAGCACGCGTGTGAGCTGGCCGCAACGTTGGGCATCCGCCAGGTCGTCGTCCCCCGCTATCCCGGACTGCTGTCTGCGTGGGGCGCTGCGGCGGCCGACGTGCAACGAGACTATGTGCGCACGGTCCGACTCACCAACCCGGCACCGGCGCGGCTGCGCGCGCTGTTCGCACCCCTGGAGCGCCGGGCGCGGGCCGCCCTGCGCGCAGACGGCGTGCCGACCGCCCGGTGTCGCGTCCGCAAGTCCGTCGAGGCGCGGTATGCTGGGCAGTCGCATGAAATCGCGTTGCCGCTGGGCGCCGGCGTTGTGCGCCGTTTCCACGCGGCGCACCGCCGTTTGTACGGCTACGCGGACCCGCAACGAGCCGTGGAAGTCGTCAATCTGCGTGTACTCGGGATCGGCCAGGGGCCACGGCCGCAATCGGATCGCGGCTGGGTGCAATCCAGCCAGCCAGCGCGTCGCGTCCGCGTTCGCTGGGATGGGCGGTGGAGGCGCGGCACCATGGTTCCTCGCGACGGTATGCGTCCCGGGATGACGGTGCGCGGACCCGCAGTGATCACCGAGTTCAGCGCGACGACGGTCGTCCCCCCCGGGTGGGTGGCCGGCGTCGACCCGACCGGGCACTTGGTGGTGCGGCATGCGCATTGATCCGATCACGTTGGCGGTCTTCAGTCACCGCTTGAGCGCGATTGCCGAAGAAATGGGCGAGGCGCTGTGCCGCAGCGCCTTCTCCCCGAACATCAAAGAACGGCGCGACTTTTCCTGCGCACTGTTCGACGGGGCAGGCGGCATGGTGGCGCAGGCCGCCCACATTCCGGTCCACCTCGGTTCGACGCCGCTGTCCGTGCGCGCCGCCATCGCACAAGCGCCGATGCAACCCGGTGACGTGATCGTCCTCAACGATCCCTACGCGGGCGGCACGCACCTGCCCGACGTCACAGTGGTGTCGCCGGTCCACTTGCCCGGCGAACGTAGACCATTCGGGTATGTCGCCAATCGTGCACACCACGCCGACATCGGTGGATCGACGCCCGGGTCCATGCCCCTGGCCACCGAAGTGTACGAGGAAGGGCTGCGGCTGCCGCCGGTTCGCCTGGTGGCGCGCGGCACAATCGTGGACGATGTGTGGCGATTGTTCATCGCCAACACGCGCGTCGCCGACGAGCGCCGTGGTGACCTCCTCGCCCAATTGGCGGCGCTGCGATTAGGTACCCAGCGGATCCGCGAGGTGGTCCGGCATAGTGGGCGCGCACAGACGGTCGCGGCGATGGTCGCGCTGCAGGCTTACTCGTCGCGCTTAATGTCGGCGGCGCTGCGCCGACTGCCGGCGGGGACGTACGCGGCCCGCGAGTGGATGGACGACGACGGCGCCGGCGCGATTCGCATCCCCCTCAACGTGACCGTCCGTCTTGGGGGTGGGCGTGCCGTCGTCGACTTTACCGGCACCGCCCCGCAGGTCGCCGGCGGCATTAACGCCAACTACGCCGTCACCACCGCGGCGGTGATGTACGTCTTCGAAGCACTGGGCGGTGTGGGGATCCCCGCAAACGACGGGCTCATGCGACCGATTCGGATCATCGCACCCAGGGGGAGCGTCGTGAACGCCGAGTTCCCGGCAGCGGTCGCGGGGGGCAACGTCGAGACCTCCCAGCGTATCGTTGACGTGCTGCTGAAGGCACTGGCGCACGCGGCGCCCGATCTCGTTCCCGCAGCGAGCAGCGGCTCGATGAACAACGTTGCCTTCGGGGGACATGACTCGCAACGTGGTCGTGACTTCGCATACTACGAAACCATCCCCGGTGGCGCCGGAGCCGGGCCACGGTCCGACGGAACTTCCGGAATTCACACGCACATGACGAACACGCTCAACACCCCGATCGAGGCCCTGGAGGCGGCCTATCCCGTGCGTGTGAGGCGCTACGGGCTCCGACGCGGGTCGGGAGGTCAGGGACTACATCGTGGCGGTGACGGAGTCGTCCGCGAACTGCAATTCCTCGCGCCAACCCGGGTGACGCTGCTGACCGATAGGCGACATACTACTCCCTACGGTCTGAACGGTGGGAAGCCGGGAATGCCCGGTCGTAACCTGTTGCTCCGCCGGCGAGCGCGAACCCTTCCCGCAAAGACCAGTCTGCAAGTCGGTACCGGCGATCGCGTCCGCATTCTCACGCCCGGCGGCGGAGGCTGGGGGCGGCGTCGCTGAGGTCGCGACGCCACCCGTTTGCCACTGGATCAGGCAGTCACGCTGGCACGCGGGTGTTCAATACGACGCTCCAAATGCTCGATGCGCTTGCGCAGCCGCTCCACGTCGGTGCGCGACGCGACATCCATGCGGGTTGTCAACGGAGCCACGACGCCCTTGATGCGTTTCTCGACGTCCGCCGTCAGATGCTCGGCACGTTTGCGAACGTCCGCGAGCGTCTTGTCGCCACGCTTGCGCAGGTCGTGCCGCAGACGATCGACGTCAGCGGTCAGGCGCTTGACGGTCTTACGAGGGGCCGGAGGCAGGAGATCGATTGCCTGTGCCCACCCTTCCCGCACACGCTTCTCGACGGCGTGCTGTGTCGCCTTCAGGCGCTTCGGCACCAGCGTCCGCCACGATTCTGACTTCTTCGCTTTCATGCTCATCACCTCCTTCAAACCCAGCATAACGCAACGCGTCATCATGTCAATGCGGCGCGTCATTACCCGTTCGGCCGGGCGCTGCGCCAGGCAACGCAGCGACCCAATCTTGCGTGCGGCGGTGGCCTATGGTACCGCCTGTGGTCGCCGGCGGTTCCGTTCGGTCGCATAGCTCAGTTGGTTAGAGCGCCTGCCTCACATGCAGGAGGTCCGTGGTTCGAGTCCACGTGCGACCATTGTCCCCGTCGGAGCCGGTCCGGGTGCGAAGCATGTTGCGGCTGGGCCCGTCATCACTTCGACATCGCCGCTATCAAGGCGGCCCCGCGCGTCGCCCCTGAGCACGCCGCGCCGTTACTGCTAGGGGGGCCGGCGCGGCGCACCCTGGGGTTTTCAAAGCTGGTGTAAGAAGGGGGTACCAGCTGGGAAGTACCCTATGGAGCGCACAAAGGTATTCCAAGATCGCTTCGATGAAAACGAATTACGACGATCATTAACGAAACTATCGACTCGGACATCGATCCGCAGCGAGCTTCTAGCGCCACCCAGCCCCGCCAGGCATTGTTACCGAATTTCGCAACCGGTCTTCGCAGATCTGAAGATCAAATCGATTCTGCGATCCACACAGGTTCGCAGGCAGCGGCGGCGGCGACAGTGGGACGAGACTTGCTCACCTCCTTCTCCGGGTTCACGCACCAGGCATGTGAGCGACGCGCCGATGAGCGAACATAGGGAAGGCGAGAGCCGGCTCTCGGGTGAGGATCTGACGTTTTGGTGGACAGATTCTCCGATGCAGCCGACCACGATGGCGATGCTCATGCTGCTCGATCGGGTCCCGGAGCCGCAGCGCTTGCGACAGGCTTTCGAACGCGCCGTCGCCGCCGTTCCGCGGCTCGCGGAGCGCGTGGTCGAAGCGCCGCTCGGCCTGACCCTGCCGCACTGGCAGGCAGATCCCACCTTCGACCTCGACTATCACGTGCGCCATCATGCCTTGTCAGGTCACCACAGCGTCGCCGAGCTGTTCCACGAGATCGCTCCCACGTACGAGACGCCGTTCGATCGTTCCCGCCCGCTGTGGGAAGCCCGCGTCTTCGACGGCCTGCATGGCAAGGCGAAGGCAGCATTGTTCTTCAAGCTGCACCACGCGGTCGCCGATGGGGTCGGAGGCAATGCGATCTTCGGAGCAATGACGGACTGGGATCGCGACCCGCCGACGCCGACCGCGATCCCACCTTCCGTGCCCAGCAAGGGTGCGTGGCCGGACCCGCCGCCGTTCGGCCAGCGGCTCGTCGACGCGGTGCGCGATCGCATCGAGCTCGACCTCGAGCGGGTAGGAGCCGTCGCCAGCACCGTCGTCGATACGATCCAGCATCCGGAGAACCTGACGCGTGCCCTCGAAGCCGCCCGTTCGATGATCGACATCGCGCGCTTCGACAGCCCCTCACGCACGCGGCGCTTCGGGCGCGCCCGCCGACTGAGTGGCGTAGACCTCCCGTTCGAGGACGTACGACAGATCAAGGCGGCACTTGGCGGCGCGATGATCGACGTGATCCTCACGATCATGGCCCGCGGCATCGGCAAGTGGCACGTCAAACACCGCGCGCGCGGTGTACGCGAACTCATGACTCTGGTTCCGGTCAACCTCCGCAAGCCGGAGGAGTGGGCCACCAAGGCGCACGTGGGAAACGTCGCCACCGGGATTCTCGTACGCCTCCCGATTCGCCACGCCGACCCGCTGACAGCATACCGGGAGATTCACAAGCGCATGCAAGCCAAGAAGGCGGACCCCGCCTCCGCCGCCTCTCCCCTCATCGCCGAACTGTTGAGTACGCTCCCGCGTCCGTTTCTCACCTGGATGGCGGAGTCCACATTCGGCGGCGTCGATTTCATCGTCACCAACGTCCCCGGCATTCTGGCGACCCGCTATCTCGCCGGCGCCGAGATTCTCGCCGCCTATCCGTTCGCGCCCGTTGCGGTAAAGAGCCCGGTGAGCGTCGCCCTCTATGGCTACCGCGATCGACTGTTTGTGGGACTCAATTCGGACCAAACTGCCATGCCCGACGTCGAGGCCTTCCAGGCAATGATCCGCGAGTCGTTCGAAGAGCTGCACGCCGCCGCATGCAACTAGCTCCCGAGGATCCGCGCCGACTGTTTACAGCCGCCGACTTCGCGGTGTAGACGAAGGACATGCCGGGAGGGGGTACACGCATGTCGAAGTCCTGGTACGAACGCCTGTCCGTCCAAGATAGCTCGTTCCTCGTCTTCGAGGATGCGAACACCCATATGCACGTCGGCGGCGTCGCGATCCTCGACGTTGGCCCGCTGGCCACGCCAAGCGGCGGCATCGACATCCAGCGGATTCGCGCCTACATCAACTCGCGGCTCGCGTGGATCCCACGCTATCGGCAGCGACTCGCCTTCATCCCCATCGAGAACTACCCGGTCTGGATCGACGACGACCACTTCAATCTGAAGTACCACGTCCGACACACAAGCTTGCCGCGCCCGGGCGACGAGCGGCAGCTCAAGCGGCTGATCGGTCGGATCATGTCGCAGCAGCTCGACCGCGGCAAGCCGCTCTGGGAGGCCTGGATCATCGAAGGACTCGAGGGCAACCGCTTTGCCTTCATGACCAAGGCCCACCACTGCATGGTCGACGGGATCGCCAGCGTTGATCTCGTCTCCGTGCTCATGAGCCCCGAACCAACGACAACCTTCGACACACCCGCCCCGTGGAAGCCCCGACCGGCGCCGGGCCGGTGGGAGCTATTGGGCGCGGAGTTGCAACGGCGCACGCAAGCTCCAGTCGAGCTGCTGACTACTGCTCGCGACATCCTCCAAGACCCGGAGCGAGCCCGTACGCAGCTCGGTGAGCAAGCCTCCGCCGCTTGGGCCTTGGTCCGAGCCGGACTGCGCTTCGCCGCCGAGACCCCGATCAATCGTCCGATCGGACCGCACCGTCGGTTCGACTGGCTGACGCTCGATCTCGGCGAGGTGAAGACCGTGAAGAACCGCCTCGGCGGAACCGTGAACGATGTCGTCCTAGCCACGGTGGCCGGCGCCGTGCGGCGCTTCCTGCGCAACCGCGGCGTCGACGTCGCGGGCCTCGACTACCGCGCCGTGATCCCAGTGAGTGTGCGCGCACCCGAAGAGCACGGCGCGATGGGCAACCGCGTGTCGGCCTGGCTGACATCGCTACCGATCCAGGAGCCCGAGCCGCGACGCCGACTCGCCCGCGTCAGCGAGATCACCGCTGATCTGAAGCGCTCCAAACAGGCGCTGGGCACCGAGGTGCTCACCAAGATCGGTGAGTGGGCCGGTTCAGGACTGATGACCCTGGGCGTACGCCTCACGGCTCGACTGCACCCGTTCAATCTCATCATCACCAACGTGCCGGGTCCGCCGATGCCGCTCTACATGCTGGGCGCGCGCTTTATGGAAGGTTACCCGCAGGTTCCGCTCTTCGAGAGCCAGAGTCTCGGTGTCGCCCTCTTCAGCTACGTCGACAAGCTGTGCTGGGGTTTCAACGCCGACTATGACTTGCTCCCGGACCTGCACGACTTCGTCACCGCGACGGCAGCGGCCTTCCGCGAGTTGCACGACGCGGCCACGCAGCCGGTTGCCGGCACCGGCGCACCCTCCGGGCCACGCGCGCACCGCGGCCGCACGCCGCCGGTGGCGCCCGCCCGGCGCACGACGCGCCGCACGCCGAGTCGCTCACCTACGGAATCAACGGCGTAGCACGCGTCTCTGTTTGACTTCCCCGCCATCCCCGCATAGTCGGTCATTCGCGATCGCGTCAACGTTACGTGGTGACGGATGGAGGTGTCGCTCATGCCGAAGGGAGCTGTCCGGGGGCTGTCCACGCTCCTGTGGGCACTGTCCATCTGTCTTGGCACGGCCGCTGTCGGTTCCGCTGGCGCCGGCGAAGACGTTGCGCCCGGGCTCAGGGTCGGTGACGTACTCGATCAGAGCAATTGGCAACTCGCCAAGGACCTCCTCCCCGCCGAAATCCTGCGGCACTACGAGACCGGCGAGTACCGCAACCGCATCGTCGCCTATCCGACAGAATCCACGCACTGGGAGAAATCGTTTCTGGAAGCGACCGAGAAGAATGCCGCACAGCTCGACGTCGACGCGCGCGGCTCGATCATCGAAAAGGGCAGCGGTCAGCAGCCACCGCTGTACTACGGGCTGCCGTTTCCGATCATCGATCCCAACGACCCCAAAGCTGGCGTCAAGGTCGTGTGGAATCAGTTCCTGGCATATTGGTACACTGGCGACACCTACAACCGGGCGCTGGTAGTCATGGTAAAGCCGAAGGCGGTGGATCGCGAGATCGTCGCCGATGGGTGGTTCAGTTTCTACGACGGGCAAACACCGAAGTACCGCAAGCCGAACCCGTTGAACCTGCAGAGTCAGTTCCTCGGTGTCGTGGCCGTCCCCACCGATCTCCAAGGAACGGCCTCGCTCACGTGGCGCTATCGCGATCCGGAGAAACGCGACTCGCAATGGGCGTTCGTGCCTGCCTTGCGCCGCGTCCGCGCCGTCAGTCCGGCGAATCGCTCCGACGGCTATCTGGGATCCGATATCAGCGCCGACGATGGGTTCTTCTTCGACGGCAAACCCGAGGATTTCGAGTGGAAGCTCGTCGGGCAACGCCAGGGCCTGCGCGTCGTCGACCCCGAAGCACTCGCCGGCCCCTTGCCCGCGCAGCCGAGCCCAGAGGGTGGGTGGATCTCGCTCACTGATCGCAATCCGGCGACCGTTGGCTACCGCACGCCCAACTGGCCGGGGGTCACGTGGGCGCCCACAGACGCTGGCTTGGCGAAGCGAACCTTCTGGGTCGTCGAGGGGGTGCCACGCGACAAGTACTATCTGTATGGCCGGCTCGAGCTCTGGATCGACGCCGAGAACTGGGACGGCGCGTGGAATCGCAAGTTCGACTGGACCGGCCAGCTGACCCACAACTTCCAAATGATGGGACGTGTATTGCACGCCGCCGGGCCAGCCGATGATCAGGAATGGGTTCCCATCGGAACTCAAGTCTGGGCCTGCGCGGAGAATTTCAAGATGAACCGCGCCACGCTCGGCGGCCTGCGCCCCGATCCGAAGGCGGCCTTCTACCGCCGGCCACGGATCAACCCGAACATCTTCGACCCGCAGGCCTTGCAGCGATTCGGGAAGTAGGCAACACAGAAGCTATGGCACTCGACCCACAGGCTCAGGGATTGCTCGACCAACTCGTCTCGTCCGGAATGCCGCCGCTCAACGCGATGCCGGTGGCGGAGGCCCGCGCCGCCGCGATGGCGTTGGGAGGCATGACAGGGCCTCCCGAAACGGTCGCCCACGTGGAGGACCGGACCATTCCCGGGCCTGCCGGGCAGATCCCCGTCCGCATCTACACACCGACAGGACGTCCGCCATTTCCGTTGCTCGTATACTTCCATGGTGGCGGCTGGGTCATCGGCAATCTCGAGACGCATGACGGTGTGTGCCGAGCCTTGACCAACGCGGCCGCCTGTATCGTGGTGTCCGTCGACTACCGACTCGCGCCCGAGCACCCGTTCCCCGCCGCCCCTGAGGACAGCTATGCCGCAACGCAGTGGGTCGCCGCCAACGCGGCGGCGATCGGCGGCGATCCGACCCGCATTGCCGTCGGCGGCGACAGTGCCGGCGGCAACCTGACCGCGGTCGTCGCCCTCGTGGCTCGCGATCGCGGCGCACCCCCGCTGTGCTTTCAACTGCTCGTCTATCCGGTGACCGACGCCGCGTGCGATACGGCGTCCTACCGCGACAACGCCGACGGATATTTTCTCACTCGCGACATGATGGGCTGGTTCTGGAACCACTATGCAGCGCAGCGCTCGGCGCGCGAGAATCCCTATGCATCGCCGCTGCGCGCTGCGAGCTTGAAGGGCCTCCCGCCCGCCTTGGTGATCACCGCGGAGTTCGATCCGCTGCGCGACGAAGGCGAAGCGTACGCCGCCCGTTTGCGCGACGCCGGTGTCGCGGCACAACTGACGCGGTACGACGGCATGATCCACGGCTTCTTCGGCATGGGCAGCATGCTCGATCAGGCCAAGACGGCCATCGCTCAAGCCGCGGCGGCGCTGCGCTCCGCCTTCGCCGCCGGCAGTCGCTGAGCGGCGTCAGCGCTCAGTGCACGAGCACGTGCCCCGCAAGCCCGCCCTCGAGCTTTTGACTGAGCCGCTCCCAGCCACGGACAACACGCAAGGCCTCCGCGCGATCCGCCAAACCGGTGGCAACGGCGAGACCGGAATTCGCATCGACCACCTCCCAGCGCACGTCGCCGGTACGCCGCCAGCGGACCTGCTGCAAGCGGTAGTTCGGGGAGGCTTCCTCATCGACCAACACCTCCCGGCCGATGGCTCCTTCATCGATCGCCGCAGACATGCAGCGCATCGTACGTCCGCGTCGCTCGAGAAGCCATACAGTCGCCGTTCACTGCGCAAACGGGTTGATGATCGTCGGCACCGGATCGCTCACCGCCGTCTGAAAGAAGACGACGCGCTGATGCAACGACTCGGCGGCACTCTGCGCGCAGAAATGGCCCTCATGCGCGCTGGTGGGTGGGAGCACGACACAGCCGGGCGTCGGATCGATGCCCGCCACGCCCACCGGCACGTACTGGAAGAACGCCGCGGTGGTGTGCGCATCGATGTTCGCCGTCAGTGGACCATCCACCGTCTCGAGAAACGGTACGAGACGCCGTACCGGCCGCAGGTGCGGAATCGGTCCCATGGCCCATGCCAGCGAGTCGGTGGCATTGTTGGGTACCATTGAATCGTCCAACCCCTCGATCAACAGGATGCTGGCCTTCCGTTGGGTGCCGTCGACGAGCAGCGGCTCTCGGTAGATGAAGCGCGCATGGTTGTGCGGGTCCTGCACGTCGTAGATCGTTTGAAACAGCGCCAAGGCCACCCAGATATCGGCGGCGGTAAGGTTGGGAAAGGTAGGACCGAGCTGATCCAAGAACGTCTGGGCTTGCTGATGGATCAGCACCTCGCTCAGGCGCGCACCGCCGGCGACCAGCGCGGCGGCACGAATCTCCGGGGCATACGGCAGCAGTCCCGGCGCATGGTTGGCGCCCTCACTGATGCCGACGTAGGTCAGCGGCGCCTCGACGTCGAGATCGGGCACGCCGTCGGGCGCATCGATCGGCAAGACGTCCAGCGTCCCGAGCCCTTGGATCAGCCGCACGAAGGCCTGCTGCTCGGCGTTGGTCTCCACCCAGTAGTCCGGAATCTTGCGGTGCTGCAGCAGCGGGAAGAACACGGCGTTGACCTGTGCCGTGATGGCTTGCACCTCATCCGTCAGGCCCTTGCTCACCTCACGATTCAGGTTGTCGGTGAACCCAATGACCGCGAAGCCGGCGCCGGCGAGCGTGCGCCGCGCCTGGCTCGGGACCTCGCTCTCCGCACTGCCCGGGTTGCCGTGCTGGTACATCGTCACCGGCACCGGCCCGTCGCGCGCGGCCTTCGGCAGCGCCAGCACGAAGGGCACGCTGTTGGTCTTGGTGTGCACCGGCAGACCGCCGGCATCGCGCTCCAAATATCCCGTTGCGTCACGCCAGTCAGGCGCTTGCCAGGTGCCATACACCAACGCCGCAACGTCGCTGTCGCTCCCCGAATCGGGGTCGACATGATCGATCGTATACGCCGGCGGTGGTGCATCGAGCACCTGCTGCTTGACGGCAAGCAGATCGCGGGGGATGTCGTCCGTGGTGCGCACGCTGATGCGAACCGCCAGCGCGACGTCCTCGCGCGGGATTGGCGCGTCGCTGCTCGCCACGACGTCGAGCACCTCGTCAGCCAAGGCGCGCGCGCGAGTCACGGCATCGGCCTCTCCTGCGACGGGTGGGCCGAGCACGGCGGCAAAGAACGGCGACGGCGCCAGCGGCCGAGTGGCATCGACGAACACACGGCGTGTCACCACGAGGCCATAGTGGCCCCCGGGGGTGAGCGGGATGGAAGGAAAGATCAAGACGGTGTGCGAGACCACGCCGTTGGTGTTGCTATCGGTCCGCAGCTGCGGGCGGACCGGGATGCGATGGCCGAACTCCTGACTACCGGGCGTGATGTCGAACAGCCCGATGGTGGCCAACGGGTCGAGGGATTCGGCGGGCGTTCGCGGCAACGACGCCGGATCCGGCGCATCCGAGAACTCAACCACCAGGTGGCCAATGGGACTGAAGCCGTCGAGCTTGTTGGTCTCCTGCAGCAAGACCCTGAAGATGCTGCGCACGTCACTCGGCGCGCCGGGAATCGGCACGTTGACACGCGAACCGGTCGACGTGCTGGCGTCGGGAGTCAGCCAGAAGTCATCCGGAAACGGGGACGTTCCGCGCCCGTCGGTGCGATCGTACACGGTTGAGAACGGGGCGCCGGCAGCAGCGGTGGCGAAGGTCAGCGTGTTCGCGCCATTGGGTCCCTGCCAGGTGAGCACACAGTCGCTCCCCGCCGGCAGCTCACCGCCCGGATTCACGAGCACCGTGTCGGCGGTCAGCGTGCGGGTGGCGACCGGATAGCGCAGGCCGTTGCAGGTCAAGGCATAGTCCGGCAACGCCGCTGGATCGACGTTGCCGGCGAAGGTGAGCCGAATCCACTCGGTCGCGAGCACCCCGGTTGCGCCCGCCGGCGGGAAACTCGACACGAGGGTCGGCGTGGCCACCAACACGCAGCCGTCACTCACCGCGTTCACGGCGGCAAGCAACTCGTCGACGGTGACGTGCTGATTGGCGGTAGCGTCGAGCGCCGGGCAAGCGCTGGCGGGTTGCGCACCGAGGATGATGCTGACGCCGGTCAGCAACTCGTCGACGGTCACGTGGCCGTCGAAGTTGCAGTCACCGACACAGGTGGCAGCGGCGCGCGACGGCCATCCGATCGTACTCAGTACGGCCAGGGCAAAGGCGAGCCCGCCGCACAATCTCGCGACCATGGGCGGCGTATATCAGAGGCCGCTGGAGAAACGCTACGCCAATCGCCCGTTGGTGGCCCCCGGCGAACCGGACTAGTATCGTGCGCCGATGCCGACCGACGATCGCACACCGTGGCTGCACCTGCTTCCCGATCATCCACTGCACTTCGACGACCGCTTCCTCTGGGGTGTCGCGTCGTCCGCCTTCCAAGCGGAAGGCGGCGCGGTGCCGAACGACTGGGTGGCGGCGGCCCGCGACGGACGGGTGCCGGCGAACCCGGGCAACGGCTTCTGGGAGCGGGCGGAAGAAGATTTTGGTCTCGTGACAAGCTTGGGGTTCCGGCACTATCGGCTCTCGGTCGAGTGGAGCCGGGTCGAGCCAGCGCCGGGCCGCTTCGATGCAGCAGCATTGGACCGCTACCGTGCCATCTGTGACGCGGCACACGCGGCCGGCCTGACACCGTGGGTCAACCTCTTCCACTTCACGCACCCGCTCTGGTTCGCCGAGCGCGGCGGCTTTCTCGATCGCAACAACCATGGCGCGTTCCTGCGCTACGTCGAGCACGTCGGGCGCGCCCTGGCGCCGCATGCACGCCATTTCCACGTGCAGAACGAATCGCTCGCCTACGTCTTCGGCGCCTATCTGCTGGGCGTGAATCCCCCGTTCATCGCCAGCCGCGACGCGGCCCTGGCCATGACCCGTCATGTCCTCGCATTGCACGCCGACGGGTACGGTATCCTGAAGAGTATCGACCCGGATCTCACCGTGGCAACGATCGAGGTGTACCTCGACCTGCGCCCGGAGGACCCTGCGGATGCCGGGCAATGCGCCGCCGTCAATCACCTTGATGCCTGGTATCACGGAGCGCTGCTCGAGGCGCTGGCCAGCGGCTGGGTACGGCTCGCCGGCCGCGCGCCGGAGGAGATCCCGCATCTGAAGGGGGCGCTCGACCTCTACGGCTTCAACTACTACTCCGCCATCAGGGTGGGGCCGAACGGGGTGGGCTCGTTTGCCGAGCGCGCCGACGCACCGGTCGATGTCATGGGACGCCACCTCTTTCCCGGCGGGATGGAATCCGGCTTGCTGCGGGTGGCGGCAGCCTTGCCGGGCGTGCCGATTCTGGTCACGGAGAATGGGTGCCCAACCATGGATGAGACGTTCCGCATCCGATACATCGCGGCGCACCTCGCCGCGCTCGAACGAGCGCAGCGGCAAGGCGTAGACGTCCGCGGCTACTTTCATTGGACGGCCGTGGACAACTACGAATGGCAACAGGGATTTTCGCAGGCACGCTTCGGGTTGATCGGTTTCGATCCCAGCACCGGAGCTCGGGAGCTGAAGGCGTCGGCGACGTGGATGCGGCGCGTGATCGCAGCGGGTCGGCTGGCGCCCGCGGACATTCCGTGACGCGCGTGCTACGGCGCCAGCGAGGCGCGCACCTGTGAATTGACGATCAGATCGGCATGGCGGTCCCGGTGTTCCAGGATCTCGATCAAGCCACGCATCACGCACATGAGCGGCTCGTCGCTGATGCGCACCTTCAGGCCGATGGCATCCTGCAGGCGCTGCGGCCATCCGCGCAGCAGCGCGCCACCGCCCACCATCGCCGCCCCGTCACTGAAGACGTCGCTCGCCAACTCGACGGACAGCTGTTCGACGCACCGGCGCACCGCATCGGTGATGTGCCGTGCGACCGGCTCCAACGCTTCGCGAACCTCGCCGGTGTGGACCAGCAAGCGTTGTGGCTTGCCGTTCTGTTGGTTCAACCCCTTCACCTCGAAGACCGCGTCGCTGTCGTCGTAGACCGCACCGTAGCGGATCTTGATGTCCTCGGCGGTATTCTCACCGATCGAGAAGGCGTAGCGCGTCCGAAAGAACGCTTGCACCGCCTGATCCATGGCGTTGCCGGCCATACGCAACGATTCGCAGTGGACAATGTCGTTGAGCGCGAGTGACGTCACCTCGGTGGTGCCGCCGCCGATGTCGATGGTCAGGTTGCCGCGCGGGGCATCGATGGGCAGGCCGGCGCCGAGCGCCGCGGCGAACGGCTCGCGCACCAGGTCGACGCGGTCCGCGCCCGCCGCCTCGGCCTCGCGCACCAGGGCGTCCATCTCGACCACCGTGGCGCCATGCGGGACGCACACGATCACCGCCTTGCGGCTGAGGTAGTGGCCACGCGACGCCTCGCGGATGAAGTAGCGCAACAAGGCGCGCGCCGCATCGAAGTCCGCGATGACGCCGTCACTCAGCGGCCGGATGACTTCGATGAACTCCGGCGCACGTCCCAGCATGGTCCGCGCACGCTCGCCAAAGGCGATGGGTTCCCCGCTGGAGCGTTTGAGTGCAACGGCGGACGGCTCGCGTAACACGATGCCGTCTTCTTGGGTGTACACGAGCGAGTAGGTGGTGCCCAGATCGATTGCGATGCGGTGCCACAGCATGCCCGCACTCCTATGACACCCGGAGTCAGTTCGAGCAACACCTCTGGTCGGTAACGCCGCTCGGGACCGTCGCTACGGGTTCTTCCCGAGTCACAAATCCGGCCGACCGACCGAGGATTGACGCGCCACCGCGGCGCGGGAACTCCTCGATGGACCGCGAGCTTGGAGAGCGTCAGCGCATTCGAAGAAAAATTGCAAGAAAAAACCGTCCTCCGAACCAGACAGTCGCCCGAGCGCTGTTGTGCCCAGCCATCTGTCACGTAGCCCGTCGGCGCGTGGCATAGAGCGTGCTGAAGCCTTCGCCATGAGCCCGGCTTCCAGCTCGACAACGCAAGCAGTGCTCCTTCTCCGCTGGGTGCTGATCATCGCGACGTCGTACTTGGTCGTCTTCAGCCATCCGCTGGCTCAAAACTCGGGGGCGGTCGGGTTGTTCGTTGCCGCCTACTTCGCGTCGAACGTGATCTTAACCGAATTGCTGCCGCGCTTCCGCTCGGCCTATCGCTTCGATGTGTGCGTAGTGTTGGTCGACACGGCCATGGTCTCCATCGGCTTGGCGCTCACCGGCGCGACATCGAGCGAGTTCTACGTCGTCTACTTCATCGTCATGTTTCTCTGCGCGCTGACCGAACGGCTTGGGCTGGTGGTCGTGGCGGCGACGCTGATCAGCGCGGCGCAACTCTATACCGAGGCGCGGTTCCTCGGCCTGCAACACCTCATGACCCCGGCATACATGCTGCGGGTTCCCTTCCTCTTCGTGGTGGCGATGTTCTTCGGCAACTTGGTGCGCGACGCGCGCCGCCGCGAGCACGAGGAAGAAGAGTCGCGCGCCCGCGAGCGGCGGATGCAGCTGTTGTCCGGCATCAGCCACGACCTGAAGAATCCCCTCGGCGTCATTCAGTCGCTGGGCGCGCTGCTGCTCGACGGCGACGCCGGCCCACTCAACGAGCAGCAGACCGACCTGGTGCGGCGCATACACGCCAGCACCCGACACGTCATCACCATGGCACTCAACCTCATCGACGCGGCCCGCATCGAAGCCGGTCGCATGACCCTGCAACGCCAGCCGGTGCGGCTCGAGGAGTTGGTGGAGGACGCGTTGCTCCTGGCCTGTAGCGCCAGCGACTTGAAGGGTGTCACGCTGGAGTCCACCGTCGACCCCGATGTTCCGACCGTCCAGCTCGATGCGGTGCAGATGGAACGTGTCATCTCGAACATCGTCGGCAACGCCATCAAGTTCACCCCGCCCGGTGGCACGGTGAGTCTGGGCGTTCACCGCGCCGGTCGGGAGATCCTGCTGGTCGTGCGTGATTCCGGGTCGGGGATCGATCCGGCCGAGCTTGCCAATGTCTTCGAGCAATATCGACGACGCGCCGCCAGCGGCGTCGTGGGCTCCGGTCTGGGCTTGTTCATCGTCAAAGCCATCGTCGAGGCGCACGGCGGCACAGTCACCGTCGATAGCGTCATCGGTACGGGCACGACGGTGACCGTGCGGCTCCCCGCCGACGCACCGTTGCTCGTCCAGCACGTCAGCCGCAGGGAACGGCGTCGCGCCCGGCGGCGATCCAACAGCACCCTCCCGTCGCCGCTTCCCGGCGACGTGTCCTTCGAAGTCCCAACGCGTCGCTGACGCGTTCCGCATTGCACCAGCAAGGTTCCGCTCGCCCACTCCGAAAGACCGCCTCGCGTCGCCTCGCCCTTGACCCCTCCGGCGCACTGCCGTAACACACAGGGCGCTGCGGGAGGGCACGCTCATGTTCCGAGGCGCACCCGTCATCGACGCCGATTCGCATAAGATCGAAAACCCCGTCGTCTTCCTCGACTACGTCGAGCGACCGTACCGCGACCGCGTGCGCACCGTGCTCGATCAGTACGGCGAGCAGCGCGTCGCCATCACCGACCGCCATCCGCGCACCGGCGCCACCGACTTCGTGCGCCTCTACCCGCAACCCGACGGTTTCGGAAAGGGCGCTTACCGCGCCTATCATCCGGAGACCGCCATGGGCGCGCTGTTCAACCGCGTCCGCCTGCAGCACATGGACCGCGAAGGCATCGACGTCCAGGTGATCTACGGCTCGCTCACCCTCGCCTTCGCCAGCCTGATCGACCGCGATCTCGCCATCGCCCTGTGCCGCGCCTACAACAACTACATTCACGACGACTGCGAGCCCTATCGCACCCGTCTCGCCCCGGTCGGCGTCCTGCCCCTCCAAGACGTCGACGAAGCCGTCCGCGAGCTGCAGCGCTGCGTCACCGACCTGCACCTGCCGGCGGTGAGTATCTCCCCCAACCTGCCTTTACCGCATCCCGACGCGCCGGACGCCTTTCCCAACGTGCGCGTGCCACGCCACCTCTCCGACTGTTCGTTCTTCCCGCTGTACGAGGCGGCGCAGCAGCTCGACGTCGCCGTCGGCATCCACGGCTCGCCGGGCGTCTATCTCTGCGGCGGCGCCTCCGATCAGGTCGACACCTTCGCCCTCGCGCATCTCTTCGGCCATCGCAATCAGCAGCAGATGGCGCTCGCCAAGCTGGTGATGGACGGCGTCCTGGAGCGTTTCCCGAGCCTGCGCTTCGGCTTCCTCGAAGCCGGCTGCGGCTGGTTGCCCGACCTGATGCACGCCCTGCACGAGCACTGGGAGAAACGCGTCCGCGACTTCCGCACCGACTACCAACCGCCCATCGGCCAGTTCGCCATGGAGGTCTTGCGCGACCGTAACACCGCGCGTGTCGGCTTGCTGCGCAAAGCCAGGAACATGTTCGGGATGGCGCGCAACCGCGCCGGCTTGCGGCGCAATGGCACGGGTGACCATGACGATTTTCTGTTCGAGCACCGCGACCTGAAACGCAACCCCGAGGAATACTTCGCGCGCGGCCAAGTCTTTGCCACCTTCGAGCCGGACGACCCGGCACCCTTGTACATGCGGCATGCCGTTGGCCCAGTCGGTGAACGACTCATCGGATGGTCGGTCGACTACGGCCATTGGGACGGCGTCCTCACCAACTGCGTGAAGCGCATCAGCGAGCATCCGCAAATCGACTTCGAGTACGCCAAGCGCCTGCTGTCGTCCAACACCCTGCACTTCTACGGCCCGCGCCTGAAGCAGCGCATCGAGCCGCTGCTACGCAGCCAGCGCTTGCTGCTCGAGGGGCCCAAGACCGCGCCGGCGCGAACGAACGGGGAAGCCGAGCACGTTCGGACCGCGTGATCACCCTCGCCTGCTACGTCTCGGGTCACGGGTTCGGCCACGCCGTCCGCGTCATCGAGGTGCTGCGCGCCCTCCGCGCGCGTGCCCCCACCGTCCACGTTGCCATCCGTACGCCCGTGCCGTGTTGGTTCTTCGAGCTCGGTCTCGGCGGCGACTTCGCCTGGGAGACCGCCAGCCTCGACGTCGGCGCCGTGCAATCCGACAGCCTCAATCTCGATCCTGAAGCGACGCTGCGCGCCTACGCAGATATCATCGCCCGGAAGCGAGCGCTGATCGGTACCGAGCTGACGGCGATGGCGACGCTGCAACCGCAACTCATCGTCGCCGACATCCCGGGGCTCGCCTTCGACGTCGCCGCACAGCTCGGCGTGCCGGCGGTGGCGATGACCAACTTCTCGTGGGACTGGATCTACGCCGACTACGTTCGCGACTGGCCGGCCTACGCCCACGTCGTCGCCGACCTGCGTGCCTCGTACGCCAAGGCAACGTTGCTGCTGCGGCTGCCGCTGCACGGGGATCTAACGGCGTTTCCATCGATCCGCGACATCCCGCTGGTCGCGCGCATCGCCACGCTGGATCGCGATCTCGTCCGCCAACGCCTCGCGCTGCCGCGCGCCGACCGACTCGTTCTACTGTCGTTCGGCGGCATCGGCATTGCCCTATCGTCGGTGCCGGCACCGCCGCGTGGCGTGACCTTCGTCGCCACGCAGTCGGCAAGCGCCGTCACCACGCCACCACGCGGTTGTCGTTTTGTATCGAACCATGAACTAGCCGCAGCCGGTGTGCGCTACGAGGATCTCGTCGCCGCCTGCGACGCCGTGCTGACCAAGCCGGGCTACGGCATCGTCGCCGACTGCCTCGCCAACGCCACGCCGATCATCTACACCTCGCGCGGCCGCTTCGCGGAGTATGCGTACCTGGTCGATGGCATCACCGCGCATCTGCCGCACGCCTTCCTCAGCAACGAGGATCTCTACGCGGGTCGGTGGGCGGCGGCGCTCGACGCGGTGTTGGCGCAGCCGCGACGTGCACCGGACATCGCCACCAACGGTGCGGCCGTCGCCGCCGGCATACTCCTACAAATGCTACGGGCGTAGCGGTAGGCTTGCGCTTGGTGTGACGCCGCGCTTTGCTAAGCCTACCAATGAGAGGAGTACCATCCGATGCCTGGAATCGACGCCAGCGGACCGAACGCGGAGCAGATCAAGTACTGGAACGAGGTCAGCGGGCCGAAGTGGGTGGCGTTGCACAACCTGATCAACGCGCAGATTGCGCCGCTCGGCTCACGGGCGCTCGAGCGCTCCGCCGCCCGTGACGGCGAGCGCGCGCTCGACGTGGGTTGCGGCTGCGGTGAGACGACGCTCGACCTCGGCCGGCGCGTCGGACCCGGTGGTGCCGCCACTGGGATCGACATCTCCGCGGTCATGCTGGCGGAGGCGCGGGCTCGCGCGCACGCCGCCGGGTTGAAGCATGTCGGGTTCGAGAATGCCGACGCACAGACGCAGGCGCTGCCGCGGGAGTCGTACGATCTGCTCTTTTCGCGCTTCGGTGTGATGTTCTTCGCCGACCCCACGGCAGCCTTCACCAATCTGCACAGCGCCCTGCGCCCCGGCGGGCGTCTGGCTTTCATCTGCTGGCAGCAGCTGCAGGACAATCCGTGGATGTTCGTGCCGGTCATGGCGGCGGCGCAGCACATTTCACTGCCGCCGCCTCCCGCGCCGGATGCGCCCGGCCCATTTTCCTTCGCCGATCAGGACCGTGTCCGCGGCATCCTGTCGTGCGCCGGCTTCACGAACATCGCCTTCGAAGCGGTGAACGACACCATGACGCTCGCCGGCGGCAACGATCTTGCGCAAACCACCGACTTCCTCCTGCAAATGGGACCGACCGGCGCCATGCTCCGCGAAGCGGGCCGCGAGCAACTCGACGTTGTCGCGGCTGCCGTGCGCGACGCGATCGCACCGTACGCCACACCGGACGGCGTGCGCATGAGCTCCGCCGCATGGATTGTTACGGCCGAGAAGTAGTCGATCGTCGGGCCCCGCCGACAGAAGCGCGCAGTCTTACGGAGGCAATTGTCCTTGCAACGTGCCCCCAAAGGTGTAGGAGAGTGCAGCGCCTGCGGCACTGAGATCGGGCGTCATGCCCAGGTGCTCGCGACCGAGAGGGGGGCGTATGCATCGAGATCGCGCGGTTCGGTGCGGGCGAAACGTCGCCCGTGTCAGAAGGACGAAGTCGATACGGTTCCTGTCGGCGTGCACTGCGCTGTGGAGCGTCGCTGCGGTCGTTGGCTGTGCGCGATCTGCGGACGCCGCCTGCAACTTGATTCCACAGACCGTCAAGACCTTCGATAGCGTGCTCGGCAGCACCAACCGGCCATTCGCCGCACCGGGCGAACCGATCGAGGTAACGGTGCGGCCGTGCGATACGGCGTCGGTGGGGTTGCAGCCGACCGTTGCCGCCAACGTGGTCACGATCATCTTCACGCCGGTGGGCGGCGGCACGAAGAACGCCGTCGTGCTGACCGGCGCCGCCACCTGTTCAGCAATCAACCCGCAGTTGTCGGCCTGTCAGACCGCCCTGGGGGGCGGCGGCAGCACAGCCACCTGCGTGTCCGGCGTCTCCGCGGGACTCGCCGAATCACTCGACGGAACGCACCTCACCTTCCGCTTTCCGGACACCGATGGGCTGCTGCTCACCCCTGGTCGCTGCAGCAATGGCGCCGCCTGCTCGAGCGACCTCGACTGCGGCGTGGGAACCTGCGGAGCTCAGGACGGCCGTACCTTCAGCGGACCGGCGACGATCGTCGTGAGCAAGGCCAGCGATCCACTACCGTGCGGCGTCGCAGCCACCGGCTGCTCCGGGCAGAGCGGCTTGATTGCCTGCGTCGACGACTATTTCGTCAACGATGGCACCTGCCGTACCGCCGTGCCGCAAGGGACCTTCAATCACTTCACGGCGCTGCCGCCGCCCAACAACTTTCAGATGGATTGTTTCTCAGGCAGTCCACCATGCACCGGGACGGCCCCGGAGTTCCGCGTCACCACCGACACGGACGGCAACGTCCTCATGCCGGTGAACTGGAGTGGGGTGCTGGTGCGGCAGAACGATGTGCCGGTGCGCCGCACCGTGCGCGCCATGTTCAAGCCGCTGGTGGCCTTGACCCTGCCGGGCAAGTCGTTTTCGGCGTCGTTCACACCGGAAGGCGGACCGCTGCAGCCGATCATCGAGCCGCAGTTCAAAGGCCCCGCCGGCACCCTCACGTTGTTTGGGACCGCGGACGCTCCCTATACGGTCCTGCGCATGGCCCCGCGTAGCGCGGCGTTCAACCAGTGCACCGGTGGCGTCAACAACAACTTGCCCTGCAACGTGGTGGACGATTGCCCCGGGGCGTGCACCGTCGGCGGGGCGCGTTGCGAGAGTGACGCGGACTGCACCAGCGGCACTTGCGGTGCGCCGGGGACCTGCGGGCCCGCCAGCTGTGTCGGCGGCGCCAACGCCGGGCACGTATGCAACAGCGACGCGAATTGCCCGGGCGGGCAGTGTGGCGCATCGTTGTTCGACGTCGGCGCGTTCAGCGTCGCGGGCGTCGGCCCGATCGTCCTCCCACGGACCCCCGGTCCGGGCGTCTGTCAGGTCGCCGATACGTTGACGACGTGCTCGACGAATGCCCAATGCAACTCGGTGTGCAGCATGGATCCCGATTGCAGCACCCCTCTCTGCGTCGAGTTTGCGCTCGAGGCGCAGAACCCGGTGCCGGAGGAAGGCGTGGTGCAAAGTCCCGATCTCTTCGCCTTCGTCAGCAGCGAGGGCATCGACCTGATCGACCGCGATGGTGACACCGACACGCTCGACTCGGTGGTAACCATGCGTGACCGGCAAAGCGGTCAGGGCCAGAAGCTCGGCGCCCCCACGCAGTGTCCGGGGCTGGCGGCGACGGCGGAGGGGCGCGCCGTCGAACGCACGCATCAGCCGCCATTCAGTTTTCCCGCAACCGCGGTCGAAGGTGATCTGTTGGCGTTCCTCGAAGCCGAGTGGGCGGAAAATTTTTGCGACGAGAACAGCACCAACGACAAGTACGATTCGATCCTCCGGGTCTTCCAGCTTGGCGTTTCAACGCCCGTCGAGAAGACGGCCGGGCTCAGCCCGTTGCGCGCCGTGGATGCGGGACCAAAGGTGAACGGCAAGAGTCTCGCCATATCGAACGGGAAGGTCTTCTATCGTGCCGCCGAAGGCGCTATGGCGCGGCGCCTCACCAATCGAGCCAGTCTGCCTGATCCGACGACCGGCAACACGCAGACGGACAACGATACGCGTAGCGGCCAGATTGTCGGTGCGGGCCGCTACGTGCTGTTGGTTTCCGATGCCACCAACCTCGTCAATGGCGACGGCAATGGCGCAAGTGACGTCTTCATTCGCGACCGCGTTTTGAGCAAGACCGAGCGCGTCAGCGTGCCCGATTCGAGCACCGGCTTCAGCGAGGGCGACAACAACTCGGGCTCCCTTTCGTTCTTTGGTACTGCCACACAGGCCGTGTCGGAGGACGGCCGCTTCGTGGCGTTCCCCAGTGACGCCAGCAATCTCGTCCTTGGTGACACCAATCTCAACACCGACATTTTCCTCCGCGACCGCTGTATGTCCAACGGCGTGTCGGTAGGCGGCTGTAGCGTGCACACGACGCGCGTGAGCGCTCCGATCGGTGGTGGGCAGGCGAACGGTAACAGCTACTCCGTCGCCATGTCGCCGGATGCCCGATTTCTCGCCCTCGAGACCGAAGCCAGCAACCTCGTCCCTCAGGGCGGAGTGAACATCCTCGTGCTCGATCGGCTCCTGAACACATTCGACATCGCCACTGTCACCACCGACGGGATGCCGCCGAGCAGTATCTCCGAAGAGCAAGCCATCACGCCCGACGGCCGTTACGTCGCCTTCTCATCGCTGGCGAACAATATGGTTCCCGGTTTCGTGCCCGCTTCGGCTGAAGTGATCTACCTCCGCGATCGCGCCTTGAATCGCACGGAACACATCAGCGTCACGGCCAGCGGCGCCGCCCCGGACGGCGACTGCTTTGGTGCATCGATTTCGGCGGATGGCCGTTACGTCGCCTTCGCGTCCCAGGCTTCGAACATTCTGGCTCCGGGGGCAACCGGTGGTATCTACGTCCGCGACCGGCAGCTGCAGACGACTGAGTTGGTCAGCATGGCGACCGACGGGACAGCCGTGACCAACTTCCCGCTTTACCCGGCAATGTCCGCCGACGGGCGCTACGTGGTCTTTACGACTGACAACGCCTTGGTGCCGGATGATACGAACGGGCAGACCGACGTGTATGTGCGCGACCGCTTCCTGGGCACCACCCAGCGGCTCAGTGTCACGACGACGGGCGCTCAGGGGACGGGGGGCTCCTTCAGTAGTGGCGGTTCGATCTCCGCGGACGGTCACTGGGTGGCGTTCCACAGCGATCACACCAATTTCGCAGGCGTCTCCGACACCAACGGCGTTCCCGACATCTTCGTGCGCGGCCCGGATCTGGCCGACCCATTTGGCGTTCATACGACGGTGTTTCCCAACACGCACCTCTACGACAAGGTACTCGAAGTGCTGGACGGCACATCAGGCGGCGTGACCCCGCTGTGTCCGGCAGATGACGTGTCGGTGACTGCGGGCCAGGCGGCCTTCTTGCGCCCTGAGTCGGATGTGGGCTCGGCAGCGTGTCCGATCGGATCCCTCAACGGCGATGCCGACAGCAGTGACGCGGTCGTGCAGTTCTGGCCAGGAAGCGGCGCGGTGCAGAATCTCGGTGTCGCCGCGACTGCGGTCTCCATGTCTGGCTTGTGTGCCGGCGGCACGACTGACGGCTACGCGTGCAGCGCCGACGCGGATTGCCCGGGCGGCACCTGCACGGCAACGTACATCGCCGCCTTGGTGTCGGAGCCCGGCCAGAATGCCACCGACTTGAACGGCGACGGCGACAACACCGACGACGTGGTCGAGGTACACAAGATCGGTGACCCACTCACCACCTGGACCGACGTCAAACAGGCCGCCGACGTCATGCAGGCCTCGGGATCACTCGTCGTCTTCATCACACCGGAGGCCGAGCAGAACAAGGTCCTCAACGGCGACGGCGACAAGACGGACCGGGTGCTGCAAACCTACGACGCTGGCACGCACACCCTGACCAACGTAGGCCAGGCGGCCGAGGAGTTCGTCGTCGGCACCCAGAAGGCCGACTGTGCGCAAGGGCCGCTCGTGGCCTTCCGCACCTCTGAGGCCGCACAAGGCAAGGACCTCACGGGCGATGGCGACACCAACGATTTCGTCCTGCAGATCTTTGCCGCGGGGCACGGCGTGATCAACACGCACCAAACCGTCATCCCCTGCCGACTGGAAGCGTGCGATCCACATTTCCCGTACCGCGTGTCCGGCAATCACGTGAAGTTTCTCACCTTCGAAGGCGACCAGGGCGCCGATCTCAACGGCGACCACGATCAAAGCGACATCGTGATCCAAGACTGCGATGCCTGCACCGGCACCGCCGGTACCTGCAAGGCCGTCGGCACGCTCGACCCGTCGGCCGGCAACATCAATGACCCGATCGCCGGACCGCCCGGACCCGACGCCACGTTCATCACTCCGGGTAGTCGCTGCCTGCAGACGTTGACGTCGCCGCCGAGTTGCACGATGGACACCGACTGCCCGGCGGGCGCGCGCTGCCTCAGCAGTGTGTGCAAGACGCCATTGCTGATGCCGGTGACGTGCACGAGCAACACCGATTGTCCGACAAACGACTGCGAGGCGGATCGTGTCGTCGTGGCGGCTGCGGCAGTCACAGCACACGATTCGGTGATCCTGCCGCTCAAGCCGGTGACCGCGACGATCCCGGTTGGACAGACGACGGTGATCAAGAAGCTCAAGGTGAAGGTGCGCAACGCCGACTTCCGGCCGGCGCCCGAGAAACCCGGCCACGTAATCAAGCTGACGGTAGCTGATGGCACCTGCCCCGCCGGCACGGTCGTCGGCTTGCCGGACTTCAATCTGAAAGTGGCGGGCGACCAGGACAGCGTGCAAGTGATCGGCGGCAAAACGAAGACCGCGGTGGTCACGCTCACGATCTCGAACACCACCGCCGGATTCATGAGCATCCAAAACAAGCTGGCGCCGCGGCGCTGCACGCTCACATTGCGCGCCGACACGCCCGACCTGAACAATCAAGATCCGAACTCGAGCAACAACGTGCTGACGGTGGACCTCAACGTGCTCGACGCCAACCAGAATCAGACAACGACGGACGAGTCGGTGATCAAGAGCATCAATCCGGCGAAGCTGACGATCCGGAAAACCGCCCCGACGATGTCGGCGACCAAGACCGTGGGCGCCAAGATCATCAACGCGGACGTCGGTGAGATTCCCGGGGACACGATCACCCTATCGGCGCTGGATGGCGACTGCGCACCGGGGACCGTCACTGTTCTCGCCCAGCCGACCCAACCGATCGCCGGCGGCAAGGCGGCTGGTGGCAAGATACAGATCTCAGCAACGAACGCAGCCTTCACCGCAAAGAACGCGAAGTCTCCCGGTCGTTGCACCGCGATCCTCACCGCCACCGGCCCACTTCATCCGGACGCTGATCCGTCGAACAACACCACCAACCTGGTAGTCGACGTGAACGACAAGGAGGACTACTAGTGGCCTGTAACAGCTGAATCGGAAGTGCGGAATCGCACAAAGTAGCTACGCATGGTGGGTCAGCTGGATCAACTCGCTACCGATTTTCCTGATACAGGCCACTAGTCCCAATCGGTGCCTCCGCGGTGGGCGTATTTTCGGAGCGAGGCGAGGAAAGAGTATTCCGCATCGGTGCTCGTTCCGTCCGCGCCTCGGAACGGGAGCGCGGGTAAAGCGCCGCAGCCGCCGGAGCGACCCTCCCCATGCACACCGAACCCGTCACGGTAGGCAGCTGAACCTCAGCGTATCGGTGTCGCGGCGGCCGGTAGCGCTGATGACCCGCGTCCTGATGACTTGCCGGGTCACGCGGCGGCCCGGACTGACGGGAACAGTGACATCCATTGGTGCGGAACAGCTGCCAGCCGGGGCAGAGAGCATCGACGGCATCAGGTTCACAACCTGGGTCCGCGTGCCCGCTGCCGCCACGGAATGCACCGCATCTTTCGGCGTGGGCTTCATGACCTTGAACGCGGTCAGCGCTGCCGGAGCACACTGCCGCAGGCTGGGATCGCTGACGTCGATGCACAGCGCGGTGTGAAACGTACAACTTCCCACGACGCCACCATCGAAGTCACAGCTCGGGTCGTTGTCCTTACAGCTTTGCTGCGCCGAGCGTTGCCCCAAGCGGTTGTCCGGATTCGCGACCACCCACTCGGTGAAGCAGTCGGTCGAGCGCGAGCCGCCGCCGGCGACGTATTCGATCGTGCAGATGTCGGAGCAACCATCCAGGCTGGTCGTGTTGCCGTCGTCGCACTCCTCACACGGTTCGACCACACCGTTGCCGCAGGTAAATTCCGGCCCGACGGCGAGGTCGTACACCCCGGTGCTCCAAAATCCGTTGCTCGGCGGGATCAGCATCGTGCCCGTCAGGGTGTCGGTCGAGGTATCTATGACGGACAGCGCAGACGCAGCGTTGCCTCCAAACCAACCCGAGGTCGGCACATAGAGGTGGGTTTGCGCCGAATTCAACGCAAGCGCGTCAATCTGGACGAGCTTCGCCGTTCCGTAGGGGAGCGGGATCTCGGCCTCGACCGCAAAGGTCTCGGGATCGAGCGCAAGAACCCGATCGTAGGCCCCGAGATACAAGGGCCCACCGGCGGTTGCAGCAATCGCGTCGGCGCGGATCGGCAGGGTCTGGATCACGGTGTTGCTGCCTGTGTCGATGACGTAGAAGCTGTAGCCGCCGCTGCTATACGCCCGGCTCCCGTCCGCGCTAACCGCCAGCGGCGCGGCCGCGCTATTTCCATCCCCCAGCGGCACAAACGCCGACGTGTTCGTGTCGAGATCGACCACCCACATCGAAAGGCGCTGACCATTGCTCACATAGATCCGTCGGCCATCCGGGCTGAATGCAAGGCGATCGGGGTAGTTGGGCCATCCGCCCAGTGGGATTGTCCGTACCACATGGTTCGTCGCTGCATCGGCGACGGACAGGCCAAACACAGAATCGTGCCCACCACTACCACTCAGAGTTGAGACGATGTAGATGCGTTGCCCCGACGGGTCCACAGCGATTCCTTGATGTCCGCGGACCGGAATGCGATCGATCACCCGGTTGGTGGACGTGTCGATGACGCCGACGCTCGAGGCGTTGATACCGCCAGTCACGTAGGCGCGCGTCCCCGAAGGATTCACCGCAACTCCCTGAGGCATGTCGAACGGAATCTTGGCGACCACAGACATGCTGCTCGTGTCAATGACGGACACCGTGTTGTCAATGTCGCCGGCGACGTACGCGAACGATCGCACCTGCCCCGGCTGGGTGACCCGACATTGCTGCGGAGCGGGCGTCGCCTTCGGAGTGGGCGCACCGGTCGGTGTGTGCGGCGGCGTGGGCGGTCCGGGCACCTCAGCGATGGTGATACGATTGCCGCCTTCCATAGAAATGGTGTCGACCAACGTCTTCGTGACGGTGTCGATCACAATGGTGTTCGGACCCAACGACGACGTGGCATACAGAAGGCGGCCATCCGCAGTGATGCCGAGCGTGCTCGGGGTCATGCCGCCCAGCGCATCGTAGGTATCGGTAACGGTATTGATCGCACTGCCGATGACCGAGACCACTGTACCGGCGACATAAACGGCTGAGCCATCCGGCGCTATCACCGGCTGCTGCCCCATCGGGTAGCCATCGGGATTGGAAACGGTGGCGACGACCGTATTGGTGGCCGTAGCGATGATGGAAACGTTCGAGTCGAATTGGCTGCCGACGTAGACGAAGTGGCCGTTAGGCGTGATCGTCAAGCCGAACGCCGTCGACGTGACGGCTATCGGCGATCCAACTAGTGAGTTCGTCGCGGTATCGACAACAAAGGTCTTGCCGGAGCTGGGGCTCCCGCAATAGCCCGTCACGTATGCAAAGTGCCCATTGGGCGTAAGCACCACGTCGGCTGCATGACAGGACGGATCCAACGGCACAGTGGCGCTCAACGTGTTGGTCGTCGTGTCGATGACCGCGACGCTGCCGTCGGCACCGCCATCGCCGACTCGCGCGACATACAGGAATTGACCGGCGGGGGGCTTGACCGCGAGGCCAGTAGGCGTACCGGAGAGGGCATACGTCGCCGTTGCGGTATTCGTCTTCGTATCAATCACCGAGATGAGGTTGTCTTGCGGTAGGGTCACGTAGGCGTGCGCTCGGTCGGGGCTCAAGGCGATCCCAAAAGCCGGATGCGCCCCTGGCAGAGCGATGGTCGCGGTGATCGTATTCGTGGCGACGTCGATGACCGTGACCGTTGGGGGTGAATCCGGAAACGCCGGAGCCGTGACGTACGCCATTTCAGCAGCGTGACCAAGCATAGGACTGGCAAGGACCACGCAGAGCGTCACCACCGCTCCGAAACCACGTCCCCCAACGCGCCGAGCATCCGATACAGTTTCCGTCTGGGCCCCCTCATCTACCCCCAAACGCTCGGGGGTGACACCCTTGCCGATCGGAAACCGGCCCGCTCACCTTCAGTTTACTGCCTGAGCCGGTAGCGCGGAGCGTATGCCTAACAGCTTCCGCGTGTCAATCAGACTTTGGGCAGGTCCAGCATGCTCAGCGTTCCCGGCGAGCACGGACGATCGGTCCGCCCACCACCCTCATCTCCCACGCAACTCGTGCATCGCGCCAAAGACGGTGGGCACGTCGATCGGCGCGTCGTACGGTTCACCGCGGAACTCGCGATAGGCGCGCTCGACTTGGAAGATGAGGCGCTCGGGCTCCGTCCACTTGGCGTACGGACCCAGGTCGATCCGCTTCGCCGCCTCCAGCGTTGACAGCCCAGCATCGAACCCGCGCTTCGATTCGGCGCGCACATACACCAGGTACGCCTTCATCTCGCGTGGCCCTTCGACGCCGCACAGTGGCCCGTGACCGGGTACGATCACCTCGGGATCGAGGCCGATGATGGCATCGAGGGCTTGCACCCATCGTTCGAACGTTCCCTCCCAACCGATGGGGGTGCACAAGCGGAAGAGCACGTCACCCGTGAACACAACGCGTTGGCGAGGGAGATGGACGATGACGTCACCGGCGGTGTGCGCCGGACCGACGTAGAGCAACTGCACGGGAGTGCCGTCGAGGTCGAGATCGAGTCGGTCGTCGATGAGCGTGGTCGGCGGTGTCAGCTCGATACCCGAGAAGTCCCACGCCGCCAGCGCCTGTGCCAGCGCGGCGATGGCGGGGTTGCCGCTGCCGGCGGCGTTGCGCAGCATCTGCATGGCCGCGGGTTGTTCCTTGGTGAACGCCGCGGCGCAGCGGCGGTGGCCGATGATCTCGGCGCCGGGAAAGAGTTGGTTGCCCCAGCAATGGTCGCCGTTGTGATGCGTGTTCACCACGCGTTGCGCCGGCTGCTTCCAGACGCGGCCGTACTGCTCGATCATCTGGCGCGTGTGCGGCAGATCCCAGAACGTGTCGACCACCACGCCGCCGCCGCGGTTGATGAGTCCGGAGTTGCTCGTCCCCAAGCCGCGGTCCTCCTGCAAGCAGGCGTACACGTCGTTGCCGATCTCTCTGAGCTCCATGGCGCTCCCATAGCACGGCTTGGCCTCAGAAGCCGAAAGGAGTACGTTCCGCCGCACGGAGGACCGCTGATGGGAGAGGCAATCTCGAAGGCCGTGTTGATCACCGGCTGCTCGACGGGCATCGGTCGCAGCACCGCCGAGTTGCTGGCGCAAAAGGGCTGGACCGTGTACGCGACGGCGCGCAACCTCGCTGCGGTCTCGGACCTGGCCGGCAAGGGATGCAAGACGTTGGCGCTCGACGTGTGTGACGACCAATCGATCCGCGCCGCGGTCGCGGCGATCGAGCAAGCCGAGGGTGCCGTCGGCGTGCTGATCAACAATGCCGGCTACGGCCAGGAAGGTCCGGTCGAGGAAGTACCGATGGAGCAAGTGCGGCGGCAGTTCGAGACCAACGTCTTCGGTCTGACGCGGTTGACGCAGTTGGTGTTGCCGGGCATGCGGCGGCAGCGTTGGGGGAAGATCGTCAACCTCAGCTCGATGGGCGGCAAGCTGACGCTCCCCGGCGGCGGCTTCTACCACGCCACCAAGTACGCGGTGGAGGCGTTGAGCGACGCCTTGCGCTTCGAGGTGCGCGGCTTCGGCATCGACGTCATCGTCATCGAGCCGGGTCCGATCAAGACCCAGTTCGGCGACACGGCGATCAACAGCATCGAGAGCGCGGCGCAGCAGCAGTCGCCGTACGCCGCGTTCAATGCGCTGCTGGCGCAGAAGGTGCGCGAGGCCTACGAGGGACCGATGGGCAAGCTGGCCGCGGGTCCGGAGGCGGTGGCCGCGGTGATCGAGAAGGCCATCACCGCCAGCCGCCCGAAGTCGCGCTATCCGGTGACGGTCGCAGCGCGATTCCTGATGGGCCTGCGCCGCTGGTTGCCCGACCGCGCCTTCGACGCGTTTCTGGCGACACAGTTCAAGGCGCCGACGGCGGGGTGAGGTGAGGGCACGCAGAGAAGAGCCTGCCGGCTGAAGCCGCGGCTACGAAGGGCGCCCAGACCGCCCGCCGGCGGCTCCCCCCGCCCCGCCGCTACAAGACCATGCTCTTCTGGGTGGGGCTGGGGAGGCCGCGCAGGCGGCCTTGGGCGCTCCTCGTTGCCGCGGCTTCAGCCGCCGGGCCTCTGGAATCGCGGCACCAAGCGGAGCACACTGCGGCTTGCTTGCCATGCGTGCCCCGTTCACACAGCTCTATCTTCACTACGTCTGGGCCACGTGGGACCGTGAGCCGCTGATCACGGCGCAGATCGAGCAGCCGCTCTACGCCTTCATCCTGGCGAAGACACGCGAGCTACGCGGTGAGCCCATCGTCATCGGCGGAATGTCGGAGCATGTGCACTTGCTTGTGCGCTGGTCACCCGTCGTGTCGGTTGCGGACTTCATCGGTGAAGTGAAGGGGGCATCGTCGCACTTCGTTACTCACCACATCCTCACCGGGGGTGTCTTCAAGTGGCAAGGGCGTACGGCGCATTCACGGTGAGCCGAGATGATGTCGAGCTGGTGCGGACGTATATCGAGCATCAGGGAGGAACACCACGCCAACCAGACCGTGGTTCCCGCGTGGGAGCAAACCGCAACCGATCCCAGTGCGGCAAGGTGGACAGTTTCAGCCAGCCCAGGGCCACGAATCGCTTGCGCGATATGCCACGGACACCCCGGTGGCATATCACGCATCACACGAGGCGGACGATCTCACAAAGAGTTGCCTTCGGGAAAGAAATCGGCGAAGACTTCGTGCCAGGATGCGTGCCATACGACAACGGCGTAGGGACAATATCGGGTTACTCAACTGTTCGGCTGTGAGCGTTGCATCATGACCAACGCGCTGACAAGGACGCTACTACCAGCGTATGCACCGTGTCCGCACTTTTGCGGTGCATGCTGGGAAATGCGGTGGAGTCCAGTGGACGGACATGTACCGCGCGGGGTCTGCGGCGCGACAGGTCAGCTGTCCGAAGTGGAACTCGTACTGGTGACCGCGGAACCTGGGGATCCGCTCGAGGGAGAAACGCATTCGAACCTCCAGTCGGCGATGCAGTTCTCAGTCAATTGCCTCAGCGACCCGCCGACGGCATTTCACAAGAACATTCGACTCATCTTGGCGCTGTGCTTCCCGGATGCATCCTTCGAGGAGCAACTGCGCCGCACGTGGCGGACCAATTCAGTCCTGTGCTCGGCAAAGGTCGAGGGTGGCCGTGTTCCGCGTGCCGTCGAGAAGACCTGCATCAGACACTACCTCTCCCGTCAACTCGCTCTTCTTCCGCAGGCCTTGGTCGCGGCACTTGGGCGGAAGGCCCAGCGGCGGCTCGCAAGCGAAGGTATCCGCGCGTTCCCAGCAGTACATCCGTCATCTCGGAAATCTTCGGACGAGAAGCGTGAATCTTGGGAAGCTTTGGCAAGAGAGCTGCACAAGCGCCGGACGGCCCGCCACGGAAGGCCGAACAGAATTCTTCCGGCCGATACCCATAAGGACGCGTGCGGCTGAGGATTGGCTTCCGTGAGAACGGGTGAGCTGTGTTAGCGGAGTGGGCATGGCGGAACTGATGGATCGGATCACGGTCAAATGCGCCCAGCTCACCATGGACCATGAAGAATCCGTGAAGCTATTGCGGCATCGTCGCTGGGATTGATAAGAGAGCGCATCGCATGCCGGCGTGAGGCGACCGACGCACGCGACACGAAGGAGACCAAATCATGAGCGCGCGTGTAGTCTGCATCTCTCGCACCGTGGCCGCCGGCGGCGAAAGCGTCGGCCGCTCGGTGTCGGACCGCCTCGGCTTCCGCTTCGTCGACGAGGAGATCATCAGCAAGGCGGCGGAGAAGGCGCAGGTGGATGCCAGCCGCATCGCCGAGGCCGAGCACCGGCAGTCGCTGCTCGATCGGCTGTTCGATTCGATGGGATGGGGCGCGGCGATGACCGTGGGGACGGAGTACCTCGCCACCGAACCGATCGCGCCGCACTTCTACATGCAGGGCGCCCCGATCATCCCCTCGATTCGTGAGGAGTACCGCGCCCTCATTCGCGAGGTCATCCAGGAGGTCGCCCAGCAGGGCAACGCCGTCATCGTCGCCCACGCCGCGTCGATGGCCCTGGCGGGAACACCCGGCGTGCTGCGCGTGCTGGTCACCGCCTCGCTCGCCACCCGGGCGCAGCGCCTGGCGCTGGACGGACATCTGCTCAGCGAAGACGAGGCGGCCAAGGCGGTCAAGGAATCGGATCGCGAACGCCAGGACTACCTCTATCGCTTCTACCAGGTCCGCGCCGAGTTGCCGACGCACTACGATCTCGTCGTCAATACCGATCACCTGAGCCCTGAGCGGGCAATCGATGTGATCGTACGCGCCGCGCAGAGCTAGCCCATCCACGCCAGGCAGCGCTCGAGCGTCGCGCGCCCGTCGTCGCGAATCCATTCGCCGTGCGCGATGATCACGCGCCGCGGGTTCCACCCCAACACCCGCCGCTTCGCGCGGCGCAGCGCCGCACGGTTCCAGAACGACAGCCGCCACTCGCGCGGCGTGCTGCCGTTCGGCCCTACCAGTCCCTCCACCTTCATCAAGGCCTTCCGCCACCCGTGCAACGTCTGCGCATCGAAGCGCTGCACCAGGTCGGTGAAGACCGCCGTGCGCGATGCCCGATGGAAGAACACCACCTCCGCCATTACGAAGCTGCCGTGAAAGATGACCTGATCGATGTCGACCGCCCACGCTGGATCGGGCGCGTCACCCAGCTCGGCCGCGAACGGCAGGTCGCGACGACGGCGCGCCAGCCCGGGCGACCCGTAGAGCTTGGCGCTCGGCCACACGCGTACCCAATCCGCCAGGTACAGATGGTGTAACTTGTTGGGCGAAACCAGATGCCGCACCGGACCGAGCGCGTCGATCGCGGCGCGCAGGTCGTCGTCGAGTCGGATCGGCGAACCCACCCACAGCCCACCATCGCCGAGGCGCACCACGGTGGCACGCGTAGGATATGCAATGCCGAGGAACGGCACGCTCGGCCCGTCGGCGATCCAGATGTCGTGGTCGATCGGCGTCAGCACGACGCCGAGTGTACCGTGGACGCGTCGGCGTGCCGAGCCTGCCGCCTCCGGCTCACGGGTCGTCGACCGGGATCGGCTGCACCGTCTCGCCGTCGCGCACCGACTGACCGAGGTTGATCGCCACTTGATCGTTGGCGTCGACGCCCTCGGTGATCTCGACGGCGCGGCCGTCGTCGTAGCCGAGGGTCACCGGCGCCAGGTGCAGCCGGTTGTCACGCACCACCGGCACATACACCTTGCCGCCCTGAAAGATGAGCGCGTCGTCCGGCACCAGCGGCGGGCCGGGAGGCACCGCGACGTCGAAGGTCACCTTGGCATACATGCCGGGCAGCAGCACCGCGTCCTCGTTCGGCACATCGACCTCCACCAGCATGGTGCGCGTCGCCGGGCGCAACGCGTCCGGATGCCGCGTCACGCTGCCCATGAAGCGGCGGCCCGGGTACTCGGTCACGGTGACCGTCGCCGGGTCGCCGGTGCGCAGCAGCGGCGCGGCGCTCTGCGGCGCATCGGCGTACACCCGCACCGGACTCACGGTGGCCAGCGTGACCAGGGGAATGCTCGCCGCCGGCGTCGTGGCCTGCGGAATGAGCGCGCCGGGATCGACGAGGCGCGCCGTGACGATGCCGTCGAAGGGGGCGCGAATCTCCTTGTAGGCCTGCATCGCCTGCACCTGGTCGAGGCTCGCCTTGGCCTG
>Ga0335082_10000395_pt1 | contig 44984 bp, 37 predicted proteins | sample Lox_Sample_41_FD_206718 | JGI IMG/M metagenome (GOLD analysis project Ga0335082, IMG submission 206718) | Soil microbial communities from Loxahatchee National Wildlife Refuge, Florida, United States - Lox_Sample_4.1 | ecosystem: Environmental > Terrestrial > Soil > Wetlands | place: USA...
CGTCATGCGCGTGCTCGCGAACCTGGAGACGGTCAACACCTACGAGGGCACGCACGACATCCACGCCCTGATCCTCGGCCGCGCGCAAACCGGCATCCAGGCGTTTTTCTAGATGCAATATGAAACCGCTCGTCGCCGCGCAAAAGCGCGAAGCGCGTCTCATGTAAAAAGCGGGGACCCAGGGGCCAAGAACACCGGCCGATGTATGCCGCTCTGGGTTCCCGCTTGCGCGGGAACGAACGGAGTGTGCGGGTGACTCTCTTCGCTTTTTCCCTCCTCGTCGGCGCCGGCGTGATCGCCGGCCTGCTCGCTTCCATCATCGGCGGCGCCGCGGTCGTGGTCTATCCGGCGATGATCATCGCCGGCCTGCCGCCGCAGGCGGCCGCGGTGTCGAATCTCGTCGCGCTGATGCCGGCCACCATGCTCGCGGCGCTGTCCGACCGCTCGCAGCTGCCGCCGTTCAACCGCGCCTTCATCGAGTTGATCTTCGCCTCAGTCATCGGCGCGGGCGCCGGCGCCATGGTGCTGCTGTTGACGCCGGGGCGGCTGTTCAACGGCATCGTGCCGCTGCTGCTCGGCTTCGCCACGCTGCTGTTTGCTTTTGCCGAGAAGATCGGCGCTGCCATCCGCAAGCGCGCCGAAGGCAAAGGCCACGACGTCACCTTCAACGTGTCGAGCCTGAAGGTGCTGCTGCCGGTGTCGTTCTACGGCGGCTATTTCGGCGCCGGCGTCGGCATTCTCATCCTCGGCGTGTTCTCGATCGCCACCGGCGGCGATTACCGCTCCGCCAACGTGGCGAAGAATTTCGTCTCCAGCCTCAACGGTCTGGTCGCCTCGGTCGTGTTCATTTCGCAGGGCGCGGTGGCCTGGCCGCAGACCTTCGCGCTGATGGCCGGCACTGTGTTCGGCGGATTGGCCGGTTCCTATCTCGCGCGCATCATCCCGCGCAATGTGGTGCGCGTGCTGGTGGTCGTGGTCGGCGCCGCGCTCACCGTGAGTTTCGCGCGAAGATATTGGTTTTAGAGCGACGCCACCATTTCGGCGAGCTGCACCACGCGTTTCGTCATGGCGCTCTCCGGGTCGGCTAATGGATCGACCACGGTGAAATGGTTGGCGCCGACGATCTCCTCGTAACGCGTTGCCACGCCGCGCGCGCCCCAGTCCTCGACGATGCTCCCGCTCTGGCGCAGAAACTCGTTCGATTCCAGCGCGCCGACCACGGCGTCGAGCGTGCGGCCGGCCGGCACTTTCCAATAGAGCGGGGACACCCGGCGCGCTTCCTCGGCGTCGAGCTTGAGGTCCGCGTTCTGCGACACATGGACGAGCGGGGCGAGGTCGAACACGCCGGAAATCGCATAGGCCGCCGGCACCAGATCGGTCGGCGCGTCGGAGGCGAAGGCTTTCCAGTCCTGCGCCAGCATGCAGGCGGCCAAGTGCCCGCCGGCGGAATGGCCGTAGACGAAGATGCGTTTCTTTTGTCTGCGCCACAGCCACAGACAGGCGCTGCGCATCTGCTCGATGATGTCGGCGATCGAGCGGCCGGGACACAGCTCGTAGCCGGCGACGGCGACGGCGATGTTGTGCGCGTTCGGCCCCGCCGCCAACTGGCTGAACATCGCCGGATCGAGCGAACGCCACCAGCCGCCGTGGATGAACAAAGCGAGCGGCGCGTCGTCATCTTTGGCCGGGAACAGGTCGATCAATTGCCGTTGGCCGGGGCCGTATTTGAGGCCGTATTCGCCGCGCGCGGCTTCCCGATAGGCCGCGCCTTCGCTGATCCAGCGCGCGAAAATTTCCGGATGTTCGGGCACCCGGCCGCGGTTGTCGTATTCCTTTTCGTAATCGGCCGCCGCCAGGCCTGTGTCGGCCATGAGCTGTCTCCCGCCGGGTTTTGCCCGGCGGGAGATTGCGGCATCGCTATGGATGCGGCAAGCCTAGCGCTTGATCTGCACGCTCAGGGCGTCCGCCACCGCGCGGTCGAACGAATTGGCCGCCGGCGCGGGCGCTTTTTTGGCCTGTTCGCGCACATAACTGTCGCGCTGCTTGACCAGCGCCGCCATGCGCTCGTTGAGCGACTGCCGCTTCGCCATCTGCCTGTCGATGAAGGCGCGGCGCTCGGCCGCGCTCATACCGCGCAGCGCGTCCGGCAGATCGTCGTCCTTGACTGCCGACAGTTTTTGCCGTCCGGCCTTGAGGTCGGCGACCAGATCGCCGTCACCGGTGATGACTTCGCCGGAGGTTCGCGCGGCGTTGCGCGACAGGTAGCCGGCCATGTCGGTCGCGACCGAAGCCGGCGCGGCGGCGGCCTGCTTGGTCTTGTGCTCGACGTCGCTGCGCTGGCGCCGCGGCCCATAGGGGATCACCGTGCCGTTGATCTCGTCCTGCAGCTCGATGATGTCGTGGTCGTAGGGCGTCTCGATCACCACCAGGTGGCCGCCGTCCTGCGGGATCGGAATGTAGCGGCCATGACCCATCTGGGCGATGTCGCGCCACACCCGCTCGGTGTCGCGGGCGCCGCCCGCCTGCACGGCGTTGACGATGATGCCGCGGTCGCGCGCCATGCGCAGCACTTCCGGGTATTTGGTGTCCTGTGCGTAGTCCATGTGCGGCGGCGCGTCGCCGACCAGGAACATGATGCGGCAAATTTCAGCGCCTTGCGTCCAGGACAATTTGGTCACCGCCACCTCGAGCGCCTCGTTGACGCTTTCCGGCCAGTCGCCGCCGCCGCGGGCGCGTAGCTCCAAGAGGTTGGCATAGAGATCCTGGATGTCTTTAGTGAGCTCGAATTTCTTGGTGACGTATTCATCCCCAATGTCGCGATAGGCGACGAGGCCCATGCGGATTTCGGCGTCGGGATTGGCGTCGACGATGGCGGTGGCAATCGACCAGATTTTGCGTTTGGCACCTTCGATCAGCGGGCCCATCGAGCCGGTGGTGTCGAGTACGAAGGCGACTTCGACCACGGGCTTGCCCGTGACTGTCGTCGCGGCGGCCTGCGCGGACCAGAGAAGCGGTAGCACAAAAAAAGCGAGAGCCGCAGCCCTCGCGAGATGCAGATGCATGAGCATACCCTCCGATGGAAGAATCTGAGACCATGCAAGGTTCCATCGCCATCGCGTCGGACGCAGGCCGGAATTGGGGCTGGCTGCGGACCGATTCATGGCGGCTTACGTCCGACGTGTGGCGAGCCGCCGCAATTTGTCGATGCCGGCGAAGCGCGATAAGAAATAAAGCCATGAAAGTCGACGGCAGGCCGATGCGCACGATCTGGGTCGAGGCTGACGCGACAAGCGTCAGCATCATCGACCAGACGCAATTGCCGTTTCGCTTTGCGACGCTGCCGCTCAAGACGCTCGACGATGCCGTGCGCGCCATCAAGACGATGCAGGTGCGCGGCGCGCCGCTGATCGGCGCGACGGCGGCATACGGCGTGTGGCTGGCGCTGCTCGGCGATGCATCGGATGAATATCTCGAGCGCGCCTATGCGGCGCTGCTGGCGGCGCGGCCGACCGCGATCAACCTGAAATGGGCGCTCGACCAGATCGTGGCGGCGGTGCGAAATCGGCCGCGCGCCGAACGTGCTGGGGTCGCGCTCGCGCGTGCCAACGAGATCGCAGAAGAAGACATTGCCATCAACCAGGCGATCGGCCGGCACGGCTTGAAACTGATAGAGGATATCGCCGTCAGAAAGAAAGGCGAACGCGTCAATGTGCTGACGCATTGCAACGCCGGTTGGCTGGCGACGGTCGATTGGGGCACGGCGACGGCGCCGATCTACATGGCGCACGACAAGGGCGTGCCCGTGCACGTCTTCGCCGACGAGACGCGGCCGCGCAATCAGGGTGCTTCGCTCACCGCCTGGGAACTCGGCCGGCACGGCGTGCCGCACACCGTGATCCCCGACAACACCGGCGGCCATCTAATGCAGCACGGTCTCGTCGATCTGATCATCGTCGGCACTGACCGCGTCACGGCGCAGGGCGACGTCTGCAACAAGATCGGGACATATCTGAAGGCGCTGGCCGCGCACGATAACAAGGTGCCGTTCTACGTGGCGCTGCCGTCGCCGACCATCGATTTCTCCGTCAGCGACGGTATCGCCAAGATCCCCATCGAACAGCGCGGGCCGGAGGAAGTCACGACCATGACCGGCAAGACCAAAGACGGCCACATCGAGTCTGTGCAGATTGTTCCCGATGGCTCCGCCGTCGCCAATTATGGTTTCGACGTTACGCCGGCGCGGCTCGTCACCGGGCTGATCACCGAGCGAGGCTTGATCGCGGCCAGCCGCGAGGCGCTTGCCGCCGCGTTTCCCGAACGTGCTAAGCTTACGCCATGAATCTCGCCGCCAAGCAACCGCTGGAACTGCCGGTCGATGGCCGCCAGTCCGAGACCGCGCTCGCCGTTGCGCGCGGCACCGCGCGGCTGCTGCACGCGCACGGCTTCTGTGTGGTCAGCGAATTGCCGCTGCCGTCCGGTCGCCGCGCCGACTTGGTTGCGCTCGACGCTGGCGGCCAAATCTGGATTGTCGAGATCAAGTCCTCGGTCGCCGACTTTCGCGCCGACCAGAAATGGCAGGATTATCGCTTGCATTGCGACCGGCTGTTCTTCGCCACGCATATGGATATGCCGCATGAAATTTTTCCGTCCGACGCGGGGCTGATTATTGCCGATGCTTTCGGCGCGCAAACCATGCGCGAAGCGCCCGAGCACAAGCTGCCGGCGCCGACTCGCAAGGCGATGATGCTGTTGTTCGCCCGCGCCGCCGCACTGCGGCTGCAGTCGCTCGTTGATCCGAGCGGGCCTTATGGGGACGTCGGCTGATTTACCGCGGCGCTCTTTTCGCCAGAATCCGCTGCAGCGTGCGTCGGTGCATGTTCAGCCGTCGCGCGGTTTCCGAGACGTTGCGGCCGCACAATTCGTAGATACGCTGGATGTGTTCCCAGCGCACGCGGTCGGCCGACATCGGATTTTCCGGCGGCTCGCATCTGGCGTTGCCGTTTGCGAGCAGTGCTGCAACCACATCATCGGCGTCGGCCGGCTTGGCGAGATAATCGACCGCGCCGAGCTTCACCGCGTTCACCGCGGTGGCGATGTTGCCGTAGCCGGTGAGGATGATGCCGCGCGCGTCGGGCCGGCGCCGTTTGAGCGCGCAGATCACGTCGAGGCCGTTGCCGTCGCCGAGCCGCATGTCGACCACCGCGAAAGCGGGTGCGCCGGCTTCGACCTGCAGCAAGCCGTCGGCCACAGATTCGGCAGTCGTCACCGCAAAGCCGCGCTGTTCGAGCGCCTTCGCCAGCCGTTGCAAAAACGACCGGTCGTCGTCGACGACCATTACGGAACGCTCGGGAAGGACGTTTTCTCGCACCGCTGATTCGGGGGCGTCGCTGACGGCCATATCCACGTTGCACCTCCGTGTTGCCGCGAACTATATCGCCCCCGTGCACATAAATGCAGCGTAAAAATAGGAACTTCCTGCAATTATTTCAAGATGCTGCAAGCGTCGGCGGCCGCTCGAAATCGTGTCGGCTCCAGCGCACCGTGACGACGGCGCCGCGGTGCGGAAAGGCGCGATTCTCGAAGCTGAGCGAGGCGCCCGAGCGCTCGAGCAGCGTTTTGGCGATGAAAAAGCCGAGACCCAATCCGGCCGAGATTTCATTCGCCGCGTCGGGCTTGTGCCGGCGGGTCGTAACATAAGGCTCGCCGATGCGGTCCATGATGTCCGGGGCGAAGCCCGGACCGTCGTCGCCGATGGTCACTTCGACGGTGTCTTCGTCCCATCGCGTGCCGATCGCGACGCGGCTGCGCGCGAAGTCGACGGCGTTCTCCAAGAGATTGCCGAGGCCGTAGAGGATCGCCGGGTTGCGCGCCCCGGCCGGTTCGGCGTTGCGTCCGGGCGGCGTCGAGACGTCGATGGCGACGCCGAAATTGCGATGCGGCGCAACCACCTCCTCGATCAGCGAAGAGAGCGGAGTGCGGTCGAACGGCTGGCCGCTGGCCGATAATTCGGTGAGTTTGCCGAGAATGTCGCGGCAGCGCATCGCCTGTTCGCGCAGCAGGCGGACGTCGTCGCCGTAGCTTTTGTCGGCTGCGAGCGCATTCTCCAGTTCCTTGGCGATCACCGCGATGGTCGACAGCGGTGTGCCGAGTTCGTGCGCGGCGGCGGCGGCGAGGCCGTCGAGCTGGGACAAATGCTGTTCGCGCGCCAAGACCAATTCGGTGGCGGCGAGCGCATCGGTAAGCTGGCGCGATTCCTCGGTGATCTGCCAAGCATAGACGCCGATAAAGCCGATGGCGAGCAGGAGCGCGAGCCACACCCCGATCATGTAGATCGGCGGCAGTTTCAGCGGGTCGTCGCTATCCCAGGGCAGCGGATAATGCGCGAACATGAGCGCGGTCGCGCAGGCGATGGCGAAGGCGCCGAGCATCACCGTAAAGCGCGGCGGCAGCGCGGTCGCCGACAGCAACACCGGAGTGAGAAACAGAAAGGCGAAAGGATTCTGCAGCCCGCCGGTGAGATAAAGCAGCACGGCGAGCTCGGCGATATCGAATGCCAGAAGCCAGGCGGCGCGGTCGGGTTCGAGCCGCTGCGTCATGTGGAAACGCAAGCGCAGCGCCACGTTGAGCCAGGCCGACAGCGCGATCACGGCGAGGCAGGCATAGATCGGCAGGTCGAAATCGAGCCCGAAATAAACGCCAAGCACCGCAACGGTCTGTCCGACGGCGGCGAGCCAGCGTAGCCGCACCAGCGTGTCGAGGCGCACGTTGCGGCGCGGATGGTTTTGCGACAGGTCGAGCGCGGGCATGGCGGACAGTCTATCGCCGCCCCGCGGCGGGCTCAAAACCACCTGTTTGCGCGGGACTTGCGCTTGCCGCGGCAGAGCGTCACATCTGGCGTTCCATGGATGTGCAGAACACGTCAGCCGTCGTCGTCGAGCGCCTGGTCAAGCTCTATAAGGGCGTGGCGGCGGTCGACGGCATTTCGTTCAGGCTTGCGCCCGGCTCGATCACCGGGCTGCTCGGCGGCAACGGCGCCGGCAAAACCACGACCATTGCCATGATCATGGGTCTGATAACGCCGACTTCCGGCATGGTCTCGGTGCTGGGTGCGCGGATGCCGGCCGAGCGCTATCGCGTGCTGCACCGGATGAATTTCGAGAGCCCCTATGTGGCGCTGCCGATGCGGCTCACGGTGCGGCAAAATCTGTCCGTATTTGCGCAACTCTACGCGGTCTCCGACATCGACGCGCGCATCGCGCAGCTTGCCGCCGATCTCGACCTCGGCGAGTTCCTGGACCGGCCGGCCGGCAAATTGTCGGCCGGGCAGAAAACGCGCGTCTCGCTCGCGAAGGCGCTGCTCAACAATCCCGAAATCCTGCTGCTCGACGAGCCGACCGCCTCGCTCGATCCCGATACCGCCGACTGGGTGCGCGAGCGGCTCGAGCACTATCGCCGGACGCAAAGCGCGACCGTGCTGCTCGCGTCGCACAACATGACCGAGGTCGAGCGGCTGTGCGAACGCGTCATCATCATGAAGAAAGGCCGCATCGAAGACGACGATACGCCGGCCCGGCTGCTTGACCGCTACGGCCACGAAACTCTGGAAGAGGTATTTCTCGACGTCGCCCGCGGCCGCGGGGAGCATCGCAAGGCGCCGCCGCGGAACGATGAGCTCAATGACGAAACCGCCGTGTCGGCTCCATCGCGCGAGGTCCTGTGATCAATAGCGATTCAGGCCTCGATTTCTCCGTCAACCGCGTCGCCGCCATGGTGCGACGCTACTGGTACCTGTTGCGCTCGTCCTGGCCGCGCGTGCTCGACTTGATCTATTGGCCGACGGTACAGATGCTGATGTGGGGCTTTCTGCAGCTCTACGTGACGCAGAATGGCGGGCCATTCGTGCGCACTGCCGGCGTGTTCATCGGCGCGGTGCTGTTGTGGGACATCCTGTTCCGCGGCCAGCTCGGCTTCTCGATTTCGTTCCTCGAGGAAATGTGGTCGCACAATCTCGGCAACCTGATGATGTCGCCGCTGCGGCCGGTCGAGTTCATCGCCGCGCTGATGATCATGAGCATCGTGCGCCTGGCGATCGGCATGATTCCGGTGACGCTGCTGGCGTTCGCCTTCTTCGGCTTTAATCTGTGGTCGTTCGGCCTGGTGCTCGCCGCTTTCTTCGTCAATTTGATCTTGACCAGCTGGGCGATCGGAATTTTCGTCTCCGGCCTGCTGTTGCGCAACGGCATGGGCGCCGAGAGCATGGCCTGGACCATCATGTTCCTGTTCCTGCCGCTCACCTGCGTCTATTACCCGGTGACGGTGCTGCCCTGGTACCTGCAATATGTTGCGTGGGCGTTGCCGCCGACATACGTATTCGAAGGCATGCGCGCCCTGCTGATCGACCACGTCTTCCGTGCCGATCTGATGCTGGAAGCTTTTGTCTTCAACGTCGGATTGTTTGCAGCGGCCTCGTTTGCCTTCCTCAAGCTGCTGCATAGCGCACGCGCGCAGGGGTCGCTGCTGCAAGCCGGTGAATAAGCCAAAAAAACCTGCGTTCCGAGGGGTTTACAGGTCATTTTGGGGGTGTAAACCGGACGCGAAGGACTTTTCGCTATGTTGACGCTATGACAGAAAAACGACACGGTGCCGCATCGCAGCAAGGGCCGGGGAAAAAGTCCATGCCGATTGGCGAATTCGACGGCGCAGCCTCGCTGCCCGGCGACAGCGGTATTTTGTTATCGACGCCGATGTACTGGCTCTACGAGATGGGCCAGGCCGCGCTCAATCCGTCGCGCGCCGTCGCCGATGCGACGCGTCTGTTCTTCAAAAACCCGGCCAATCCGTTCGCTCACACCACCTACGGCAAGTCTATCGCCGCGGCGGCGGAACTGTTCGAACGCTCGACGCGCCGCTATCGCCGTCCCGAATGGGGCGTCGACAGGGTGACCATCGGCGCCGAGCACGTTCCGGTGCACGTCACCAGCGTCTGGGAGAGGCCGTTCTGCCGTCTGTTGCATTTCGAGCGCGCCTTCACGCATGCGCCGCGCCGGCCGCAGCCGAAACTGCTGATCATCGCGCCGATGTCGGGCCACTACGCGACGCTGCTGCGCGGCACCGTGGAAACCTTCCTGACCAATCACGACGTCTACATCACCGAATGGTCCGACGCACGCATGGTGCCGCTGACGGAAGGCCATTTCGATCTCGACGACTACATCGAATACGTCATCTCGATGCTGCACAAGCTGGGCGGCGACGTGCACGTAATTGCGGTGTGCCAGCCTTCGGTGCCGGTGATGGCGGCGGTTTCCTTGATGGAAGCCGACCAGGATCCCTACGTGCCGCATTCCATGGTGCTGATGGGCGGGCCGATCGACACGCGCATCAACGCCAACTCGGTCAACAAGCTCGCGGAAACGCGCGGCCTCGACTGGTTCCGCAGCCACGTCATCACCAAGGTGCCGTTCCCGCACCCCGGCTTCATGCGCGACGTTTATCCGGGCTTCCTGCAATTGCACGGCTTCATGAGCATGAACCTCGACCGCCACATCGAGGCGCACCACAATCTGTTCCTGCATCTGGTCAAGGGTGACGGCGACTCGGCGCAGAAACACCGCGAGTTCTACGACGAATATCTCGCCGTCATGGATCTCGCCGCAGAATTCTATCTGCAGACCGTCGACACGGTATTCATCCGCCATGCGCTGCCGAAAGGGCAGATGACGCATCGCGGGCGCCGCATCGATCCGTCGCAGATCAAGCGCGTCGCACTGCTCACCGTGGAAGGCGAATACGACGACATTTCGTCGGTCGGCCAGACCGAAGCCGCGCACGTGCTGTGCACGAATATTCCCGAGCGGGACAAGGCGCACTACGTGCAGACGGGGGTCGGCCACTACGGCGTTTTCAACGGTTCGCGCTTCCGCGCCGAGATCGCGCCCCGCATCGCCGACTTTGTGCTGTCGCACAATGGCGGTCGGGCGCGCGTCAACGGCGCCTATCCCGGCGCGGCCCGGGCGACGTCCTCCGGACCCTGAGCCCTTCGTAAAGCCTCTGTGCGGCGAGGTAAGTTGTTGCGCTGCCGCAGCATTTCCGGCCGCACAAAAGCCCATGGCGAAGCGCGGCGAATATGGCACTATTTCCGCGACGATTTGCCAACGGGCGGATTTTGCCGATGCCTTTGCGCGCGCTGCTCTACCGCCGGCCCAGCGAGCCGCCGGCGATCAGCATCACCTTCGAGCGCGAGGTCTATTTGGTGCGCGTGCGGCGCCACCGGCAGGCGCGCCGCTACACGCTGCGCATTCATTCGGTCAGCCGCGAAGTCGTGCTCACCATGCCGCCGCGCGGCAGCCTGAAACAGGCGCAGGAATTCGCGCAAAAACACGGCGGCTGGATCGCGGCTCGGCTCGGCCGGCTGCCGGCGCCGGCGCCCTTCGCGCATGGCACGGTGATTCCGTTGCGCGGCGTCGATCACCGTATCATGCACCGGCGCGGCGAGCGCGGCACCGTGTGGATCGAGGCCGATGAGCAGAGCGAACGCCGGTTATGTGTCGCCGGTGCGGAGCCGCATGTCGCGCGCCGCGTTGCCGACTATCTCAAGCGCGAGGTGAAAGGGGACCTCGAAGCCGCGAGCCGCCGCGCCGCGTCCGAGCTCGGCGTGACGTTCCGGCGGGTGTCGATCCGCGATCCGTCGAGCCGTTGGGGCTCGTGCTCGACCACCGGCGTTCTCTCGTATTCCTGGCGGCTGATCTTCGCGCCGCCTTTCGTGCTCGACTATCTCGCGGCGCATGAAGTCGCGCATCTCGTGGAAATGAACCACAGCCGCACGTTTTGGCGCGTGGTCGAACGTATCTGCCCCAACGTCGCTCGCGCCAAGGCCTGGCTCGACGCGCACGGTGCCGACCTCCACCGTTACGGCATGCCTGATCCGCGCTAGCGAGGCTAAGCCGCATCGGATAAGCAGCCGCTCGTTCCGGCCATGGACGCCTTGACTTGCAGCAAGGCGAAAGGCGGGGATGTCCGGCACAAGGCCGGGCACGGCGAAGGAATACCGATGCTGCGTCCCGGCACATTCGCGCTGACCGTCCTGCTCGCGGCCTTGACCGCGATCGGCCCGCTCACTACCGACATGTATCTGCCGTCGCTGCCGGACATCGCACAGCTGCTCGGCGCCACGACGGCGCAGACGCAGCTCACGATCTCCTCCTATCTGATCGGCTTCGCTGTGGGCCAAATTCTCTATGGCCCCCTGTCGGACCGGCACGGCCGCAAGCCGGTGCTGCTCGGCGCCATGGCGCTGTATTGCGCCGCGAGCCTGGTCTGCGCGCTGTCGACTTCGATCGAGATGCTGATCGCGGCGCGCGCGTTGCAGGCGCTCGGCGGCGCCGGCGGCATCGTGCTGGCGCGCGCCATCGTGCGCGACCTTTATTCCGGAGCGCGCGCCGGCCGCGAACTGTCGCTGATCGGCGCGGTGATGGCGCTGGCGCCGGTGTTCGCGCCGCTCGTCGGTGGCTTGCTGCAGACCGCTTTGGGCTGGCGCTCGGTATTTTTCACGCTGGTGACCGGCGGCTTGGCCGGTGCGGCGATCGTCTGGCCGCTGCTGCCGGAAACGCTCGCCCGCCGCGCGAGCGAACCCGTTTCGCCGGTGACAATGTTACGGTCCTATCGCGTCGTGGCGCGCAACCCGGCCTATCTCGCTTATCTCGGATTGGCGACGACAAGCTTCGCCGGTTTGTTCGCCTGGATTTCCGGCTCGTCCTTTGTGCTGCAATATCTCTATCGGCTGACGCCGTTCGAGTTCGGTGTCGCCTTTGCCGTCGGCTCGATCGGCTACATGGCCGGCACGACGCTGGCGGCGCGGCTGGTGATCCGGCACGAGCTCGACCGCACGCTTGGCTACGGCGCGGCGGCGATGGCGGCGGGCGGGATCGCCATGGTGCTCGCGGTCGCGTTCGGCCTCACCTCGGCCGCTTCGCTGGTGTTGCCGATGGCGCTTTATCTCGCCGGTCTCGGCATGGTGCTGCCGCAGGCGATCGCCGGCGCCATGACGCCGTTTCCGGAACGCGCCGGCGCAGCGTCCGCCTTCCTCGGCTTCGTGCAGCAAAGCGCCGCGGCGCTGTGCGGCGCCCTGGTCGGCGTGCTGCTTGGCTCAACCGCCTGGCCTCTTGCCGGCACGATCGCGGCGATGGGCTGCGCGACGCTGCTGCTGTGGATCGCGACCCGCGCGCTGCGGACGCGCTCCGTCAAGCATGTCTAATTCCGGCTGCGACCGAACAGATTATCGAGCAACCAGCCATCGAGGCCGCGGCTCGCGCGCGGAGCATTATTGGCGGACTGGATCGGCGCCGGCGGTCTCATGCTTTCCGCCGCGCGCGGCCGTGCGTTGCCACCGAACAATCCGGACATCAGGCCGCCGGGCTGCTCGCCGGGCAGGCCGGCGACCGGCACGCCCTGGTGCGCGCCGCGCATGAAGCGGCTCCAGATTTCGACCGGCAGCGAGCCGCCAGTCACCTTTTTGGTCGGCGTGCCGTCGTCGTTGCCGAGCCAGACGCCGGCGACGAGGTGCGCGGTGTAGCCGATGAACCAGGCGTCGCGGAAATCCTGCGATGTGCCGGTCTTGCCGGCGGCCGGCCAGCCGGGCAGCGCCGCCTTATGCGCGGTGCCGATGGTCAGCGTCTGCGCCATCATCTCGTTCATCATGCCGACGGTGCGCGCCTCGATAATGCGGCCGAGCGGCTGCTCGTTGCGCGCATAGAGCACCTTGCCGTTGGCCGCGGTGATGCGCTCGATGACGTGCGGGATGACGGCTAGCCCGCCATTGGCGAAGGGCGCATAAGCGCTGACCAATTCCAGCGGCGAGACTTCCGAGGTTCCGAGCGCGATCGATGCGTTCGGTTCGAGCTTGGAGGCGATGCCGAGCCGGTAGGCGGTGCGGATCACCGCCATCGGCGTGAATTCCATTGTCAAGCGCACCGACACGGTGTTGAGCGACAGCGCCAGCGCTTTGCTCAGCGTGACCGGACCGTAATATTCGTGACCGTAGTTCTCCGGCTGCCAGCCGCCGATCTTGATCGGCGCATCTTGGCGAATGCTGTCAGGCGTGAGCCCGTGCTCGAGCGCGGTGAGATAGACGAAGGGCTTGAACGCCGAGCCCGGCTGGCGCTTGGCGGCGACCGCGCGGTTGAACTGGCTCTCCGCATAATTACGCCCGCCGATCATCGCGCGCACCGCGCCGTTCGGCGTCATCGCCACCAACGCGCCCTGGCTGACGCCGGCCTTGGCGCCCTTTTGCGCCAGTTCCTCGTCAAGCGCCCGCTCGGCGCCTGCCTGCAGCGCCGGATCGATTGTGGTCTTGACCACGATGTCTTCATCAACGTGACCGAGCACATCGTTGATTGCGTCCATCACCCAGTCGGCCACGTAGTTGATCGAGCCGTTGCCGGCTTGGGCGGCGATGTGCGGGGGATGCGCCAGCGCGAACTTCTCGCTGGCCGGTGAAATGAAGCCGGTATCGGCCATCGCGGCGAGCACGACCTGCGCCCGGCGCTCGGCGCCGTCGAAGTTGCGCGTCGGCGCCAGCCGCGACGGCGATTTGACCAGGCCGGCAAGCAAGGCGGCTTCCGGGAGGCTCATTTGCTTGGCCGGCTTACCGAAGTAGCGCTGCGAGGCCTGCTCGATGCCGTAGGCGCCGGAGCCGAAATAGACGCGGTTCAAATACAATTCGAGAATCTGCGTCTTGGAAAATTTGCGTTCCAGCCACAACGCCAGCAGCGCTTCCTGCAGCTTGCGATGGATGGTGCGCTCTTGCGTCAGGAACAGGTTCTTCGCCAATTGCTGCGTGATGGTGGAGGCGCCTTGCGCCACGCCGCGATGCAGGATGTTGGCGATCGCCGCGCGCGCGATGCCGAATGGGTCGACGCCGAAATGATGATAGAAGCGGCGGTCCTCGATGGCGACGAAAGCCTGCGGCACGTATTTCGGCAGGTCCTTGAGCGGCAGCACGGTGCCGCCGGCGTCGCCGCGCGTGGCGAGCGGCCGGCCGTTGAGGTCGACGATCTGGATCGACGGCGGCCGTTTCGGAATCTCCAGCGATTGCAGCGGCGGCATATGCGCGCCGGTCCAGGCGACAACGCCGATAACCCCGATCACCAGCCACAGGCCGAGCACCAGGCTCCAATAAATCGCGCGGCCGATCACTGAGCGGCGCGGTCCGCGCTTGCGCGGTCGGCTGGCGTGTTTGCGTCTCGGCGTCGGCTTGGCGCCGCCACCCGTGGGACGATCGGCGGACGAAACGCGCAATTCGGGTCCACTGTCGAAGACCGGCTCCCGCCGTCCGCCCGATTGTCCCCTGCCTGCCATCGCGACCCGAATCGTCGGCCGGCCCGCGGCCGGTCCCCGAAAGCCACGCTAAGCGGCGCGATTTAAGGGGCCGTTAAGCGGCGGTTGGCCAGCAAATCCGGCCCTTTCCGCGGCACCTATTTTGCCAATTTGCCGTGTTCGCGCAGAACCTCGGCGGCGATACGGTGCGCGTCGTTGGCGGCGGGGACGCCGCAGTAGAGTGTAAGCAGAAGCAACACTTCCTGGATTTGCTCCGGACTGCAGCCGTTCTTCACCGCGCCGTTCAAGTGCACGCGCAGTTCGTTCGGATGCCCGGCCGCCGCCATCATTGCGACCATGACCAGCGACTTGGTCGCCGCTGGCAAGGCCGTGCGGCTCCAGACGTCGCCATAGGCATAGGCGTTGATGATGTGCTGCAGCGGCTTGCCGAAGTCGCCGAAGGCGCTCATCCGCTTTTCCACCGCCTCGCGGCCGAACATCTCGATGCGCAGCTTGAGGCCGCGCTCGTATTGGTCGTTGTCGTCCATCGCCTTTGTCCTTTCGGCGCCGCTATTGCAGCGGAATTTTCGCGGCTTCGCGCACCGCGTTCCAGCGCTTGTATTCGTCGGCCATGAAGTCGCCGAACGCCTGCGGCGTCGAGCTTTTCACCACCACGCCGACCTTCACCAGTTTCTCGGCGACCTTCGGGTCGGCCAGCACTTCGTTGAGCGTCTTATTGAGCTTGGCGATCACCGCCGGCGGCGTGCCGCGAGGCGCGAACAGGCCGTACCAGGTGGTGACGTCGTAGCCGGGCAGCAGCCCCGACTCGATCGCCGCCGGAACATTTGGCACCGCCGGGAACCGGTCCTTGCCTGTCACCGCCAGCGCCTTGAGCTGGCCGGACTGCACGTGACCGATCAAAGCCGACACCGTGTCGAACATGATATCGGCGTGATGGCCGAGGACGGCGTTGAGCGTTTCCGGCGTCGAGCGGAAGGGAACGTGCAGGAGATCGATCTTGGCGCTCTGTCGGAACAGTTCGCCGGCGAAATGCTGGGTGGCGGTGAAGCCCGGGCTGGCGAACACGACCTTGCCGGGATTTGCCTTGGCGTAGGCGATCAGCCCCTTCACGTCGTTTGCTGGAAAGTCCGGCCGCGTCACGATCATGAGGCTCGCGGTCGCAATCTGGCCGACCGGCGCGAAGGCGGTCAGCGTGTCGTAGGGCATTTTCTTGGTGGTGACGGCGGCGATGATCTGACCCGCGGTCATGATTCCGAGCGTGTAGCCGTCGGCCGTTGCCCGCGCCACCACGTCGTTGCCGAGCGTGCCGCCGGCGCCCGGCTTGTTCTCGACCACGATCGGCTGGCCGAGCTTGGCCTGCATCGCGTCCGCCAGGATGCGGCCGATGATGTCGGAGCCGCCGCCTGGCCCGAAGGCGATGATGAAATGAACCGGCCGGTTCGGGTAGTCCTCAGCGTGGGCAATGCCGGCACCCAGCAGCAACACACAAGCGATGGCAAACCAAAGCTTCCTCATGACGTCCTCCCCGCAATGTTGCCGGTCCGCTCAAGGTTTCGCACCCCGGCGCCGGACTTCTTTGATGACAACGCTGTTATCGAGATCGGCTTCGCCCGCCCGCACGCAGGACTCCAGAATATCGGCGTGCACTTCGAGCATCGACAGCTTCTGGCCCTTGCCCGCCGCCTGATCGAGCATCAGGTGCACGTCCTTCAAGGTCTGCTTGGCGCGGCCTTCCGGCGAGAAATCGCCGCTCAGCATTTTCGGCCCCTTGGTTTCCATCACCTGCGAATAGGAGGCGGAGCCCTTCGCCACCGGCAGGAACGCCGCGGGATCGAGCCCGAGCCGCTCGGCAAAGACGAGGCCTTCGGCGAGCGCCAGCCGGTTGAGGCCGAGGATCAAATTGACCGCGAGCTTGGCGCGGCCGCCATCACCGATCTTGCCGACGTGGAAGCTGCGCGCGAACAAGGCGTCGAACACGTCCTTCAATTCCGCGGCGATCGCCGCATCGCCGCCGATCAGCGCGACGCCGTCGCCGCGCCGCACCTGGTCGCTGGTACCGGAGACCGGCACATCGAGATAGCGGATGCCGCGCGGGATCACGCGCGCGGCCAGCGCCGCCACCTGGTCGGGATCGCAGGTGCTCATGACCGCCACGATCCTGCGCGAGCCTTCGCCAAGCGCCGGCAGCAAATGGTTCTCGATCACGTCCTCGACTTGGGCGGTATTGAACACCGCGACCAGGATGGCGCGTGCGGGACCGGCCAAGTCCTCGATCGCATCGACCGGGCGCCCGCCGATTTCGGCAAGCCGCGCGCGGCGGGCAGGGTCGATGTCGGAACCGATGACCGAGAAACCAGCATGAATCAGTCGCTGGGCGTAGACTTCGCCCATCAAGCCGAGACCGACAATGGCAATGGGAGATTGACGCATTACGCCTCTGGGGTGGTCCGCCATATTAAGCAAACGGCTGGGTGAGACGCGAGCCTTTCCGTTGCAACCACGCGTAGCTTGGCGTTATGCTTCGCTATCCGGCTAGTTCGGGAACCAACCCGGCGGCGACCATGGATTTCCAGGGAGGATCAGGAACATGCTCAACCGGGCAGGATTTGCCATGGTGGCGGCAGCGGCGGCGTTTGCCGTCGCTCCGGCCGCCGCGCTGGCGCAAAACTGCGGCACGATCGAACTTGGCGCTGCGGTGTCGGCGACCGGCATCTACGCCGCCAACGGCAAGAACACCAAGAACGGCTACGAGTTCGCGGTCAAGAAGATCAACGACGCCGGCGGCGTGAAGGTCGGCGGCAAGTGCTATCACTTCCAGATCAAATATTACGACGACGAGTCGACTCCCGCGCGCGCCGCCCAGCTGGTCGAGCGCCTGATCGATCAGGACAAGATCAACTATGTGCTCGGCCCCTACGGCTCGCCGCTGACCAAAGCGATCCTTCCGGTCATCGAAAAATACAAGACGCCGCTGGTGCAGGGCGAGGCAGCGTCGCGCTCGCTGTTCACGCAAGGCTATAAGTACCAGTTCGGCATCGTCGCGACGTCGGAGAAGTACATGACGCCGGTCGTCGACATGGCGGCCGACATCGCGAAGAAGGCCGGCAAGGACCCGTCGAAGGTCAAGATCGCGATGATCTATCAGGACGACGCGTTCTCGCTCGATGTGCGCCAGGGCGTGGTCGACGCCATGAAGAAATTCAAGATGTCGGCGACCATCGACGACCGCATGCCGAAGGACTTGAACGACATCACCAGCTTCCTCACCAAGGTGAAGGCGCTCAAGCCAGACGTGCTGATCGTCTCCGGCCACGAGAAAGGCGCGGCGACCGCGGCGCGGCAGATGGCGGAACTGCAAATCCAGGTGCCGCTGGTCGGCATGACGCACTGCGAATCGGCCAAGATTTCGCAGGACTTCCCCAAGGCTTCGGAAGACACCGTCTGTCCGACGCAGTGGGACGAGACCATGAAGGCGCAGGACCCGTTGTTCGGCACCGCCGCCAACTACAACACCGAGATCAAGGCGGCCTACGGCTACAAGGTCGTGCCGTACCAGACGGCGCAAGCCTCGGCTGCGGTCTACGTCTGGGCGGACGCGTTCAAGCGCGCCAACTCGCTGGACAAGGAAAAGCTGCGTGAAGCCCTGACCAAGACAAATCTGCAGACCTTCTACGGCGGCATCAAGTTCGCCGCCGACGGCAGCAATCCGGGTAAGGAAATCATCCTGCGGCAGATTCAGCACGGCAAATACAACGTCGTGTGGCCGGCCGCCGTGGCCGCCGCCAAGCTGAACTATCCGCGCGAGGCTCAGTATTGAGCGTGACGTGAAGGCGGGCGTGACGAGCGCCCGCCTTCGCGCATTTCGGGGCACGTCCGGCCGGATGGAGGCCGAACGGACCGTCTTCGTTATTGGCCCGGTCGCCGAGGCACACGATGGACCATATCCTGGACAATATCTCTATCCTTACCGCCGCGCCGGTGCTCAACATCGGCCTGCTGATCGACGGCGTCTTGATCGGGTCGATCTTTGCGCTCGCCGCCTACGGGCTGGCGCTGGTCTGGGGCGTGATGAACGTCAAGAACCTGGCGCAGGGCGACTTCATCATGCTCGGCGGCTACATCACCTGGAGTCTCGGCCGCCACCACATCGACCCGCTGCTCGGCGTGCCGACCGCTTTTGTGCTGCTGTGGGGGATCGGCTGGGTGGTCTATCGACTAGTGGTCAGCAAGGTGATCACGCGCGATTTGTTCACCTCGCTGCTCGCCACCTTCGGCGTTGCCATCGTCATTCAGCAGAGCCTCAATCTCGCCTTCGGCCCGGACACGCAATCGGCGCATTCGGGCCTGCCGACGCTGCAACTGGCCGGCGGTTTGGTCACTGTCTCGGTCACCCGGCTGCTCGGCTTCGGCCTGGCGGTACTGCTGGCGCTGGCGGTGATCGTGTTCATGAAGGGTAGCCGCATGGGGCAGGCGATCCGCGCCACGGCGCAGGATTCGCGCGCCGCCCGCGTGCTCGGCATCGACACCGAGAAGGTCTACTCGTTCACGTTCTGCCTCAACGCGGCGATCTGCGGCGCGGCAGGGGCGCTGGTCGCGCTGGTGTGGAACGTACAGCCGTTCCTCGGCACCACTTATTCGATTCGCCTGTTCGTCATCGTCACCGCCGCCGGCTTCGGCAATCTGCCGGCGGTGATCGCCGCCGGCTTCGGCATGGGCGTGTTCGAGCAGTTCGGCGGCTTCCTGCTCGGCGCCGAATTCCAGCAGGCGCTGATCGTGATCCTGCTGCTCGGCGTGTTGGCAGTGCGGCAATGGCAATATCTGCGCGTGCGGCAGGCCGTACAATGAATCTCATCACCCGCCAAACGCTGCCTTATGTGTTGATCCTGATCGCCGGCGCGTTCGCCCCGTTTCTTTTCCGCGACTACAGCAATGAAATCGCAGTGCTGTGGCTGATGATTCTGTTCGCCTCGACCTGGGACATCCTCGGCGGGCAGATGGGATACAACTCGCTCGGCAATATCTTCTTCTTCGGCGCCGGCATGTACATCTGCGCGATCGTACAGATCGGGCTTTACTACGACGTCGGCATGTACACCTCGGGCGCCCGCACCACCCACATTGTCTTCACCACCGCGCAGTACTTCACCGGCTTCGCGCTCGGCACCATCGCCGCCGGCGTCGGCGCCGCGCTCCTCGCCATCGTTGCCGGCTGGATCGTCCTGGCGCTGCGGGGACCTTATTTCGCCATCGGCACGCTCGGCATCGCCATCGCGGCCGCGGAGCTGACGGCGTCGTGGGAGTGGGTCGGGGCGGCGAGCGGCATTTCCATGCCGGTGTTTCCCTACGGTCCGGAGACGCAGAAGATCTTCTTCTACTTCCTGTTATTCTCACTTGCTTTTGTTTTGCTCGTCTTTCTGCGCTGGCTCTATTCGACCAACTTCGGCCTCGCGCTCAACGCCATCCGCGACGACGAGGAAAAGGCCGAGGCCATGGGCCTGCACACGCGCCGCTACAAGCGCACCGCTTGGGCGATCTCGGCGCTGTTCCTCGGCATGGCGGGGGCGATCTTCGGCAACATGACCGGCTTCATCGAGCCGCGCGACATCGCCTTTCCGACCACCACCTTCAACCTCTACATGGTCGTGATGGTGCTGCTCGGCGGCAAGGGCACGCTGTGGGGCCCGGTGATCGGCGCGGTCATCTTCCACACCATCAAGGAAGTGACCTGGACCTACTTCCTCGGCTGGCAATTTATCGCCCTCGGCCTGTTGATCGTCATCACCATCGTCTACTTCCAGCAGGGCATCGTCGGCTGGCTGACGGAGAAATACCCCAAGGTGTTTGCGGCGCGCGCCAAACGCGAGCCGGAGCCCGAGCTCGGCGCCGGTCTCGCCCCGCACCCGGAGGGCGCCGAATGAGCGAGCCCATCATCGCGCTCGACAAGGTGACCAAATCCTACGGCGGCGTGATCGCCAATCACGCGGTGTCGCTCACCGTCGAGCGCGGCAGCATTACCGGGCTGATCGGCCCCAACGGCTCCGGCAAGACCACGCTGTTCAATTCCATCGTCGGCTATCACCCGATCGATTCCGGGTCGATCCGCTTCGACGGCCAGGAGATTTCGGAGCTCAGGGTGCAGGAGATCGCGCGGCTCGGCCTGCTGCGCACGTTCCAGACCACGCGCATCTACGGCAAGATGAACTGCATGCAGAACATGCTGATCTCGATCCCGCACCGCAAGGCGGGTTTGCGCGACATGTTCGCGCGCGAGGACGGCGCGGTGGCGGAGAAGGCCGAGCATCTGCTCGCCTTCGTCGGGCTCTACGAGAAGCGCTTCCTGCGCTCGGGTTCGCTCTCGTTCGGGCAGCAGAAGCTGCTCGAATTCGCCATGGCGCTGATGAACGAGCCGACGGTGCTGCTGCTCGACGAACCGACCGCCGGCATCAACCCGACGCTGATCAACGGCCTGCTCGACCGCCTCAAGCGCGCCAACAGCGAATTCGGCATCACGCTGTTCATTATCGAGCACAACATGCGCGTGATCATGAACACCGCCAGCAAGATCTACTGCATGGCGCACGGCGAGATGCTGGCCGAAGGCGAGCCGGGCGAGATCCAGCGCGACCAGCGGGTCATCGACGCCTATCTTGGAGCCAACTGATGGCGAACCTCGAAACGGCGGGCGGCTATCACGGCGGCGTCGCGCCGGCGATTTCGGTGGAGGAGGTCGCGCGCCAGGCGCTGGAGATCGCGCGCGACGTCACCGTCGACGAACTCGATGCGCTCGCCGGCGACAACCCGCATCTGCGCATCGACGACCTGTGCGCCGGTTACGGGAACATGGAAATCCTGCACGGCATCAGCCTGCGCGTCGGCCACAAACAGTCATTGTGCCTGATCGGTCCCAACGGCGCGGGCAAGTCGACCGTGCTGCATTCGATCTTCGGATTCACCAACGTCTATTCCGGCTCGGTCTTGACCGAACGGGACGGCGACACTCTGGACGTCACCGACCTTTCGCCGAGCGATAAGCTGCGCACCGGCGGCATCGCCTATATCCTCCAGGACAAGTCGGTGTTTCCCGGCATGACGGTGGAAGAAAACCTCTGGATGGGCGGCTATCTGATGGATCAGCCGGCCGAGGCCAAACGCGCCGCCGAAAAGGTGTTCGACAAATATCCGCGGCTTGCCGCGCGGCGCAAGCATCCTGCCAAGGTGCTGTCGGGCGGCGAAAGGCGGCTTCTGGAAATCAGCCGCGCGCTGGTGATGGAGCCGCAGATCCTGTTGGTCGACGAGCCCTCGATCGGGCTGGAGCCAAGGTTTATCGACGCGGTGTTCGAGATTCTCCACGACCTCCAGCACAAGGAGGGCAAGACCATCATCATCGTCGAGCAGAACGCCAAGAAGGGGCTGGAATACGCCGACATCGGCTACGTGATGGTGTCGGGCCGGCTGGCGCTCGCCGGCCGCGCCGACGATCTGCTCGCCAATCCGGACGTCAGCCGGCTTTTCCTGGGCGGCTAGTCTTTCGCCGCTTTGCCTTCGCCCGTCGCAAACAACGCGATCAGCGCGCGCTTGATGGCGGCTTGACGCATCGGCGAGGCGATCTGCGCGCCCATCAGGTCGGTGACGTAGAACACGTCGACCACGCGTTCGCCGAAGGTGGCGACGTGGGCCGAGACGATGTTCAAATTGAGCTTGGACAGCGTTGCGGTCAGTTCGTAGAGCAGGCCGGTGCGGTCAAGGCCGGTGATTTCCACCATGGTGTAGCGGCGCGACCACTGATTGTTGATGGTGACGGTCGGCTCCAGCGCGAAGGCCCTGATGCGGCCCTTGGGCGCTGCGCGCTTTTCCACCACGTCGGGCAGCCGCAGGTCGCCGCGCAACGCCTTCTCGATCGTTTCGGCGACGCGGTTGGCGCGCCGTTCCTCGTCCTCGTTGCGTTCGAATTCGCGCGACAGAGAAATGGTGTCGAGCGCACGCCCGTCGGTGGTGGTGTAGATCTGCGCATCGACGATGTTGGCGCCGGTCGTGGCGCAGGCGCCGGCGATGATCGACAGCAGCCAGGGATGATCGGGCGCGAGCACGGTCAATTCGGTGACGGCGCTGCCATCGAAGCTGATCGAGGTGGCGAGCGACTTGCCGGCCGCTTCGGCAGAGCGCACGAACTTCGCGTGCTCGATCTTGTGCGGCAGGTCGACCTTGAGCCAATAGGCCGGATAAAGCTTGGCGATATAGGCTTCGAGTTGCTCTTGCGGCCAGTCCTGGAGCGCGGCGCGGAATTCGGCTTGCGCTGCGGCGACGCGCTGGGCGCGGTTGACCTCGGAGAAGCCGCCAGTGATGACCGGCTCCGTCTCGTAATAGAGCGTGCGCAAAAGCTGCGCCTTCCAGCCGTTCCATACGCCGGGGCCGACGGCGCGGATGTCCGCTGTGGTGATGATGGCGAGCAGTTTCAGCCGTTCGGCCGATTGCACGACCGCGGCGAAATTCTCGATGGTCTTGCGGTCGGACAGATCGCGCGACTGGGCGACGCTCGACATCACCAGGTGATTCTCGACCAGCCAGGCGACGGTTTCGCTGTCGGCGGCGGAGAAACCCAGCCGCGGGCACAGCCGCCGCGCGACCCGCGCGCCGGCGATCGAATGATCCTCGAGGCGGCCCTTGGCGATGTCGTGCAGGAACATCGTGATGTAGAGGATGGCGCGGCTGCCGGGCTGCAGCTTGTGGATCAGGTCGCTGGCAAGCGCCATCTCGGTGCTGCCGCGTTCGATCTCCTCCAGCACGCCGATGCAGCGCAGCAGGTGCTCGTCCACCGTATAGTGGTGATACATGTTGAATTGCATCATCGCCACGACCTTGCCGAAGGCCGGGATGAAATGGCCGAGCACGCCGAATTCGTTCATCCGCCGCAGCACGGTTTCGGGGTCGTTCTTGGAGGTGAGGATCTCCATGAACAGGCGGTTGGCCTCCTCGTCCTCGCGCAACTCCGCGTCGATCAGCTTCACCGAGCGGGTGATTGCGCGCATGGCGTCGGGGTGGAAGGCGAGGTTGTGCTTCTGCGCCAGATGGCAGATGCGGATCAGGTTGACCGGATCGCGCTTGAACACGTTGGCGGCGGCAAGCGTGATACGGTTCTTGTCGACGATGAAGTCGTCGCTCTCGCTGAGCTTTCGCCGCTTCACGGGGCGCAGCTTGGCCATCACGCGGCTGAGCACCGGCACGCTCTTGGCGTGACTGTCTTCGAGATCGGCGCACAGGATCGCGGTGAGATCGCCGACGTCCTTGGCCATCAGGAAGTAGTGCTTCATGAAACGCTCGACGTCCTGCTGGCCGGGGTGCTCGGTATAGCCGAGCCGCACCGCGATCTCGCGCTGGATGTCGAACGACAGCCGCTCCTCAGCGCGGCCGGTGAGGAAATGCATGTGGCAGCGCACCGACCAGAGGAAATCCTCGCAGCGGCGGAACAGCTGGTATTCCTCCTTGTCGAATACGCCGCGCTCGATCAGTTCATCCGGCTCGCGCACGCGGTAGACGTATTTGGCGATCCAGAACAGCGTATGCAGGTCGCGCAGGCCGCCTTTGCCGTCCTTGACGTTGGGCTCGACCAGGTAGCGCGACTGGCCCGAGCGGCGCACGCGCTCCTCGCGCTCGGCGAGCTTGGCGGCGACGAATTCAGCCGCGGTGTTGCGCACCACCTCGTTGTCGAAACGCTTGATCAGTTCGTCGTACAGCGTGCGGTCGCCGAGCAGGAAGCGCGCTTCGAGGATCGCCGTGCGGATGGTCATGTCCGCCTTGGACTGGCGGATGCATTCGTCGACCGAACGCGTCGCGTGGCCGACCTTGAGCCCTGTATCCCACAGGCAATAGAGGATCGCTTCGGCGATCGACTCGCCCCAGGCGGTCTGCTTGTAGGGCAGCAGAAACAACAAATCGATATCGGAGCCGGGTGCCTGCAGCCCGCGGCCGTAGCCGCCGGTGGCGATCACCGCCATGTGTTCCGCCTCGGACGGGTTCTGCGAGGGATAGAGATGCTTGCGCGCGAATTCGAACAGCAGGCGGATGATCTCGTCTTCCAGCCGGCACAGCCGCTCGGCGCAGCGCCGGCCATGGCGGTCCTTGAGCAAAAGTTGCTCGGCTTTGGCGCGGCCTTCAGCGAGCGCGCTCTTTAGCCGTTGCGCCAGCGCCGAACGCAATTCGCGCTCCCCGCCGCGATGGGTTTCGGCGAGGCCGTCGAGTTCGACCGCGAGCGCGCGCACGTCGATGAGGTCGCCCGACTGTCTGGGCAGATGGTCGGACGAAGCGCGCGGGCCGGTTTCAAGAGCGAGTGAAGCCATGGGGCAAACGGGATAGCGGAGACCGCGCTGCAAGTCACCCGCTCCCGGCAAAGATATTCGTTAACGTAGCCCCTTGCGGCGTCTATTTTTTCGGCATTTTTACGGCTGCGAAGGGGTTGCCGGGGTTCACCGTGACGGACCGCTCCGGTTATGGTTCCCTGCTCCGGCGGCAATGGCGGACGACGGCAACGAGAAACAGAGAGGAAACGACAATGCGCATGTTCCAGGTCTGCGTCTGCGGCCAGCCGCTCCAGTGCAACGAGGCGCCGACGCCGCAACCGGCCGGCACCGAAGTGTTGCTCAAAGTGCTCGCCGCCGGCGTCTGTCACAGCGACCTGCATCTGGCCGACGGCTATTTCGATCTCGGCGGCGGCAAGCGCATGAGTCTCGCAGACCGCGGCATGAAGCTGCCGGTCACGCTCGGCCACGAGAACGTCGGCGAGGTCGTAGCGGTCGGGCCGGAGGTGAAAGGCGTCAAGGTCGGCCAGCGTATGCTGGCCGATCCTTGGATCGGCTGCGGCAAATGTGCGCCCTGCCTGCGCAACGAAGACAATCTCTGCACCGCCATGCGCAGCCTCGGCGTGTTCTCCAACGGCGGCTACGCCGACCACATGATGGTGCCGCACCCGCGCTATCTGTTCGACATCGGCGATCTGCCGCCGGAGCGCGTCGCGCCGCTTGCCTGCTCGGGCGTCACCACCTTCGGCGCGCTGAAGAAGGTGACGACGCTCAAGCGCGAGCCGACGGTGATCATCGGCGCTGGCGGGCTCGGGCTGATGTGCCTCGCTCTGCATCAGAAGATGGGCGGGCATTCGGCCATCGTCGTCGACATCGATCCGGCCAAGCGCGACGCCGCCAAGAAAGCCGGCGCCACTGCGGTGGTCGACGGCAAGGCGCCCGACGCCATCATGCAGATCCAGAAGCTCACCAACGGCGGCGCCTGGGCGGTGATCGACGTGGTCGGCTCGACGCAGTCGGCTGAGCTCGGCTACGGCAGCCTGGCGAAGGGCGGCAAATACATCATCGTCGGCCTCTACGGCGGCGACTTCACCGTGTCGCTGCCGCCGATCCCGATGCGCGCCCTCACCATCCAGGGCTCCTATGTCGGCAGCGTGCCGGAGATGACCGAACTGATGGAGTTGATTCGCCGCACCGGGCTGCCCGATGTGCCGGTGGCCACGCGCCCGCTCGACGACGTCAATGCCGTGCACGACGAACTGCGCGCCGGCAAGATCGTCGGCCGCGTGGTGCTGACGCCGGCCTGATCAAAGCGCGTATACGCAGTTTTTGTCCTGGGTTTGCGGATGCGCATGCTAGGCACGCGGCCCCAACAACTAGGTGGGAGCGAATGAGATGGACGCCAACGAGCTGCGCGCCATGCAGGCGCCGATCAAGGAGAAATACAAGGCCGATCCGAACGCGGCGGTCGTCACCTTGAGGGCGAAAGGCACGCTCGACGACACCAATATTTCCTGCAAGGTGGAGACCGGCCGCGCGCTCAACGCCGCCGGCCTGCATCCGGCGACCGGCGGCTCCGGCCTTGAATTGTGTTCGGGGGACATGCTGCTCGAGGCGCTGGTCGCCTGCGCCGGCGTCACGCTGAAGGCCGTCGCGACCGCGCTCGATATCCCGATGAAATCGGGCCGCGTGTCGGCGGAAGGCGAACTCGATTTCCGCGGCACGCTGGGCGTCGCCAAGGACGCAGCCGTTGGCTTCCGCGAAATCCGCCTGCGTTTCGATCTCGACACCGATGCGCCGCAGGACAGACTCGACCAGCTGCTCAAGCTCACCGAACGCTATTGCGTCGTCTACCAGACCATCAAGGCCGGCCCGCCGGTTGAGGTGAAACTGGCAAGGCTCTGAATATTGTCGTCCCCGCGCAGGCGGGGACCCATACGCCGTGATCTATCGAGAGGCCACGGCGTATGGGTCCCGGGTCTCGCTCGCGCTCGCCCGGGACGACAGCCATGATTTTCGGGTGTACAAGCCGATTTCAATGTCTCCCGACCTCTATTTCGCGCTCACCCTCATCGTCAAAATGGCTGTCACCGCCGCCTTTCTGCTGGTGGCGACGGTCACCGCCGAGCGCGCGGGTCCACTGGTGGGCGGACTGGTGGCGACGCTGCCGATCAGCGCCGGACCGGTCTACATCTTCCTTGCGCTCGATCACGACGCGCATTTCATCGCGCAGAGCGCGCTCGGCAGCCTGGTGACCAATTCGTTCAACGTCGTGTTCGCGCTGAGCTACGCGCTGCTGGCGCAGAAGCGCGGACTCCTGGTGAGCATCGGCGGCGCCTTCGTCGCCTGGACGGCGCTGATCTGGGCGAGCGGATTCGTGGCGTGGACACTGACGAGCGCCATCCTGCTTAACGTTATCATCATCGCCGGTGCGTTCCGGTTGTCGGCGCCCTTACGCCACGCGCCGATGCCGCGCGTGCGCACGCGCTGGTACGACCTCGTGCTGCGCGCGGCGATGGTCGCGCTGCTGGTCGGCGTGGTGGTGTCGCTGAGTTTCCGCATCGGGCCGACCGCGAGCGGCAATCTGGCGGTCTTTCCGATCGTGCTCACCAGCATCATGATCATTCTGCATCACCGCGTCGGCGGGCCGGCGACCGCGGCGGTGATGGCCAACGCCGTGGTCGGGCTCGGCGGCTTCGCCATCGCGGTGATCGCGCTCAATCTCACCGCCGACCGCCTCGGCTCGGCGCTGGCGCTGGCGCTGACCCTTGCCGTCTCGATGAGCTGCAATCTGCTGCTGTTTCTGGCGCGCCAGCGCGCGGTGGCGAAACGGTCATGACGGTGTTCCTTCTCGGCCTGCTGCTGAAGATCGTCCTGACCGCGAGCATCGTGGTGGCGGCCTCCGTGGTGGTCGAACGCTCGGGGCCTTTCGTCGGCGCGCTGATCGCCTCGCTGCCGACGGCGGGCGGCGCGGCCATGATCATTCTCGCCTGGGAGCATCCGCCGGCCTTCATTGCGCAGAGCGCAGTCGGCAGCATGGTCGCCAATGCCGTCTGCGCGGCTTTTGCGCTTACCTACGCGGCGTTGGCGCAGCGGCAGTCGCTGCCGGTGAGCCTCAGCGCCGCGTTTCTGGTCTGGCTTTCCGCCGCCTTCGCTTCGCGGCTGGGGGATTGGAACGCGACGAGCGCGACGCTGCTCAATGCGATCGTCTATCCGATCGCTATTTTCGCCGGTAGCCGCTTTCGCGCCGACGGCGCGGTCAGGCGCGTGACGCTGACCGCGCGCGACCTTATCTGGCGCGCCGGCGTGGTGACGCTGTGTGTGGTGATCGTCACGGCCGCCTCCAGCTCGATCGGCTCCTATTTCTCCGGCGTGTTCGCCTTCTTCCCGGTGGCGATGGGCTCGTTCTTCGTCATCCTGCATCCACGCATCGGCGGTCCGGCGGCGGCGAGCGTCGCCGGCCATGTGCTCGCCCCGCTGGTCGGACTGGGCCTCGGCCTTCTGGCCGTGCATTTCCTGGCCGAGCCGGTCGGCGTGTGGTGGTCCTACGCCGCGGGCCTCGGCATCGGTGTCGGCTGGAACGCGATGCTGTGGCTCGCACGCGACTGGCGCAAGCGCGCGGAGAAAAACGCGAAACCGTAACCGCAGCCGTTTGCCTATTTGACCCGCCGCCAGACCGACTCGGCCGCCCCACCGCTGCTCGGCGAAGGATTGAACATTTTCATCTCGTCGCCCGTCAGCGCGATGGAGCGCTTGTTGTCGACGCCGTCGTCATTCGGGTAAATGTTCATCTCTTGGTGCACGGTCAAGCTTTTGTCCGCCTCGTTGACCGACCACGTGCCGAAATGAGCTGCCGTGGCCCGCAAGACCGCCGTGTTTTCTTCCGGCGTGCCATCAAGGCGGGTCTTGCCCTTGAACTTGGGCCGGTCCGGATTGACCTGGATTTGGGCATAGTGGCCGCTGGCGTCGAGGATCAGAATTCCCTTTGGGTGGGGGCCGAAGATTTGCCGCCTGCTTCCGTCCGCGCCGACGTTGTCGTTTGAGACCAGCGTCCACGTGCCGGTGAGCTGCTGCTTGAGCGTTTGGCCTTGGGCCAGCGTGTCGCTGGCGTTCAGCGCGGCCGCCGCAAAGAATAAGATCACCATTATGGTAGGAATAACCGTGCCGGGTTTAGTCATTGTTCTTCTCCCGCAGTTTGTTACTCAGATTTTGAGAACAAATCCGAAGCCTGGAAAAAAGTCATTGAGATGAATCAGGCAGCACCGCTGCCACATCGGCTCTCAAGCGCCATCGTGGCTGGCGTAGGTAAGAATCTTCGTTGAACCAAACACCGCGACGCGACGACCAAGAACCGCGCGTGGCGCGACATTTGAGGTATTGCAATGCAATTTGGTCTGGTTGGCGCCGGCTTGCTTTTGGCGACGGTCCTGATGGCCGGGCATGCGGCGGCCTATGACGCCTACGACGTGCACAACTGCAACGGTGTCGGTTGGGACGACAAGCGAGCGCTGGTCGTGTCGAGGGTGGTCGCCAAGCCGCGCGTCAATTTCATCAAGAGTCCCTACGACGACGACTTCAAGGCCGAGCATTGCCCGGCGGACACCGAAGCCTGCCGCAAAAAATCTTATCTGGTCGCCGGCGACCTCGTGCTCACCGGCAAGACGCTCGACGCCTTCACCTGCGTCTCCTACCAGTCGCCGAAGGCGAAAAAACAGATCTGGACAACAGGCTGGCTGCCGAGTGCAGCGCTCGATCCGGTCAAGCCGATGGCCGCGCCGAAGACGTCGGACTGGCTCGGCACCTGGTCGCATCCGGGCGGCGATATCGAGATCAAGCAAGTCGCGGGCGGCAAATTGAACGTCGCCGGCGAGATGGTCATGCCGACTGCACAGGACGCCCACACCGGCGAAATCGAGGCGAAGGTGATGCCCGGCAAAGAGACCATTGCCTTCGTCGATGACGGCAGCGCGCCCTTCGACCAGGAAGGCGGCGGATGCCGCGTCCGCATGCAGCGCGTCGGGCCGTGGCTGATGGTCGAGGACAACTCGGGTTGCGGCGGCGCCGGCGTGACGTTCACCGGACTCTATCGGCGGCAGCAATAGGCGGCGACACATCGCCCTGCCGGAAGCCTACTTCTTCGCTGCCGTCGCCAGCTTCTGCTTTAATGCATAGAGCGCTTCCATTGCCTCGCGCGGCGACATTTCATCGGGATTGAGCGCGGCCACGGCGGCGATTACCAGTTCGAGCGCGTTGTCCGGCATTTCCTGCGGCGCCTTATAGGGCGTAGCGAATAGCGGCAGGTCCTCGAAGCCTTTCGGCTTGGCGCGATCCTCTTGCTCGAGCTTCGCCAGCACCAGTCTGGCGCGTTCGATCACGCTCGCCGGCAGGCCGGCGAGTTTCGCCACCTGGATGCCGTAGGAATGGTCGGCCGAGCCGGCAATGACCTCGTGCAGGAACACCACGTCGCCCTTCCACTCCTTCACTTTCACCGTCGCGTTGTGCAGGCGGTCGAGTCGCGCGGCGAGCGCGGTCAATTCGTGGAAGTGCGTCGCGAACAGCGCGCGGCATTTGTTGACGTCGTGCAGGTGCTCGACGGTCGCCCAGGCGATCGACAGGCCGTCGAAGGTCGCGGTGCCGCGGCCGATCTCGTCGAGGATCACCAGCGAGGAAGCGCCGGCCTGATTGAGGATGGCGGCGGTCTCCACCATCTCGACCATGAAGGTCGAACGGCCGCGCGCCAGATCGTCGGCGGCGCCGACGCGCGAGAACAGCCGGTCGACCACGCCAATTTGTGCGCTTTTCGCCGGCACGAACGTGCCCATTTGCGCCAGGATCGCGATCAGCGCGTTCTGGCGCAGGAAGGTCGACTTGCCCGCCATGTTCGGGCCGGTGATCAGCCAGATGCGGCCGGCCTCACCGTCCCGCGGCGGCGACAGATCGCAATCGTTGGCGACGAAGGGCGTGCCGTCGCGGGCCAGCGCCTGCTCGACCACCGGGTGGCGGCCGCCCTCGATGACGAAGTCGTGGCTGTCGTCGACCTGCGGCCGCGCGTAGCCGCGCTCGGCGGCGAGATGCGCCAGCGCACTCGAAACGTCGAGGCTGGCGAGCGCACCGGCACATTCCTTGATCTCTTCGCCTTGCGCGATCACGCTGGCGGCGAGCCGCTCGAAGATGTCGAGCTCCAGCCCAAGCGCGCGGTCGGCGGAGCTGGCGATCTTGGCTTCCAATTCGCCCAGTTCCGTGGTGGTGAAGCGCACCTGACCGGCGAGCGTCTGGCGGTGGATGAATGTGGCGTTGAGCGGCGCCGCCATCAGCCTGTCGCCGTGCTGCGCCGTGACTTCGACGAAATAGCCGAGCACGTTGTTGTGGCGGATTTTCAGGGCGCGCACGCCGGTCTCCTCGGCGTAACGCGCCTGCAGCGCAGCGACGACGCGGCGCGATTCGTCGCGCAGCGCCCGCGTCTCGTCGAGCGCGGCGTCGTAGCCTTCGCGCACGAAGCCGCCGTCGCGCTTGTATGCGGGAAGTTCGGCGGCGAGCGCGGCGGCCAGTTCAGCGGCCAGCATCCCGTCCGGGCGCTGGCACGAACGCAACGCCGCCGCGATGTCCTCCGGTGTCTCTTTCAGCGAGCCAAGCGCGCGGGCAAGATCGGCAGCGGCCAGGATGCCGTCGCGAATGGCGGCGAGATCGCGCGGGCCGCCGCGGCCGACCGCCAATCGTGCGAGTGCGCGCGCTAGATCGGGCGCTGCCTGCAGCCGCGACCGCGTATCCGCGCGCGCGGTGACGTCGTCGACAAAGCTTGCGACTGCGTCGAGCCGCCGGTTGATCGCATTGGGATCGGTCAGCGGCGCCGATAGCCGCTGCGCTAGGAGGCGCGACCCCGCCGAGGTGACGGTGCGGTCGATCGCATCCAAGAGCGAGCCGCGCCGCTCGCCCGAGAGCGTGCGCATCAGTTCGAGATTGCCGCGCGTCGCCTGGTCGATGGCTACGGTGGCCGAGGCCGTTTCACGCAGCGGCGGCGACAGCGGCGGCCGCTGACCGAGCTGCGTACGCTCGACATAAGTCACGCAGGCTGCGGCGGCGGTCAGCTCCAGCCGCGTCAGCGAGCCGAAGGCCTCGCTCGTCGCCACGGCGAAGAATGACGTCAGCCGCCGCTCGGCAGTGGCGAAATCGAACACGTCGCGGGTGAGCGGCGTCACGGCGGTGAGCTCGCGCCAATAGGGCGCAAGCTCGGCGTCGGCATAGAGCGCGTCGGAGACGATGATCTCGCTCGGCTCCAAGCGTGCGATCTCGGCGGACAACGACGGCCGGTCGCATTCGGTGATACGGAATTCTCCGGTCGAGATGTCGATCCAGGCGAGAGCAAAGTGCGCCTCCTCGCCGACCGAGGAGAGCCGCGCGCGTGCGACGGCGAGCAGGTAATTATTGCGCCTGGAGTCGAGCAGCGTGTCTTCGGTCAACGTGCCCGGCGTGACCAGCCGCACCACGTCGCGTCGCACTACGCTTTTCGCGCCGCGCTTCTTCGCTTCGGCCGGATCCTCAAGCTGCTCGCACACCGCAACGCGGTGACCGAGCGCAATCAGCTTGTGCAGGTATTCGTCGGCGCGGACGACCGGCACGCCGCACAAAGGCACGTCGCGGCCGAGATATTTGCCGCGTTTGGTCAGCACGATGCCGAGCGCACGCGACGCCACCTCGGCGTCCTCGAAGAACATTTCGTAGAAATCGCCCATCCGGTAGAACAACAGGCAGTCCGGATTGGCGGCCTTGATCTCGACATATTGCGCCATCGCCGGCGTGACGCGGCCGTTATCGTCGCCTTGTGGCGGTTCGGGCTCGGACATGCCGGCGGGATGGGTCAGCGCCATGTCGGGTAGGTTAGCAGACGGCCCAGAGCGGTGCCACGAATGCGCGCGCGCGACGCGGTCCCTGTGGGAAGATTCAGTACGGCGTAATCACGTTGAGCAGCGCCTGGCGTTTGCCGCTGACCACCGCGTCGCGGGCGCGAACGAGCGCGTCGGGGAGATCGGCGGGCTTGGTGACGCGCTCGGCATAGGCCCCTTGCGCCAGCGCCAGCGTCTCGTAAGCCGGCGCCGGTTCGAGATCGGCGAGGCCGCGGCCGTCGTTTTCACCGGCGGCGCCGTCCTTGAACATCGACAGTGTGGCGCGGCGCACCGCGCCGTAGCGGCTGTTGTTGAACACGATGGTCAGCGTCGGCAATCCTTGCGTGCCCGACACCCAATGCCCGACCGTCGGATTGGCGAACATGTAGGCGCCGTCGCCGAGCGTCGCGATCACGAAGGCGTCGGGCGAGGCAAGCTTGACGCCGAGCGCCGCGCCGAAGCCCCAGCCCAAACCGCCGGCCGGTCCGAGCGCGAAGAATGTCCCCGGCTTCTCGCGCGCGCAGTGGTCGGGGCGCAACGGGTATTCGTTGACGATGATGGCGTCGTCGCCGAAGGTTTCGCCGATGGTGCGCGAGAGATACTCCGGTGAGATGTGCGCGACCGGCGCCGCCTCCTTGGCGAGCTGCGCACGGCGCAGCCGCATCCGCTCGGTCAGTCGCGCGCGCCGCGCGGCGATGCGCGCTTCCGCCATGTGCAGCCGCGCCTCGACCGCGCCGTTCAACGCTTCCAGCGCGTTGACCGTGCCCGCCTGGATGGCGAGGTCGCTGGGAAACGACCGCATCGGATAGCGGACATAGAACGGATCCTCGCCGACATGGACGACGCGGCAGCCGGCCTGCGCGTGCGTGAGGCTCGGCAGCCAGGGCACGTCGGATTCTAGTACGATCACCATGTCGGCATCGGAGAGCAGCGCGCCCGGCTCGAAGCCGAAGTGCATGGGGTGGCTCGACGGCATGCACACGGTGCGCGAATTATGCGCGACCACGGGGATAGCGCAGCGCTCGGCAAGATGCGCGAGCGCCGGCACGGCGGCGGCGGGCAAGGCGCTGGTGACGATGAGCGGACGCTCCGCGCCGGCGATCCATTCGGCCAATGTCGCGATCGAGCGCGGGTCAGGATAGACCGGCGCGGCCTGCGCGCGCGGCTTCATCGGTGCGATCGGCTCGGCGAGCGACGCCGCCAGCGGCTCGCGCGGCAGCATCAGGTAGACCGGCCCGCGCGGATGCGCCATGGCGACTTCGACGCCGCGCGCCACCATGTCGCCGGTCTGTCCCGGCATGCGCAGCTCGTAGTCCCACTTGACCAACTCGCGCAGCATGCCGGCCTGATCGAACATTTCTTGGCCCCACTGGATGGGCCGGTTGCGCGAGCCGAAGGCGCCTTTCTCGGTGATCGGCGTACGGCCGGCAGCGAGCAACAACGGCACCCGGTCACGCGACACGTTGATGAGATTGTTGAGCGTATTGGCGGTGCCCACGGTGGTGTGCACCATCACCGCCTGCGGCTTGCCGGTCATGAGATAAGCGCCGTGCGCCATGCCGACCGCAAGGTTCTCGTGCGGCACCAGGATCGGCTTCGGCACCTTGGCGTTGGTCTTCTTGGCGCGGGCGAAGGCTTCGATGATCGGCGGAAAATCGGTGCCGGTATTGCAGAAGAAATAATCGACGCCGTGATCGGCGAGCGCGCGCAGGAAAGCCTCGGCTGCGATGGTCGGCCGCCCGCCTGGTGCAAGTGCCATGCGCTTCGCCCTGTTGCGTCCGCGCTGCCGCGGGCGCCGTTGTTCGCGTTGCGATGTTTTACGCGACGGGGCAGGGGCTGACAACCGAAGGTGGGAAGTTATTCAGCGGCGACGCGGAAGGCGCCCTGACCCTCGATCTCGGCGAGGCACTTGGCGAGGCTTTCGCCTTCGGGATCGACCAATGCCGCAGTGCGGGCGCTGGCGACCGCGTCGGCGGCGCGGTCGAGCGGGATGGCGCCGCCGAGCGCCGGGCGGATCACGCGCGCCTCGACGCTGCGATAGTTGGCGAGGCCGCGGGCGTGCGTGTCGCCATAGCCTTTGATCAGCCGCGCACATTCGACGATCTCTTGCGCCAGGGCGCCGGATTTCCGCGCGGCCTCGGCGATCGATTTGAGCCAGGCTTCGATCTGCAGCTGCTCCTGTTTGAAGCGGTGGCCGTGCGGCCGCAGCCAGCGCAGCTTGGCGAGCAACAGGAAGCGCAGATGGCCGAAGACCGCGGTCGAGTTGATCTCCATGCCGAAATAGACGCGGCCGAGCCAGCCTTTGCGCTCGGCGAGCCGCAGGAGCGGCCGCGCCAGGAACGGCGGCAGCAACTGCGTCATTTCCTCGATGCCGGGTTTGAGGAAATCGTGTACCGAGTACGGTTCGTCCTTGACGCGCAGTTCCTCGCGCGCAATGCGGCGCATGCGGTCCGGCGAAATCTTCGCCTGAGCCACCCGCACGACATCTTCGTAGGACATGCGCACGGCAAGCTGGCGCGCGACTTCCTTGAGCAGTTTACCGGGGGTGCCGGCCGCGGCATCGGCATCGACCAGCGCGCGCAGCCGATCGAGATAAAGCCGCGCGTAAGCCACGCTCTGATAGGCGATCAGCCGCCGCACGCCTTCGATCGCGGTCGGCTGCGCCAGCGCCGGCAGCGAGTAGGATATCTCGTGCTCGAGCAGGGCCGGCGTGGTCGGCGCGTGGCGTTTCGTCTCGGGCATTTTCGCCGCCAGCGCTTTCGCCCGCGCAGCTTCGTAGCCGGCGCGGAAGCCGGCGAGATTTGTATCGACCGATTTGCCGTCGGCGCGGATCGCCGCTTCCAGCTGCGCGGCCGTCAGCGGCAGCCGACCCGAGCCGGCGATGGCGCCGAGCATCACAGCATTGACGATCGAACCGCTCTGTTTGGCGAGCGCGTCCATGTCGATGAGCACGGTGTCGCGCGCGTGTTCGGTGACGGTCTTGGTCAATTTGTCCTGGTCGAGACGTCCGTCGCCCATGGCGATCTTTTCGTCCATGGCATAGAAGCGGCTCAGCGAGCCGATCAGATGCGTGCGCTCGGGCGTGACGAATCCGTTCGCCACCACGCGGCCGGCCTCGAGCAGTTCGCTCGCCACGGCGACATCGATGTCGCCGATGCCGGGCAACAGCGCCAGCACCGGGCGCTTGTCGCCAAGCGCGCGCGTGCGCACGGGGAAGATTTCTATGTAATAAGTGGTCGCGCCGGTGCGCTGGGCAACACCGGGAATCGAGGTCGATTGCACCGGGTAGCCCGCCTCCGCCGCGGCAGAGACAATCCAATCGGTCAGCACGCCGCCGCCTTCGCCGCCGAGTGCGGCGATGAGGATTTTGATGGGGGCGTTGTCGTCCGTCATTCCGGGACGGCTCAAAGGGCCGGCCCCGGAATCCAGAGGCACATTTTCCGCTCGCTTCTCGGATCCGGATTCGCTCGTGCCCTGGAATGACAGCGAGCGGCCGCCCAGCCAGCCGATCATCTTCTGCCGGATCGCGAAGATGAAACGATCCCACGCCGTCGCATTGCGCACGATCTCGGCGCGGTAGAACGAGGGGCACAGTACCGCGGCATGCGCGACTTCGCCGCAAAGGCCGCAGCCGACACAAGACTCGATGACGGTCGCCACCGGATCGCTGCGCAAGGGATCGGGCGAAGGCTTCACCGTCAGCGATGGGCAACCCGACAGCCGAATGCAGGAATGATCGCCGGTGCAGATCTCGTCGTCGACGCCGTATCGCACCCGGGTGACGCGCTCGCCGCGCTTGAGCTTGATGGCATCCTCGGCGCGCACGCGGCGCTGCCGAGCCAGTTGGCATTCGCCATCGGCGATGATGACCTTGAGGCCGCGCTCGGCGGTCTTCATCGCCTCCTTAAGCGTGCTGGCCATCTTGGCGACCGAATAGCTGCGCACCGTGCGCAGCCATTTCACGCCCATGGTACGCAGCGTCCGTTCGATCTCGACGCCCTGCGTGGTGCCGTCGCGAGAAGCCACACTCGACGGAATGTATTGCTGGCCGGTGGCGGAGGCGTAGCCGTTCTGCATCACGATCAGCACGCCGTCGCCTTTGTTGAACAAATTGGAGGCGACGCCGGTGATCAGCCCGTTATGCCAGAAACCGCCGTCGCCCATGATGGCGATCGGCCGCTTCTCCATGTTGGGCGCGACTGCGGCCGCGCTCGCAAGCGACATGCCATAGCCGAGAATCGAGTTGCCGAGCGAGAACGGCGCGAAGGTCGCAAACGAATGACAGCCGATGTCGGTCGAGATGTGCGTCGGTCCGAGTTCACGCTGCATCAGCTTGATCGCCGAAAATACCGGGCGCTCCGGGCAACCGGTGCAGAAGGCGGGCGGGCGCGGCGGCAACGGCCCGAGCGCGGCCGCCGCTTTCGCCTTGTGCGCGACGAGTCCGCATGCCTTGTCCGCCGCTGCGTCGGCATCGAGCCCTTTTGGCCGGGCGTCCTTGAGGAACGCCGCCAGGCCTTCGAGCAAGACGTCGGAGGTGTATTCGCCGGTCTGCGGCAGCGGGCCCTTGCCGAGCACGCGGGTCTGCAGGTCGGCGCGACGCAGCTCGACGTTGACCGCCTGCTCGATGTAATCGGGGTAGCCTTCCTCGACCACCAGGACAGCGTGCTTGCCGGCGCAGAAGTCACGGATCTCCTCGGGCACCAGCGGATAGACCACGTTGAGCACCAGCATCGGCACGCGCGAGGCGCCGTAGATATCGGCGAGGCCCAGCCGCTCGAGCGCGCGCAGCACCGAATTGGTCAGGCCGCCCATGACAATGATGCCGATATCGGGGAGATCGCCGGCGATAGTCTCGTTGAGCTTGCGCGCGGAGATGAAGGCGCGCGCGGCAGGCATGCGCTTCTCGACCTTCAGCCGCTCCTGGACGAAAGTTACCGGCGGGTGCGACAGCCGCGCATAGTTGAAGCGCCCCGGCCCCGGCAGCTTGTCGATGCCCGACGCGACGCCTTTGCGGTTATCGCTGGCGGCAAATTCACCGGTGACATGGCAGGCGCGGATGCGCAGCTCCAGCATTACCGGCGCGTGGCTCGCTTCCGACAATTCGAAGCCCTGCTCGACGATGCGCACGATCGTCGGCAAATCGGGCCGCGGATCGAGCAGCCAGATACCGGATTTGAGCGCATAGGCGTAGGAGCGCTCCTGGATGACACTGGCGCCTTCGCCGTAATCCTCGCCGATGATGATCATCGCGCCGCCGACAACGCCGGGCGAGGCGAGGTTGGACAACGCGTCGGCCGCCACATTGGTGCCGACGATGGATTTCCAGGTCACCGCGCCGCGCAAGGGGTAGTTGATCGAGGCGCCGAGCATGGCGGCGGCCGAGGCTTCGTTGGCGCAGGTCTCGAGATGCACGCCGAGCTCGGCCATGATGTCCTTGGCGTCGACCAGCACGTCGAGCAGATGCGAGATCGGCGCGCCCTGATAGCCGCCGACATAGGACACGCCCGATTGCAGGAGCGCCTTGGTCACGGCGAGGATGCCTTCGCCGCGGAAGGTGTCGCCGTCGCCCAGCTTGAGCGCCTGCACCTCTTTCTTGAACGAGCGTTCCATGGTCAGGCCAACGACAATTGGTTGGGGTTCAAACTATTATAGCCGATCAGCGCTACATATGCGAGGGCAGCCAGGTGGCCAGAATCGGCAGGGCGATCAGGATGGCCAGCCGGCAGATGTCGGTGACCACAAACGGCAATACGCCGTAGAATACGGTCGACAGCTTGACGTCCTTGATCACGCTCTTGATGACGAAAACGTTCATGCCGACCGGCGGGTGGATCAGGCCGAGCTCGACCGTCATGACGATGATGACCCCGAACCAGATCGGATCGAAGCCGAGCGCTTTGATCACGGGGAACACGATCGGGATGGTGAGGATGATCATGGCCATGGCGTCCATGATGCAGCCGAGCACCAGATACATCAGCATGATCAGCACCAGCACGCCGTAGGGGCCGAGCCCGAGTCCGGTCAGGAATTCGGTGACCTTCTGCGGCACCTGCGTGATGGTGAGAAAATAGCCGAAGATCAATGCGCCGATCAGGATCGTAAACACGGCGGCGGTCGTGCGCAGCGATTCGATCAGACAACGCCAGAAGTCGGCGCGCGACAGCTTTTTCCGCAGCACCGAGATGATGAAGGCGCCGCCGGCGCCCATGCCGGCGGCTTCGGTGGCGGTGAACATGCCCGCATAGAGTCCGCCGATGATGAACACGAACAACAGCACCACCGCCCAGACGTCGCGGGCCGCCTGGATGCGCTCGGCCCAGGAATGCCGCGGCGCCGCCGGCAGGAAACCGGGGCGCAGGAAGGCGATGATGTTGATGGTCGCGATATACATGCCGACCGCCAACAGGCCGGGTACGATGCCGGCGATGAACAGCTTGCCGATGTCCTGTTCGGTGATCAGCCCGTAGACCGCGAACACCGTGGAGGGCGGGATCATGATGCCGAGCGAGCCGCCGGCGGCGATGACCCCGGTGGCGAAACTCTGCGGGTAACCGTGCTCGCGCATTTCCGGATAGGCGACCTTGGAGAAGGTCGCGGCGGTCGCGACCGAGGACCCGCAGATTGCCGCGAAGCCGCCGCAGGCGACGATGGTGGCGATGCCGAGTCCGCCGCGCAGATGGCCGAGGAAGGTGTTCGAGGCGCGGAAGAGTTCGCGGCTCATGCCGGAGGCCGACGCGAACGCGCCCATCAGCAGGAACAGCGGAATGACCGCGAATTCGGCGTCGGTCGCGGTGCGGATCGGCGACTGCGCCAGCAGCTTCAGGGCCGGACCAATATCGCCGATCATGTAGCCGAAGCCGAATACGCCGACCAGGCCCATGGCGATGCCGACCGGCACGCGTAGCAGCATCAGCGCGAACAGCGCGGCAAATCCGGTGATGGCGATGGCGTCGGTGCTCATTCGCTCAATGCTTTTGTTTTTGCACTCGGCCGGTTCAATCCGTCATCTGCGTGCCGTCACCGGCGAGCCTGTCGGGCCAGAACACCAGCCGTATCGTGCGGACACTGAGCAATACGACGGTGGCGGCAAGGCCGACCCAGGCGACCAGATAGTAGATCCAAACCGGCTGGCGCAGGTCGAAGGTGCCGACATGGTCGGCGCGGGTGTCGATCACCTTCTCGGCGAACATGAAGGTGAAGGCGCACATCGCCACAAGCGTCGTCAGCGCCGAGAACACGTCCATGATGCGCCGCGTCGGCGGCGCTGCCGCCGTCCACACCAAATCGACGGTGATGTGATCGCCGCGATAGCTCGCGACCGCCATCCCCCAGAAGATCAGGATGCCGAGCAGCAGACGGGAGAAGTCGTAGGCGTCGGGGATCGACCAAGCGAACAGATAACGCAGGAACACCGACACGAACGTGAGCAACGTGACAACGGCGAGAAATCCCGCCGCCGTCAGTTCGATCACGTCGATGAAGCGGTCGACCGCTGTGCGCCCCCGCGCTAGGTCGTCCATCAATACGACGCTTTGTTTTTCACCAGTTCCGAACGCAGGCCCTTCATCGCGAGATCGGGATCAACCCCGGCCTTCTTGGCTGCGGCGGCCCATTTGGCCTCGAGCGGCGCCGTCGCCTTGCGCCATTCGGCGAGCTGCCCGGCGGTGAGCTCGTAAACTTCATGGCCCGGCTCCGCCTTGAGCTTGGCGATACCGGCATGCTCGAAGTCGGCCCAGGGTGTGGCGATCTTGGCGGCCCATTCGCTGGTGCAATGGTTGTCGATCACCTTCTTCTGCTTTGCCGACATCTGGTCGTATTTCGCCTTGTTGAACACAAATGCGAAGGTGGTCGTATAGAGCGGCACGTCCATGTGATACTTGGTCACCTTGTCGATGCCGAACAGCAGCACCGAGCCCCAGGGGAAAGTGACAGCGTCGGCAACATGCTTGCCCAGCACCTCGCGCACTTCGGGCGCCGCGGCCTGCACGTTGGTGCCACCGAGCATGGTCACCATTTCCGCGATGGTGCCCTGCGCGGGGCGGATTTTCATGCCTTTGATGTCGGCGGGCACCACGATCTTCTTGCTGACAGAATGAATCGCTCCCGGATCGTGGACGAAGGCGAGACAGAACTTGACGTCCTTCATCTCCTTGGCCGCGTATTTGCGGTACCAGGCGTCGAGCGCGATCGAGCCGCCCTTGGCGTTTGACATTAGGAACGGCAATTCGCCGGCGGCGATGATCGGAAAGCGGCCGGGCTGATAGCCGGGGTTGATGTAAGTGAGGTCGGCAATGCCGTCGCGCGCCATGTCGTAATGGTCGAAGGCTTTGCCAAGTTGTTGGGCGGGATAGACCTTGTAGTGAATGGTGCCGCCGGAATCCTTCTCCACTGAGGCTCCCCATTCCTCCAGCGCCTTCTGCAGCGGATGCGACGGCGGCACCCAATGCGACAGCTTGAGCTCAAAGGTCTTTTCCTGGGCCAATATCGGCGTGGTTCCGCCGAACAACGCGGCGATCATCGCGACGGCGCAAATTGTGTCTCGGGTTGTCATCAGGCTCCTCCCCAGAAGCTTGTCGGCGGGTGTTCGGTCTGCCATCGCAGCCGACTATTTTTGTGCCGAGATCGCGATATTCAGCCGTATGTGCCAGGTGTTGTAAAGGATGTAGTTTGACTACAAACTAAGTGACCGAATTATATTTCCAGCCGCCGCAGCATGCAGCCGGCTCAAGCAGGGACCAAGCAATGCCGACCAGAGGCAGCAGTCAGATGCGGCGCGGCAGGAATGGAGATGGCGTTGCCGCGCCGATCAAACTTGGACCGCTCGAGCACTGGGTCGGTTTCAATCTGCGCATGGCGCAAGAGCATGCTTTCGCGGCGTTTTCACGCCGGTCGCAGGAGATCGGCGAGAACCCGGGGCGATTTGCCACGCTGACGCTGATCGCGCGCAACCCCGGCATCAGCCAGACCGAATTGAGCCACGCCAACGGCCGCGACAAATCGAGCCTCACCCCGGTGGTCGAAGATCTGGTGCGCCGCGGCCTGGTCGAGCGTCAGCGCCTGCGCGAGGACCGGCGCACTTACCGGCTCCGCTTGACGCCGGCGGGCAAACGGACCCTCACCATGCTCACGCGCTGCGCCCGCCGCCACGAGCGCGTGCTCGACAGCATCATCGGCCGGCGCGAACGCATGCGGTTTCTTCAGGTCCTGAAGAGGATTGCGGCGGAAGTCGAATAGCCGCCTAAACGCCGAACTTCGACCGCACCGTGTCCGGCACCGGATGCGATTTGTAGCGGCTGCGATCGGCCGGATCGAGCACCACCCAGACCCGCGTTTCCGAGCACTCGACGCAGGTCAGGCCGCCGCGGGTGATGTGGTGGGCGACGTCGAAGCTGGAATGGCCGAAGGTCAACACCGATTCGACCGTCACGTCGTCGCCGTAGCGCGTCGGCCGGATGAATCGCGCGCGCGTGCGCACCAGCGGATAACCCGCGAAATCGAAGGCCTTCAGATAGCGGATCATGGTCATGCCGAGCGCGCGCTCGAATAGCGCCGAGGTGGCGGCGTCGAAGATGGCGAAATAGCGCGGATAGAACACGATGCCGGCGGGGTCGCAGTCGGCCCACTCGATACGCACCTTGCGGACGTTGCTGAAGGTCATGCGCGCTCTTGGCAGCGTTCGGCGCAGACAACGGCGCCTGCGGCTTTACTGTCGGACTTCCGCTGACGCGGGAACGAATGGAATTTAACGCGGCACATTCGAACGCGTCACCGCGGCGCCATGCGCAGCGCGCCGTCGAGACGGATGACTTCGCCGTTGAGATAGCCGTTATGGACGCAGTGCAAGACCAGTGCGGCGAATTCGCGCGGCTCGCCCAGCCGCTTGGGGAACGGCACCGAAGCGCCGAGCGAATCCTGCGCTTCCTGGGGCAGCGCGCGCAGCATCGGCGTGCCGAAGATGCCCGGCGCGATGGCGAGCACGCGCACGCCGAACTGGGCGAACTCGCGCGCCGCCGGCAGCGTGAGCGCGGCGACGCCGCCCTTCGATGAGGAATATGCCGATTGGCCGATCTGGCCTTCGAAGGCGGCGACGGACGCGGTCGAGACGATCACGCCGCGCTCGCCGTCGGCGAGCGGCTCGAGCTTCTGCATGGCGGCGGCGGCGAGCCGCATCATGTTGAAGGTGCCGATCAGGTTGACGCGGATGACGCGCTCGTAGTCGGCAAGCGGCATCGGCCCGTCGCGGCCGACGATGCGCTTGGCCGGACCGATGCCGGCGCAATTGATGAGAACGCGCGCGGGGCCGTGCGCGGCCGCGGCCTGCTTGAGCGCAGCCTCCGCGCTGGCGCTGTCCGCTACGTCGCACGCCGCGGCGACGCCGCCAATGCTGGCGGCGACTTCGGCCGCGCCTTTTTCGTTGACGTCGAGGACGGCGACCTTGGCGCCGGCGGCGCCGAGCGCACGCGCGGTGGCCGCGCCAAGCCCCGATGCGCCGCCGGTGACGACCGCGGCCTGTCCCTTGGTGTCCATGATCCCGGTCTCCTACGCGCCTTGGGCGGCGATGACGCGCGAGGATAGCGGCGTTGCATAAAGCTCGTCCACCGTCGCGGCGCGGTTTTTCAGGACCGCGCGCTGGTTGATCGAGCCCTTGTCGGTCATTTCGCCTTTGTCCATGGAGGCGGGCTCCGCCAGCAGAATCGCGCGCGCCACGCGCGTCGAACTCCCGGGGCTGGCGGCTGCGAGCGCCGCGAGCAGCGCGGCAAATTTCAGGCGCACGCGGACGTCGCCGAATACCGCTTCGGGCGCCGCGTTGGCAGCATGCTCGGGCGCGAGCCTGCGGCAGGCCTCGAAGTCGGGGAACACCAGCGCAACGATCTCGTCGCGGTCGGGGCCGGCGAACACCACGTCGCGGACCAAGGGCGCGCAGGCGTCGATGAAGCGCGCGCGCAACGGTCCGACGCTCACCCAGGTGCCGGTCGACAGCTTGAAATCCTCGGCGATGCGGCCGTCGAACAGGAAGCCTTGGCCGGGGTCGTCCGGATCGGCGAATTTCAGCGCGTCGCCGATCTTGTAGAAGCCCTCCTCGTCGAAGGCATCGCGCGTCAGCTGCGGCTGGCGCCAATAGCCCGGCGTGATGTGCGGGCCGCGCAGGCGCGCTTCGAGCTTGCCTTCGTTCGGCACCAGCTTGAGCTCGACGCCGGGCGCCGGCAGCCCGATATTGCCGGGCCGCTCGGAATCGAAGGTGCAGGCGAGCGCCAGCGGCGAAGTCTCGGTCGAGCCGAGCGACGACAGGAAGATGATGCGCTCGCCCGTGGTCTCGACTGCAAGCTCGGCGAGGTCGTTCCAGGTGATCTGGTTGAGACCGGCGCCGGCGTAGAACAGCACCTTCAAGTGCTTGAAGAAATTCCTGCGCAGCGTCTCGTCGGCGCGGAAATGCGGCACCAATGCTTCATAGCCTTTCGGCACGTTGAAATAGACGGTGGGGGCGATCTCGCGCAAGTTTCGCACGGTCTTCGGCACGCTGGCCGGCGTCGGGTTGCCATCGTCGATATAGAGCGAGCCGCCGTTCACCAGCACCATGTTGAAGTTGTGGTTTGAGCCGAAGGTGTGGCTCCACGGCAGCCAGTCGACCACGACTGGCGGCTCGTCGGCAACGAAAGCGAAGCCGGCGCCGAGCATCGCCTGGTTCGAACACAGCATGCGGTGCGTGTTGATGACGCCTTTCGGGTTACCGGTCGAGCCGGAGGTGAAGAGGAACTTGGCGATGGTGTCCGGCGTCAGCTTGGCGCGGGCGGCGGCGACGCCGGCTGCGTCCTCGTCGCCGATCAGGTCGTCGAATAGTGTGACCGGCCGGTCGCCGAGCGGGTTGAGCGCGACCACCAGCTCGATGTCGTCGGGCACCGTCTTGTAGAGCGCGCGGGCGAAGGGGCCGCCGTCGCTGGCGAACACCATGCCAGGCGTGAGCAGATCGAGGATGGCGCGCAATTTGCCGAAGTCGCTCGACAGCAGCGAATAGGCAGCCGAGATCGGCGCATAGGGGATGCCGACATTCATCGCCGCCAGCGCCAGCAGCGCGTGCTCGATGCCGTTGCCGGAGATGACCGCGATCGGCCGTTCCGGCGACAGTCCGCGCCGCAGCAGCGCCGCGCCGATGCGCCGCGTCGTCGCGAGTACCTCGCCATAGCTGAGCGTCCGCCAATTGCCGTCGGCATCGCGCTGCGCGAGAAACGTGCGGTCCGGCGCGGCCTTGGCCCAATGTTCGAGCGGCTCGCTCAGCGTCGCATGGTAGGGCGGCAGTACCTGTGCGGTGCGGATGTGGATGACACCGCTTTCCTCGCGCTCCAGCACGGCATCGAATTGGCCGAGCCGCACCGCCCGCAAGGGCGCGGCGCCGGCCGGTTGGGCCATGCGGGTCAGGCTCGGCATTTCGTCCCTAGAATTTATCGTTGTCTTGGCGAACACTACGGCGCGGCGGCAC
>Ga0335082_10000396_pt1 | contig 44982 bp, 45 predicted proteins | sample Lox_Sample_41_FD_206718 | JGI IMG/M metagenome (GOLD analysis project Ga0335082, IMG submission 206718) | Soil microbial communities from Loxahatchee National Wildlife Refuge, Florida, United States - Lox_Sample_4.1 | ecosystem: Environmental > Terrestrial > Soil > Wetlands | place: USA...
CTTCCTTCTTGGTTCGGCTAGCAAGCTGCCTTCGTTGACTGGCTAGAGCCGGCGCCTAAAGGCGCTTTCTAGTGCGTCCTCTACGGCATCGCTGAAGCGACGCCCTGAGACGAACCTATCAAGAAAAACAGGGTGCGGATTCTTGCCGCACCCTTGGCTTTTTTCAAGCGCTTCTACGGCAGAGGAACTGTTTCACCAGAGAGCAGGTTGGTGCATTGCGCAGTCGGAGATCCGGCGATGTTCGCAGTACCGGTAATTTTCGAATCGGAATCGCAGAACAGATCGACTGCGTTCCCGCTAATCGTCGAAGGAGGGGTGTTGTTGGTGGATAGGTCGATGGTGGAGTTGTTGATGGCGACCAATCCAGCGTGAGTTCCATGCGAGATTGTGGCATTAAACAAAGTAGCGTGCGAGTTGTTCATGGCCACGATTCCCTGACCTAAGCTGCCCGTGATGCTCAGTAATCCATTGTTGGCAAGCATCGTGGCACCTTGGTCGAGGTTAACGCCCGCCGTAGTTCCTCCCCAAGACTGACCCGATTTGTTGATTACGAGTTTGGCGCCGTAGATATTCAGAGAACCGCCGGTCAGCGTTACTCCGGCGAAGGTGAGGCCAGCGGAGCTGTCGATGACGACGTCGGTATTGCCAGTGGCGACGTAGTACGTGTTGTAAACAGTCAGATCGACGGAGGAATCGGCGCCCACGCCTATGGCTTGCTGCATATTCCGGATCGTGGTTGCATACATTGTGACGTGCGAGGCTCCGAGGGAGATGCCCTGATGCCACCCATCAGTGGCCGTGTTCTCGAACAGACAGTGTTCGACATGCACGTCAGAACTGTCATAGATCGCGAGCGTTGAGTAACCCGTATCCTGCACATGGACATAGGCAACGGAGACCTGGCTGTTCTCGAAGATGAAAATGCCTGCACTACCTCCTGAAATATCCAAGGAACGCAAGCGGATATCGGTACTGCCGTGCCCTATCCCGATATTGGGCAGTGCGCCAGCACCCCCCTGGATGGCGAACCCCTCCACCTGCACGCTTTGAGAGGCCTCAATTAAAAGCGTGCTGTTGAAGAGGTTTCCGCCGCCGGTGCTGGGCTGGACGAGAGTGGCACCGGGCAAGCCTTTCAGCACCAGATTCTGAAAGCCAACAACCTGAACCCACTCGGTGCAGGTTCCATTGACAGAAACGGTATAGGCCGTTTGCTTGTTCAATTTGGCGAGGGTCTGATTCAGTGATTGGCCTTTGCTGCAGTCCACCGTAATGGGGGTGGAAGCCGCCTGGGACATTGCGACGGACATCAAAACGAGGAACAGGATCGAAATCCCTGCGAGTGATCTGTTCATAGCATTCTCCTTTCAGAACGCGTGAGAGCGTCTACAAACGAAGCCGGACAGGAATTCATGGATAAAAGAAGCCGAGGCCCCAAACGAGGCAGGGGCTAAATTTTCCTGCGGAATCCGGCAGGACGAAGAGGGAAGGAATGAGCCGCCCCGAAACTCGTCGGGATGGTACTCCCGCATATTAATGTTGTCAATCATGAATGCGAGCCAAGTCCTTGGATTAACAGGCCTGTGGACGACAGGGCCTGCCTTTCGGTGAGGGCGGATGTAGCACAGTCCGTTACCGCAGTAATCGCCGCTGGGGGATTACCGTTGACCCGTCCGGGGCGACCTTCTTAAATTGCCAACAGGGGGTTGTATGAAAGATATTCACGAGGTCCTGCGTCAGAAGCAGGCGAAATACGCCCAACTTGGCAAACAGATCGAGATGCTGCAGCAAGCTGCCGAAAAGCTGCGGGAAGTAGCTCCACTGCTGGCCGAGAGCGACGAAGAAGATAACGTCGTTCTGGGCGATGTAGATGAAGCCGTCGCTGGTGCGGACGCAATGGCGGCAAAGGCTGCGGCGGGTTCCGGCGCAAACTCCTCGAAATCGTCGCGTCCAGCGGCTCCTCGCTGGCCGTAAACCCAAAGGGCGGCACGATCCGGTCGAGATATGAACCTTCAAGCACTACTGGTTTCGAATGACGATTCCGCGGCAGACGTGTTGGGCAGAGTCCTGCCCGACTTCGGCATTGTCATGGACCGTTCGAGCGATCTTGAAACCACGATCGAACGAATTCAACACCAGAAGTTTGACGCGCTGATCGTCGACTTTGACGACGCGGCGGCAGCGAAGTCGGTTCTCGAGCAAACCAAGGCTTTGGGGCTGTCTCCGCTGAGCGTAGCCCTGGTGGCTGACAGCACGAAGGTACGACAGATTCTGACCGGCGGCGCCCATTTTGTTGTGTACAAGCCCGTCTCGGACGAAGCGGCAAAAGCGGCTTTGCGAGCGGCTGCTGCCATGTTGAACCGGGAGCGGCGCAAGGCTTTCCGCGTGCCGGTACAGGCTCCGGTGGAAATCACGTTGCCGGATACTCGGAAACTGGATGGCATTCTGCTGGACCTCTCGGAGACCGGTATGGATGTTCTCACGGCCGAGCCTCAAGTGGCGCCGGCGTTGCTGGCTTTTCACTTCAAACTGCCCGACGGAGAAGTGGAAATTGAAGGGCACGGGCAAGTGGCGTGGGCGAATCCGAATGGCCAGACCGGAGTGCAGTTTCTGGATCTGCAGACAGAAAAAGTTGCAGAACTAAAAGCGTGGCTCAAGAAAGCCGCGCTGGCGTATGGCACGCTTCCCGATGAAACTGTCCCGCACTGCAAGCTGACAGATTTGAGCCTCGGGGGTTGTTACGTAGAGACGGATGCTCCGTTCCCGGAACGCTCTCTTATCGATTTTTGTTTAAGGACAAAAGAACACGAAGTTCATGCCGATGCGATGGTGCGGGTGACGCACCCGGGACACGGCATGGGAGTGGAGTTCCCTTCCCGCACCGACGAGCAACGGCTGCAGGTGGAGAACATCATTAATTTTCTGCGTAGCTGCCCAGGTACGATGCCAGATCTCGACATTTCGCCGAAGGCACTACTTGCCGATCTGACGCAGTTCGAACGGGCCGACAAATCCGCGACACCGGAAGAAGAAATGGAAGATCCACTGTTGGAACTGCTCCGCCGCGGATCGTCGCTGCAGCAAGAGGAATTCCTGTCTGAGCTGCAGCATCAGCGGAATCCGGAAGCCGCAGCGTCGGTATAGATTTCCCTTCGCTGTTCGTCCTCAATCCCTACAGCGAATTCGACAACCTGCCTCAGGAGCCAAAGCCCGCATCTTTACCATTCTCTTTAAACGGGGCGTCTGAAGCCGAGGCCCTTTCAAGCACAAAAAGCCTCCCGTGGCAGGTTTCAATGGAGATCGTTTGGTTGGAAAGTGGCAGGCAGCGAAAAAAGCGGCATGTTAAGGCGAGAGGCTTCGGGTTTTTGTCCGAAGAATTGAAGAACCCGAGCCCCGTCTCTGACGCGGATCCCTCAATTCCTCGTGGTCTGTTCCACCCCAATTGCAAGTACGCTATCCTTCGCGCGTTGCGTAAAGATTTCAGCAATATTAAATCTGAGTTAAATTGGGACGGACTGAAGTTTTAGTTCTGTCAAAAGCTCAATCGCACGAGGAAGACTCTGGAAAAATCTGGCGCGACGGTGAATGCGCGTTCTGGAATGCCGCTGCTCTGGACGCCGCTGCTGGCGATCGGCGCGGCAGTCTTTGCGGTAGAAATCCCTTTTTTCTTTCTCGGAACCCCGTCGGGTCACGACGTTGAATTCCACCTGTATTCATGGCTCGAAGTTTTGAGTCATTGGAGACATGGAATCATCTATCCGCGATGGGCCGAGTGGGCACACTTCGGGTTCGGCGAACCGCGGTTCGTGTTTTATCCACCGGCGTCGTGGACGCTCGGTGGCCTTATCAGCCTGATCTTTCCCTGGGCGATTGCGTCTCCCGTCTACATATGGATTGCACTCGTGCTTGCCGGGGCTTCGATGTTCGTGTTGGCGCGGCACTGGTTTGACCGAAGGGACGCGACTTTTGCCGCGGTGCTGTATGCGGTGAATCCATATCATCTGGTGATTGTTTACTGGCGCAGCGCGTTTGCGGAAATGCTGGCGAGCTGCCTGGTTCCGCTGCTCCTTCTGCTCATTTTGCGCGCGGCCCAGGGAGAACGGCGAGTTGTTGTGCCGCTGGGATTTCTGCTTGCGGCTGTGTGGCTCATGAACGCTCCTGCCGCCGTGATGATTCACTATTCCATCGCGCTGCTCGCAGTGATTCTCGCCTGGAGGAAGAGGTCGCTGAACGTGTTGGTCGTTACCGCTGGAGCGGTTCTTCTGGGAGCTTTGCTGGCGGCGTTCTATCTGTGGCCAGCGATTTATGAACAAAGGTGGATTGACATCAGCAACGCGATTTCTGCGGGATCGCGCCCGAGCGACAACTTTCTCTTCATTCACACTACCGATCCCGACCACGATGCTTTCAACCGGATCGTCTCGTGGGTTGCCGTGCTGGAAATAGTGGTCATTGTGGCGAGTGCATTCGCCGCGAAAGTTTGGCGTCAGACGAGGAGAGAGTTGTGGATTGCGGTATGCGTGTGGGCCGCTGCCTGTAGCTTTTTGATGCTTCGCCCTTCCCTTCTCCTTTGGAAATTCCTGCCCAAGATGCAGTTTATGCAGTTTCCCTGGCGATGGTTGCTATGCCTGAGCATGATCTTCACATTCCTGGTTGTAGCGGGATTAAAGCGATGGTGGATGCGCGGTGCGGTGTGCGTGGCCTGCGCGATTGTCATCGTTATCCCGTGGCATCATGTGCAAGAACCGTGGTGGGATACGCCAGCCGATCTGCGCGAGATGCAGGACAACATGTACATTCAGGCTGGATATGAGGGAACCGACGAATACACTCCTTTGGGGGCCGACCCCGGCAGGATCGACAAGGATTCACGGAAGGTGACGGTTGAGGGACCCGCTCACGCTGACATTCGTGTGCAGCGCTGGGATGCAGAAAGGAAGGAATTCACGGTCCAGAGTTCGGCAGTGGATCGGGTTGAGTTGAAGCTGTTTTCTTACCCAGCGTGGAAGGCTGAGGTCAATGGGCGCGAGGCGCAGACGAGTTCGCGGAAGAGGACCGGACAGATGATTGTGACAGTTGAGGCGGGAACGAATCGGGTTGAGTTGCGGTTTGTTCGCACTTGGGACCGGACCCTTGGTGGATGGATTTCTATTCTGACTGCGCTTGGATTATTGGGTTGGAAATTTCGTTCAAAACATCTTCTCCCGACTTGAAAACAAAAATCTTTCACCATAGAGAACACGAGGAAGATGAAGAAGGTTTTGATTGCGACGTCGAATGCCGGCAAGCTACGAGACTTCGCCGGGGCTGCGGCTGTCCATGGAATTCAGATTTCTGGGATCCCGAACTTCTCTTCCCTTCCGCTTACGATTGAGGACGGGCAAACGTTCGAGGAGAACGCCCGCAAGAAGGCCGAAGAATACAGCCAGCATGTACCCGGTGCGATTGTGCTGGCGGATGACTCCGGGCTTGAGATTGATGCCCTGAACGGTGCGCCGGGTGTGCACTCGGCACGCTATGCGGCGGATGAACCTCATTTGGCCGATGAGAACACCGATGACGATTTGAACAACGCGCGAGTCCTGCGTGAACTCAAAGATGTTCCACCTGACCAGCGGACGGGACGATTCGTATGCGTGCTGGTTGCCGCCCGCGACGGGAAGACGCTGGCCACAGTTCGCGGAACAGCGGAAGGCAGGATTCTCTTTTCTCCGCGTGGGAAAAATGGCTTCGGTTATGATCCGCTCTTCTATTTCCCGCAAATTCAGAAGACATTTGCAGAACTTTCGGCGGAGGAGAAATCCAAGTACAGCCATCGTGGAGCGGCGTTCCGCAAATTTCTGGAGTGGTGTTCGCAGCAATTTCCCGAAGACTACATCTAAACTCATATCGTGACTGCCAGTCCACTCACAAAACCCACTGCCCTGATTTTCGATATGGATGGAGTCCTAATCGATTCCGAGCCTCTGCACAGGCGCGCGGCCGAGATGACATTCGGAGAAATTGGAATCGTGCTGCCAGAGATCGTTTATGAGGGACACAAGGGACGACCCGATGCGGAGATCATCCCTGAGGTACTCTCCGAGCGAGGAATCAGCGCCGATCAGATCTCAGAGCGTCTGCACCGCAAGCATCAGATTTTCGAAAAGATGGAACACGAGATGAAAGCGGTTGATGGCGCCGCTGAATTTGTGCTCTGGGCAAAGGCCCGCTATCGAATTGCGTTGGCCACATCGGCAACGGCTCGCAACCGCGAGGCGGGGCTAAAGCTGCTGGGGATAGGAAATCCATTTGAAACGGTTGTGGACGGTGGTCGACCGCACCGTCCGAAACCGGACCCGGAAGTTTTTCAGATCGCGATGCGGGACTTGGGAGTGGGGCCGCAGGACTGCTGGGTCATTGAAGACTCGATGAATGGACTGCGGGCCGCGAAGGCTGCGAGATGTTACGCGGTTACCCTGACGACGACATTTGATTCCGGGAGGCTGCGGACTGCCGGTGCCGATCTGGTGGTGGAGTCATTTGACCAGTTAAAGCGATTGTTGGAGACGAAGTAGATAGACGTCTCTCCCGCCGGTCCCGACATTTGACTTCACTTCTTCACGGGCACGATAATGAAAAGTTCTTTTGTCATTGTCGAACTTATAAGGAGCTTCTGTGGCGTCAGCCAGTTCTTCTGCTCCCACGATCGCGCCTGGTGTTGCTCCATTGCGCGCTGGCCAGGGGATTTCATTTGTTCTGCGACGGTTGCATTCCCTGACGGGGATCATTCCTGTCGGCGCGTTTCTCTTCGAGCACATTCTGATCTCCAACTCGACGGCCATTGGCCAGAACGGTCCCGCGGCTTATACGCGGCAGGTCACTTTTTTGGGTAATCTGCCGCTGGTGTTCTTCCTGGAGTTGTTCGGTATCTGGCTGCCGATCGCGTTCCACGGCCTCTACGGGTTCTATATTTGGTATCGCGGCGAGTCGAACACGGGGGCGTATCCCTGGAGCGGCAACCGGATGTACACCTTGCAGCGCTGGACTGGAGGAATTGCGTTCATCTACATCGTGTGGCACGTGTACACGATGCGGTTCGCGGGCGCCGACCTTCATCTAAATCCCGATCTTTCCTTTGGGAAAGTGCAGCACGAGGTGTTTCAAAGCTCGCTGTTCCTTTTCTATGTAGTCGGATTGGTCGCCGCTTCGTGGCATTTCGCGTACGGAATCTGGCTTTTCTGCGCAAAATGGGGCGTCGTTACCGGAGAGAGGGCGCAGAAACGGCTCCTCGTGCTTTGCGCGGCGTTGTTTTTTGTTTTGACCGGTGTTGGTTTGGCCAGCCTGGCTTCGTTCCGGTCACGTCCCCAGCTACCGTTTGAGACTGGCACGATCAACGATCGAAATATTACCCAAATCCGGTAAAGGAATTTATGGCAGCGGCTCCGAAAATCATTGTCGTAGGCGGCGGACTCGCCGGGCTTTCTGCAGTCATCAAGATTGCCGAGATGGGCGGGCAGGTCGACTTGTTCTCGATTGTTCCCGTGAAGCGCTCCCATTCCGTGTGCGCGCAGGGCGGCATCAATGCGGCGAAGAACCTGAAGGGCGAGGGCGATTCGACCTGGAAGCATTTTGACGACACCGTGTACGGCGGGGATTTCCTGGGCAATCAGCCGCCCATTAAGGATATGTGCGAGGCGGCGCCCGGCATCATCGACCTGCTGGACCGCATGGGTGTTCCGTTCAACCGCACTCCGGAAGGCTTGCTTGATTTCCGGCGGTTTGGCGGAACTCTCTATAACCGCACGGCATTCGCCGGTGCTACCACCGGACAGCAACTTCTCTATGCGCTTGATGAGCAGGTGCGGAGGTATGAGTCTGAAGGCAAGGTGAAGAAGTTCGAGCACTGGGAGTTCTTGTCGGCGGTGCTTGATGGCAAGAAAGTCTGCCGCGGGATTTGCGCGATGGACCTGCGCTCCATGGAAGTGCGGACATTCCCTGCTGACGCGATCATCATCGCAACGGGCGGCATTGGCGCAATTTTCGGGAAGTCGACCAACTCCGTCGTTTGCACCGGATCTGCGCAATCTGCGCTTTATCAGCAAGGCTGCTATTACGCCAATGGCGAGTTCATTCAGGTGCATCCCACGTCGATTCCGGGCGAAGACAAGCTTCGATTGATGTCAGAATCGGCTCGCGGAGAGGGTGGACGCGTATGGGTTCCGAAGACTCCGGGCGATAAGCGCGATCCGAAGTCGATTCCGGCGAGCGAACGCTGGTACTTCCTGGAAGAGTGGTATCCGAAGTATGGAAATCTTGTGCCGCGTGACGTGGCTACGCGTGCGATCTTCAAGGTCGTCTACGAACACAATCTCGGGATCGATGGCAAGCCGATGGTGTATCTCGACCTGACGCACATCGACCGCAAGATTCTCGATCGCAAGTTGGAAGGCATCCTGGAAATCTACGAGAAGTTTGTGGGCGACGATCCGCGCGACACGCCAATGAAGATCTTTCCCGGCATGCACTACACAATGGGCGGACTGTGGGTGGACTACAAGCAGGCGACGAACATTGCTGGAGTTTTTGCTGCGGGCGAGTGCGAATTCCAGTACCACGGGGCCAATCGGCTGGGAGCGAATTCGCTCGTGTCATGCATCTTCGGCGGAAATGTTGGCGGCCCGGCGGCGATGGAATATGCGCGCGGCTTGCAGTCTGCGACTGACGGCAATGGCCACTTCGCGGCCGAGCAGAAGAAGCAGGAAGAAAACAATGCCCTGTTGATGAAGAATGAGGGCAACGAGAATCCGGTGAAGTTGTGGCGTGAACTCGGCGATTTGATGACCAAGGACTGCACTGTTATCCGCTACAACAAGAACCTGCAACAGACAGATGCGAAGCTGGTTGAGTTCCTGGAGCGGTATCGGAAGATCAACTTGAGCGACCGCACGATGTGGGCGAATACGACCGTGGTCTTCGCGCGGCAGCTTTATAACATGCTGCAGTTGGCTCGGGTGATCGCGCAGGGAGCGCGCATGCGGGATGAGTCGCGCGGGGCGCATTACAAGCCGGACTTCCCAGAGCGCGATGACAAGAACTGGATGAAGACGACGAAGGCTTATTTCGCTCCGGATGCGGACGAGCCGAAGTTTGAGTTTGAGCCGGTGGATGCGGGGCTGATTCCGCCGCGGCCGCGGAAGTATTGAAATTGGTTTCAGTAATCGAAGCATCAGAATCCCCGGAAAATTCGGCACGCCGAGGCGTAACGTTTGCGGCTGCGCTCTGGATAGTACTGTCAGTTCTGGGATTGTTTCGTGAGTGGCACAGAGTTGCTCGGCACGACCGGTTCGGCTACATCCTTTTGGGCGCGTGGGCAGCCGTCGGGATCATATGGAGCGTCCGCCTCTTTCTTTCGTGGAGAAAGACTAAAGCTAATGGCTGACAAAACCGTCATCATAAAAATCAAGCGTCAGGCTACTCCAACCTCGAAACCGCATTGGGAGGAGTTTTCTGTTCCCTACCGGCCGAACATGAACGTGATTTCGGCGCTGATGGACATTGCTGCCGATCCGGTCACGCGCGACGGCAAGGCGACTACGCCCATCACCTATGATTCGAACTGTCTCGAGGAGGTCTGCGGGTCGTGCGCCATGCTGATCAACGGCAAGGCTCGGATGGCCTGTTCGGCGCTGATTGATCAACTCGAGCAGCCGATCCGGCTGGAGCCTTTCTCGAAGTTCCCCGTGGTTCGCGATCTTGCAACGGACCGCGGCGTCATCTTTGAAAATCTTAAGGCGGTGAAGGCTTGGGTGCCGATTGACGGCACATACGATCTCGGCTCTGGGCCGCGGATGACCGCCGAGGACCAGGAAGCTGCGTATCCGCTGTCGCGGTGCATTTCTTGCTGCTGCTGCATGGAGGCTTGCCCTCAGTTCAATGAGGACACAGACTTTGTCGGTGCGGCTACCATCTCTCAGGTGCGACTGTTCAATACACATCCGACAGGCAAGGCGTTGAAGCGTGAGCGTCTGGCGGCATTGATGGGCGATGGCGGCATTCAGGAATGCGGTTATGCGCAGAACTGCGTTGAAGTTTGTCCCAAGGATATCCCGCTGACGAAGTCCATTTCCGAGGTGGGCGGGCAGGTCATGAAACAGGCACTGGGTGACCTTTTACGGCGCTGAAATTTGTCATTTGTAGTCCAACCGACAAGCCAGGAAAGTCATCTCATTCGCGCCAAGTCGCTGGTGGCTTGGCACATCGTCTGATTTCGTTGAGCGATCGTGAACGGCCCTTTACTTGCCGATACAGAAGGTGAGGCTTTTGCCTCGGCGGGCATAGTAACCAAGCGGCTTGGGTACGGTCGTAACGGTCCAAAGTCAGTCTTCGATTGGGCCGCTTGACAGCATCCTTTAGAATAGCCGCTACTCGCGCAGAGAAGTATATGGCAGAACGCGCTTTTCGCTCCGCACGGAACCATACGTGAGACAAACAGTTCGTCTTCAATTCGCGGCGGTGATGCTCCTGGCGCTGATTTGCGGCGGGATGTCGGGCCGTGCGTTCGCGGTACGCCGAGCTGTTTCGCATCGAACCCATCGGCATTTTCGCTGGCTGTGGCACCCGATGTTCCGGCCCTCTCATGAATCTTTGTTGCTGCAAAATGCCGAAGTGGACCGCCTGAACCTGCCGCGCATTCAGGACGAGACGGAACTCGAGGCGCTCAAGGCTGACGGCTCTTTGGTCGAGATTGTCCCGAGCGAGTCTTTGAAGATTGAACATTCGCTCGATCCTTCGCGCCGGTATTGCCGTCCCTGGACGCTGAATTTCGTCAACGATTTGAGCTTGGCTTACTACAACCGCTTCCATCAGCAAATTCAGCTGAACTCCGCGGTGCGCACGGTCAAGGTGCAGCGGAAACTACGGCGGCATAACCGAAATGCGGCTCCCTGGGAAGGCGAGACGGCTTCGTCCCATTTGGCTGGCTTGACCATTGACCTGCAACGGCGTGGTCTAAGTAAAGAACAGATCCGCTGGATGGAGCATTACCTCTTCTACATGAAGTCGGTTGGCCTGGTCGAGCCTGAAGAAGAGCGCCGTCACTGGTGCTTCCACATCATGGTCAGCGGACGCTACGACGAATGGCGTCAGAGCCAGAGCATTATTCCGATCGAGCACCAGGACGAGGAAAAACCTGCCACACCCGGCACCGAAGTGGCTATGGGTAGCGGGAAGTAATCCTAGGTTCAAGTTCTCTCCTTGTAGATTCTCCCCGTCTTTTTGCTTTACGATTCCCTTCTTATGATCGTTTTGATGGCGGGATTGCCCGGTACCGGCAAGACCACGCTCGCCCGCGAGTTGGCCCGAAGAGTGGGGGGGCGGGTCCTCAGCAAAGACGAGTTCCGGCACGCCATTTTCCAACCGGGCGAGATTGAATACTCGTCTCAACAGGACGACTTCTGCCTGCAGTTAATGCTCGAGACGGCTCGATACTTGTTGTCGGGAAATCCAAACCGAGTAATTTTTCTGGACGGCCGACCTTTCTCGCGCCGGTACCAGATCGAGAACGTACTCGCTTTCGCGAATTCCTTGCACCAGCCGTGGCGAATTCTGGAATGTGTCTACTCGGAAGACCTCGCGAAAAGCCGCCTTTCGAATGATCTCGAACAAAAACAGCATCCCGCCGGAAACCGGGATTTCCAGCTGTATCTAGCTGTGAAAGCCCGCTTCGAGGCCATTACGAGAGATAAAGTCATAATCGACACCCAGCAGCCGATCGAGGTCTGCATTCAGCAGGCTCTGGGCGTATTAGGAGTGGAACTCCCAAGGCGGTAGCTCCGTACTACGATCCATGCTTCGGCCCTTTGCCTTGTCTTTCCTTCTGTTCATTGCCACGTTCTCTCAATCGCAAGTTCAGGCAACCGAAGAGGCTATCCAGAGCGACTTGCGCCATCAACAATACGACCTGTCGACAGATGGAAAGAAATTCCTGTTGAAGGAAGCGAGCGGCGCATCGTTTTTCCTTCTCGGTGAATTGCATGGTGAGAACGAAATACCTCACCTGTTACGCGAATTATTGCCAGAGATGTCGAAAGAAGGCTATCTGTACATCGCAGGCGAATTAAGCCCCTGGGCGGCCGATGAACTCGAATTCGCCCCGGTGCAGAATCAGCCAAAGCTACCGAGTTTGTGGACCAAGGGGGAGGCCAGTTTCGTACATTCCTTCGGCCGATCTCGTGCAGTGTTGTGGGGATGCGACATTGAAGAAGGCCAACCGCATCTCTTAATTCGAGACCTTGCCGACCTGAACCCGAAGAATCCGGTATTGGCACAAATGGTGGAGATCACAAAGGCTGGTTACGAGCGCAAAATGGCGCCTCAACTTCTGCATCTCGCGCTAGAACTGAGAGGAGTACGGGATAGAACGGTCAACGGCACATCCCTTCTCCAAGGCATCGTATCCACTCTGACAGTCGAAGCGGACCGTTCGGATCCAAACGCAAAGCTGAAAGCTTCTATCGAGCGAGAGTCTGTAATGAAAGATCTATTCCTGCGGCATTATGAGCAGGTTCCCAGCGCAGAAGCTTCCGCGAAGGTCATGTTGCGCTTTGGACGAAACCATCTGCATCGCGGATACGACGAGCGTGGGGTGTCTACGCTAGGTAATTTTGTTGCCGAATTTGCGGTCGCCCAGCACAAATCAGTGTTTAATGTCGCCGCCTTTGGTGCGGGAGGCAAGGCGTCACTGAATGGCGAAACATGGGACGCCGATGAACGGAGCGACGATCTGGTGTTTGCATTCCTGTCGTCGGTAGCACAATTTCCGGCGACCGTATTCGACCTGCGTCCTCTGCGCCCAACCCTCCATCGAATTCCGCAAGACCGTCGCTCGGCAGTTGAGCAACGCTTGATCTATTGGGCCGACTCCTATGACGCAATCATCTGCTACAAGCAGGTGACGCCTTTGATCCCATAGACCAGAGATGTCATATCGAGTATCGATCGCCACCCCCTTGCCCTATACAATAGGCACCTAGTCCTTCGATCAATCACAGACATGAAAATCCTCAACCTCCCCATTGCGCTTCTGCTTTTTTCATCCTTTGCCGTGGCTCAGACCTCTGCAACCCGAGACACCGTGAGCGCCAAAGCCCGGGCTATCCATGATTCGGCCATCATCGTGGACACGCACGCCGACACGCCGCAGCGCTTCCTCGATGAAGGCTTCGACATCGGATCGACAGACCCGAACGACATTGGCCACATTAGTCTCGACAAGGCGAAGCGCGGCAATCTCGGGGCCGAGTTCTTCTCGATCTGGGTCGACCCTGAGGTGAACCAGGGGCATTTCGCCAAGCATACTTTCGATCTGATCGATTCCGTCTATGAGCAGGCAGCGCGGCATCCCGATCGCATGATGATGGCCTATTCCGTTGCCGATATCGAGCGTGCGCACCGCGAGCACAAACTTGCGGCATGCATGGGGATAGAAGGCGGGCATTCCATCGAGAACGATATCCATTTGCTGCGTGACTACTACCGCCTCGGCGTGCGGTACATGACCCTTTCGTGGTCGAACACGAATGAGTGGGCGGACTCGTCAGGTGATATCGATGATCCGAAGGTGCAGCACCATAATGGGCTGACCGATTTCGGCAAGCAGGTCGTGCTCGAAATGAACCGAATGGGGATGATGGTCGACATATCTCACGTCGCAGATAAAACTTTTTGGGACGCGATCGCCACCTCCAAGGCACCTGTCATCGCTTCACACTCTTCGGCGCGCGCGCTGACCAATGCTCCCCGCAACATGACTGACGAAATGCTGCAGGCAGTAGCGAAGAATGGCGGAGTCGTCCAGGTGAACTTCTTCAACGGATTCATCGACGAAAACTTCCGCAAAGCGGCGGAGGCGCAGAAACCGGAGATAGAGGCGGCAAAGCAGAAGTATGTGGAGCAACTGAAGTCAGAGGGGAAAGAGGTTAATTACATCGAAATCGACCGCATTGAGCGTGAATGGATGGCCAAGCTCCCGCGCCCACCGCTGAGCGCGTTGATCGACCACATAGATCACATCGCGAAAGTGGCAGGAGTCGATCATGTGGGTTTGGGATCCGACTTCGACGGAGTTAGCGGGCAGACGCCGCAGGGGATTAACTCTGCTGCAGATCTGCCGAAGATTACGCAGGCACTACTTGATCGCGGGTATAGCGCGGAGGATATCAAGAAGATTTTGGGCGGAAACTTGCTTCGCGTGTTCGGGCAAGTGGAGAAAGTCAGCCGGGAGATGCGGGCGGAAGCGAAGTGAGCATTATCGTTCTGAGCGGGTACCGGCAATTACACAGGTCCTTCTGCGCAAAGAGGCGCGCCGCAGGATGACGACCCCGGTATGTATGGGCCTTCGCTGTCGTACAATGCAACGTTACGCCTACATTCGCGCATTGATGAGGAGAACCATGCGTAAAGCATTAGTTTTTTCTGCATTGATTTTGGTTGCCGGCTTCGCTCGCGGGCAGGCCGCGTCTAGTTCGTCGGCCGCTGCGGCAAAGCCAGCCCCAACGCAGCCGACAGCCATCATCAACACGACCGCCGGCAAGATGACGTGCACGCTTTTCCCTGACAAAGCCCCCATCGGAGTAGCCAATTTCATCGGGCTTTCCACCGGCACCAAAGACTGGAAAACTCCAAGCGGTGCGACCAAGCACGGTGTGCCTCTTTATGACGGAACCATCTTTCATCGTGTGATACCTGAATTCATGATTCAGGGCGGAGACCCGGCAGGCACAGGTTCGGGCCCCGATCCGGTGAAACAATTCAAGAATGAGACGTCCAAAGATTTACTCTTCGACAAGCCCGGACGCCTGGCATATGCGAATGCAGGGCCCAATACTAATTCGTCTCAGTTTTTCGTCACCGAAGTCCCGTTCACTGGGCAGCAGGCCTCCATGTTGAACGGAAACTACACGATTTTCGGTCAGTGCGATGAGCCCTCAGTCGAGCTCGTTAAGCAGATCGCGCGGATGAGCCGGGACTCGAACGACAAGCCGTATCGTCCGATCAAGATCACTCATATCACCATTCTGAAGGCGGGCGGGACGGCGAAACCGTCAAGCACCGCCGCGAAGAAGCCGGCGACGACAACCAAGCCCGCCGCAACGACACCGAAGCAATAGTTGTAACTCGAAGATGCTGGAGCGAGACGCTCCCGCCACAGCCGGCGAGTCCCGTTCGACTTCGCTCAGGGCAGCGCCGGCGCTACTATGGAAAGGACTCCTATGACTCGTCAGCCTGGAATGTACGCAACGTTTGAAACCAGTGAAGGCACCATTGTCTGCCGCCTTTTTGACAAAGATGCTCCCAAGACCATCGCCAACTTCGTCGAGCTTGCCGAGGGCAAGCGTGAATGGAAACATCCCTCGACCGGCAAGAAATCGAGCGACCGCCTCTACGACGGAACTATTTTTCATCGTGTGATTCCCGACTTCATGGTTCAGGGCGGTGATCCGCAGGGCACGGGCATGGGCGGCCCCGGATATCAGTTCGAGGATGAAACTAAAGGGTCTCCACACAAGTTCGATAAACCGGGAAAGCTCGCCATGGCCAATGCTGGTCCTAATACGAACGGATCCCAGTTTTTTATCACCACGGTGCCGACTACCTGGCTGACTGGAAAGCACACGATCTTCGGCGAGGTGATCGAAGGGCAAGATATCGTGGAAAAGATCACACGCGTACCGCGTGGGCGGAATGATCGTCCGAATAAAGACGTGGTGCTGAAGAAGGTAACGATCGAGCGGGTCTAATCCTTCAGGCGGGTTGCGCATTGAATGCATGGCGCGTAGGGTAATGAGAACCCTACCGTCGCGCCACTCGCTGAGGATTAAATGCTCTGCCTGCAAAGGCTTTTGTGTGCGACCCTGCTTGCTGGACTTAGCCAGATACTTTCTGCACAGTCCGCTCAAGAGCCAGCTGCACTGCCTCTTCCAGCTCATGTGGTCGTTGTGATGGAAGAAAACCACTCCTACTCGGAGATCATCGGATCATCCCAGGCGCCCTACATCAACACGCTCGCCTCTGAGGGAGCGCTTTTTACAAATTCCTATGGTGTCACGCATCCAAGTGAGCCGAATTATCTTGCGATTTTTTCGGGATCAACCCAGGGTGTTACAAGCGATGCGTGCCCACTCACATTCAAGGCATCGAATCTCGGCAACGAATTAATCGTTGCACACAAGACTTTTACAGGTTATTCCGAGGGCCTTCCCTCTCCCGGTTCAAAGGTGTGCTCGTCAGGGGAATACGCCCGCAAGCACGCGCCCTGGACGGATTTCACGGACCTGGCATCGACAGTAAACCAGCCCTTCTCGGCGTTTCCCACAAACCACGCAAATCTGCCCAAGGTTTCGTTTGTCATCCCGAATCTCCTCGATGACATGCATGATGGCACGATTCAGCAAGGCGATGCATGGCTGAATCAACATCTGTCGAGATATGTGAATTGGGCAAAGAGCAACAACAGCTTGCTGATCGTTACATGGGATGAGGACGACGGGTCGGCAGGAAACCATATTGCGACGATTTTTGTCGGACCGATGGTGAAGCCGGGAAAGTACTCCGAGAAGATTTCGCACTACAACGTGCTGCGGACGATCGAAGCGATGTACGGAGTTCCGTATCTCGGAAAGGCTGCGTCGGTCACCACGATCACCGATATCTGGCAGTAATCTGAATCGGATTGATTTGTTCAATCGATCGGCTCAATTAGGCTATTGCAGTTGCCTGACAAGGCTCGCGAACATATCCGGCAGTCGCCGGTTCCATTGATTCCAATCATGTCCCCCAGAACCGAAGTGCGACTCGAAGTGGAACTGACGGCTGGCAAGTAATTCCGCAAAGTGCCTGTTCGCTGGCAGAAGACCTTCTTGCTCCCCGCAAGTGATGTATATAAACGGCGCAGTTTTTGGTTCGACTACTCTCGCCAGGACGAATGGATCATTTTCTTTGCGTGTTTGCGATCCCCACGCTCCAAAAATCGCTGTGTGATGTCGGTACTGTGAAATCCGTTTGATTGAGAACGGGCGGCTAGGAACGTCGATTGCTGGGCTCAGAGCGCCAACGAATTTGTATAAGCCTGGATACTTCAAACCTAGCTTGATCGCACCAAAACCACCCATTGAGATGCCTGCAATTGCGCGGCGAGATGGGTCTGCCGGGAACCTGGATTCAGCTTCTGAGATCAAGTCTCGAACGATGTAATCCTCAAACCTCTCACTCGGATGTTCGGCGGAGTTTGTGTAGTAAGACGACTCACCTTCTGGCATAACAAGAATTAGTCCCTTCTCTGCAAAAGCTGCGACGTTCGAATCGTTGCTCCATTCGCGAAAGTCACCTCCTCCTCCGTGCAGCAGGTAAACAATGGGTAGTTTCCGTGCGTTTGAGATCGTGCCCGGCAGAATGACGCGATATTTGAGATCGCGATTGAGGGATAGGCTCCGAAAGACGACATCCTCCATCCGGACACCCGGGGTCAGGCGAGGCTGATCTAGGTGAGGTGTGGGCTGGTGATCGCAGCCGGTGAGAAGGAGCGTGGCCACGATCAAAGTTTGTGCAAGGTTTTTGATCGCGCGCATAAACAATTGGCGCGGCAACCGGCCGCGCCACGGTTCAAACTTGGCGACAGCCTAGACATTGATCACGGCGCAGAGTTCTTTTACTGCTGCGGCACTCTTGTCCAACCCGGCCTTCTCTTCCGCCGTCAGCTTGATCTCGATGATCTGCTCGATTCCCTTTGCACCCAGTTTCACCGGTACTCCGACATAGAGACCGTTGACGCCGTATTCTCCTTGCAGATAGGCGGCGCAGGGCAGGATCTTCTTCTTGTCCTTGAGGATCGCCTCGACCATTTCGGTGGCCGCTGCCGACGGAGCGTAGTATGCCGATCCGGTCTTGAGATACTTCACGATTTCAGCGCCGCCATCGCGAGTACGCTGCACGAGTGCATCCAGGCGGCTCTTTTCGATCAGTTCGGTGATCGGGATGCCCGCGACCGTCGAGTATCGCGGCAGTGGAACCATCGTGTCGCCGTGGCCGCCCAGAACGAATGCCGTCACGTTTTCCACACTCACCTTCAACTCATCGGCAATGAATGCGCGGAAGCGAGCTGAGTCCAGCACGCCGGCCATGCCGATAACGCGCTCACGCGGGAGTCCGCTCAGCTTGTAGGCAGTTTGTGCCATTGCGTCCAAAGGATTCGAAACGATGATCAGGATGCAATTCGGCGAATACTTCATCACTTCGCCGACGACCGCCTTCATGATGTTGTAGTTGGTGTTGAGAAGGTCATCGCGGCTCATGCCGGGCTTGCGCGGGATGCCGGCGGTGATGACCACTATGTCGGAATTCGCGGTGTCCTTGTAGTCGTTCGTGCCGCTGACGAAGGAGTCCCGCTTCTCAATCGGCATGGCCTCAAGCAGATCGAGTCCTTTGCCTTGAGGAACGCCTTCGATAATGTCGATGAGCACGACGTCAGCAAGTTCCTTGGAAGCGATCCAGTGAGCTGCGGTCGCGCCGACGTTGCCTGATCCTACGATGGTGACTTTCTTGCGCATGGACAAAACCTCGATTTTGTAATTGGTAATTTTGTAATTTAGTAATTCAAAATCAGCTGCGCGTCGGAGTTGCAAATTACAAAATTACCCGATTACTCAATTGCGAAATCGGCTCAGACGCTCGTGACCGGTAACAGTTTTACACCAGCACTCCAGCGCCCATGTTTTCGATCATGTAGCCGGCGAATTCGCTGGTCTTTACTTTCGTTGCTCCCGGCATGAGGCGCTCAAAGTCGTACGTGACTTTCTTCTGCTCAATGGTGCGCTCCATGCTTTGCTCGATGAGATCGGCCGCCTCATTCCATCCGAGATGGCGGAACATCATTACGCCCGAGAGAATTACGGAGCCTGGGTTGATGACATCCTTGTCCGCATATTTTGGCGCGGTTCCATGGGTGGCTTCAAAGATGGCATAACCATCGCCGATGTTTGCTCCCGGTGCAATGCCCAATCCACCAACCTGGGCAGCAGCAGCGTCAGAGATATAGTCTCCATTCAGGTTCGGGGTGGCGAGCACGGAATATTCCTCTGGCCGCGTGACGATCTGCTGGAAGATTGAGTCGGCGATGCGGTCGTTGATCATGATCTTCTTCTTCCAAGCGCCGTTGCCATGCGTGGAATAGATCGCATCCAGTACATCCTTTACTTCTTTTTCAACCGATTGCCGGAACGATGGCGGAGCGAATTCCATACCCGGCTCAATCAATTCGGCATTCTGCGCAGCCGTTAGGTCGGCGTTCTTGTCTTTATTGTCGAGAATCCAGCTTTCGCGCTCGGTCACGACGTTGGCGCGGAATTCCTGGGTGGCGATTTCATATCCCCACTTGCGGAAGGCGCCTTCGGTAAACTTCTGGATGTTCCCTTTGTGGACCAGCGTCACTGTTTTCCGCCCGATTTCCAGCGCGTGCTGAATCGCCATGCGAACCAGACGCTTGGTACCTGTGACTGAGATCGGCTTAATTCCGACTCCTGAGTCGAGGCGGATCTGCTTCTTCCCGCCTTTAAGCATGTCCTTGTTGAGGAAATCGATCAACCGGGCGCACTCGGCAGTTCCCTGCTCCCACTCGACTCCGGCGTAGACGTCTTCTGTGTTTTCACGGAAGATGACTACGTCCATGCGCTCGGGATGCTTTACGGGCGAGGGTACGCCCTGGTAGTACTTCACCGGGCGCACGCAGGCGTATAGGTCAAGGATCTGGCGTAGCGCCACATTCAGCGAGCGGATGCCGCCGCCCACTGGTGTAGTCAAGGGGCCTTTGATGGCGACGCGAAATTCGCGGATGGCATCGACTGTGTCGTCGGGCAGCCAGTTATCGAACTTGGATTTCGCCTTCTCTCCTGCGAAGACCTCATACCAGGACACGCGGCGTTTTCCCTTGTAGGCCTTCTCGACCGCTGCATTGAACACCCGCAACGAAGCCTTCCAGATATCGCGGCCCGTGCCGTCTCCCTCTATAAACGGGATGATTGGGTTGTCGGGGATATCGTACCTCCCATTGGCGTAACCGATTTTCTTACCATCCGTAGGTATTGGAACACCGTTATACGAACCCGACATGAACTGCCTCCGCGATTGGGGATTCTGATCGATAGTAAAAAACCAACAATTATAAAGAATTTGCGACGATGCCTGTTGCGATTTTCCGCAATGACGCTTGGGGATGCGTGGATTTCACAGAATGCTTCTCCACGGTATAGGCAAGGCCCGAAATGGGCACGATCCAGCCACGTTTCCGAGTGATCATTCCCACACCATCCTTGTAACCCCTTCCCGTTGTGGATTGTGGGATAATTCAGAACTGATCTTTGACTGTGGAGTGGAGGATGTATGGGGACACTCTCTCGCCTATTTCTTTTGCTTGTGGTCGGTGTGTTCGCGATTTCGCTGCCGGCATTGGCAGCAGACTCCGGCGATCGAACCCAGTTTGGCCATGACATCGTCGTCGCTTCCAACGAAAAAGTAACTGACGTGACTTGTTTCGGTTGCAACGTGCATATCCGTGGGCAGGTAACCTCTGATGTTACGACTTTTGGCGGAACGATCGTGGTCGAGGAAGACGGACAGATCGCGGGCGACACCACCAGTTTCGGCGGCGATGTTCGATTGGACAGTGGGGCGAAACTAAGCAATCTCACGGTTTTTGGAGGAAAAATCCATCGTGATCCCGGGGCCTCGATCTCGGGCGATGTCACGACATTTGCAGGCGGAGCAGCCCTCTGGCTATTTGTCGCCTTCGGCTTGCCCTTCTTGCTCCTTGGCGCTCTGATTGCGCTGATTATTTGGCTGGTGCGGCGGTATTCTCGTCCGGCAATGCCTGTGGCCGCCAGGGTTTAGACCTGGCGGATAGCGGACTGATTACCAACGACGTGTGCCAAAGGTCTTGCGTACTCCTAGACTCATGTAGCGTCCCCAAGGTCCGTTATTACCCAGATCCGCTGGGCCGAGATTTTTATCGCGGGCGCCAAGGCGGTCGAAGAGGAAGTGCTGCGTGATGCGGAACTCGAACCCCTTGTTGAGATAGATTCCCGCTCCCCATGAGTGCTCAATCCCAATGGCATCTGGGGACCACGTATAGAGCGTTTTCGGAACGTTTTTTCCGAAGAGGAACGAGGGGGCGCCAAACAGCATGAAGCGGCGCAGGGGACCACGGCCGAACGGACGAACCTCGAGAATGCCAGAAAGCATGTAGCGCGCGAACATATTGCAGGGCGCGTTCACACCGCCGTATGCATAGGAGTTCCCGGCGCAGAGGTTTGGATCGATTTCGTTGTGTGGCGGGGACAGATCGAACTGTGCCCATCCCCACAACATATCTTTTGGAAAAAACATTCGCTCGTCTGGGCCGGCGTCATGCCATTTCCCGATTGAACTGCCGGTTGTGTGATCGCCTTGCAAGTTGAGCGAACTGGTCGCCTGTGCTCCCGCAATCGAGCTTAAGACCGAGATCGCCAAAATCCATGACCACCGTTTCATTTCGCCTCCCCGGAAGATTTTCTTATCGATAAGTGCTCACTCGCGCTCTCCGACAGGACGCTCGAAAGAGCCGAACATTGTAACCTGCGGGTGTGAATCAGTGGCGGAGAACGGTGAGTCTTAGATCCACTTCACATCCCCGGTTTCGTTTTGAGACCGCTGTAACGATGTTCTTCCAGAATTCATATTCCGGGGCAGATTTCTTCCATTCATAGTACGTTCATGTTATCTGCTATACCGTTAATGTCGTTGAAAAAGCAGGGGTTTGTGTTTGGTGCACCGATTGCATTAGACAGAAGTACAGGTAGACCCAGGAACCCTATGCCCCAAGAGATTTCGGTCTCGTACCAAGCCATCAAGAGCAAGGTTTATCGCCTCATCGACGCACTCGTTGTGGGGGAAAAGAGCGAAGCAGAAATACAGGAGTCGGTTCGCCGTTGGTGGTCCCTGATCCACCCGGCCGATCGTCCGATTGCTCAGAAGTACCTATTGATGGTTCTGGGCCGTTCCAATTCAGCTCTGGACGCTATGGGGACGGAGTTACTTACCGTGAGTGGCTGCGAACCTGCCCCGGCGCGGATGGCGGAACCCATACCTTCCAAACGCATGCGTCTGATGGAGCGAACGCTCAAAGAGAACTCGGTACGGACGGCTTTCTAAATTCGTCCTGTTGATCTCCAAGCGCAATTCCGCTGTCAGTCCCCTTCGGATTAGCAGATTTTTGCGATCGACGTAACCACGAGTGGAGCCAGGGCGGGCAGCCATTTGTATTTTGCTGCTCTAGGAACGGTGCCTGTAGCCAATTATCCGGCGGTCATATTTCGCCGTGCCAACCACAACCGTCTGGCGTCTTATCGATACTCGGTGACAGATTCAAGAAACCAGATTCGCAATCCCCCGAGCCAGAGAATTCCGAATCCTAAGTCCGAGTCGTAAGAGATAGCATTCCAAAAATCGGATAGAACGACGAATGGCTTTAACAGCGTAAAAGAAATACATCTTGTGATGTTTTGTTTCATCGATTTTTGTGATGAAAAGTGCCTTTCTGCCTTACGAGACGATGTGAAACTCTGATATAACTCTCGGGCCATTTCGCAAGCATCTATCACTAGACCCAAGGAGTCCCACATGCTCAATCGCATCGCTCGGGGCGGCAGCTGTGCGGCTGCTGTTGTTGTTCTCAGCTTGATTTTCGTTTCCACCAAACCCGTTTCCGCCGGTCCCACTGAATTCTGGACAAGGCTAGGCGTAAACCCTCACCCTTCAGCACGCGTAAATGCGCCCATGGTCTACGATTCCATCGGGAAGAATCTGGTTCTTTTCGGCGGCTATGATGGATTCAACTATCTCAATGACACCTGGATATTCAACGGCAAAACGTGGATACAGCTGAATCCACCGGTATCTCCTCCGCCGCGAAGCGCGTCGGCGATGGCATTTGACTTCAAGACCAAGCAAGTCGTGATGTTCGGCGGCTTCAACGGCTCGCAATACATGGGCGACACGTGGCTTTGGGACGGGGCGGCACAGACCTGGACGCAAGCCACTCCGGCGACGAATCCCACACCAGTCACCCTGCCGATGTTGTTCAGTGATCCGCTGAACGGTCACGTGGAGATGGTGGGAGGCTATGACGGCTTTCTTTACCAGAACATCACGTGGAAGTGGACGGGCTCCGACTGGAAGAAGCTTTTCCCTCAGAATGGGATTTGGGCGCGGGGAGCTGCCGTTGTAGCCAACGACTTTGCTCATCGCAAGGTGGTGATCTTCGGCGGCCTAGCCGACGTCAATCCTGTGAACACCTGGACCTGGAATGGCGTCACATGGACCGAAGAGAGTCCGTCGTCACAGCCGCCCTGGAGCTTTTACACACCCGCGGCATACGATCCGCGGATTGGCGAGGTCGTGATGTTCAGTGGCAGCTCGGGTCTGAACAATACGTGGGCGTGGGACGGAAGCGACTGGCTCACGCTTTCCCCGTCGCATTCACCGATCGCGCGCGATTCGCAATCGCTGGCCTATGACTACCAAACCCACCAGATGATTATGTTTGGTGGGGAGGATTCGAATGGGCTGCTGGATAGTACGTGGGAGTGGGTTGCGATTCAGTAAGAGTTGGGGATCGAGGTGGAGGAATCCACCTCGATCCAAATTCCTGGGAAATGCGAGCGTACTTTCTTCAGCCTAGTTCTGAAAGAACTGAAGAGTGTTCCCGTCAGCGCGGTCTAAATCTGAATCCATTTTGGTAAAGAATTTACAATTCCTCGCTTGCTAGGCTGGCTGGCCCACCGGTATCTTCGACCGGGGCCTTCCCACAGAAGCCCATCAGAGAATCCCCTTAGGATCGGAGCACAAATGAGGCTGTCTCTCGCCCCAGCTGCCAAGAAGACTATTCTTATCGGAGCCATTCTGACCGTGACAACATCATTGATTGCCGGACCGAGCTTGTACAGTTTCACGTTGAATTCCATCGATGGGAAACCCGCCCCATTAGCCGACTACAAAGGCAAGGTCATTTTGATCGTGAACGTTGCGAGCAAGTGTGGCTACACGCCTCAATACAGCGGCTTGGAAGCAACGTACGAGAAGTACAAAGATAAGGGGTTTGTCATTCTCGGATTCCCTGCCAACAATTTCGGGGCCCAAGAACCGGGAACGAATGATGAAATCAAAATGTTCTGCACGCGAAAGTACAACGTGACATTCCCGATGTACTCGAAGATTTCGGTGAAAGGCGCAGACAAGGCGCCGCTGTACAGCTATCTCACTGAGCAGACAGGACCGGGCATCGCGGGAGACATCAAGTGGAACTTCACCAAGTTTCTGATTGACCGAAATGGCAACGTGGTCCAGCGCTTCGAACCTGAAGTCACGCCTGATTCGAAGGAAGTCACCGCAGCGATCGAAAAGCAGCTGTAATCGTTATTCAGCCCGCTAGATATCGTAGTACAGCGCGAATTCGTAAGGGTGCGGTCTTTGCCGGATCGCATCCACCTCTTTCGAGCGCTTGTAGTCCACGTATGTCCGTAGTAATTCTTCCGTGAATACCTCTCCCTTTAGCAGGAACGCATGATCGCGCTCAAGTGCGTCAAGCGCCTCTTCCAACGATCCCGGCATGGACGGAATCTTCGACAACTCTTCGGGATCCAGTTCGTAAATGTCCTTGTCCAGAGGCTGTCCGGGATCCATTTTGTTTTCGATGCCGTCGAGACCTGCCATCAGCATCGCCGCAAATGCCATATATGGATTGCAACTGGGATCCGGCGGACGAAACTCTACGCGCTTCGATTTAGGCGATGGGGAGTACATCGGTATGCGGCATGCGGCCGATCGATTCCGCCGCGAATACGCGAGATTCACGGGCGCTTCGAACCCGGGAACAAGACGCTTATAGGAATTTGTGGTTGGCGCGATGATCGCGGAAAGCGCCGGCCCGTGCTTGATCAAGCCGCCGACATACCACAGGGCGACCTGCGAGAGACCCGCATAGCCATCGCCTGAAAATATCGGCGCACCAGCTTTCCATAGCGACTGGTGCGTGTGCAGGCCATTCCCGTTGTCTCCGAAAATCGGCTTAGGCATGAAGGTCACTGTCTTGCCGTTCCGATTGGCGACGTTCTTCACGATGTACTTATAAAGCAGCATTTTGTCAGCTGAGCGGACCAGCGAATCGAATTTCATGTCAATTTCGGTCTGTCCCGCGGTTGCGACTTCGTGATGATGGCACTCAACCAGCATCCCGCAAGACTGCATGGTTAGCATCATCTCGGAACGCAGGTCTTGATAATGGTCCGTGGGTGACACGGGAAAATATCCTTCGCGGTAGCGCGGCCGATAGGCGAGATTGTTCGCTTCCCTGCCAGAGTTCCAGCGGCCCTCCTCGGCATCGATGTAGTAAAAGCCGTAGTTTTCGCGCTGGTCGAAGCGCACGTTGTCGAAGATGAAGAACTCGGCTTCGGCGCCGAAATAAGCGGTATCCGCTACTCCGGACTCGGTGAGATGAATTTCAGCTTTTCGCGCAATGTAGCGGGGATCGCGGTCATAACACTGCTTGGTCACCGGATCGACAACATCGCATACCAGCACCAGTGTCGGCACATCGGTGAACGGATCGAGCAGGAAGCACTCTGGATCTGGCTTGAGCAGCGTGTCGCTCTCGTGAATGCCGGCCCACGCCCGGATGGACGAGCCATCAATGCCGAAGCCGTCTTCAAAGGAAGCCTCCGTCAGTTGCTCAATCGGGAAGGAAATGTGATGCCAGAGCCCGGGGATATCGGTAAAGCGCAGATCGAGAATCTTGGCATCGTGCTTCCGAGAAAAGTCGAGAACGGTTTTGGGGTCGGCCATAAGGATCCTTCGTCGGAGTCGAAAATAGTCGTTGATCTTTAGTCGTCGGTCGGTAGCCAGAAAACTGCGCCACGATATCAACAGGGACGCGGCTAAACCACGACCATCGGAAAGGGCGAACGACGAACGGCTTGTTCTTCTGGCTGCTACAATCGGTCGCGTTACGTAAACCGACGAGTGTACTGCCCGAGATTAGGCATCGCAATTCGATTGTTCTTATAGCGGGGATAAAGCGGAATTTATAATGAAGCTGTCAGCTTTCGGCTCCCAGCTTTCAGCCAAACATCTTCACAGACACATCGCTAGGACTAATAGCTGATGGCTAACAGCTGAAGGCGTGTCTATGGATTTTGACCAACTCGAAACCTTCCTTGAAGTCGCGCGACACGCCTCGTTTTCGCGGGCGGCGGAGAAGCGTTTCCGTACGCAGCCTGCGATTTCGTCGCAAATCCGAGGAATCGAGGAAGAAGTGGGAGCCAAGCTCTTCGACCGTTCTGGCGGAAAGGTCTCGCTCACTGCCGCAGGAAAAGCCTTTCTGAAATATGTGGAGGAGACTTTGGACGCCCGCAAGGCAATGTTGGTCTCTATCGCCGAGATGGAGCGCGTGCCACGCGGCGAAATCATTGTTGGAGCCAACGAGGGTACCTGCCTGCACATCCTGCCATACGTTTTCGCCGACTTCAAGAAGCAGTATCCCGACGTGTCGGTCAATATCAAGCGCTCCGACTATGCAAAAATTCTGGAGTCGATCATCGACAATTCGGTCGATTTCGGCGTCGTTTCCCTGCCCGTGAATGACAACCGTTTGACGGTAGTGCTCATCCATCGAGATGAGTTGATTCTGATTGCGCCTCCGCAGCATCCGTTGGGAAAGATGAAGTCTGCCGGCATCTCTGAGATCAGCAAGTTTCCGCTGATCGTCCCGAAATCCGGCCATACGCGAGACGCGATCGAACAGTTATTCCACGAAAGGCGGCTGAAGCCAAACTTCACGATGGAACTGGATTCCAGCGAGTTACTTAAGCGCTTTGTAGCGGCGGATGTGGGGATCGGCTTTATCGCTCGTTCCAATGTCGAAGAGGACGTTCGCGCCAAGGCATTGGCAGCAGTACCCATTGCCGACGTTCACGTTCGACGCGACCTCGCCCTGGTTTTCCGCAAAGACAAAGCGCTCAGCCGTGCGGCACTGGCCTTCATCGATATCGCCGTGAAACACAAGTCCACCCAGGAAATGGCTCACTCCCGAACCTAATGATGAAGTCCCCTCTGAGACTATTGGCCCTCTTCGTTCTGACTGTCTTCCATCTGTTGGAGCCAGCACCGTCAGCTGAGGCCCAGAAGTCGTTTGCTCAGGCTCCGGCGTCTATGCGCCAACTGATTTCGGTGAAGGTCACTGGGAACCAGCGTTTTCCTGAACAGGCAATCGTCGCAGGAACCGGCTTGCAACTCGGTACGCCGGTGACCGAGGACGACTTCAAGAAGGCAGCCACTCGACTCGGAGACTTCGGCATCTTCACCGACGTGGCTTATAGCTACTCGTTTTCCTCGGCTGGAACAAAGCTCGAGTTGAAGGTTACGGAGGCGGCCAAATTCGTGCCGGTCCGCTTTGAGGACTTTGTCTGGTTTTCCGATGATGAACTAATCAAGCGGATTCAGGAGCGTGCGCCGCTCTTTCAGGGAGAGTTGCCGCTTTCGGGACGCCTTCCGGACATCGTTTCTGACGTGCTTCAGGCTCTACTGGTCGAGAACCAGATTCCAGGGAACGTCGAATATGAGCGGGCGGGCAAGAAGGACGGCCCGGTGGACTCGATCGTATACCGTGTCGCGGACGTTCTCATTCAGATCCGGGACTTCGATTTCGCAGGTGCCGATCCATCTGTCGTTCCCGCTCTGAAGTCTGCATCTGAGCGTTTGCGCGGTACAGAATATTCCCGAAGCGTTCTCAGCGCGCTCGTTCAACACCAGTTAATGCCGGTATATCTCGCCCGCGGGTATTCGAAAGCCAGCTTTGGCACTCCGGAAACAAAAATCGTCAAGAAGCCGTCCGAGGAAGACGATTCCGGCCCCAAACGGCTGACGATTGTCGACGTTGTCTTCCCCGTGGCTCCGGGGCAGCAGTACAAGCTCAAAGGAATTGAGTGGTCCGGCAATCAGGAGTTCTCCACGGATATCCTGCAGAAAATGGTCCGCGCGCCGGTCGGACAACCGGCCAATACCGTTCTACTTTCTGACAATCTCAAAGACATTCAGAAGCTCTACGGCTCCAGGGGCTATGTGAGCGCCACGATCAAGGCTGACGAGGCCTTCGATGACTCTGCCAACACCGTCGTGGTGCACCTCAATGTCATGGAGGGCCCCATATATCACATGGGTGAGTTGGCCATCCGGGGGCTGGATAACAGCCTGGAGGCTAAACTCCGAAACCTATGGAAGCTGCGCCCCGGTGAGGTCTACAACTCCACCTATCTGAGCGAATACTTGCCAGAAGCACGCAAGCTACTGACGGCGAGCCTCGACTGGGATGTCGCCTCCCATGTCACAGCAAATGTCCGGGATAAGACTGTGGATGTCGACCTGATCTACTCGGCAAAAGCACCCCGATAAGGACTTGCAAGTACCTTTATTTCCCACATTTGCCATTGCGTGTTCGGTTTTTGGAACAAGATTCGATTTTGTGTGCGGATGTGTTTGCAAGCAGCGTACTCTAACCCGTCCCTGAGTCATGTTGCGTTTCGCATCAATTTCCACTTGGGGGATTCCAAGTTCCTTGCTACACTGTGCCGCAATTTACCAACCCCCTAAGGTTTCATCAGGCGCACGACTGCAAGTCGCCAGCCCTGAGAGAGAATCGCGGCTGAGCGATTCCGAGACCGAAAGGGGTCGTAAGTTTGCCCGGGCCCTCCCCCTAATTGCGATCCGGGCATCTGTTGCGGAGGCGTGCGCCAGCGCGTCTCCGCAGTTGTTTAGAACGGAACTTGTAACTTCCGGTGCGTATGTGCATCCTTGTAGATGAGGGCTGGGCGACACCGTGTCGTTCCCTGAGCCAGCCCGCAGAGAAACCAAAAAGGAGAATCTGTGATGAGTGTTGAAACCCGGAAAGCCGGATTTCTTGTTCTGCTGCTCACCGCCGTGCTGAGCATTGCTTCGTTCGCGGCAAGCGGAAAGACCTACACCGGAACGGTGAGCGACGCCATGTGCGGCGCCAAGCATATGGGTGATGCGGCCAGTTGCACTCGCGGCTGCGTCGGCAAGGGTTCAAAATATGCCCTCGTTGTAGGAGACAAGGTCTATACCCTTGAAACCACCGACAAGAGTGCGCTCGATACTCTGGATAAAGAGGCGGGCGCCAAAGTGACGGTGACGGGAACCGAGAAGGACAACGTGATCGCAGTAAACTCGGTGACAGCGGCGAAGTAGATCGAGACCGGCGTCAAGCCAGATCGCGGGAGCGGAGCTTCGGCCGCTCCCGCGTTTTTTTTGGTTCCTCCCTTGAAATTCATATTTCCTTTACAAACCAATGTGTTAGATTGTGCATTCTCAGATTCAGATTTCCACTGCGGAGGACAAGGCGAATTGGGCAAAGACATGGTTCCGAAACGGATTTTCTTCACTAAGGGTGTGGGGAAACACCGTGAGCGTCTGACGTCGTTTGAGTTGGCGTTGCGTGATGCGGGCATCGCTGCCCAGAACCTGGTGCGAGTCTCTTCCATCTTTCCACCCAACTGCAAGCTGCTGGCACGCAAGGAAGGTGTGAAATACCTTCATCCGGGCGAAGTGGTTTTCGCCGTGGTCGCCGAAAACTCAACGCGTGAACCCCATCGTCTGCTGGCCTCATCGATTGGCGTTGCTATCCCAGCGGACCGCAATACATACGGGTATCTGAGCGAACACCATTCCTTCGGAGAGACTGAAGACGCGGCTGGAGAATACGCGGAGGAGCTAGCGGCCGAAATGCTGGCGACGACGCTAAACGTCGAATTCGACCCCGATCGGTCGTGGGATGAGAAGAAACAGATCTATCGCCTCTCCAACAAGATCGTCCGTACAGCGAATGTCACTCAATCGGCCGTCGGCGACAAGCGGGCTCTTTGGACCACTGTGATTGCTTCGGCGGTTCTGATCTTCGACTAATTGATGGCGTCCAGTTCTGAGGATGAAAGGACGCCCAGCGACTTGAAGACGCCGCTCACCACCCGGTCACACCGAAACGCATGGAACTGAAAGCAGCGGGCGGTCGTCGCTCCCACTGCGGCATAGAGTTGCTTGCGCAGCTTCGCATGCGCCCGGTGCAGGCGAACCTTCACGTTTTCCTGCGTCAGGTTCAAAGATTGAGCCGTCTCTTCCGTGCTCATTCCTTCCACGTCGCGCAACATGAAAACGAGCCGATATTCATCAGGAAGGGATAGAACAGCCTTTTCAATGACAATGGAAAGTTCGCGATCGTACGTCTCCTGTTCGGGGCTACGGTCTGACGAAGTGACGGAGTTCATTGGATCTCCCCGGGACGAATCGGAAGTGTCGAACGACTGAAATCTGGAGCGCTTCCGTGATCGGGCCAAGGCTTCATGGATAGCAATACGCGTCAGCCAAGTCACAAATTTCGCTCTGCCCTCGTAACCTGCGAGACTTTGGTAGGCGCGCACGTACGCATCCTGCATTACGTCCTCGGCCTCGGCATCGTCCCGCAAGATTGCGCGGCCAATCCGGTAGAGGCGCTGGTTGTGACGGCGCATCAACAACTCATATAGGGCCGTGTCGCCAGCGAGCACGCGCTCCACTACCTGCTCATCCGTCCAGTCTTCTAGCTTCGCTTGTTCCAACAGGGCGGCAATGGGCATAGAAAGCTTCCCCCATACTATGGAGTAAAAAAGACGCGCGAGGTTACACGTTTTCTTTCTCCATTACGCTTTGACAATCTCCTTACAATCCCCTCCTCCTTTGATGTAACCCGCGCGGCCTGTGGCTTCTCAGCAGGAGAGACGCACTGTGCCGTCCCCTGGCAGACGAGCCAGCCGTCGGACAGGAGATTGACCAAATGAAGCAGCGGAATATCGCAATCGTTTTCCTGCTGGTGTGCGCCGGAGTAGGAGTTCTGAGCCTTCCGGACCTCATCGCATCTAGCATGCCGCATAAATCGCATACGGTCGCCCAGAGTGCAGCTGAGAAATTTGAAGAGGGACGGAATATCTTCCGCTTCGACACCTTCGGAGATGAGGCGTTCTGGGGAGACTCTCTGAAACTCCATGAAGCGATCGAGGGCAGCAAGTTCGGAGGTGTCGTCGGCGCTGGACTCAGCCCGACGGCAGCCTTGGGTCTGGGTCTGAAGGTCGATGTAGATGCTCTGCCTGCTTCGTTGCAGCAGGAATTGAAAGACGGCCAATTGAACTTGAATGATCCCGGCACAACACTTGCTCTTCTGAAGCTGAACTCTGTTATCGGAGTGAGGGGACTGTTCAATAGTGATGGCACCATGAAGTCCGTGGGCATCCAGTGCTCGTTGTGTCACTCGACGGTCGACAACTCTCTCGCGCCGGGTATCGGACATCGGCTGGATGGATGGGCCAATCGGGATCTCGACGTAGGGCAAGTTGTCGCGCTGGCGCCGAATCTTCAGCCGTTTGCCGATCTTCTTGGAGTCGATCAGGCAACGGTGCGCGCTGTGCTCAAAACCTGGGGCCCTGGCCACTTCGACGCGGAATTAGCATTGGATGGGAAGACGTCCCGCCCTGACGGCAAGACGTCAGCCGTGCTGATTCCTCCCGCGTTTGGATTGGCGGGAGTGAACCTCCACACCTGGACGGGATGGGGCTCAGTTCCCTACTGGAATGCCTTCGTCGCCAATCTCGAGATGCATGGTGTCGGCAATTTCTATGATCCGCGTCTCGACAATGCCGATCAATTCCCGATTGCCGCGAAGTTCGGATTCGGTCACGTGACCAATACGACGGACTTGATCACTCCAAAACTAGCCAGCTTGCATTTCTACCAAATGGCTTTGCCAGCGCCCACTCCTCCCGTTAACAGCTTCAACCATGAGGCGGCGAAGCGTGGAGAAAAACTCTTTAACACGACTGCGAAGTGCTCGACCTGCCACGTGTCACCGCTGTACACCGACTCTGGTTGGAATATGCATACGCCTGCTGAAGTTTGTGTCGATAGCTTCCAGGCTGACCGCGCACCGGACCATCGGTACCGAACATCCCCGCTCGGCGGCCTCTGGACGCATACCAAAGGCGGCTTCTATCACGATGGCCGTTTTGGCACGTTGTTGGGAGTCGTGAATCACTATGACAGCTGTATGGGCCTGGGATTGGGAGATCAGGAGAAGAGTGACGTGGTCGAGTTCTTGAAGTCACTTCCTGGACCAGGGATGAACTAACCTGCCGGGGCGCGGTTTTCGCTCACTAGGCCCGCGCCCCCTCACTACCTCAGCGATCTCAGTCGCAAGCCTTGGAACGATGCCGAGTGTCGTTACTGCCAGCCCTCCAGTAATCTGCATTAAATTCAGCGACTTACAGGACCCATCGGTATTGAAAGCCGTAGCACTTTGGTAACCATTCCCTTAAGTCGGATGTAATCTTTCGTTAACAGGAATCGGCTATCATAGAAGTCGAATCAAATCACTAGAGGAACGATTGGGTGATTGAGGAAAGGCCGGCAGTGGATTTCGAGACCCGCAGGAAAAAGCAGCAAGCACTGATGGTTCGCATGGTCGAGCGGAAGGTGCGCTCGCGCGCCCAGCAGCTATACGAGAACCGGGGCCAAAGCGAAGGCCAAGAGTTGCAGGATTGGTTTCAGGCCGAGTCGGAAGTGCTTCAAAATAGTATCCTTGCGCCACTGTACCGCCGCGCAAAGAGTGAAGCTCCAGGCAACAGCCAGGAAACTCCTGAAACAGCAGAAGTCGCTGGATAGCCGACGACTGCCCCTACCAGATTCTTCCCTACCGCTTGCTCGCCGCTTTCGCGTTTTTCTTTCCAGAACCTTTCTTGGCTTTGTCCAGGCGCTCGAGCACAGCAGCCACGATGATCGGAAGGCCGACGGTGGCATCGACAAATACTTCCCCGAACATTCCACCCTCCGAGGGAGGTACGAACTTCCCCCAGGAAATCGCCTCACTGTAGGGACTGCCTGACAGCCCTCCCCAGTAGACCGGCTCCGGACAAATGCGGAGCCCGTAGTGGTAGCGCTTCAGCGGCACGTTTTCGCCGAGCCGCCGGTGCCTCAACTCGCAGAACGGCCCAAACTGCTGCGACCAGTTTCGTGGCACTCCTCCGCCAATGGTGAAGATTCCCAGCTTCTTCTGTCGCAGCAGCGTCGCGGCGAAATGCTCCAGATCTTCGAACGGATCGAACCGGATCTTGTGCCGTCCCGTTGATTCGCGCAGACGATTGTTCAGTGCTGTGTCCAGACCCAATTCGGAATCGCTGAATGCGGGCACAAAGACAGGAACACCCTTCTCATACGCGGATTTCAGAATTCCTCGCTCTTCCTGCGCATGCTTCGAAAGATAGGCTCCGATCGCATGGTTCAGCTTGTAGGAGCACATCACCTCGTTGTGGTCCCAGTTCTCCAGCACCGCTGACATCACTTCTTCCACGTCGTCGAGGTTCTGCTCCGGTTCGAGGGTGTCATAAACGCGGTTGTAGCCCTGCTCGTACAGTTCTTCGTCGGACACCTCGGGGTTGGCGCGGAAATGCGCGCGTCCTGTAGCCTCAACGAGACCGTGCGCCATGAGAGCGCCCGTAGACACGATTGCGTTCACGATGCCCCGATCGATGAGTTCGGTAATGATCAAGCCCTGCTTGGCAACCGTCATGGCGCCAGCCAGAGTCATGACTACGAAGGCGTCTTCGTCAAGAGCCATGGCTTCAAGCACATCGGCAGCCTCGCCCAGTTGGCGCCCGGTAAAAGCCGTCTTGGCCATGGCACGCACGAGCCCGTCGATCGAAGAAATTTTTCCCAGATCGAGCGGTTCCAACGGGACGAGGCGATCCTCGATCGGATCGTGCAGTTTCCGATCGACCCCTTCCCCACCATGCTGCCCGTGGTTGCTATGATTCCCCTGTTTCAAGACGTCCCTCCAAACTTTTTCCGATTTCCCCCGACTCAATACTCTACAGGAAGAACGCAGCAACAGAATAGCGGCGGCGTATCGCCGTCTAGTTGCGGAAGCATCTTGCCTACGATACCTGTGCCGTCACGGTAAACTGCCATTCGTGCCCGGCAAGCGTCAATTCGAACAGCAGATTGCCTCTCTCGACGAACTGCGGCAAACACCGGCAGGCGCTCGCGCTGAGCCGCTGCGGAAAGCACTCGCGAACAAGAACAACTTTATCGCAGGCAAGGCGGCTGACCTCATCCGGGAATTCAATCTGCATGACCTGACTCCCGACCTGCTGAACGCCTTCGACCGCTTCTTCGAGCATGCAGAGAAGTCCGACCCGCAATGCTGGGCGAAAAATGCCATCAGCAAAGCGTTAGCCGCATTCGAACTGCAGGAGCCCGACGTCTTCCTGCGAGGCATGCACCACATCCAGATGGAACCAGTATGGGGAGGCCGCTCCGACACGGCTGGAACCCTCCGCGCCACCTGCGCTCTCGCCCTCGTCCAATGCCGTCGGCTCCCTGAGCCGGACCTGCTTGCGCACTTGGTTGACCTACTCGCGGACAAAGACAAGGCGGTGCGAACAGAGGTCGTTCGCGCGATCGATCAGGTGGGATCGGCTTCCGCTTCGCTTCTACTCCGCCTTCATGCCACCCTTGGCAACGATGAACCAGAAGTTCTCGGCGCTTGTTACGGCGGAATCCTTCACATCGAAGGGGCGACCGCAATTCCTTGGGTTGCGCACTTTCTGGCGCAGGCTGACGAAGTGGCCGGAGAGGCCGCGCTAGCTCTGGCAAGCACGAACTCTGAAGAGGCGCTCGAGCCTCTTCGCCACGCATTGGAGAGCACAACGGACCCATGGTTCCGAAAGGTTCTCCTGTCTGCCATTGCCCTGCTACGGCACGATGTCGCGACCGATTTTCTGCTCGAACTCGTACGCACGGAATCGCTCAACGCAGAAGCCGCCATCGAAGCGATCCTACAATCGGCTCCGTCGCAGGAGGTCATTCAGAGATTGAAGAGGACCACATCAGAAAATCCGCGCCTCGCGCGAGTATTCACGGAAAATCAAAGATCCTGATTGCTGCCTCAATAGCCGAAGCCCTTCGAATTCCGCGGACTGCCAGCTGAGAGCTGATAGCGGAAAGCTGCTCCTGCTATATTGATCGCGGAGGATCGCGAGTGTCGCCCGAGAAATTCCGCGTCGCGCTGATTCAGATGTCGTGCGGGCCCGAGCCCGAACAAAATCTCGAAAAGGCCCTGAGCCGCATTGCCGACGCTGCAGGACGCAATGCGCAGGTCGTCTGTCTTCCGGAATTGTTCCAGACTCAGTATTTCTGCCAGCGCGAGGACCACGCTCTTTTCGATCTGGCGGAGCCGATCCCGGGGCCCAGCAGCGAAAAGCTGGCCGCGGCCGCGAAGCAAAACGGGGTGGTGCTGATTGCGTCGCTCTTTGAAAAGCGTGCAGCTGGCGTGTATCACAACACCGCCGCGATCTTCGATACAGACGGCTCACAGCGCGGCCTTTACCGCAAGATGCATATTCCCGACGATCCCCTCTACTACGAGAAGTTCTATTTCACGCCCGGAGATCTCGGCTTTCGCGCGCTCGACACCAGCGCCGGGAAACTAGGCACGCTCGTGTGTTGGGATCAGTGGTATCCAGAGGGGGCACGGCTCACCGCACTGCAAGGGGCACAAATCCTCTTCTACCCGACAGCCATCGGCTGGCACCCGGCGGAGAAAGCCGAGTTCGGCACAGCGCAGCACGATGCTTGGCGGACGATCCAGCGTGCGCATGCCATCGCTAACGGCGTTTACGTGGCCGTCGTGAACCGTGTCGGGTTCGAGACGGGCAACATTCGCGGGAAATCCGCTCCCGGCCAGGGACTCGAATTCTGGGGCGGCTCGTTCTTCTGCGATCCATTCGGCCGTGTGCTCGCCGAAGGCTCGCATGATCGGGAGGAGATTCTGGTCGGCGACGTAGACCTGAAGGCGATGGAAGACATTCGCCGTAACTGGCCCTTCCTGCGCGACCGCCGTATTGACAGCTACGCGCCGATTACAAGTCGTCTGATCGATTAGGAACTGACTTGGTACGAAACAGAGCACTGCTAACAGTCATCGCACTCATGATCTTCGCGGTGGTGTGTGCCGCCAAGACTAAGAAAATTTCCGGCAAGATCGTGGGATACGACTTCATGCATCATGCTTCCAAGGCAACCTCCGATACACAAAACCAGGAAGTCGTCATTTTGGAGACTCCGAACGAGAAACAAAAGTATGTGAAGGTGATGTTTTCCAGCCTTGGTACCACTCAGATCGAACCGAAGTATTTCGATGGAGCGCAAGCCCTCGACGCCGAAGTATTCCGCGATCATACTTGCGACGAGAAGTCGCCCATATTCGCGTCGCAGGTGAGCATGGAGCAGATTGCCGGAACCTACCAGCTCACCGACGCCTATAAGACCCACCCTCCGTCTCGAATCAAGCACCTGGATTGTTATGTCGCCATCTACCGGAAGAAAAAATAAGTCCGCGGCAACTCTCACACAAACTCCTGTTGCACTTGGTTACCGCATGCCCGCCGAGTGGGAGCCGCATGCGGCGACATGGCTCGCGTGGCCTCACTATCACGGCGACTGGCCCGGAAAGTTCGAGCCGATTCCATGGGTGTACGCCGAGATCATCCGCCATCTGGCAAAGCATGAGCGCGTTGAGCTGATCGTGAACAATGCCGCTATGGCCAAACAAGTGCGCAAAATTCTAGATAGAGCTGACGCACTCTCCGATAACGTCCGCTTCCACAATTGGCCAACCGACCGTGTCTGGCTTCGCGATTCCGGCTGCATTTTCGTCAAGAAGGACCATGTGGGAACGGCCGCCCTCGGCCGTCTGGCAGCGCCGCAAGCGCCGCAGTCCGTCAGCGACGCACAAAGCAGCCAGAACCGGGAAGGGCACGAGTTTACTCGTGCCGAAAAAGACCCACGAAGAAAAGGGGCTTCAGCCCCTGAGGGCTTAGCTATTAAATTCCGGTTCAACGCCTGGGCCAAATACTCCAACTGGCGTCACGACGAAAAAATCGGAACATTGATGGCGAAAGCCGCACACACTGAAAAAGTCCGGGCCTTCTCCCTCAATAAGCCTATCGTCCTCGAAGGCGGCTCCATCGACGTCAATGGAGCGGGTACGATCCTTACAACAGAAGAATGCCTTCTCAGCAAGGAGCAGGAGCGCAATCCGCACATGGCGCGCGTGCATTACGAGAAAGCTTTCGCCGACTATCTGGGAGCGCCGAATACCATCTGGCTTGGACGCGGCATTCTCGGCGACGACACTCACGGCCATGTCGACGACCTTACCCGTTTTGTCCGGAAGGACACCGTCATCACGATGGTCGAGCCCAATTCCAAAGACGTGAATCACGAGCCTCTGCGCGCGAATCTGCGGCGGCTGCAATCTGCACGCGATCAGGACGGCAAGCAACTCACGGTGGTCGAACTTCCCATGCCGCAACCAGTCGTTTTTGAAGGACGCCGGCTTCCGGCCAGTTATGCCAATTTCTATATCGCCAACGGAATCGTGCTCGTTCCGGTTTTCAATCGTGTTAACGATCGCGTCGCGCTGAATACGCTCGCCGAGATCTTCCCTACGCGCGAAATCGTTCCCATCTATTCCGGCGATTTCATCTGGGGGTTTGGAGCTATGCATTGCATGACTCAGCAGCAACTGACATAAATAAAACGCCCCCGAAGGGCACGAAGTTGCATGAAGGAAATCCTTTCAACCTTCGTGCTCCTTCGTGCCCTTTGTGGTTTGCAGATTTTCTCGCGTCTAGCCCGCCGTGATTCCAATCACAAACAGTCATTTCCATGTGTAAAATAGTCTCCTGCGATTGTTCGCCAACATTTCGGGACACGAACAAATCTCCTCCGCGTTGAGGTTCCTCCATGGCCGATAAAGCTGTCGTCGATCCACAGTCCACGAATATTGATTCCATTCTTCAAGAGCAGCGCAACTTCGATCCCCCGGCGGAATTCAGCCGTCAGGCGCATATCAAGAGCCTCGAGGAATACGAGCGGATGTACAAGGAATCCGTGGACGATCCCGACAAGTTCTGGTCGCGCGTGGCCAGCGAACTCCACTGGTTCAACAAATGGGACAAGGTTCTTGAGTGGAATTGTCCGTGGGCGAAGTGGTTTGTTGGTGGAGAAATCAATCTTTCCTACAACTGTCTGGATCGGCACGTCGCGACCTCGCGCAAGAACAAGGCCGCCATCGTTTGGGAAAGTGAGCCCGGTGAAGTTCGGGTGCTTACCTATCAACAGCTTCATCGGGAAGTTCAGAAGTTCGCAAACGTTCTCAAGTCGCTCGGCGTGAAGAAAGGCGACCGCGTCGCCATTTATATGGGCATGACGCCCGAACTCCCGGTTGCCATGCTTGCTTGCGCCCGCCTTGGCGCGCCGCACACCGTGATCTTCGGCGGATTCTCGTCGAACGCTCTTGTCGACCGTATCCATGACTCGCAGGCGTCCGCAGTCATTACGCAGGACGGATCGTATCGCCGCGGCTCGGAAGTAAAGCTCTTCCCCGCTGTCGAAGAAGCTCTCAAGTCTTGCCCGAGTGTCAAGCACGTCGTCGTCTACAAGCGCACGGGCACTCCGATCAACATGCAGACCGGACGCGATCACTGGTGGCACGAGTTGATGGCGAAGGCTTCCGACGTATGCCCTGCGGAGCCGCTCGATTCCGAGCACCCGCTCTACATTCTTTACACATCAGGCACAACAGGAAAACCGAAGGGCGTCGTTCACACAACGGGCGGGTATTCGGTAGGCACTTACCTCACCACCAAGCTGGTCTTCGATCTCAAAGAGGAAGACACCTACTGGTGCACCGCCGATATCGGATGGGTCACCGGACACAGCTACATTGTCTATGGCCCGTTGCAAAACGGCGCGACCAGTCTGATGTACGAGGGTGCGCCCAACACTCCCGAGCCCGACCGCTTCTGGTCGATTATCGCTCGGCACAAAGTCAATATCTTCTATACGGCCCCAACTGCGATCCGCACCTTCATCAAGTGGGGCGACGAATGGCCGAAGAAGCATGACATGAGCAGCCTCCGTCTCCTGGGTACTGTCGGCGAGCCGATCAATCCCGAGGCCTGGATGTGGTATCGCGAGACTATCGGCGGAAACCGCTGCCCGATCGTTGACACATGGTGGCAGACGGAAACTGGCCACATGATGCTGACGCCGATTCCGGGCGCAATCACTACCAAGCCGGGGTCCGCCACTCGCCCGTTCCCGGGCGTTGTAGCCGATGTCGTCAATATGGAAGGTAAATCTGTTCCTGACGGTTCGGGAGGCTATCTCGTTCTCAAGCGTCCATGGCCCGGCATGTTGCGCACGGTCTACGGTGATCCCGACCGGTACGTGAAGAATTACTGGTCGCAGATCCCGGGCATGTACTTCACCGGTGATGGCGCGCGCAAAGACAAAGACGGCTATTTCTGGATCATGGGCCGCGTCGACGACGTCCTCAATGTCAGCGGACACCGTCTCAGCACCATGGAAGTCGAGAGCGCGCTAGTTGCGCACGATGCAGTGGCTGAGGCCGCTGTGGTCGGACGTCCCGACGATCTCAAGGGCCAAGCCATCTCAGCCTTCGTCACGCTCGAACAAGGCCGTCAGCCTTCAAGTGAACTAAAAGAAGAGTTGCGGAAGTGGGTGGCCAAAGAAATTGGCGCGCTAGCGAAACCGGACGATATCCGCTTCACCGACACACTTCCGAAGACGCGAAGCGGAAAAATCATGCGCCGCCTGCTGCGAGAACTAGCCACCAATGGTGAGGTAAAAGGCGACACCACGACGCTCGAGGATTTCACCGTAATCGCGAAATTGAAGGAGCACGACGAGGTCTAGCATCGTGTACTTTGAGAAGCCACTGCGCTTCGGGGAGTTAACTTCGCAACTTCTTAGGCTTTGCCGCCGAGGTCGCTGAGGAATACGTCCACAGAGTTCGCTGAAGGAGGCAGTTCCATCAATAATCACTTCTGAGTTTCTACCGGCTTCAGATCTTTGAACTCCTCCTTCTTCTTGAGTCTCTCGGGAAAACTCTTCTCATAGCTCTCTAACGTCGGGCAGATCACGTGATGTTTCCAGTCAAACCCGAACTTTTCCATCTCATCCAGGGCTTGATCGGCCGACCACCCTTGCTCTCCCATGCGATACGCGGCGACGGCCATGCCCGTCCGATCATCTCCAAGCCTGCAGTGAACGAAGATCTTCTTGTCCGGATTGTCTTCAATCAGCTTGAGGAATCTCGCGAACGTTGCGTCAGAAGGAAACGGGCAATGCCAAGGCATCGATACATACTGCATTCCCAGCTTGTTGACTGCCCTTTTCTCGTTGTCGTTGGGGCCGCTCCGCATGTCCACGACAATCGACACTCCCATCTTCTTGAGAGACTCCAGACCGTCGACTCCTGGCTGTCCCCCGCGGAGCAGATTCGGCGAGACCTCGCCGAAGTTCGGCAGGCCCACCCAACCCTTCCGTGTTCCCATCGACTGTTGCGACGGGGGCGATGTCTGTTTGGTGTCAGATTGGCCCAGAAGCTGTGACCGATCAGAAAACGACAGAAATACGAAAGCGAGAACGAATGATAGGGAGCGGAAGATTGTCACTACTCCTTGGATGCGAGGGGCACGACTCCGGTTAATTTCCTCACCCGGATCGGATCACTGCTTTATTGACTCATTTTGATCGCCAGTTGCCGCTCGGGTTGCGTCATCTCACCCCACAGTTTCTGCAGGTCCGATTGCACAGACTGATTGTCCGGCTCCTTGTGCAGTGCCCTGGCGAACCATCGATATGCGGTCGGGAGATCCCGCGGCGTACACAGGCCGGCGGAATAAAGCGCGCCCATCTCAATCATCGCTTTCGCATTTCCCGCGTTGGCAACCGGTTTCAGCAGGTGCAAGCCGCGGTCGCAATCCTGTGGTGCTCCCTTGCCGTACAAATATTTTCGCGCTTCGCTGACCGGATCGCTTGGGATAGAGGGCCGAGGTTTCGGCGTGGCCTCCCCTTTCGGCTTGGCGGGCACGGGAGCCGGCGTTTCATCCGAGGTGTCTGGAGACGTATTTGCGTTTGCGGAATCAGTCGTTCCTTGATCAGACGAATTGTTCGCGCTCGCAGGGGCCGATCCCTTGTCCGGTGTCGCCGATGGACTGGCGTTGTCTACTGGCTTTGAAGTGTCCGCAGGGACGGCTGCAGCAGGAGCAACCCCGTTCGGTAACGGCGCGGGGGTTCCACCATTCGGACTGCTTTGCGTTTGTGAAGCAATCCCCGGCTGCGGGCTGGCGGCTTGCGGTTCTGGAGTAATTGACGGATTTGCGGTCGGAGGCGTTGCTGTCTGATTCGCGGGGGGACTTGTGCTATCGCCGGTGGGAACTTGCTGCTCTGTGGCGGCAGGCTTTTTCGTCAGTGCATCAAGCCATGGCAGCCCGTGGTTTTTCCAGCGCAAATAGCCAAATCCAGCGGCTAGAGCTAACGCGATGAGGATCAAGGCGAACTTCCAGAGTCCGGATCCCCTATGCTCTTCTTCGTCTTCGAGCAAGTAGTGGAGGTTGCTTGCCGGTGGCGCGCTTGTCGGATCGATGCTTAATGTCGCGCGCTTTGCCGGAGATACCCTGGAGGGGCCCGGATCGTTTAAACCCAAAAACGACGGTCCGCTGATCGAGGTATTTTCTTCGGATCGAGACGTCGGCTGGACGGTGGGAGGAGGCTCGACAGACATACGCGGTGGTAAGGCTTCCGGCCGCGGACTTGCCGACCCCGAACCAACGCTCACTGGCTGCGGCTTGTTCGCTACTGGTGCGGGTGCCAGCAATGTCGTACCGCACATACCGCAGAACCGGTTCTGCTCCGGATTTTCATTGCCGCAGCGAGGGCAGCGCACAGATCCTCCAGACCCTATAGCTTACGATATCTTAGCGTTTCGATGCAGACGCCGGATAGAAACATGCGTCAAAGCGACAGGAAAGATTACTTAGCTTAAAACATCAGGAACATGTCAGAACCGGAAGCAGTCCGCGAAGTTACCCACATCACAGTCCTGGGACGGTGCCTCGAAGTCCTTCGCACTCCCGGCCAAGCTGGCATGCCTGAACCCGTCTTCCTGCACGAAGGCCTCGGCTCGGTTTCGCATTGGAGAGACTTCCCGTCCCGGGTAGCTGCCGCAACTGGATGTCCCGTTACGGTGTACTCCCGCTACGGTTCCGGGCAATCCGACGTTCTCACTGAACCACGCACGGTCCGGTACATGCACAATGAGGCTCTCAAAACGCTTCCCGCTCTGCTTCAGCAACTGAAGATCGAAAGTCCAATCCTGATCGGCCACAGCGATGGCGGCTCCATCGCCATCATCTATGCGGGGACTTACAAACATGTTCGCGGCCTGGTTCTTCTGGCGCCACACGTCTTCGTCGAGGACCTCAGCGTACAAAGCATTGCCAAAGCAAAAACCGCATTTGAAACCACCAAACTACCCGAGATGCTCGCACGTCATCATCGTGACGCCCACCGCACCTTCTGGGGATGGAACAACATCTGGCTGGATCCCGCATTCCGCAACTGGAACATCGAGGAATTTCTCCCGCGCATCACTTGCCCCACGCTAGTGATTCAAGGACTCGATGATCAGTACGGAACCATGGCTCAAGTGGAAGCGATCACAAAGCAGAGCGGCGGCCCGGTAGAAGTTCTCGCACTTCCGAACTGCTCCCATTCGCCGCAACGCGACCAGTCGGACAAGGTACTCGAACGAATTACCGCATTCTTCGCTCAAATGCGTGGAAATAGTTCTTAAGGTTGGAAGCTCTGCTCTTTGCGAGAGAGCGGCAGGGATTTGATCTTGCTCGTGACTGAATGACGCGATGTGGAAACACGTTGAAGAGCGGCCCTTCGGCCCCGCGTCAGAAGTTCCTAAATAACAACAGCTTTAACCCCGGGACGAATCATTAAATTTTCCGGCATCTTTCCGAATCTCTCTCGCACGCGCGTCATCCATCTAGGTAAGGCCACTCAATAAATCGCTCTCCGCTCGTAATCCCTAACCAGAATGCTTTTGCGTTCAGAAGGAGAGACATTCATGCATCCACGTTTGGAATTAGAGAAAGTTGCCCCCGACGCCCTCAAAACTGTGCTGCAAGTCTCGGCTTACATCAATAACCATTCCGGGCTGGAGCCCCGCCTGCTGAATCTGATCTATCTGCGGGCTTCGCAAATCAACGGCTGCGCCTGGTGCATCGACATGCACACCAAAGACGCACGCGCCCTGGGAGAGACCGAGCAGCGGCTTTACGAAGTCAGCGCATGGTGGGACGCTCCGTTCTACAACGACCGCGAGCGGGCCGCCCTCGCCTGGACCGAGTCCGTCACACGCATCGAAGGCCGTGTGGACGATGAGGTGTTCAAGGAAGCGAAGAAGCATTTCACCGACAAGGAACTCGTGAACCTGACCCTGGCCGTTACTCAAATCAACGTCTGGAACCGGTTCAACGTCGCTTTTCGGAACGTTGCCGGATCCTACCAACCCAATGTTCGGGAATTGAAGAAGACCGCGTAGTCAATGGGCGCCCCCATTTCTCGCGCGCCTTTTGCGCGAGAAGTGGGGATTTCACCTTGAGCGAAGTGTGGCGCGCGCGCCCCCGCGCGCGGCGGCTAAATGCTGCACAAGCGGGCTGATGGAAGGCGATTTCTCGTACCACCGTGGAAGAGCGGCCCTTCAGGGCCGCGTAAGGTTCGCCAAACGATCGGGGCTTCAGCCCCCGTCATTCCACTTTTTAATCTTTTCGTGCCCACAGCCAGCGTTCTGGACTACACTTCCCTCCTGCGAATGAAGCTCGCCATACAACTCGGCTCCATGATCGTATTCGCGTTCTATATCATCCGAGCCGGCGAAGATACAGAGCGCAGGCTGATCAACTTTCTCATCATTGTCGGTTCCGCAGCGCTAGGTGTCGTCGGGACACTCGTGATCGAATACCTCACCGATTCCTCCTAGGAACTAGCCTTGATTGTCGGTGTTGTCTCGGCCGACATCGGGTGCGCCATCGCGGGCGCGTGGAACTATTGGCGAGCCGGAGGAATCTACAAAGGCAAAAAAGGCCCGGGCATTAAGAGCGATAAGACCATCGTCTAATCCCTCGAAGCAGGAGCAGGAAAAGGTCCCGGGAGGGACCTCCGAAAATAGCCCGGCGTTTTTAACACCGGGACCACGTAGGAAACAATCGCCGCGTCCCGTACAAGACGCCTGATCTGGGGAAGGGCCCGAGTTTACTCGTGCCGTAAACACCCTCCAAAGCCCAGCGCTTCAGCGCCTGAGGGAATTCTCCACAAAAGAAAAACGGCCCCGCTTTGGGGCCGTCTCAGGTGCGTGTGCACTCCGTCAAGGTCACATCCATTATTACTCTTCGACAGATCGCAATCAACAAACTCTTGGCGGACACTCATGGGCGGACGCCTCCGAATCGGCGTGATGATTTGTCATCCTGAGCGCAGCAAGCGCGAAACGAAGTGAAGCGCTTGCGGAGTCGAAGGATCCCTAGTAATCAAGATGGCGCGCCGGAGTGAGAAAACTTGGGTGCCCCACTTCTGGCCGGTTTTGCCAGAAGTGGGGATTTTGAATTCATGCGGAAACGGGTGCCTCGCCGACCCTCTCTTACCGGATGACCCAAAAACCATCGAAGCCCGCACGACTTTACCAACCAAGCGGCGGGGACTCTGCCTACTTGAAAACGGCGATGATCGCTTTAAAGCCGAGATAGGTCGCAACAAAGATTGACCGGCGGGTTCTATAAAAGGGGAAGTCAAGTAAAAACACTCCACCGTTCGCAGGAAGGTTTGTTTTTTGGCATCCAGCTCCTGCCGAGCAGTTCTGAACGGCTCGAGCGCGCATTGTTCGCCTCACGC